>WPCJ01214961.1_pt1 | contig 118409 bp, 125 predicted proteins | sample 5399831 | NCBI WGS metagenome assembly WPCJ01 (sample SAMN12869470, study PRJNA574797) | sludge metagenome | isolation source: wastewater treatment of pH10 | place: China:Beijing | collected 2019-05-20
CCATACACGTTCAACTGGGGTGGTGGAATCACGACTGAAGACAGCACAGGATTGGCAGCAGGAACATACACAGTAACCATCACAGATGCGAACGGATGCACAGGAACGGTTAATGCAACGGTAACTCAACCTGCGACAGCAGTTTCAGGAACTACGGTTATAACAAATGTAGCATGTAACGGTGGTTCAAATGGAGCCATCAATTTAACACCAACAGGCGGAACAGCGCCATACACTTTCAACTGGGGTGGTGGAATCACGACTGAAGACAGAACAGGATTGGCAGCAGGAACTTACAGCGTAACCATTACAGATGCCAACGGATGTACCGGAACAGTTAATGCAACGGTAACGCAACCTGCGACAGCAGTTTCAGGAACAACGGTTGTAACGAATGTAGCATGTAACGGTGCTTCAACAGGAGCGATCAATTTAACACCAACAGGTGGAACTGCACCATACACCTTCAATTGGGGTGGTGGAATCACGACTGAAGACAGAACAGGATTAGCAGCAGGAACTTACAGCGTAACCATCGCAGATGCGAACGGATGTACAGGAACGGTTAATGCAACGGTAACTCAGCCAACAGCTTTATCGGCAACAATTTCTCAGACGAATGTAAGCTGTAACGGCGGATCTAACGGTTCAGCATCAATAACAGTTTCTGGTGGAACTGCACCATATACTTATTCATGGTCACCAACAGGTGGAACTGCTGCAACAGCAACAGGACTTTCAGCAGGAACTTATACAGTTACGGTAACGGATTCTAATTCTTGTACAACAACAAGAACAGTAACTATTACCCAACCTGCAACAGCAGTTTCAGGAACAACGGTAGTAACGAATGTAGCATGTAACGGTGGTTCAACAGGAGCCATCAATTTAACACCAACAGGCGGAACAGCACCTTATACGTTCAACTGGGGCGGTGGAATCACGACTGAAGACAGAACAGGATTGGCAGCAGGAACTTACAGCGTAACCATCACAGATGCCAACGGATGTACTGGAACTGTTAATGCAACAGTAACACAACCTGCGACAGCAGTTTCAGGAACAACGGTAGTAACTAATGTAGCATGTAACGGTGGTTCAACAGGAGCGATTAATTTAACACCAACAGGTGGAACTGCACCATACACCTTCAACTGGGGTGGTGGAATCACGACTGAAGACAGAACAGGATTGGCTGCTGGAACATACACAGTAACCATCACAGATGCGAACGGATGCACAGGAACGGTTAATGCAACAGTAACCCAGCCAACAGCATTATCGGCAACGATTTCTCAGACGAATGTAAGCTGTAACGGCGGATCTAACGGTTCAGCATCAATAACAGTTTCTGGAGGAACTGCACCATATACGTATTCATGGTCACCAACAGGCGGAACTGGTGCAACAGCAACAGGACTTTCTGCAGGAATCTATACAGTTACGGTAACGGATGCAAATTCTTGTACAACAACAAGAACCGTAACTATTACTCAGCCAACAGCATTATCGGCAACGATTTCTCAGACGAATGTAAGCTGTAACGGCGGATCTAACGGTTCAGCATCCATAACAGTTTCAGGAGGAACTGTACCATACACGTATTCATGGTCACCAACAGGCGGAACTGGTGCAACAGCAACAGGACTTTCTGCAGGAACTTATACAGTTACGGTAACCGATGCTAATTCTTGTACAACAACAAGAACGGTAACTATTACTCAATCGGCTGCTGTTGGAGCTCCAACTGGAGCTGCTGTTCAAAGTTTCAACGCTGGTGATACTTTAAGTGCTTTAGTTGTGAACGGACAAGGTATCAAATGGTATGCTTCTGCTGCTGATGCTGCAAATCATACAGGTAGTTTACCAATGACAACTCTGATTGTAAATAATACAACCTATTACGCTACACAAACTTCCGGTGGGTGCGAATCAACGGCTTCATTAGCTGTACTCGCTTATAACGCAAGTTTAAGTGTTGGTAATATAATAAAGTCTAATTCATCAATGCAGATTTATCCTAATCCAGTTAGAGAAGTTCTTAACTTCAGTGGTGAGGAAAAAATAATCAAAGTAGTAATTTTCTCGGGTGAGGGAAGAAAGATTACGGAGAAAGCTTTCCAAAAAGGTGAAAGAAGTATTGATGTTCATTCTTTAGTACAGGGAGTATATCTCATTCAGGTTTTCACACAAGATAATACTCAGACATTTAAGTTTATCAAAAAGTAAATTAATGTTCATTTAGATAATAACAGCAGTAATCATATTACTGCTGTTATTTTTTTATATTAATTGTAATAGAAAAGTAATTATTTTAAATTTTGAATAATTATTAATAGAATAAATGAATAGATTGTAGTTGGAATATTATTTTTTATAATAATTATAAATATGCTTTAAATGCTCAATTATCGTAAAATCCCTGAATAAATCACAATGATAAATTCTTATATTTGAAAGGATAAAAACTAATAACTATGTACAACTTAAAAACCGTTCAGAGAGTCTATGAAACCGCCTAATCAATACTGATACCATCAAACAGTCCTTATTTCGAGCTTAGAAATGTCTTCTTTATTACATGAAGACAGGTTTATTAACACCAAATTTTACAAAAATGATTATCAACAAAATCCTCAACGTCGATGATTATTATTACGACGTGTTCATGGCGATTTCAGAATCCCTCACAGGATTTTCCGTGAACGAACTCCAATCTACAGGCTTAGCCGAGATTTATTACCAGTACATTCTCAGCCAGATTGAAACGGCAACCTTTATCGAATTTCTGAATGTTTCTAAAAATGTTCTTGAAAATTCTGATAATAAGGAACAGCTGAAAAGCGCAATTAAAGCTGAAATTATTTCCAATCCTGCAACGCAGGGTATTGCTCAGAGTGTTATCACGCTTTGGTATCTGGGAACCTGGGAAGGTGCTTATGTTAATGACAGATCTTATAAAGAAGGTCTTGTGTGGACGGTAATGCATGCGCATCCGCCGGGAGCAAAACAGCCGGGCTTTAAATCTTGGGAAACAAAACCTGTAAACAGCAACTCATGAATCACACAGAAAAAACACCGCAAAAAAAAGATGTAATCATCGTAGGAACAGGAATTGCCGGTTCTTTGATCGCAAAGCTTTTAACAGACCATGTTTTTGATACAGATGCAAAAAAAATGGTTCACCGTACTGAAACGGACGACTCAAAAACCTACAAAGAACTATCAATCTTAATGTATGAAGCCGGATTGGAAGCCGGGACAGAGTTGGATTCTGCAACATCAATGGTTACTTACAACGATTATATCCGTAAGTTTTACATGGAAGAAGCTAAAGTTCCGAATTCACCGTATCCGGATCTGAAACAGGCGCCTTCTCCGAATGTTCTGGATATGCAGCCAATTGTTCAGCCTTTTCCGGATAAAAAAGGGTATTTAGTACAGTTTGGTCCGATGCCTTTTGCGAGTGATGCCATTCGGGTAGGAGGCGGAACTACACTTCACTGGCTCGGAACCACACCCAGAATGCTTCCGAATGATTTCAGACTGAAAGAAAAATACGGCAGAGCAATGGATTGGCCGATTGATTATGATACACTGAAGCCTTATTACGAAATGGCTGAATTTGAGATTGGGGTCTCCGGAAATGTGTCAGCACAGCAATATCCTATCAACGAAAGTATGGAAGAATATTACGGCAAAGATTATGTGTTTCCGATGGAAGAAATTCCGCAGAGTTATATGGATCATCAGATTATAAAGGGATTGGCGGGAACTTCAGTTAAGATAAATTCAGAAGAAATTCCGTTAACGATGGTTCCATCACCGCAAGGAAGAAATTCTACTCCGAATATTGCTTACGGAACCTCTAAATTAATTAAGGCGGAAGCTTCAGAATCAGGATATCAATTATCATTAAACAATATCGAAGATGAGGAGTATAAAGCTTTAGGATCAGTCTGGAATCCTTATCAGGGAGAACGTTGCGAAGGAAATGCATCATGTGTTCCTATTTGTCCGGTTCAGGCAAAATATAACGCCTTGAAAACACTCAAAAAAGCTTTGTATAAAGTCAATAAAAACCAGAATCTTCAGAGAAATCACAATATTCAGATTCAGGCGCAGAGTGTCATTTATAAATTGAGTGTAGATGAGGAAGATCAGGAAAAAATCTCTAAAGTTCATATTCGAAGATACATTTCAAGGGAAAAAACAAATTTTGTGGAAGAAGTGATTGATACTAAAAATTCCATTGTCATTCTTGCTGCAAACGCTTTTGAAAATCCTAAAATTCTTTTAAATTCAAAATATACTGTTTGGGAAAACGGACACAAAGTTGAGAAAACGGCAGCCAACAGAAGCGATCAGGTAGGAAGAAACCTAATGGATCATATGGTAATGCTGACTTGGGGATTATTTCCGGATCCTGTTTATTCTTACCGAGGTCCGGGTTCTACCACCAATATTTCGTCTTTCCGTGACGGAAATTTCAGAAGCGAATTTTCTGCATGGATTTCTCCTCTCGACAATTGGGGATGGAGCTGGCCTGCTTTTTCTCCAGGATCAGACCTTTCAGAATTCTTAAATGAAGGACTTTTCGGGGAAGATCTGAAACAGGCTTTAACGTACAGACTTTCCAGACAGGTGCTTTTCCATTTTGAGATCGAACAGCTTCCGAATCCGAATAACAGAGTAACCATCAACGATCAGTATTTGGATGTATTGGGAATTCCGCGTCCTGTCATTAATTATGAACTGACGGAATACGAGATGAAAGCAATGCAGCAGGCAAAACGGGCTTCAGATCAGATGTTTGAAAGATTGGGTATTCAGGATTTTACTCAATATAACGCAACAGATAACAATACTTTTGTCTATGACGGTGTAAGATATTCTTACAACGGAGCAGGGCATATTGTAGGAACTCACAGAATGGGCGATAATCCGGATGATTCTGTAACCAACAGTTATTGCAAATCCTGGGATCATCCGAATTTATACATTGTAGGAGCAGGAAACATGACCACTTTGGGAACTTCTAATCCTACACTTACTTTATCCGCATTTACCATCCGTTCCGTAGAATCTATTTTGAAAGATCTGGAAACAATTTTAAAATAAAAAAAATGAGACAAAGACTTATCAATAAATCAGAACCTCAGGAAAATAATAATCTTCTGAGAAGTTCTTTAGCTAAAAATACCATTGTTGCAGAGGCAATTTCTTTACAGTCGTTATTATTTGATTCAAGCATCAATAAAGAAAACTGGATCGAAGGTCTGAAATATCACAGTAAAACGTTAACCAATCTTTTGCTGAATAACCAGATTGAAGAATTTAACCAATATCTGCAGTCTCAGTTTAACGGCGAAATCTCTGAAATGTTTCCTGTGGCAGAACTTTCAAAAACATCTTTTGAAGTTAAAAAAGGATTAACAGAATTAGATTATATTCCTATTTTACAGGATCTTTTGCAGACCGCAATTTTAATAGAACATTCTACCATTCCCCCGTATTTAACGGCATTGTATTCTATTAAAGACGGAACCAACGTTTTGGCATCACAGATTATCAGAAGTGTTGCGGTAGAAGAAATGCTTCACATGATTATGGTTTGCAACGTGATGAACGCAGTAAGCATTCAGCCTTCAGTGAACAGACCCGAAAATTACCCGACTTATCCGATGAAATTGCCAATGAATGTAGATTTCTATGTGGGGCTGGAAACATTTTCTTCAAACAGCATCGCAACTTTTATTGCTATTGAAAGTCCGAGTAATCCTTTGGTAAAAGCTCCGAAATACGATTATGATGCAGAACCGAATGCTTTACTTTCAAAAAGTGCAGTTCAGGAAAATAATCTGTGGACACTGGAGAATATGAAAGATTTTATGATGCAGAATGTTCATACCATCGGAGAATATTATGATGTTTTATTCTTTTATATTGTTGTTTTCCAGATTGCTGCTTATTATAAAGCCAACGGGAAATTGCCTCAAACTTTTGAAGAATTAAATAAAGGCGGAATTTTTACTGGAGATCCTGCCAAACAGATTCGTCCCGAACAATATTACGGAAGTGGTGGAAAACTGCATCCCGTAGAAGCTTTAGAAGGGGTGATTCTTGTTTTTCAGGAAATTAAAGGACAGGGAGAAGGTGCCGATGATTCTATTTTTGATGTAGATGCGTCACAGTTTGAAGAAGGGGCAGAATTGGCGCATTATTTCAGATTTAAGGAAATTTTCCATGAGCATTTTTATTTGGAAGGAGATTACACGCCTTTTACCGATGAAAACGGAATGATGCCGGTAACAACACCGCCTGTCGGAAAACCGCTTCCTGTCGACTGGAACGCAGCATATCCTATGAAGCCAAATCCTAAGATGGCAGATTACCAATCGAATCCGCAGTTATTTCAGCAGGGAAAAGCATTTAATGAAACCTACAAGAAATTGTTGGATGCTATTCAGGCAGCTGTAGAAGGAAATCCCGAAGAACTGGCGAAATCCGTCATGTATATGTACGGTTTGAAAGAGCAGGCCATCGGATTGATGAGTCAGCCATTAGATTCGCAGTATAATGCGGGACCTACTTTTGAATTTCCTTTATAATTAATCAACCAAAAAACTAATATATCATGTTAAAAAGAAAAAAAGACGGACTGGAACAACAGGATGGTCAACTCTTAAGAACCTCAGCAGAAAGTACAAAAGGCTATTTGGCAACGCTTATGGATGGGTATTCCAAACTTTTGATTGATGATCCGGTAAGACCCTTTAGAGAAGAAAATTTAGCAGAAATTGCCAATAATGTTGATTATGGAATTTTAGCAGCTCTGGAAGGAACCTGGGTAAGTTACAATGCTAATTACAATCAAAATATTAAAAGACCGTCATTAGGAAGCGGAATTCATACGACGATTATGCCTTCTCCGGGAACTGATCAAAATAGAATTCCGGGAAAATTCAGCTTTGATACGGAAGAATATATTGAAAAATTAACTTTCGAAATCGTTCCGGGCGGTGTTCGTAACCGTGGTGGTGCGAGTGAACTGTTTTGTGGTGCGGTAAAATATGATCAGACCATTAAAAGCGTAAATAAAGTTGAAGGAAAACCTGATCTGGAATACGCAGGGATTCACGAAGAAAACGGAATGTATCTTTGGCTGAGTGATGTATACAATTATGCAGCAACCAAAGAAACCATTGAAAAAGACCGCGGAATTCATGCATTTTCGCAGGAAGATTATCAAAAATACGGTTACAAAGGGGAATACAGAAATGAACCATTGGTTCAGGTGAAAGACGAATTTGGAAATGTGAGCTATATTCTTTTAAGTGAATTAAAAGAAGGGCAGGAATATTTTGAAATTATTCCGGCGCAGGAAATAAAACCGGGAGACGGCATTACCGGTCCTTATTTTATTCCGGATTATTCGATTTCAAGAAGTGGCGTTATTCCTCACGGAAGCACGATTACCTTATTGGGAGATATTGCACCGAGCGGATCAAATTATTTAATCAGCGGTGCTCCGCAATTTCCTTACGGTGATGCGACGTGGCAACCGGATCATCTTGCGATTTCACCAACGATGGGCGGAGCCGGTGCAAGTGTGGCCAACCCGATCAATCTCGATCAGCCCGCTCCGGCTTGGGTTCATGAGACATTGACCGATGAAAACGATCCAGGTTCAAATAAAATATATACTCAAAGAATTCTAGCGAATGATCTTTATCCATATTGTGTAAGACCCGATATGCGACTGAGAGATACATTAAGCGGACAGAATGTTGCCAATTATGTTCTGATTCAGATGTCATCAAAAATGAAAACCGGAGCGCAGGGAGGAATTTTAAATGTTCCTTTTGTTAACCGATTTGTTCCTACTGTTGAAGTAGATTTCAGAATGTGGATAGAAACGGTGATAGAAGACGGAAAAGAAATCCTTCAGCTGCAATATGAACAGATTATCTTTTTTGAATTTGATTTCGGAAATGATGGTGGTACTACAAGCTGGCCGCATATTCAGGTGAATACGCTTCGTAAGATTGAAGATATTCCTGCAGATCAGAGAAAAATTATTGAAGAGCAGTTTTTCAACGCACCTTCCGGAATGAGTATGACAACACCTGCTACCAATGCTGAACGTGCTGTAAATCCTCCCGCAGGATGTCCGTATCATAAACCTTAATTTTAATTTAATAATAATTCTACGGTGTTGATGATTAAACACCGTAGTTTTTTTATTATGGATGTGTTAATTCTTTAAAGTTGGCAAAAGCATTTTATTATTAATTATTTTTGATACTGAGCTAACTTCAATAACAGTAGTACTTTATGATGTTTTCTTAAATTAGATGTGGTATGTAGTAATTTGATTTTGAATATAGTATAGGCTTTGGTGGCACATACTTTGCGTATTTAAGAGTATGACACCAACCAAAAATTCACAAAATACAGACCTTGATCTGGAAGTGCGCCATGCTTTCAAGGAATTTGTTGATGATACACTTTTTCCTTGTGTGGCAGCCAAAGCTGCACTCAACAGAGATCAGATGCACATTTTTGTTGCAGGTCATTTAGCTTGTCCAAAAGATGATCAAGATATTCTGGACTTTATTTATAAATTTATAGATGAATATAGAGCATCAGAACAAGATTTTCATACTGTCTGTGTAATTTTTCCTGAAACACATCCGATTACTGAAGAAAGTTTTGACCGTTTACTATGGAACAGATTACAGGCATTGTCTGATCTTGATGCACTGAAGTATCCTTATGACCGACGGGTAGATACTGATCCTTCATCACCGCAATTCAGTTTCAGTTTAGGAGAAGAAGCGTTTTTTATCATAGGTCTTTTCCCGGGAAGCAGCAGAGAAGCAAGAAGATTCCGGTATCCGACCATTGTATTCAATCCTCATGCTCAGTTTGAAAAACTCAGATCATTAAAGAGATATGATAAGATGAAAAATATTGTCCGTAAGAGAGATGTTGAGCTAAGTGGCACTATTAATCCGATGCTTAATGATTTTGGTGATGACTCTGAAGCCTATCAATACAGCGGTATGAGATACGACAAAAACTGGGAATGTCCATATAAATATAATAATCAATGAATACAATTTCGCCACGAAGCGGCACGGCATTTATCCTTAAAAAAGGGGAAAAACTTAAGATAACAGATATAGAAGGAGAACAGGTTTCCGACTTTATCTGTTTTAATCTGAATGATACCAAAGAATATCTGTCGTCAGGAAGAACAATAGATTATGCAGAAACTATCTTTCTTACTAAAGGAGATCCTTTTTATTCAAACAGGAGTAACATTATGTTTAATATCCTGGAAGATACAGTAGGTCGTCATGATTTTTTGCTGACTCCATGCAGTGCAGATACGTTTCGTATCATTTATGGACACGAAAATCCACACCGTGGCTGTTTTGGTAATCTTTGTGAAGCGCTGAAACCATACGGCATTGAACCGGATGCTATTCCTATCTGTTTTAATGTTTTTATGAATGTAACGGTTGATGGCGAAAGCGGTAAAATAAGTGTGCTGCCTCCTAAAAGTGGGGCAGGAGATTATATAATCATTGAGGCAGAAATGGATCTGATTATAGGAATGACAGCCTGTTCGGCAGAAATGTCTAATAATTATTCTTTCAAACCGATTGGCTACACAGTTATGTGAAGTTTTCTTTTTTAATTAAAGTTTAAAATTGTTAAAAAGAAACGCTGTAAACCTTGATGTTTACAGCGTTTTAGCTTATTTTGGTTTCTAACCTGGCGGAGAGTGAGGGATTCGAACCCCCGGACCTGTTACAGTCAACAGTTTTCAAGACTGCCGCAATCGACCACTCTGCCAACTCTCCCTAAACTTCGATTATATCGTTGTTTTCAGTGGTGCAAATATAAAATGTTTTTTTATTTTGACCAAGAAAATTTTGTAATATTTTTCATTACCAGTTTTTATCAATCATAAAAATCATTTGTGTCATCACTACGGCTCCTAAAAGCAGCTCTCTTTTGCTGACTTTGTCAAAAGTATCTTTTTCTGAATGGTGATAATCAAAATATCTCTGAGTATCTACAACAAGCTCCGCAAGAGGAATACTCAGCTTTTTTAAGGGCGCAATATCCTGAATGGCATCTGTCTGTCCAAAATCATATACTCCATAAGGCAGAAAATAATTTTTCCATTCAAATATAAGCTTTCTTCTCTGGGGTGACATATCAAGAGAAAAACCTCGTGGAGAGTAACCTCCTGCATCTGTCCCCAAAGCAAAAATGTGTTTTTCATCTTTCTTTTTTGCCTGAGCTTCATACATATCCCGTCCCTGACCGCCGTTTTCGCTGTTGGCATACAATACTATTCTCAGAGTATGGTTGTTATCATATCCCAATGCTTTAAATGTGCGAAGAACCTCAATAGACTGTGCTACTCCGGCTCCGTCATCATGAGCTCCTTCGGCAAAATCCCAGGAATCCAGCTGTGCGCCAATGAGTATTATTTTGCTGTCTTTTTTACCCGGAATCTCACCGATAATATTATGATTGATGGTTTCACCCTTTAATTCTGCCGTCATATTGATTTTAGCTTTCACCGTTTGGGTTTTCAGGAGTTTTTCCAGTTCATCAGCAGATCTTACACCAATTGTTAAAGCCGGAATTCTTGCTTTATCATCTGGTTCGTAATAAATCATTTTTGCATGCGGAATATCATCTGAAGCAGTCGTTAATGAACGGATGATTAATGCTTTTGCACCTTTTTTACCGATTACTGATGCCGATAATAGTTTAGATTTAGCAGCAATCAGATAAGAATCTGTAGTATTGATGATGGTAGGATCTATCATATAGTTTACAAATATGATTTTATCCTTTACCTGTGCGGTAGTGAGATTTACCAGTTCCTGTGCAGTATTTACCAAAAGAATATCGGCAATCAGATCTTTACCTTTTGTCCCTTCTGAATTTCCGAAAGACAACATTCTCACATTTTTCCAGTCACCGGATGAGGTTTTGATCTGTAAAGATTCTTTTCCCCGAACCCAGATCGGAACTTTTACCTCCTGTTTCCACACATTTTCTGCTCCTGCTTCTTTTAGTTTTTTTTCTGCCCATTCGGTAGCTTTTGCATATCCCGGAGTAGCACTGAATCTTGCTCCAATTCCTTTGGTAAGTTCGCCCAGATTATCGTACGCCGTACCATGAAGGAAAACTTCATCTGAAATTTTCTTAAATTCTTCCTGATAATTAAATTTAGGTATCTGTTTTTGCTTTTTGGCAGGATATTTTTTTTGTGAAAATAAAAATCCACTCAAAAAGAGTGGAAGTATGATGAGTAAGATTTTTTTCATTTTTACTGACCGTTTTCTTTTCGGAGTATAAAAATAAACAAAAAAACAGATAATTATTGCTTCATATCGTACATTAATAAAGCTGTGATCAGTTTTGGTTCTATAAATGTACACTTCGGAGGCATTCTCAGCTTCAGATCTGAAATTTTAATCATATCATTAAAGCTTACCGGATATATACCAAACCCTACTTTACCTTCGCCATTATCTACCTTTTCTTTTAAAAGATTGATTCCTGCAATGTCTGATGTTCCTTTTACATAAGATATTTCGTCTGAACTGTCAGAATCTTCAATATTTAAAATATCATTAATGATATATTTATCTAAAATATGATGATCCAGATTATCCAATGACATTTCCTGAGATCTCAGGTCATGTTTTACGTGTAATGAATAAAATTTACCTTCCATATACATAGAAATGTGAAATTTCTGGGAAGGGTAGTACGGTGTTTCACCTTTTTCGTGAATAAGAAAATACTTTTCAAGTCTCTTTAAAAATTCATCACCTGAAAAATCTCCCAAACTTCTGACAATTCTGTTATAATCATGAATTTTAATCGACTGATTCGATACAATGAAACTGTATACAAAATTGTAAGCCTCTGTACCGTTATGTCTTTTATTTTTTTCTTTCAGCCGTTTGGCATAAAGTGCAGTAGATCCGATTCTGTGGTGACCGTCTGCAATATAAAAAGAATCAATCTGATCAATTACTTCCTTAAACTGCTGTAGCTTCAGGCGGTTATCAATTCTCCAGATTTTATGTCTGATTCCTACGCTGTCTGTATGGTTAAAAATCGGAACATTTTTTTCTTCATGATTCATCAGCAATTCTATCTTAGAATTGGAAGGGTAGGTAAGGAGCACCGGCTCTGCCTGAAGATTCACCTTCTCAAGATAGTGTGCAAGTTTTTCCTTTTTCTGCGGAATGGTACTTTCATGCCTTTTTATCTTCCCTGCCCAGAAATCTTCAATGCTTGATAAACCCAAGAGTCCTCTGAAAACCTGTTTGTTGGGATAAATCTGTTCGTAAAGATAATAGGCAGAATTGTCCTGAACCAGAACATTTTCCTCCAGCAATTCTTCAAAAGTAGAACGTATTTTCCTCAGATTCCGGTCTACATCCTTAGATTTGCTTACAACATAAGGTTTAATCATGTTGATGTACGTTTTTTCTACTTGCGCTTTTTCTGCAATTTCGCTCTGTGAATAGTTATCTAAAGGATGTGTGGGAAATGTAGCCTCATGATCCTTATGAGGTCTTATTCCACGGAAAGGTTTAAAAACAGGCATATATGTGTTATAGTTTCTTTTTAATTTCGATTATTTGTTTAGCTAGCTCAGTACCTATTTTCTCTTGTGCGTCAACAGTATTTCCGCCGAGGTGAGGGGAGAGAGAAAGGTTGGGATTCATTAATAGTATCAATTCCGGAGCCGGTTCGTTTTCAAAAACATCCAATGCTGCTCCTGCTACTTTACCGGATTCTATAAAATCAAGCAAAGTTACTTCATTGATTACTCCGCCTCTTGCTGTGTTAACGATATAAACTCCGTCTTTCATTTTTTCAAACTGAGGAGTATCAATAATATATTCTGTAGTTTGCGGAGTATTGATGCTTATAAAATCTGCATCTTTTAAAAACTCATCGGTGTTATTGGTAGAGGTAATTTCAAAATTAACTTTTTGTCCGTCAAAAAACTCTAAGGTTAAAACCTCTGTTCTTGGTTTTCTGGTAAGGACTTTTACTTTCATTCCTAAAGAAATCCCCATTTTTACCACTTCCTGCCCAATACTTCCGAATCCAATTACTCCTAAAGTTTTACCAGCCAGTTCATAAGCGTTGCTGAAAGACTTTTTCATTGCATTAAAATGAGTTTCTCCTTCTAAAGGCATCAGTCTGTTCGACTCATGTAAAAACCGGGCTAATGAAAAAAAGTGAGCAAAAACCAGTTCCGCAACAGATTTTGATGAAGCAGTAGGTGTATTGATGACATACAGTCCTTTCTCAATGGCATACTCTACATCAATATTATCCATTCCGATACCGCCTCTTCCTACGATTTTAAGATTGGGACAAGCGTCTATCAAGTCTTGTCTAACTTTGGTTGCGCTTCTTACCAAAAGCACGTCTACGTTATTTTCGTTGATGAAATTGATGACATGATCCTGAGCAACTCTGTTTTCGAGCAATTCAATTCCTGCATCTTTTAAAGCAATTTCTCCGGCTTTTGAAATTCCATCGTTAGCTAAAACTCTCATTTTTTATTTTAATTTTGATATATAAAACTGAATATTTAAAAAATATTTAATTGAAGCGCAAATTAAGAATTTTTAAAATAATGTTAATTATTTATCAGATTTAAGATTGATAATCCTATTTTATTGATCTCATCACATCTACAAGAACCTGTACACTTTCAATAGGCATAGCATTATAAATACTTGCCCGGTAACCTCCCAAACTTCTGTGACCATTCAGTCCGTTGATTGAGGCTGCTTTCCATGCTGCATCAAATTCTTCTTTCTTAGTTTCATCAAGCAGCTTAAAAGATATATTCATGAGAGAACGGTCTTCTTTCACACAAAAAGTCTCAAACAGAGGATTGGAATCAATTTCGTCGTAAAGCAATTTAGCTTTAGCTTCATTTCTAGCTTCTGCTGCTGCAATTCCGCCGTTGTTCTCAAGATATTGTAAAGTTAACAGAGATGCATATACCGGGAATACAGGAGGGGTATTCAGCATAGATTCTTTACTGATATGTTGCGCATAATCAAAGTAAGAAGGAATATTTTCTCTTCCTGTTTTTTCGAGAATCTCTTTTTTAATTACGACTAAAGTTACTCCTGCAGGACCCATGTTTTTCTGAGCTCCGGCATATATCAAATCAAATTTTGAAAAATCAAGCTGTCTTGAAAAAATATCAGAACTCATATCACAGACCATCAATGTGTCCGTTTCCGGAAAGGTTTTCATCTGGGTTCCGTAAATTGTATTGTTGGAAGTGCAGTGAAAATAATCGTATTCGGCACCTACTTTATAATCTTTTGGTATAAATGAGTAATTTTCTTCCTTAGAAGAACCTACAATGTCCACATTTCCTACTTTCTTAGCTTCTTTAATGGCTCCTGCAGCCCATGTTCCGGTATCAAGATAAGCTGCTTTTCCGCCTACTTTCATCAGATTGTACGGAACCATGGCAAACTGAAGACTTGCTCCGCCGCCCAAATACAAAACTTCATATTCGTCGCCCAGATTCATCAGTCTTTTCACAATGGCACGAGCTTCATCCATTACCGCTACAAAATCTTTGCTTCTGTGAGATATTTCGAGAATAGATAAGCCAATTCCGTTAAAATCTAAAATAGCTGCTGCCGATTTTTCAAATACTTCCTGTGGTAAAATGCATGGTCCTGCACTGAAATTATGTTTTTTGCTCATTTTTGCTGTTTTTAAATTGCTTCTCACCTTAAGATCAGCATTTATTTATAATATATTTTGATTGTGATTTATCCGTAAAAATCAAAAAACCGTCTCATGTTGGATGAGACGGCAGTATTTATTCACCGTGTAAAAATGCTTTTTTATTCAGTAAGGCTTCCTCAGATTCTACATGATCTTCATCCGGAACACAGCAATCTACAGGGCAGACTGCGGCACACTGTGGTTCTTCGTGAAATCCTTTGCACTCAGTACATTTGTCTGTAACGATAAAGTAAACATCGTCACTTACAGGTTCCTGCGGTGAGTTGGCATCTACCGTAAGACCTGAAGGCAGAGTAACAATTCCTGAAAGTTCTGTACCGTCTGAAGCTTTCCAGTCTACTGCTCCTTCATAAATTGCATTATTGGGACATTCCGGTTCGCAGGCTCCGCAGTTAATGCACTCATCAGTTATTTTAATAGCCATCGCTAATTTTTTTTAAATTTGCACAAAATTACAAAATATTCCCCAATTTTGCAGTAATTATGAACAACGAAAAAAGAGTTTTAGGACTCAGCAGGCTAAGCCGGTATATCACAGACTTTTTAGCAAAAGAATCAGAGCTTTTTAACGATAATGATGCCGAATTTGAGGGTGTTTTAAAAAGATCTGAAATTGAAAACCCTTGGTTTACCATTGAAAATCAAAAGTATGCATTGAAGCAATGGGCAGAATTGATGACGGTGGAAAATTTGGAAAAATGGCTTGATAATTATTCTCATGCCAAAACTTCTAAAAAAGTCGGACTTATTTTAGCAGGAAATATTCCGCTGGTTGGGTGGCATGATGTAATTTCGGTTATACTCAGCAACCATATTCCTCTGATAAAACTTTCATCAAAAGACAAACTGATGATTCCTTTTTTATTAAAGAAATGGAATGAGTTTTCTGAAGAACCCATTATTTTTGAGCTGGTGGAGAGACTCGAAAGTTTTGATGCAGTAATAGCTACAGGAAGTAACAACACGGCAAGATATCTTGAATTTTACTTTAAAAATCATCTCAATATTATCAGGAAAAACAGAACTTCTGTATCTGTTCTGAAAGGAGACGAAACCGAAACTGAACTAAAACTTTTAGCCAAAGATATTTTTCAGTACTTTGGTTTGGGATGCAGAAATGTAACAAGAATTTTTATTCCCAAAGATTTTTTAATTGACAGATTGTTTGAAAGCTTTATTGAATTTCAGGACGTGATTAACCACAATAAATACGCTAATAATTACGATTACAACAGAGCGATTTACCTTTTGAATCAGGATAAATTCTGGGATAATAATTTTGTAATGCTGAAGGAGGATGATAAATTATTCAGTCCGCTTTCTGTTATTAATTTCAGCAGATACGATTCTCTGAATGAAGTGAAAAGTTTTATTGCTGAAAACGAAGAAAACATTCAATGTGTGGTAGCAAAAGATGAACTGGGATTCAATTCAGTTTCTTTTGGTGAAGCGCAGAATCCTGGATTAGATACTTATGCTGATAATGTGGATACTATGAAATTTCTGGAGGTTATCTGATTTATTTTCATTAAATTTAGTCGGTTTTAAACATGATTTAGAATGAAAACATCAGGCATTATTGTTTTTTACTGACAGTTTCTTTTTTTTCTGCACAGAATATAAAAATTCAAAAGGCAGATTTGCCAAAAGATAGAGTAGAAGCGTACAATCAATCGTTTTTTGATTTGGTTACTGCATTGAAAAAATCGGATAAAAATCAGGCAAGCCGCCTAATTTCTGATCAGCTAAAGGCAGATAACTCTGATCTTTTGGTGCAAAATCTTTCAGGAGGAATCAGTTTTGAAAGAAAAATGAAAATATATCAAACCGGAAATATTGAAATTGATGGTGTAATGTATCCTGCTGTTCAGTACAAATATGAATCCGACTTATCGGTTTCACCAACAGATATAATTACTGTTGTTTTTCAGAATGACGGAAAAATCAAAAAAATAATACCGTATTACAGCAAATAAAAATATAATATATAAATATGATGAATGATTCTTTGGTAGCTTATTCTACAGATGTTGAAAAAGCTGAATTTTACAAAAAAACTTACCTGCACGTTGCTTTGGCAATTGTTGCATTTATTGCAGTAGAAACTATATTGCTAAACGTAGTTCCTGCCGAAATGATTTATATGATGGTAGGGCAGAGATACAGCTGGCTTTTGGTTTTGGGAGTTTTCTGGCTGGCTTCATTTTTAGCTACAAAATGGTCTCTTGCACAAAGCAGATCTACACAATATTTCGGATTGGGAGTTTATGTGCTGCTTCAGGCTATTATTTTTCTGCCGATGATGTATATGGCGATGGCGTATACAGGAGGCGGAGAGGTTATTTTTCAGGCAGCAACACTTACTGTAGCCATGTTTTCGGGAATATCTTTTATAGCGTTTACATCCAAAAAAGATTTTTCCTTCCTAAGAAACATTATTGCTATTGGAGGATTTATTGCTTTGGGATTGATCGTTGCCGGAATGATTTTCGGTTTCAACCTTGGGCTTTGGTTTTCTGTGGGAATGGTAATTCTTGCTTCTGCAACTATTTTGTATCAGACCAGCAAACTGAAGGATGCCTATTCAACAGACCAGTATGTAGGTGCTTCTTTACAGCTTTTTGCTTCAATTATGCTTTTGTTCTGGTATATCCTAAGAATTCTGATGAGCAGAAGAAGCTAAAGTAATCAATAACTTTTTACATTAAAAAATCCTGATATAAAGTATAAATATCAGGATTTTTTTTGAATTATTTTAGTGCTTTTGCCACCATTTTGCAGTCTGCAGATTTCAAATTTTGTCCGCTTTTGTAATCAATTTTCTTTTCATCGGCATAGCGCATAATTCCATTCTCATCTTTCTGATTTCCAATACCTTCAATAAGCATATTTTCTTTCTGTATGAAGAAAATATCTCTTTTACTGGTCATTCCTTCAGAAGCAAATTCATAGGTAACTTTCAGAGTATCACCAGATTTGAAGCCGGATAATTCACCCTTAGAACTGTCTTTTTCAAAATTCTTGTAACTCATTTTACCCGATAAAGTTCCCAGATTATCATCTATGCTTACAAAAACGCTGTCTTTACCCGTAACACCCATATAGCAATAAGTTTTAGCACCCAAGGTATCAATTTGTTTTTCAGATTCGATTTCTGTATTGTTTGATAAAGAATCGCTGTTGGTTGTAGTATTTGCTGTATCGGTTTTTTTATTACAGTTAACTAAAAGAACAGATAAGATAGTGATTGCTGCAATTTTTTTCATAGATAGAATATTAAATGTTTAAAAAATTTGAGTTTGAAATGTTATGTTAAATAAAATTATGCTAGCTAAAATAGTAAAATGCATACAAATCGAATAACAATTAATTGAAAATCTAATCGCTGAGAATCTCTTATAATTTTTTTCCTGGAGATACTTTTAATTATTTATTGTTAGAATCAATTTCATATATCATTTATTAATTGATAATTCAGTTTAACATAATAATACAATTGTAAAATTTGACACAATTGATAATTAATTATATACGTTATAAAAAGTCTTATAATTTATAGTATATTTATTAAAATTTGTGTATATTTGCATATACAAATATATAAAATAATTCTCAAAAAATGATAAATATAGTACATGAATTTAAGAAGTATAGAAATTCTTTACCGGATATTATACACAATTCAGATTATAAAACGCAGTATTTCACCAAGTTACTTGGATTGAAACAACCAACGTACTACAGAAAACTGAAAGAGAATTCTTTCACGATAGAGGAGATAGAGTTGTTAACAAAAGCACTATATCCTAAAGAAACTTTGCTTATGGAATTAGAAACTGCTGAACGTGATTTGGAGTCTGGAAATGTTATTGAGCATAGTCAACTAACAGAACAGTTAAAAAAGGAATTTTTGTAATTTATCTGGGTCTTGATAGTTATTCCAGAAAGAAGCTAAAAGGATTTCTTTAGACGTTACTCTATAATATAGGTATATTTGGTTGATTACTAAATATTTTCGATAGTGGTAATTATCCTCATATGGACTACCAATTAAAGGATTTTTTGAAATATTAGAAACAGCTATATCTACTGCATCCATGAATCTTTTTATCTCTTTTTTAGACCAATTATCTTTTAAATAAATTAAGTTATCTCTATAGCTTTTTTGCGCAACACTTGACCAAACTACTTTTTTCATCTTTGAAAATGTTTTGCCAAAAGTATAAAAAAAAGACCTCATAATAGAGGTCTTACATAAATTATTAATATAAAATTCGTTAGTTATAAAAAAACGAATTGCCTTGATAGCCTAAGTTAGAATCAGAATAATCAATCTTATAATGTTCATAAATACCATTATCAGCATTTAAAAATTCACAATAGGCATATTTATTTGTATCAAATAAAACAGGTAAACTACTAGCCGGAGATGATTGTACAATAAACTGTACAAATACTTTTTTATTAGTTGGAAGCGATCTTTTAATCTCTGATTCTAAATTGTATGAACTAGAGATAGTCCCAGATGAATTAAGCTTATGAGTTATATTTAATACAACATAGGGATAAATATCTTTGAAAACACCTGTATCAAATCCTAAATAATGATTACCTGACTGTATCTGAGTTTTAGCTGCATTGATTTTAGCTTGATCTGTTGAATCATCATTAAACACAAAAACCCTTGCATAGGTAACGGGTTTGAAAAGCCTTTGACTATTAGTACCATAAAACCAAAAATGCACAGCTTTATTAGCTGCCTTAGCATTAATATCACTTTTATAGCTCAGTAATGGATTACCAGTTACAGAAACTGTGGAAGTCTCAGAACCAGGTCCCGGAGTACAAGTTGTACGAGATAAAACACCCCAATAATTTACTGTAGAATTTGGATTAACAGTTTTATTACAAAGGTTACTCTGATTTAAATCTTCATTAGTTACTTCTTCATCTGCTGATCTTTGACAGCTTACAGAAAATACAGATAGAATTGAAAGTAAAATAATTTTTTTCATGATTCCAATTTTTAATGATTAAACGACTGTAATATAGAACCTTATAAAATATATAGCAACTTATTTGTACTGTTTTTTTTTAAAATTACGGGGATTCAAAGGGATGACAATTTTACGATTTTGTCGCATAAATTTTTGACAAAAAAGGCGACAAAATACCTACCCTATCGAAAGTAGAGGGGTGATTTTAACCACAAAAAAGCCCCACGAAAGGGGCTATCTTACCTAGTTATCTGAAAAAAGAATTTAATATAAGGCTTAAAAAATGTTTAATTGATTTGCGAAATAATAAACCTCTGTACGGATTTTTTTCTTGCGGGAAATACGTAGCATGTGCGCTGTACCACGGCTTTCGCCATCGTGGAAACCGAAGCAAATATCTGCAACCTCCAACATTTGAAAATTACGTATTACACCAGCAGACTTGCCGAAACGCAGCCAATCGGCAGGAAATTTTAAAAATGAAATGCTACGATCTTGAGCATAGCGCAATGCCAGAGAATCTGCACCACGGCAACCGCCGGAAATGATGCAAATTTCGTCTTTCGAGAAATCTGAAAGAAAATCATCAAGAGCGGAAGAAAGTACGCTGTAATCTGTGAAATGGCGTGAGCCACAAATAATAATATTATACATAATAAATTGATTTTCAATTATTTAGAATTATTCTAAATATAATAGGGGAGGGGCAGAAGCCCCAAACCCTAAGCGTATTGAGAATTTTTTTGGTTAAAAACTTCAATAACCTGTTGCCGTGAAACCTCATAAGATTGTAAAGCTTCTACGGTATCTGAAACATCACCAGTGTAAAAAGCTTCATGATTTATAAGCTCACGTAAAATAATGGCAGAAACGCCATTTTCTGCAATGTCCTGAGCAATGCCCCGATGATGTGCTTTTTCTAACTCATCAGATAAAAGTAATGCGTTTTGTTCCGGGCAAATAAGACCAGAACCAAGCGAACAGTAACGCACACCTGGGCGAGCATGCTCCTCAAATTGAGATTGTGAAAATGCGAAAAAAGCACCGTGCTTTTCAAGAGCTGCAGAAACTGCCTGCTCTGTGTAGTTAGATAATGTTTTCATACGAATAAAAAATTTAATATTGAGTATTCAATTTACGAAAAAATAACGAAAAAAGCAATATAAAATACTGTAAATCAGTAATTTATATAAATTTCAAATTACAAATATGGTCTGTCGTGGCACGTTTTTTTTCTTTTTTTTTTTTTGGAAGGGGAGAGGGGTTTTAAAGGGGAGAGGGGAAAACCAAATTTCCCCTCTCCCCTTTTCTCTGCGTGATAACGCAAAACATTAGTTTTCGACCAAAGGGAGACCGAGCATATAAAAGCCGTTTTTTCGGAGCCGTAATATTGTATTTTTTTTATATGCAAGGGCAGAGCGAACAAATAAAAAATAAATTCAAAAATCCGCACTGCTTTGTATTACCCTTGCAGATAAAAAAAATACTGACATATATTGTAAAAACGGCTTTTATATGCCTGCCGGTGGCATATTGCGCTTGCGCACATAAAACTAAATTCGTGACAGTCGGAACGCCTCGCTGTGAGCAGTCAGCCACAGCCTGTGCCTTGGCACATATTGAAAGGAGGGGAAAGATGATGGCGAGTGAAGTGGCTACGCCCGAAACGATAGGAAGGCATTTAACATAATCTCAAATTATAGGCAATGAGGGCTTTGCCAGTAACGTAACAAAGTGGAGTGGAGGGCAACGGTTAGCGATGGCTGTGCGTATAATTTCGATTATGTTATTTGCCGTGGCTCAGCTTGGGAGTATGCGCAATACAATCACGGCACGAGGTTGAGCAGCCCACTGTTTGAGAATGCGGATGGCTTAGGTGCTGTTGATCGAGTTTTGGGCTGTAGCCTTGGCAATGTAAAGGGAAATGGTGAGGGTAAAGCAAGCGTATTTTAGAGGTGGATAAGGCTTAAAAATGGAAAACAAATGAAAGGTTTAGAAAATGGATTGTTTTGTTATTTTTTGGCCTTTGGATGGAAGAAATATGCTTGTGTGGGAGTGGTAGCTGTACCAATGAAGGGGTATGCCCGGAGTACTGCTATAACGAGGCAATGCGGTTGAGTATTTAATACAAAAGCCCGATATAATATCAGGCTTAAAAAATAAATTAGTGAATTAAAATTACTTATTAAATTAAAAATCTAATTAAGTGAGTTTCTTTTTTGTTCACGGTAAATCCATGGCGGTACTGCGTTTGGGTCTTGAAATAAACCTAATTTTTTGGAACTGGCTTCGTCTTCTAATTTTCCCAAATTTTTATCTTTAGAATATTTGGAATACCACCAACCTAAACCGTTTTTTATGATTTCTTCAGATAAATATTTTCCGTTATCGTAGTAAATTTTTGCAATACTTCTTCCGTATCTATCTGTAGTTGTAATATAATATTTTACAGTTTTTCCGAATACCTGATCGCTAGTAAATTTTTTTGCGTTTTTACCAAAAGGCTGACCACTTTCAGGACAATCAACATCTGCTAATCTAAGTGTGATTTGATTTTTTAGACTATCTAAAATTACAACTGTATCTCCATCTTTGATACCTATTACTTTTCCGGTATATTGAGAAAATATAAATATTGGAAATACTAAAAAGAATAATATTTTTTTCATTTGTGAATCAAACAATATTCAAATTTATAAATTTTATGTCAATGTTTCACAAAGATTTTTTTCAACAACTTTTTCTCTGAAAGAATGGTTTTTTGTAAAGTTTCTATAAATATTGCAGACAATATCAAAATAATTATCTCCTCCTTCCCAAGCGTGATAATAAGGCTTTATCGAAGAACAGTTTTCATGTTCGAAAATTGTATTAAGTAATGTTCTATCTGAATTACCACAAGAATGTCCCATGATTACAGCTTGAAATTTACTTAACGAAAGAAATTGTAAAACGCTTTTATAGTTACTGGAAAACTGATAATTTATTGATTTGATATTTTTTAAAAACTCGCTATCATTAAAATCAACAATATCTTTACTGTGCTTGTCTAATTCATCACCATATCCAAATATCATTGGATTCAAATCGAATCTAGTAATATCTCCATGAATGTGTATGATTTCTACTGAAACAAACTTTTTATCTAATGTAGTTTTTAATTTATCTAAATAATATTTTTCTAATGTATTGGTATAATTAAAATTAAGTAATAGAATCTTTTCAAATCGAGAATCGGAATCGGAAGACATTGAAAAACCTTCTTTTTCAGGAGTTTTAATTATATTTTCAAAAACCTTTTCATTAAGTTTAATATTCCTATTTTGCTCGTTCACCAAATGTTCACATAATAGTTTTTTTATTGATTCAAAATTTTTATTTAGTTCTTTTAGTTCGTCGATATTTCGAGATTTATTACTTTGATGCAAATTATCTACCAAGGTTTTGTAATATTCATTTTCAACATCTACCCAATTTTTAATATCTTGAATTTCTAAAATGCTTCGAAAAAAGTCACCTTTAATTTGATAATCTTGAGCGGAACGTAAATATCTTTTAGCCTCCTTAAGACCAACATTATTTTTTACTGCTAATAAATCATATGGACTTACAGCTTTTCTATTTAACTTATAAAGTTCACTATCAAATGTATTCTCCCTATAATTTCTATTGTTATTTAAAGTAACTGCACTTAGGAAGAAATTTTCCCAAAAGAAATCTATCATGTCTGAATATTTTGTGTTGAGACCGTGAGCTAAATCAAAGCCGTTACCTATAATTATCAGTTTGTTCATGTATCAAAAATTTTTAATTATTTTTTTTCTATTTTATCGTTTGTATCTTCAAATAGTGTTTCAAACTTCTGAACGTAAAATTTACGATGATTAAAATCTTCTTTAGGATTTAAAATGAATATTAAATAAGAATCATTATAATAAATCAATTCTGCATCTTTTGAATTTTCCTTTTTTACTTTATCAGTTACATTACTTACATTTTCAACATTGTATTGAAAAGGTTTATATGAAATAATAAAATAAAATAAAAACACAATTGATATAGTGAGGTATATTTTTTTAAAAATACTAAAACGCTTTTCATTTTCAGCTTTTATACCTCTTGACGCTAAAAAAATTCCTAATGCTATACTTAAAAAAAATAATGAAAAAAATTTGGAAAGGTATGTATCCAAAGTTGTTAAATCATAAGGGACAATTTTATAAAAATTATCAGTATAAATCGAATACCAAATGTATAAAACTAATAATATCACAGAAATTATTGAGTATAAAAGAATTCTATTGACTTTACCAACAGTTAATGCATAAATAAAACTGACAATTAAAAGAACAATTATACATTGAATAATAATCTCTAAGCCGTCAATAGCTATTTGAGAAAATGAAAAATATTGTATTAGAGAGGGTGAATATGTTAGCAAGAAAGTAAGCTGCTTTAATCCACCTAGAAGTGATGGTATAAAAATTATTAAAGAAAAATTATCCTTTACAAATTTGAATAATTTATTATTCTCAATTTTTTCTAATAATGCAATCATAAGTAAATTAGTTTCTCCAAATATATGTGAATTAATTTGGTAAATCAAAATATTCAAAATACCCTGTAAACTGTAAATCATTATTTGCTTTAGTTTTTTTGTTACTGTAGTAATGGAATGGTTTTGATAGTTCTTTTTGCAGTCCGGATAATTGAACTTTCATTAGTGCGAGGCTTTTGCTGTCTCTTGGTTTTGAATTTTGCAAGAACTTATTGAGGGCAATAATCTTATTTTTCAATTCATTAATCTCATAAGAATCTGACGCATTTTTAAGCTGGTTTTTATAATTTTCTAAATCGGATAGTGCTGAATAATAGGGCTCATTTTGTAATCTGATATTACTTTCTTCCTGAGAAATTTGTGTTTGTTTTTCTAATATTTGTTGTTGAATTTTTAGTTTGTTTTCTTCAAATCTTAATCTTTGATTAGTCTCTGAGTTGTCTGTTTGAACGATTTTTAAAGTGTCCTGTAATGATCTTGAGAAATATAAATCATACTCATTTTTAAACTCGAAATAATAATCATGGAGTTTCTTTTTAAACGTAATTACATCAGCTTTTTCTGTAGCCGTTATCTTTGAGTAGGAAACAAACTTTTTATCAACTAAAATATTGAGAGAATCAGCTGAAATATGGCTAAAATTCACCTTTTTAGTAGTTAATATATGTTTGGTAGCGATAGGCTTTAGAAGTTTGATTTTTAACCCCTGCTGACCTTCCTGCAAATGCATTAAAGAATCTTTTGTAATTATATACAATTGTTGCCAATCTGCATAAACCAAATTACCACGACCTTTATAATGTTTCTGAAATTGGTACAGATCGTAATCTACTTCATAGAGTTTATTTGATTTTGTAAATTCTCTGTAAACGTGCGTAATATCATTAAATTGCTGATTGTAAGTAAGCCAAAAACCCTGAGAAAATAAATTTGACATAAATACAGAGCTGCACAAAAATACTACGAAAATAATACCTTCCTGTTTTAAATTTCCTGTTGTGAATCTATAAGCAACATTTCCCGGAATAACACAAGGATTTTTCCAAAAAGGGTAGAGTATAGGTACACCAGTAGTAGTAAACATATCTAGCAATAAATGCCCAAAATATGCGAAAAAAACTATTTGAGTATAATGAGTATGTTCTACACCGTTAAGCTTCTCAAAACAATAGCAAATGAATGTTATGATGGCACATATCAATATAGAATGGGTGATTGTTCTATGTCCGTATTTTCTGTAAATCCATTTTGAAATGGATAAAAAGGCTTCCCAATAATAGATTTTGGAGTATCTATATCAGGAAGCAACGAAAAAATTACTGTAGCCGTTATATAATAAGGGTCTGTAAAGATATTGATATTCCAAAGGCTGGTAAATATTCCTGTGAAAACTATCCCCCCAGCAATGTGATTAGGTGCTGTCATTTGTGTTGTTCTTTTTTAATAACCTAAATATTCTCTTAATTTTCCAAAATCATATCCTGTAATATTGGTTTCTTCTTCTCCAATTTCTTCGGTTTCAACATTGATAAAAGGTATATAACCGTAAATCTGATTATCTTTCAAAACAGTTTTGTAACCGTGTAACTTCATGATTATTTCAATTTCTCTATTTTCTAACTTTAGGAAATCGGAATCATTAATTCGTAATAATTCTGCTGCTGTATAAAATTTTTTATCTTCCATTCATTTATGTTGATTTAAACATTTTTTTAAATAGATCTTTATTTCTTAACTGAAGTAATTGTCCGTTCAGGTCTGACAATTTATCAGAACAAGTATTATAATTTAGCACATCAGAAAAATTTCCTTTATAATTTCTTATTGTACATGCCCAATGACCTCGGGAATTTATTACATCAGTTTTACTCATAAATCTTTCGTATCTCTTTTTTCCGCAAACTATGCATGTATGCCTTTTCATAATTTTTCCAGTAACAAAAAAATAATTATTCTTGATTTTCGAGCATTTTTCTGACCTTAACAGAATCTTTCTGAATCTCTAGAATTTCTTTTTCCATTTCTCCTTTGGTTCTAAAATTTATGCAATAATCTAAAACGCTGATGGCTACTTTATCCTGTGGAACTTCATCATTTAAAATCATTGTTATTGCTCTTTTATTGGAAATATTCTTTTGATATTTTGTTCCTAAATAAAATGCTAATGCTGAAGTTGATAAAATTGTGATTGCTGTTATAAATGCTGGTTTCATTTTATTTTTATTTATTTTTGTTAAAAACATATTTTATGAAATTCTTAATAATCCTATCCAATACTCACACTAAAAACTCCATAAGTTTTATAAATGATTCTGCAGGATTACTATTTAGTATTATTGTATTAATTGTTGTTGTTTTTTTAGTTGTTATACTTTTTAAGTATTTGAAAAACAAACACTAACTACTCATTCCTAAGAATTAAACCGAGGTAGAAAAAATCTAAAGTTTTTATGTCTTCATTGTCTTTTCTAGAGAAAATTATACTGGTATTATTGTAAGATTTTCTGTTAATTTTAATGTGATGGGTAAGTCGTATACCTTGTCCTAAAATGCTATTTTTTAAAGCATTAATAATCTCTAGAATTAAACTAGCTTGGGCTTCTATCTTAAAATTTTTCATATTAAATAAATTTTCTTTTTAACTGGCTGAATAGTGGTCTTGAAACGATCATCAGGATTAATGCAATTGAGCCTATTAATCTCAAAGCTGGCTCGTCTAATTCTCTTGAAGCGTAACGTAATGCGGTAACGATTCCTAAAAAGACTACTATGATAAAAGTAAAATCTATCTCAGGGAGTGCTCCCGAATGTTTTAAATTTTTGATAACTTCTAAAGTAAGGAACGGCTCTACCTTGTACCTGTCTATCATTTCTGCCATTGCTCTTGGATTACCATTTGTTTGGCTGTAGATATGATTTCTGAAATCTTCCCAATTTTCTACCTGTAACCCGAATGAATTTTGCTGAATGAATTTTATTGAATGCTCCCGGTTTAAATTTTTGATTTCTATCTTATCAAAATTCCATAAAAAAGAGGTTTCGTTTGCTTTGATTCTTCGCGCAGCAGCTATGATGGTAAATGTGTCCTTTAAACGCTCTATGATTCTTTTTGATGATGGTGTAATGTCTGTAATGTTATCTATCAAAAGGATGTATTCTTTTGGCTCTACAAGCGTTTTTATTTTATCGCATAGGAATAATGCAGACTCTCTCTGTAGCTTTTTTTCTATTTCTTCCAAACTAATATCACCATATAGCATTGTCATCATGGAATCTTTATCGCCTTTGAGTAAGTAAAGCATCATAAACATTAAAGATTTTTTTGCCATACGGTCATCTTCAAATTTTAGGATCTTCTTTTTTGTTTTTATATTTTCCAAAAGATGGCTTTTCCCTGTGCCAATATCACCGATAAGTATTGTATTAATACCTAATTCTGCATTGATATTAAGCTTATTTAGTTCATCATTTCTCCCTATTGTAAAGTACTCTTTATTGAATGCAAGATTGATTAATTTAGGGGTTTTAGGAGGAAATAATTTATTTTTAAGTTTTACCCAAAAGTTTAGTTTTTCCGTTGTAAGTGCTTCAACCTTTTTCTTTAATTCTTCTGTCGGAATGCTTGCATAAATAAGCGTAGTGTCATAGGAACTATGCCCCAGCATTGTTTTTATTTCTTCGAGTTTGGTTCCATTATTTAAGTGGTGAGTAGCAAATGAATGTCTAAGAGTATGCGGATGCAAATTCTGAATATTAAGATTACCGCCATATCTGCTCAATACACGCCAAACTGTTTTTCTGCATAAATGTCCTTTTTCGGTATAACTGGGAAATAAAAAATTTTCTCCGTTATCAATTTTTATTTTTGAACTTTCTAAATAATTGGCAATAGTTCTGTATAATCTGTCGGAAATAGGAATAGTGCGGTATTCTTCATTTTTTTTCTTCATACTTCTAACGGTAAGAGTACGTTTTTGAAAATCGAAATTTTTAAGCTTTAGCGTAACGGTTTCCGATACTCTTAAACCGCAGTCAAGCATTAACAGAATGATGCATTTGTATTTAATATTCTTGCATTTTTCTATTAATACCTGACTTTCTTCTTTTGAAATATAATCTATCTTGATCATTGCGGTTTTTATTGAAAATTTAATCCCTACCTGTATTTATTTCCTCCTGAATTTCTAATGATAAATCTGATTCTTCGGATTGTCTTAAACTGTCTGTAATTTCTATTTTACGGGCTTTAATAATCTTTTTTTTATTGTTTGCCAATAGGAAACTCTTGGGATATGTTTTTAAATCTTTTCTGTCTTGATTTGTTAATTCATAGATTGGCTGGCAGGAAATCACTGTTATTAATAGTGTAATAATGATTGTTTTTCTCATGGTATTTGTGCTTTAATTTTAAATTTCAATAAGTCTGTATCATCAAAATAACTGCATAGAGGCTGTACAGTAAACTCATTTTGATTAATTGTAATTTGAGGCTGGAAATTGATAGGGTAGACCTCTATAAATTGATACATCTGTGAACTGAACAGGTATGAACAATTTCCTACAGATTTTGCACATATTTGATTGCTTGCACATTGCAGATAATTATTTAAATCATTGTTGTAAGTCCAATCTGAGTTATCTATTCTCCAGATATTATCTTGAGTATCATAAACGAAGTAAAATTCTACTATCTCTTTTTCTTCTGTAGTACTGCATGAAAAGGCTATCATCGTTAATATGAACATTAAATATTTCATCATTTGTTATTTTAGTATGGAACAAAATTGACTGTGAAATGAACTATATCCGTATTGACAAAATATGTACATCCGGGATTTGTAAATAGTATTGTTTCTGCTGTAAGATTCTGATAAAAAACACTAATACCAGAGGGAACCTGCATTGCGGTAGGATTTGATAATTTATGTGTACCGCTATGAAATTCTATATCGCAATTCTGTTTAGGAATGGCAAAAATAAACTCTGTATCACAATCACTATACTGATATGGATTTGTAAACCACGCACCGCCATTAATAGAAAATGTGTCATCTTGCAAATTATACCTAATGTAGTACTGATTATTTGACCTAATGGGTAAAGTAATTAATAAGGGATTACCAAAACTATCTACAATTGTATTTGTTAAGGCAACTCTGGAAGCTTTTGCATTTACTTTTTCTGATTTTGGAGTTTCTTCCAACTCTAATACTGTGGAATTTTGACAACTAAATAAAATTTGTAAAGTCAAAAAAATGTAAAAAATCTTACCTATCTTACCAAAGCCTTTATTTATCGGTGTTTGAGTACTTACCTTAATCTTACCTGTACTTACCGAACTTACCTGAAAACTGTTTTTTCTGTTTAGGTAACTTAGGTAACTTTTAGGTAACTTAGAATTTATAATCTTACCTAACATATAAATATTATGAATAGGGGATTTAAATAATTTAGGTAACTTAGGTAACTTGTTTTGTAATAATCGTAATTTCATAAGTGATATTTTTTAATGTTTGTTATTTTTTTGTTGCTGTAATTGATTTAAAAAATTTTGAAATTCCTTGAGTGGGATGCTTTTAAATGTGTCAAACTGAAAGAAAAGTTTAATGATTTCTTTCTCAGGATAGATGTAATCTGAATCCTTATCAATGTTTTCTAAAATGTATTCGATGGAATCTTTAACTCCACCGATGTATACATCTTCCATGTCTTCTGAAATAGCTGTAGCCATAATGTTAATTGTTATTTGAATTAGTGAATATTTGACCTATTTGAGGTGTATTTTCTAATGGTCTGTCTACGGAAATCTGTTCGCCATTGAGAAACAGTTTTTCTTCTACCCAATAGCCGTAGGATTGTCTTGTTTTATGTTTTATTCTTTCAAATCCTAATGCGTTAAGTGCCTTACCAATCTGTACAGAAGATAATTTTATCCCTAATGATGATAGACGGACGAGAATATCTGTGGATGTTGCAAACGTACCTTTGATCTCATTTGAAATGTTATAATACTTTGAGATCAGTTCCTGTTCTGTAGATAGAATCTGATAGTTTCTATTGCGATTTTCATTTTCCTGTATCTCATCAAATGTCATTTCGCTCTCAAAGTCTGAAAATGCTAATGCGTAAGCTTGAGACCAAACTAAATCTATGTTTACCTCTTTACGATAGTTCCAGTTGATACCTGTTATCTGAAAACATAACCAACGAACAGAACCGGTTTCGTCATCCAAAAATGTATCTCTGTTGGTAGAACCTATAAAACTGCTGATACGTGGTAGAATAGTGTTTTTCCTATCATACGGAAGTCTTTCATTAATCTGGTCTTTAGAGAAGTACGATTTTAAAGTATTGATTTCTTTTTTTGCTAAGCTGCTTAATTCATCAAGATTTATAAGAAAATTTTTACAGAGTAATATTCTTGCATCTTTATCATTACTGATATCTTCAGCGAGATACTGGCTGAGAGGTTCCGGACATAGGAAACGACAAAAAGAACTCTTTCCTGAGTTCTGCGCCTTATGTACTAATACAAATGCCTGTTTGTTGAAGTATCTATCTATTAAAGAACATTTAACAGTTCTAACCATCCATTTTTTAAAATGCTTGTTGAAATTGTCTCTATCTAAAGGATGTACATAGTTTGCTAAATTGTTTATATAATCTGTTTTATTATCCCATTTAGGAAGGTTCTCAAAATAATTTTTAATAGGGTTGTAGTGTGGTACAAACTCTGATTTTAATATAGCTATAAGGTTATTGATGCTAATCTTAATACCTTTTTTCTGCATTTCTAAAAACAAAGAATTTTCATTTAAAGACTCCCAATTATGAGTTCCTTTTTTGCAACATTCTATATCTAAAGCAATGGTATTGAAACGAAATTTGTAATATGATGACAAATATTCTTCTGCAATGTGAAAAATAGTATTGCCTTCTGATTCTTTTTTTGTTTCTGCCTCTTCTAACTCTCTGATTTCATTAACTAAATCACCGAAATGTTTTTTATCAAATACCTTAAAATAATCTGCTATATCATTGTATTTCTCAGGTAATACGATTTGTTTAATAGAGTAGGTCTGTGCTATTTTTAAAGCACTTTCTAAGCCTGCTTTATCGTTATCATAACAGATATAAATTCTATCAGTTTTCTTATTTAAAAGAGTAATTTGATCTTTATTGATGAATGAGTTTTCTGATCTGAAAGTAACTGCCGGAAAACCGTTTGCATTGAGAATTAAACAGTCTTTTTTACCTGCACAAATAATGATAAATTCTTCTTTATCCTTAAGTTCATTATAACCGAAAATATCATCTGATGTAAGATTATTGTAAAAGAATTTTGTTGTTTTTTCCTGTGTAGGAATATATAATTCTGCACGAGTTAAATTATTTGCTTCTGCATATGGAGTAGTATAAACTTCGTAAATAAATCCTAGTATACCTTTATAAAGCTTTATTTTTTGTATTTGTTTTTTATTGTTATTCCAATACACGAATTTATCCAGAGCTTGTACATTGTATTTTTTTAAAATATCTTCTGTAACATTCCAGTTACCCTGTAACCAATAATCAAAATGAATTTTCTCAAATGCTTTACTTGTATATTGGAAATGTTTTTTATCTGAAGCATAGTTATTATTATCTGTAACTTCCTGAACATTTAAGGGCTTATTTACCTTGTTTTTATCAAAATCTGTGTTAATATTCATTTCTCTTGAAATAATCTCTAAAACATCATTAAACTGAGTTTTGCAATCCAAATTTTTAATATCTGCAACAAACTGAAAACAATCACCTTGTTTGCCTGTACTAAAGCATTTGTAAGTATTGTTTTTAAATACCTTGAAGCTTGGATTTTTATCTTCTGTAAATGGAGAAGATATTTTCTCATTGACTTTAAAATCACTTCCATAGAACTTTTGGTAAATTTCTATTTGTGTAACTTGGTTTAAAATTGTATTTTTGTTCATACGAATAAAGAATTTATCATTGACCGATGATAGAAGCCACTAAGATTAATTTCCTAGTGGTTTTTTTAGTTTATTTTCTAGTTTTTTCCTGCGATTGATATAATTGAGTTTACGTAGCTCAAAGTCATTAATACGGTTATTCAGATTAATCTCATTATTGATTTTATCTTCAAGATTTATCTGATTTTTTTCGTATTGCTTAGATTTTATGCCGTGTAATTCCTGTAACAGTTTTATATTTTTTTCTTCAAATATTAGAGCTATAGAATCTTTCTTTATATCCATGATCTCAGCATCAACAGAATTAATATCTGCATTTAACTGATCTTGTAGCTGTATAGATAATTTTTCACGCTCAATACGATTACGAGCGTTTGTCTGTAAGAATGTAGAAATATTATGTAATGAAAACGTAAAATTTACCATCGGTCTGTAAACTCTGGTAAATGGATCCCATGAACTGGATAAAGAAACATTAGGCGCAAGACTTAACCATTTCCAATTTTTTTTGTCTTTGGTTAATTCTATTAAATTTTGATTTTGTACTAATATGGATTTCTGATAATCAAGTTTTAGACTATCAAAGTTTTGAGAATGATAATCACAGTATATTAAAATGAGAATCAAAGAAATTAAACATCTTATATAATGTATTGATATACAATATCTTGACTTTTTAAAAGTCCTATAATTTATATTATGTTAAATAGGATGGTTTTCAAATTTTCATTTTCTTTTCATAACTACATATTCCTACCCAAATAAAATCTTTCTAAAAGCCTTTGCAGCAAGGTGAACCTGTACTGCCCAATCATCAGCAGCGTCGCTTCCGGCATCATCCGAAATGTATTTCAGACATAAAAAAGGAATATTTTCTTTCATACAAATTAAAGCTAATGAATAAGCTTCCATATCAACAACATTGTATTCGGTGTTGATGTGATTCATTTCAAAATTGTCGCCGCTTCCGCAAATTCCTTCTGGAAGATGATTCATTTTTAATCCGTTGTCCAAAATTACAGGAATCCCTGAAAGCGGAGTTTCAAATTTTTTAAAACCCAAAGCCTGTACATCCATATCTCTCTGAATAAACTGGGTACAACATACTACATCACCTTTTTCAAAGCCAATTCCTCCTGCCGAACCCAGATTTATAATCAGTTTAGGTCTGTTTTTCTGCAATTCTTTTGTAAGTTCAATAGCAGCATTTACCTTTCCGATGCCTGTTAACAGCTTTTGGGTATGATCAAATTCTTTTGCTGCTTCTGATTCTAAGGCAAATACGAACAGAATATCTTCTAAACTGTAAGAAATATCGTTAATGTGTATCATTTTATATTATGTTAAATAGAACAGGATTCATCTTCACCGCAAGTTAATGTACCTGTGTTTTCTTCATATATTTCAGATTCTTTATATGTCTGTGTAAGAGCATTTACAAAAAAATCTGCGGGCTGAGCTCCCGAAATTCCGTATTTCCCATCAAGAATAAAGAACGGAACCCCTGAAATTCTGTTATCTTTTGCTTGTTTAATGTCTAACTGAATATCGTTTTCAAACTCATTGTTTTGCAGACAGTTCTGAATGTCTGTATCGCTGATTCCGACAGATTGTGCAATTTCTGTTAAGATATTAAAATTGCCCACATTTTTTCCATCAATGAAGTGTGCTTTAAATAACTCCTCTTTAACCTCATTAGTTTTGCTGTATTTTTTAGCTAAATGGAGAAGCTGATGTGCTTTGTAAGTATTGGTAATCAATGCATTTTCAAAATTAAAATCAATTCCAGAAGCTTTTCCCATCACAGCAACCTGCGCTGTCATTTGTTTAGCCTGCTCAGCAGAAACTCCTTTTTTATTTCTAAAATATTCATTTGTTGTCATTGTTTCAGAAGAATCTAATGTAGGATCAAGCTGAAAGCTTTTCCATTCTATTTCTATCTGATCTTTAAAAGGTAATTCCTGTACTGCCTTTTCAAAATTTTTCTTTCCTATGTAACAGAACGGACACATAATGTCTGACCAAATCTCTACTTTCATTTTTTATTGATTTAACTGTTTTTTATAAATTTTATCAGCAAATAATACATGAGCCAATAATGCTGCTAATCCCATACTTACCCCCACAACACAGACTCCTTTCCATTCTGCATATTTCCATGCAACAGAGGCAAGATAAGTTCCGAGTGATCCGCCGATGAAATAAGATACCATGTATACTGTATTCAGGCGGTTTACGGCATTGGTTTTAAGTAAGAAATAATTGGTCTGATTCATTATATGATTAGACTGTACTCCTAAATCAATAAGAATCACTCCAACAATAAGTCCCCAATAAGTATCGCCTGCAAAATAGCTGAATCCCCAACTTGCTGTTAAAATTAAGATAGAATATAAAATAATCCGGTTAATGCTCATTTTCTTTTGCAAGCCTCCCACTTTTGCGGCAGCCAAAGCTCCCACCGCTCCTGCGAGACCAAAACTTCCTGCCACAGAAGCTCCTGCTTCAAAAGGTGGTCTTTCTATGTGAAAAACAAGGGTGGTGAAAAGTGCGCACAAAGAGCCAAATCCCATAGCTCCGCGAAACGATGATAATTGAAGAACCGGCTGGGTTTTAGCAAGTTTTAGAACCGAATTCATAAGTTCAAAATAGGTTCCCTTGAAATTAGGCTGTATTTCAGGAAGCATTTTATACACAACAAACCATACCAAAAGCATAAGTGCCGCAGCAATTCCGTACATTGATCTCCATCCCCACATCTCTCCCACTATACCTCCCACAAATCTGGAAAGCAAAATTCCCATCAGCAAACCTGAAACGACCAATCCTATATTCGCCGATTTTTGTGTTTCGGATGATAATTCTGCTGTAATAGGAACAAATAGCTGAGGAATAACAGAGGTAGTGCCTATAAGAAGACTTGCTACATATAACATCCATAAATCCGTTGCAAAAGTCATCCACAGAAGAGATAAAATCACCAGGATTAAATCTATAAGAATAAGTTTCTTTCGTAAAAATTTATCTCCTAAAGGAACTATCATAAGCAATCCAAAAGCATAACCCAGCTGAGTAAGTACGGAAATTTTTCCTGCTGCACTTTCTGTGACCTTCAGATCTTTTGAAATAAGCCCTAATAAAGGCTGATTGTAATAATTATTGGCTACGACAAGTCCGGAAATGATTGACATAAGCCAGATAATAGTCTTGGAAATTCCTGTTGGAGACGGATTCTGCATGAAATCTGCTTTGCTGTTTAAACCGAGTAAAGATAATGATTAAGGCAAAGATCAAAAAATAATTCAATATGTAAACATGAATAGAACTAATCACTATTTTCAATTGGAAAGTTTGTTATCTTTGATAATTGAATATTTTATCTTTCTACTAATTTCAAGAAATATATATCAAATATACTGTTAATGATGTTAAAAAAAATTACTCTACTACTGCTTGCTTTAAGCATAAACATTTTTTATTCACAATTTAAAGAAAATTGGTATAAGATAGATAGTTTAATGACAATACAATCTCCCGTAAACTTCAATGGTGTTATTGTTATATCTCAAAAAGGAAAATCTGTTTATACTAAAGTTTCAGGTTATTCTGATCCTGAAAGTAAAACCCCTCTTAAACTGAATGATCGGTTTGAAATTATGTCAAATACTAAACAAATAACTTCAGTTCTTATTTTACAGCAAGTAGAGAAAGGCAAAATAAAATTACAGTCTCCAATACATGAATATTTGCCTGATTTGAAACAAAAATGGGCAGATTCTGTTACAGTTCATCAACTTCTCAATCATACTCATGGAATTGTTGATTTAGATAAACCTCTGATTTTCAAATCTGGGAGTGATTTTAAATACGGAAATATCTCCAATATTCTTTTAGGCAAAATTTTATACAACGTAACAGGTAAGACCTACAGACAGTTGGCAGAAAAATTATTTAAAAAGCTCAGAATGAATGATACTTATTTATATTCTGAAAAATATAAAAACTCTTTATCAGGCTTCATTATTAGAAAAGATCTAATAACAAAAGTGGGAAATTCAATGATCAATGAAGAAAACCTTGCAGCTGACGGAGTTGTTACCACAGCACAAGATCTGGTTATTTGGAATGATCATCTTCATAAAGGCAAACTATTGAGTAATAATGCTTATAAACAAATGATTTATCCTTCTGTGATGTCTCAGCATGATGTATTTGGTCAAAATAAAAACGGTTACGGCTATAACATCAGAACGGTTGATTCAGAAGGTATAAAATATTTCGGACATACTGGTCTTGGCGACGGATTTTCTTCTCTGAATATTTATATTCCTCAATACGATATAAGTCTTATAGTGCTGGAAAATCAAATGAATGAAGAAAGTGAATTTTATTATTATTTTGAAAAGAAAATCAAAAATATTGTTCTAAAAAATATTATATCACAAAGATGAAATTTTACATATATTTTTGCTCCTTTTTTATCATACTCTGTTCACATTATCAAGCACAGGAAATACCTTCAATAAAGTATAATCAGGCTGAAATATTTCATGATGCAAGTTATGATAATGATACGCTTTATATCAAAATCCAAAACCCTCTCCATTGTCCTATAAGGGTTAAATTTTTTTCTGAATATCTGAGAAATCGAAATACAATAAACGATACTTTGAGAATTTTTATTCATGATAAATCAGAATATGAAATTAAATTTTTTATACAGAATTTAGATACAAAAAAATTTGCTTATACCTACTTTTACACTTTAGGTGATGAGAATAAAAAAATAACGAAAATACCGCTTGCACTTCCCTTTCCTAAAGGCAAAACATATAAAATAATTCAGGGTAATAAAGGAAGTTTTAGTCACAATACAAATTATTCAAAATACGCAGTAGATATTGATTTGAAAGTTAGCGATACAATTACAAGTGCAAATGATGGTTTTGTTGTAGGTGTTGTTAAAGATTATGAATTTGGGAAAAATGATAAAAAATGGCAAGATTTTGCCAATTTTATTACTATTTATCATCCTCAAAACGGTTTTTTCACACAATATGTTCACTTAAAGAAACACGGAAGTTTGGTAAAAGTCGGGGATTATGTAAAACGAGGTCAGCCAATCGGGTTGAGTGGTGCAACAGGTTATTTAGACGGAGAACATCTGCACTTTAATGTCTTTCTTAGTTCCTGATAAAAATGAAACACTAATTTCTATTCCGGTTGATTTTGAAGGCAAAATTTATTCTGAAGCTCTCTTAAGAAATCGGAAAATTAGGCATAAAAGATGATCTGTATCTTAAAATTTAACAATCAGTCATAAAAAATATTAATTTTTACACAGATTTTAAATTTATATATATCTTCGAAAAAAAATAATTGATGAAAAAAATGATAAAGACAATCTATTTTTTCCTTTTGCTGTTCACTGCAGCGAATTATGGTTTCAGTCAATCTAATCAGTTCATTTATGAATACCGCTTCAAGAGCGATTCTTTACATCGGGATCAATCTGATAAAGAAAACATAGTGTTACAAATTTCACCTCACGGTTCAAAATGTTACAGTCAGGTAAAAGCAGTTTATGATTCTGTAATGAATGCTACCTTTAAGAAAGCTGTTTTTTCTCAGCAGAGTCATTACGATTTCACAAAATTAAAATCAGCAAAAGTAAAATGGGAAGTTGTTAAAAAATATCCAAGTTATAAGTCAGTTCTTAAAACCAATATCGGTAATACAAGGCTTGCTCTCCATAACGAAGAGATATTAAGCTGGAAAATCAGTAGTGAGAAAGATGAGATTCTTGGTTACAAAGTTCAGAAAGCAACTGCATTTTGGAGAGGAAGAAACTGGACTGCATGGTTTACGCAAGAAATACCATTACAGGACGGACCTTATGAATTTTCAGGACTTCCGGGTTTAATATTAAAAATTGAAGATTCTAAAGCAGATCATTCTTTCACACTTATTGCAAGCAGGAAAAATTCCGGTGAAAATAAATCTGATCTTTTAATAAATGAAAAAGAAATAGAAGTAACAGAAGAGCAATTCAGAAAACTTTGGACTGATTATAAAAGAGATCCTGTGAAAGATATGAGACAAACAATAAACTCCCCCACAGGAAATATTGTTGCCACAATAACTTTTGATGGTAAAACCTACTCAAATGGTGAAATACTGAAAGCTTCCGAAAAAAGAGCCAGAGAAGAAATAGAAAAAAATAATAATTTTATTGGGCTTGATCTTTATAGATAGATAATTATAAACACAGATATACCGTCTGTGTTTTTATTTTTCTGATTAAAAATGATTCATTAACAGGGTTTGGTGTAAAAATAGATAAGATTTAAAAAAATTCAACCTAAATCATTCTGATATGGATCAAAAAAATAATTTAGAAAAAAGAAGTCTCAGAGGCAAAACAGTTGTAGTTACCGGAGGAAGCAGCGGTGTTGGAAAAGCAACCGTGGAAGCTTTTGCTCTTGAAGGCTGTAATGTTGTCATTGCAGCAAGAGGACAAAAAGCCTTGGACGAAACTTTACAACTGTGTAAAGATCTTGAAGTAAATGCTATAGCAGTTTCTACCGATGTATCGGTTTCAGCGGAAGTAGAAAATCTTGTGAAAGAAGCTGTAAACCAATTTGGAAGAATAGATATCTGGGTAAATAATGCAGGAGTAATGGCAAGCGGAAAATTTGATGAGATCCCCATGGAAATTCATGAGCAGGTCATAAAAACCAATCTTTTCGGATATATGAATGGGGCTTATCATGTTTTAAAATTGTTTAAAGAACAGACAGAAGGAATTTTAATCAACAATATTTCAATTGGCGGATTTATGCCGGCTCCATATAGTGCAGTATATTCTTCAACAAAATTCGGAATTCGCGGGATGATGGAATGTCTGCACGGTGAGGTTTCAGAATTTAAAAATATTCATATTTCCAATCTTTATCCACAGATTCAGAGATCTACCGGAAATATGCATTCGGCAAAATATTCAGGATTAGATTTCAAAATTCCACCATTCGCAGCTGATCCCAGAGATACGGCAGAAAAAATAGTACAGCTTGCAAAAGATCCCAAAAAAGATTTCTTTCCGGATTTTACTTCGTGGCTTCTGACCAGTGTTTATAAATTATTTCCAAAAACAATTATAAATACAGCTTCCGCAGGAATGCGCATAATGATGAAACTTAAAAACGCACCTGATGATTCCGGTAATGTATTGGAGGAATCTTCATTGCCTCACAGAATTTATGGAGAGACTTCATTGCCTGTTCCGGGTAAAAAAACTAAGATTGCCATGCTTGCAGGATTAGGTGTAGGATTGGCTTTTATGGTAATTAAAGCAAAATCTTCCAAAAAAGGCTGAAGCTTTCCAAATGAATGATTCATTGAAAATCAGATCTTTAAAGTGTTCTGATTTTTTTATTGTATATTATCATAGCTAAATGTTTCTCTTTATTGATGACTTATTTTTGGTGTTACAATATAAATCTTAAATTTGTAGCTTTAGGTTTTATCAGAAATGAATTCAAAGGAACAGTTTATCAGTAAATCAATAGAAGCAAAAGAAGTTTACCTTCCTCACCTTTCAGCCGATCCGGTTATTTTCGGATTTGATCAAAATGAGCTAAAAGTGCTTCTTATTAAAATGAATTACCGAAAAAAATGGTTTTTACCGGGCGGATTTATTGATAAAAATCTGGATCTTGACGATGCGATTAAGAAAATTCTTGAGGAAAGAGCCGGTCTTACGGATATTTTCGTCGAAGAATTCGGTGTTTTTGGTAAAATCAACAGAAGCGAATCTTATTTTGAGGATTTTGACGAAACACTTTTCCAGAAACAGCGTTTTATAACGATTGGATATTATGCATTATACAATCCTGAAAAAATACATCCTATTCCTGATGAGTTTACTGAAGCCTGTGAATGGTTTTATCTAAGCCAGCTCAACGAAATAGATCTGGGAATGGATCATAGGGAAATTATTGAAAAAGCTTTGCTTACATTGCGTGAAAAAATTTCAATTAAACCTATCGGATATAATCTTTTGCCGGAAAAGTTTACTTTAACGGAACTACAGAAACTTTATGAAGCAATTTTGGGAAAAGAACTTAACAGAGGAAATTTTTACAGAAAAATTAAAAATCTGGGAATTCTTAATAAACTTGACGAGCAGAGAAGAGGTGGTGCTCATAAAGCTCCGGATCTCTATTCTTTTGATGAAGAAAAATATACTGCTGCCCTGAAAAACGGTCTCAATAGCTGGTAAAAAAAACCGTCTTATAGTTACAGGACGGTTTTTTTGTATTTTGTCTGAGATTGTAATTAAACTTTCATAATCTCAGCTTCCTTCACTTTCAGGTGGTCATCACAAAGTTTTACATATTTATCTGTAAGTACCTGAATGTCTGCTTCGATGTTTTTGATAAGATCTTCAGAAACTCCATCTAATTTTTTAAGCTCTTTCAAGCCATTTTGTCTCGCATTTCTTACCACAATTTTGGTATCCTCTGTTTCAGCTTTAGCCTGTTTTGCCAGGTCTTTTCTTCTTTCTTCAGTCAAAGGAGGAACATTAAGAATGATGTTTTCACCATTATTTGAAGGGGCAAATCCTAAATTTGAATTAATAATTGCTTTTTCAATTGCTCCGATCGCAGTTCTGTCCCAAGGCTGAATAGAAATTGTCATGGCATCCGGTACAGATACGTTGGCAACCTGATTGATAGGTGTAGGTGCTCCGTAATATTCTACCATTACATCCTGCACCATTGTTGTAGAGGCTCTGCCGGCTCTGATTTTTTGAAATGCATGATCCAAATGTTTGATGGCAGAATCCATATCCTGCTTTACAGATTCTACGATAAGATCTAATTCTTCCATTATATAATAAAAATTTGATAAATTACACATTTATTAAAGATTCAAGTTAAAAGATATAAAGATATAAGTGAAAGCTGATTAATTAAAGATCAGTCATCTCTGTTTACTTTGATCCTTTTACTTTGATCTACAAATCAACTAATGTTCCAATATTTTCGCCTTCAACAATTTTAAGAAGGTTTCCTTCTTTGTTCATATCAAAAACAATAATTGGAAGCTTGTTTTCGTGACTCAATGTAAAGGCAGTCATATCCATCACCTTAAGATTTTTTTCATACACTTCATCAAAAGTTAACGAGTTGTATTTTACCGCATTTACATTTTTCTCAGGATCGCTGTCATATATTCCGTCTACTCTTGTTCCTTTCAAAATTACATCTGCATCAATTTCTATGGCTCTTAAAGTTGCTGCTGTATCTGTTGTAAAATAAGGATTTCCTGTACCTGCACCAAAAATGACTACCCTGCCCTTTTCAAGATGTCGTACGGCTCTTCTTTTGATAAAAGGTTCTGCAACTTTATCCATTTCTATAGCAGACTGAAGCCTTGTTTTAATGCCTGCATCCTCCAAAGCTCCCTGCAATGCCATTCCGTTGATTACAGTTGCAAGCATTCCCATATAATCTCCCTGAACCCTGTCCATCCCTTTTGCTGCTCCGGCTACACCACGGAAAATATTTCCGCCTCCGATTACAATGGCAATTTCACAACCTTTATCAGCAACTTTTTTTATTTCCTGTGCATACTCCATTAGTCGGTCGTTATCAATACCATATTGTCTGCTGCCCATTAAAGCTTCACCGCTCAGTTTAAGAAGGATTCTTTTATATTTCATTTTAAATTTTAATAAATTTATTTCAGAATAATTGGTCTGAAAAATTAACTCTGCAAATATAATCATTATAAATATTGAAAAAAGAAAAATATTTGTAGATAAATATTGACAGAAATATTTTGATAAGTAGCAAAAAGAATTATTTTTGCATTAATTATATACTGATTTGAAGAAATTATTATTATTTCCACTATTTCTTTCAGGAATTGTTTCGTTTGCTCAGAACGGGACAAACGTTTACCCTTTTCTGAATATTCCTGTATCTGCAAGACAGGCAGCTCTTGGCGGTGATGTGATCAGCATAAGAGATAAAGATGTCTCCTTTGCTATTGCCAATCCTGCGTTACTGAATAAGGAATCGCATAATCAGCTTTCAGTAAATGCTGCAGCATATCTTGCCGACACAAAATACGGAACTATTGCATACGCAAGAGATCTGGATAATGGTCACATGGTGACGATCAATGGAAGATACATGAATTACGGAAATATTCCCCGAACTGATGAAAGCGGTTTTGAAATGGGCGATTTCACTGCTTCAGATGTTTCCGTAGGTGCAGGATACGCCTATCAGTTTGAGGAAGACTGGACGATCGGGGGAGGTCTTAATTTTATCACATCAAAAATAGACACCTATACATCTTCTGCTATTGCAGGAACTGCCGGAATTACTTATCATAATAAAATCAACAAAGAGGTAGCATCAGTTGTTTTCAGAAACTTCGGGTATCAGCTGAGCTCTTTCAACGGTGTAAGAGAAAAACTTCCTTTCAGGATAGATTTAGGATACACCAAAATTTTAAAGAATTTTCCTCTTGCCGTAACAATTACCGCTCATGACTTGCAGCAGTTTGACATTTCTTCAGATTACAACATCAATGAACAGGAAGTTGGCATTGGAAGAAAGATAGCAGATCACTTCTCTGTAGGAGCAGAGCTTTTTCCTGAGAAAGGATTCAATATCAGACTGGGCTACAACGTAAGAAGAGGAAGCGAACTTGCCGTATTGGATCAGCGAAATTTTTCGGGTATTTCCGGAGGATTTGGTCTGAAGATATCAAGATTCCGTATAGATTATGCACATGTACGCTATCATAATGCTTCTAACGTTAATCAGGTTGGTATTTCTGTGGATTTGAATACCCGTCACGGAGAATAAAAATAGATTCATGTCTGTATCCTTGATTTTTTCATAAAATTTCTTGAAATTTGTATTATGAAAAAACCAGTAATTGCTATTGACGGCTACTCATCTACAGGAAAAAGTTCAATATCAAAAATCATTGCCGAAAAACTTGGAATCGTACATTTAGATACCGGTGCTTTGTACCGTGGTATTACATGGTTTGCTCTTCAGAACTGCACAGATAAAGATGGCAATATCAGTTTGCAGAAGCTTTATGATTCTTTTCCTATCATCAGTCTTGAATTTAAAAGAGATGAAGATGAGCTGGTTTTATATGTCAACCAGATCAATGTTTCAAAAGAAATAAGGACGGCAGAAGTTTCCAATCATGTAAGTTTTATTGCGAAACAAAAAGAAGTAAGAGATTTTCTGCTTGAAACTCAAAGGTCAATTGCAAGAAATGAAGGCGTTATTATGGATGGAAGAGATATTGGAACTGTTGTTTTGCCAAGTGCGGATTTTAAGTTTTTTCTTACTGCGAGTATTGAAGAGCGTACCAGAAGAAGATATGAAGAACTTCTTTCTCTAGGATTGGAAGCCGATATTGATCAGGTACGGGAAAATTTAATTGAAAGAGACCGTATAGACAGCGAAAGAGAAATTTCTCCGTTAAAAAAAGCCGATGATGCAATTGAGATAGATAATACTAATCTTTCAAAATCTCAGACGATTGAAAGCATTCTTTACCATTTAAAAAAAATTAACGATTTTTATTAATTATTAAAACTGATTGGTATATAAATTGTAACCTTATTTATCAAATACTATTATACTAACTATTAAAAAACAAAAAATGTCTAAAAAAAATAATACAGCAGGTATTTTGGCAGGACTTTTAGCAGGTGCTGCAGCAGGTGTCGTATTAGGAATGCTTTACGCTCCTGAAGAAGGAAAAGAAACCAGAAAAAAGATCAAAAATAAAGCTGAAGATCTTAAAGATCAGGCTAAGAATAAATATGGCGAAGTATCTGAAAAAATGAAAGGACAGTATGAAAGCATTTCATCAACTTTCAAAGAAACAGCAAACAATGTTGCTCATACCGTAAAAGACGGATATGACAAATATAAAGATCAGATCGTATCAAAAACTACCGACATGGTAAAAGATGTTGAATCTGGATTGAACGATCTTAAAAATTAATATTTAATTTATATTAAATACATAGAAAAGGAACTTTGTAAATGAGTTCCTTTTTTTATAAATTTAAAAAATAAAAGGATGATCGAAACTATAAAAGAATACGCATCTAAAAGAATAGATCTGTTAAAAATTGAAGCGACAGAAAAATCTTCAATTTCAGCAGGTGTAATTGCCTATCTCGTTATTTTGCTGGTAGCTTTTGGCTTTTTTATCATTCTTTTCAATTTTGGTTTGGCATTTCTTATCGGTAAAGCACTCAATGACTATTCGCTGGGTTTTCTTATTATTGCAGGCTTTTATCTGCTCATCATGATTTTGGTGGTGGTCTTTAAGAAAAAAATTGTAAATATGGTCGCAGATAAAGTAATCCAATTTTTAAATCATTAAAATTATGGGAAGAAATTACAATAGCTTAGAAGAACTCAGGAGAAAAAAGAAACTTCTGAAAGAAGAAGTCAACGATCTGGAAGGACTTTTAACTTTCAAAAATACTAAAGAGAGTCTCAGCGCATTTACCAACGGGCTTACTGACCAGTATCTGAAAGAAAAAATAGATGAAAATGGTGAAGAAAAAACCGTTATCCGAAAAGATGTAATTGCGAAACAGATTACTTCCGAAGTAAAGGATCTTATTTTAAGCAAAAATACGGCAATGGGTATTGCTGGAAGCGCAATGAAAGGTGATGCTATGGATACTGTTCTGAAACTGGCAGTAACGGCATTTGTTGCTAATTATGCAAAGAAAAATATGAAAAGTTCTAACTGGAAGAAGAAGATTCTGGGTGCAGCTCTAATCTATGTTGCGCCGGTAGCTCTGAAATTTGTTCGTACAAAATTAGAAGCATATCAAAAAAGCAAAAGTGTATCCAGCATGGAACAATTGATATAAGTTTGGGAGTTGGAGAATCCTGACGTTTTACGTAATTGTTCTCCTGCTCTTTAACTTTAATTTAAATTCTAAAAAGCTGACCAAGAATTATTCCTGCTGCCATAGAAACATTGAGGCTTTCTGTGGATTGCGATTTCCCGAATCTCGGAATAGTGATTTTCTTATGAAGTAAATTTTCCGTTTCACTTCTGATTCCGTTACCTTCGTTTCCTAAAATTAAATTTACTTTTTGAGGTTTTTCAAAATGATAAATATTCTCCCCTTCCATATCTGTTCCGATATTGGAATTCTGAGTTGAGGAAAGATATTCTGTCAAATTACAGTAAGCAATATTCACCCGTGTGAAAGATCCCATTGTAGCCTGAATAACTTTTGGGTTGTAAAAATCTACAGTATCCTCGCTACAGACAATCTGTTCTATGCCAAACCAATCAGCAAGCCTGATAATTGTTCCTAAATTTCCTGGATCCTGTATTCCGTCTAATACCAACTGGAAATTTTTTTCTTCAAATTTATTATTTTCCGGAAGCACACAAACAGCAACTGAATCTTTGGGATTTTTAAGGAAACTTATTTTTTTTAGTTCATTTTCAGATACCTGAGTAAACTTCACCTCTTCCGAAAGAAAATTGTTTACCTGTGTAGAAAATATTTCCCTAATTTTAAAGTTAGAATTAGGAAGTTCCATTATAGTTTTATTACCTTCAACCAAAAACAAGTTGTATTTTTGCCTGAACTTCTTTTTATCTAAAGATTGTAAAATTTTAATTGTATGAGCGGTAAGCATTATAAGAATTCTCCTCAAAAGTATTATAAAATAATATCATTTGCAACATTTGTCGGATTACTTTATGCCTGTAGTACCACAAAGAAAGTTCCGGACGGAGAATATCTGCTTACACAAAACAATTTTGAGTTTGAAGACAAAAAACAGTTTTTCGATGAAGAACTAAAAGATTACGTACAGCAGAAGCCCAACAAAAAGCAGCTGCTCTTTTTACCGCTTGGTTTACTTTTTTATAATGCTGCCAATCCTAAGTATGATACACTCCTTAGTGAATATATGACCTATCCGAGCGAAATGAGAAATCAAAAACTTCGTGATTCTCTTTTCATTAAATACAATATGCAAAGCAGTGTAGGGAAAAGTCTTTTTATGGACAGGCTTTATCACAGCTGGGGAACTCCGCCTGTAATTCTTGATCAGACAAGAACGGAGAAAAGTGCAGAACAGATACAAAACAGAATGACATACAGAGGCTTTTGGGATGCTGAAGTAAAGTACAATCATAAGCTGGATTCGGCTGCTAAAAAAGCTAATGTAAATTATTCAATTAAACATAATGCTCCTACCTATATCAAAGAATATTATTACAATATTCCTGATGCGGGAATCAAAGGAGTTTTCAGGCAGAGACTTCACGAAAGCTTGGTAAGAAAAGGACAGATATTAGATCAGACCGTTTTAGAAAAAGAGATTTCCAGAATTAATGAACTCATGCGTGATAATGGCTATTACAGATTTAACGCAGCTAATGACGAAGTTGGTTTCGTGGCAGATTCTCTCAAAAGTACAAAAGAGATTCCGCTCGTTCTGGAAATACATAAAGATTCTTTAGATAGACCTTACAAAAGAGCCACTTTTGGAAATATTGATGTTGCAATAGTCAATCGTCCTTCAGATTTTCCGAAACGTACGGTAAAAGACAGTCTTAGAAGAATAAGATTTCACAAAATTAACGATCAGTATAAAACTCCGTCTTTATGGAGAGCAATTATTGTTGACAGTGAGTCCCAATATGATCAGAAAAAGCTAGATCTTACCAAAAGAAATCTTTTAGCGATGAACAATTTCAGTATTCTGAAAGCAAGAGATTCTTTGCGACAAGGTGGTGTGAATGCTCCTAATGACAGCATTGTTGATGTTCTTTATGTATTAAAACCGCTGGATAAATACGAACTGAAAGTTGGAACAGACCTGAATTATTCTCAGCTTTTAAATTTCGGTATTTCGCCATCTGTTGATCTTACGACAAGAAATGTTTTTGGAGGTGCAGAAAACCTTACCACAAGTGTTGCAGGAACTTTCGGATCTATCAGAAACCCTAAAAATCTGGATAAAAGAATTTTAGCCTATGAATATTCTGCACAGGCATCCTTGAGTTTCCCAAGATTATTGCTCCCTTTCAGCTATTATAAACTGATTCCTAAACGATACTCTCCTACTACATCTATAGTTTTGGGAGCATCAGTACAAAATAATATCGGACTGGGCAGAACTAACTTCAATACAGGATTAAATTACTTTGCGAATGTGAATGATCAGTCGTCTCACAGACTGACTTTATTTAATACTTTATTCAGTTTAACAAAAAATAAAGACAGTTACTACGATTTTTTCGTTAACGACAATATTATCAGGCAAACAGTTTTTGATGATTATTTTACTTATAATCCTCAGGTGCAGCAGCAGTTCAATTCCGGAGCTTTAACGATAGATCAGGTTTCTGAACAAATTTTAGCAGATGAAGGATATGTAAATACTTTAAATAAAAAAAGGGCTGAAGATTTATTATCTTTTTTGGGAACTCTTGTTAATAAAGACAGACAAACACAGGATGTTTTGATTTCATCAATGATTTATAATTTTATTTATAACGAAATTGGTAAAAAAGATTACCCTAATGCATTTTATTTCAACGGTAAAGTTGAATTGGCGGGAAATATTCCAAGTATTTTTAATCAAAGCAGAAATGACGGTGGTGGTGTGCTGCGAAGTCCTGAAAGAACGATTTTCGGAATTCCTTATGCACAGTTTGTAAAATTTGATTTTGATGTCAGAAAATATTTTAAATTCAACGGAAATCAGACTTTGGCACTTCGTCAGTTTATTGGTTTGGGTATTCCTTATGGCAACTCTTCCACAATGCCTTTTGTGAGATCATATTTCAACGGTGGAGCAAATGACATCCGTGCATGGATCGCTTTTGGAGGTCTTGGTCCGGGAGGATCTCAGATTGATGATAAAGTTCGTACTTATCTCATGGGAAATATAAAACTTACTACTAATATTGAGTACAGAATCCCATTTACGGAAATGTATGAAGGTGCAATTTTTACCGACATCGGAAACGTATGGAATACAGAAAATAACGGCTTTGATGATCAGTTTAAATTCAATCGTTTTATTCGCGAAATGGGTGTCGGAAGCGGACTTGGATTAAGGCTGAATATCGCTTATATTACTTTAAGAGTAGATTTGGCGTATAAAATATATGATCCTAACAAACCAGACGGAGAGAGATGGAGATTTAATAAATTTCAGCCATTAAAACCAACATTGAACATTGCTTTTGGATATCCTTTTTAATCTGGAGAAATTCCTAAGACAAAATAGACCACTGCCACTACCCTCGCCAGAATTTCACGGGACTGGTTTCGGTAGTAGCTTTCGGGTTTTGATACATCCTGCGCATCAAAACCCAATGCATTCATATTATTGTTTCTGGCGAAAAAGAGCGCTCTCAGATTGTGAAAACCTTGGGAAACAATGATTACGTTTTCCTTATTGTAGGTGTTTTTACAACGCAAAATACTTTTGTAGGTGTTGAATCCTTCAGGATCTTCAATGATAATATCTTCAGGAACACCTTCCTGATAAATAAGATAATTTTTCATTGCAGCAGGCTCATTATACCCCTTACTTTTTTCACCGCTTACAATTATTTTTTTAATTTTTCCGTGATGATAGAGAAGAGCGGTTGCATCCATTCTTTTTGTAAAATAAGGATTTGATAATCCTGAACGCATTCTGGGAGAAGTTCCCAAAACCAAAGCCACTTCGCGAGGAGGAATTTTTGATATTTTAGTGTACGTTCTTCCTCCCGTCAAACCAAAAACCCATGCATTAGAAAGACATACCAAAAGAAAAACAATTTCTATGGATGAAATGATCAAACGGTATATGTTTCTGATGATTCTCAATTAAAATCAAAATTAAGCTTTATTTTCTGACTTTTGGCAATTGCCATGCAAGCTAAAATTTTTCCCTGAGCTTCTTCTCTTTCCGTTAAATATTCATTTTCCAGCAGCTCAACTTCCCCTTCAAGCAAAGTACATTCGCAGCTCCCGCAAATGCCTGATTTACAGGAATACGGCAGCGGAAAATCTTTTGTAATAAGCTGTTGCAGAATTTTATTTCGGTTGTTTTCAAGATTAGCCTCGTAATGCTTACCAAAGAGCTTGAACTCTACTTTGATATCTTCAATAAGTGGAAATTCTTTTTCAACAGGATAAATATCATCATTAAATTCTTCAAATAATTCAAAATGAATATTTTTTTTTGGAATTCCGTGGTGGTAACACGCATTTGCCAGAGATTTGATCATCTCTCCCTTCCCGCAGATTAAAACTTCATCTACAGCATCCCAGATAGTAGATTCTTCATCCGTGTCGTCAAGATGTAAAATCTGGTTGATAATTAAACCCAATTTTTTTTCGTCTAATCTTCCGAAGAAAAAATGATTATCCGGCTTCTCATGAGAATAAAAATAGAAAATCTGAAACCGCTCACCGTAAGTTTCGGCTAATTGATCAAGAATCTTTTTATAGGCAGTATCTTCAGCACTTTTATTACCAAAAAAAAGAAACAGTCTTGTTCTGGGTTCTTCATGAAGAATATTCTTGAAATGGCTTAAAATTGGAGTAATCCCGATTCCCGCTGCAAATCCAACAATCGTTCTGAATTCGCTTGGTTTTGAAACTAAAGTAAATCTTCCTGCCGGTTCGCTTACCAAAATTTCATCTCCTTCATGATAATCTTTGAAAAGATGTGAGGCTGCGCCGTTCTCAGAATTTATTTTGATGCCTAAAGCAATTGTATTTTCAAAAGGTGCCGATGTCATAGAATAATCATTAATGACTGTTTTACCCTGAAAATCTATTTTTATACTTACAAACTGACCGGCTTCAAATGAAAACTGATTTTGCAATTCCTCTGGAATGTCAAATTCCATAGAAAAAGTATTTTTGGTAAGTTGTTCCTTTTTCTTTATTTTTAGCCAATGAAACCTGATAAGTTTCCCTTTGTAGATTTGTTGTTCCATACTTCAATTCAAAAATAATAAAAAATAATCATGAAGCCAGCATTACTCTATTTTTCTCTGAGAAGAAAATTTTAGTAACGGCTATGTTTCCAAAGACAATTTATAAACAAAAAATTGAATATCAACGAATTTTTTATAGAGATAAACTGTTGATACAATTTAAAATTTTAGAAATGAAAAAAATAATAGTTTCAGTTTTTTTAGCCACAGCATTGATGAGCTGTAAAAAAGAAAATGAAAAACTGCAGGAAGCTGATACAACAGAAGATTCCGCAGCAATCTCAACCATGCCAGAAACTGAAAATCCAAAAGAACCGATCAAAGCTTTTTCGATACAGGAAATGAATGAATTCCTTCAGAAGAAAAATGACACACTTTATGTAACCAACTTTTTTGCAACCTGGTGCGGTCCTTGTGTAAGGGAAATTCCTCATTTTAAAAATAAAATACAGGAATTGAACGGGAAGCCTGTTAAAATTACTTTTGTAAGTTTAGACAGCAAAAGTGACTGGACTACCAAAGTGCCTCAGTTTACGGATGAACTGGGAATAAGAAACAATACTGTTTTGCTGGACGGTCAGCTTCTTGATGAAAATTTTTTCACATCCAATTTTAAACAATGGACGGGTTCTGCCATTCCTTTTACATACATGCGAAAAGGAGACAAAACTGACGAAACTTTAGGAATGATCAGTGAACAGCAGCTGACTGATAAAATCAACTCTTTTTTGAAATAAATAAGAATTAGATTTTGTCATGTTAAATAAATTTGGAATCCTGTGTTTAATATTGGTCTTTGCAATTATTTTTGCATCAGCGATTAATCTGAATACAGGATTTTTAAGTTTAAGTTTTCATGATTTTTTCTTTGAATCCGCCAACAGTCAGATTGCTGAAATCCGCATAAATCGTGTGTTGGTTATGCTATTGGCAGGAATATCAATTCCCACTTCTGGATTTCTCATGCAGGAATATTTCCAGAATCCTTTGGCGGGACCGGATGTTCTAGGAATTACTTCCATCTCGAGTCTTACCGTAGCTTTTTATATTTTCTTTTCACAAAGTATACTTTTGCCTGAGTTTCTTCAGAACAGTTTTTTGAGTCTTTCTGCCATCGCCGGAAGTCTTATATTAATGCTTATACTTTTATCTGCTTCCAATAAATTTCAGGATAAATCTTACCTGATTATTTTCGGTTTTCTGGTATCGGCTTTTGCGGGAGCAATTGTATCTCTGCTGCAATTTTATGCGGAAAATCAAAGTCTTAAAAATTATATTCTTTGGTCTTTCGGAGCGAATAATATGGTAACGAGAAATCAGATTTACGTTCTATCAATATTAATATCTGCAGGGCTTTTCTTTTGTTTTAAAACAATAAAACCGTTGATTGGAAATTCCTTGGGAACTTCCTATGCACAAAGTCTGGGAGTTAACATGAATACACTCAAGATGCTGATCATTGTATCTTCTTCGCTTCTTTCTGCATCTGTTACAGCTTTTTTAGGTCCTATCCTGTTCATAGGAATTGTAGTACCTCATTTCTGCAGGCTCATTTATAATCCTTCAAAACTTTGGCAGCAATGGATTCTTAATATGTTTTTAGGAATGCTTATGATGCTGTTCTTTTCAATCATTGCTGAAAAAAGTCAGATTCCAATTAATGTAATCAGTTCAGTTTTCGGAATTCCGGTCATTTTGATGATGCTTTTAAGACAAAGCAAAGTTTAGGTTGAAAATTTTAATTAAATTACTTGTAAAGCTAACTTCTTCTTTAACTAAACTATGAAGGAGGTTTTCTACAAAATAAGAAATGAATGATAACTGCTTTCAATTAAATTTAAAATGCGTAAAAATTTAGTTTCTATTTTTCAATGCCATCTTTTACTATTTCTCCTACCTCTACTTTTTCTTTAATTTTAATGAAATTAGGATCTAAAATTGCCATTCTTTCCGCAATAGCTTTATAAGTCGGAAACTTCAGAATCGAAGCTCTGCCCGACATTTCGCGGTATAAGGTAAATGTTTTTCCGCCTGCTGTTTTGAGTTGCTTTGTTGTGGTAATGTATTTCCCGATAAACTTGCTTTTAGCATCATAAATTTCAATATCAATAAAAGATTTATCAGTTATTGTGTCTTCTGAACCGAAACTTACGGGAAGATTGGTAAAATATCCTACCGGAATGCCATTGCTGAGAATTTCTCCAACATTATTGACTGTAATATTAAGTTTGGCGATTCTAGAACGAGTAGTATATGCTTCTTTAGTTTTATTGTCCAGCTTTCGTTTAGGAGAATTTTTGAACAGCTCATCGAGATTCTTAATGTTTATTCCTCTTTCATCAATAATTTTTAAACTCTTGATGCAGGTATAAACTGCCGATTTTTCATCACCTGAAAATGCTGATGGTGATATATAATCCAGATCAAGTATTTTTTCCTGATTGTAAATTCTATTAAGTCTGATATAACTGTCTCTTACTGAATCTACAATACTTCTGTCTACAAATTTAACTGTGAAAATCGGTGTTTCTTTTAAATCCATAAAGGTATACTCTCCGGATTTACTTGAAATTTTTGCGACGTGAATTCCTTCCAAACTTACAATTCCTCTTTTGGTTTTTATGTTTTGAGCATGAATTAAAGCATAAAAAACCATTAAAAAAATCATTAAACCTTTCTGCATATAACAAGTTTTATAAACATAAAAAAGTGTAACAAAGTTACACTTTCCTGAAAATATATTTAGCTTTATATTTAATTATTCGCAAAGGATAATTCCTTTATCATGATTAAATTCTATCACACCGCTTTTGATAGGATAAGAAAAAACAGAATCTTTCTCATTTTCTTTAGTGAAATGTTTAGCGTAAGTATTGTCTATACTATTTGTATAAAGTTTTACTTTGCCACCAACCAAAGAAGATACGATTCCTGCGTGATTTTTCATAATATGAAACTCACCGTTTTTCCCCGGAAGCAAAACAGAGTTTACCTCTCCTTCAAAAACTACATATTCTGGTGTTAATATTTTTATGTTCATTTTAATTTAGATTTGAAGATTTCAGATTTCAGATTTCAGACAACATTAAAGTCTCATGTCTAGTATCTCAAATCTTTATGTCTAATTTATTAAGCGTTATCCGCTAACATTTTTTGTCCGGCTTCGATCGCTTCTTCGATGGTTCCTTTCAAGTTGAAAGCAGCTTCAGGCAGGTGATCTAGTTCACCATCCATAATCATGTTGAATCCTTTGATGGTGTCTTTAATATCTACCAAAGATCCAGGAATACCTGTAAACTGTTCTGCTACGTGGAAAGGCTGAGATAAGAATCTCTGTACTTTTCTTGCACGATAAACAACCAGTTTGTCTTCTTCTGAAAGTTCTTCCATACCAAGAATTGCGATAATATCCTGTAATGCTTTATATCTCTGAAGAATTTCTTTTACTCTCTGAGCACAATTATAATGTTCCTCACCGATAACTTCCGGAGCTAAGATTCTTGACGTAGAAGCCAAAGGATCAACCGCAGGATAAATACCTAATGAAGCAATTTTTCTGTCTAATACTGTTGTAGCATCCAAGTGAGCAAACGTAGTTGCAGGAGCCGGGTCAGTTAAGTCATCCGCAGGTACATAAACCGCCTGTACTGATGTAATTGAACCGTTTTTAGTTGAAGTAATTCTTTCCTGCATCGCACCCATTTCAGATGCCAATGTTGGCTGGTAACCCACCGCAGATGGCATACGACCTAAAAGTGCAGACACCTCAGAACCAGCTTGTGTAAAACGGAAAATATTATCTACGAAGAACAATACGTCTCTACCTTGTCCTGTCTCGCCACCATCTCTATAGTATTCAGCTAAAGTAAGACCAGAAAGTGCTACTCTTGCTCTTGCTCCAGGTGGCTCATTCATCTGTCCGAAAACGAATGCAGCTTTAGAATCTTTCATTGCTTCTAAATCTACTTTAGAAAGATCCCAGCCTCCGTTTTCCATAGAATGCATAAAGTCATCACCATATTTGATGATACCTGACTCTAACATCTCTCTCAAAAGGTCATTTCCTTCTCTCGTTCTTTCACCTACTCCGGCAAAAACTGAAAGACCTCCGTGTCCTTTTGCAATATTGTTAATCAACTCCTGAATCAATACTGTTTTACCTACACCTGCACCACCGAACAAACCAATTTTACCTCCTTTTGCGTAAGGCTCAACCAAGTCGATTACTTTGATACCTGTAAATAAAACTTCTGCAGAAGTTGAAAGCTGATCAAATTTTGGAGCTTCTCTGTGGATTGGTAAACCTCCTTCTTTAGAAATCTCCTGAATTCCGTCGATAGCATCACCAACAACGTTGAAAAGTCTTCCGTTTACAGCTTCACCAATAGGCATCGTAATAGGTTTACCATAACCAATTACTTCCTGACCTCTTGTAAGACCATCTGTTGCATCCATTGCAATACATCTTACTGTGTCTTCACCAATATGCTGTTCTACTTCTAATACTACTTTTTCACCGTTTCCTTTTGTAATCTCCAAAGCATCATAAATGCTGGGAATTGCTTCCACATTCGAAAATACTACGTCGATTACAGGACCAATAATTTGAGAAATCTTTCCTTTAATTTGGTTTGCCATTGCTAAATTTTTTCTTGGTGCAAATATAATCAATCTTGGGAAACTCACAATTGCTAAAAAAAAGATTTTTGTCATGCTTTTTCAATAATTTACCAATGTAGCAGTTTACCGGTTTATCAATCATTTTTGCGGATAAAAACATTGGTACATTGTTATATCAATACATTGTTACATTATACTTATATTTGCAGTCAAAATTTTACTATTGAAAGTTTTCAGAAATTTCAGCGATTATTTTTCCAAAAAACCATTAGCCTTATCTTTAGGAATGTTTGACGGCGTTCATCTTGGTCACAAATACATTATGGATGAATTGAAAAAAGCAGGTTCTGAAAACAATCTCGAAACAGCAGTTCTTACTTTCTGGCCGCATCCAAGGTTTGTTTTTAATCCTAATGAGGATCTAAAGCTTCTTAATACTTTAGAGGAAAAGACTTTACTGATGGAAAAATATGGTATCGGGAGTCTGTTTCTTAAAGAATTTGATGAAGAATTTCGAAATTTAACAGGAGAAGAATTTGTAAGACAGATTTTGATTGACCGGTTAAATGTAAAATATTTAATTATAGGCTACGATCATTCTTTCGGCAAAAATAAAAGCGGAAATTTTGAATTGCTCAAAAAACTTTCAAAAGAGCTGGATTTTGAGGTTGAGCAAATGGAAGCTATCAATATTCACGAAAATAACATCAGCTCGACTAAAATCAGAAAAGCCTTACTGGAAGGTGATATTATAAAAGCAAATGCAATGCTAGGTTACCATTATTCACTTTCAGGAACTGTAGTTCATGGCAAAAAAATAGGAAGAACGATTGGTTATCCAACAGCCAATATCGAAACCGAAAACATTAAGCTTCTTCCCAAGAAAGGAGCTTACATTGTAGAAGTTTTTGTCAAAAATCAGTCTTACAAAGGCATGTTAAGCATCGGAACAAATCCTACTGTGAATGGTGAAAAATTAACCGTTGAAGTGTATATTCTTGGTTTTGAAGAAGAGATTTACGACGAAAATATAACGGTGAAGTTTAGGGATTTTCTTCACGACGAAATTAAATTCGAAGGCATGGAAAAATTGGTTGAACGATTGGATGAGGATAAAAGGTTGACAAAAGAGTTTAACTTTTAAGCTGGCTGATTTCTTCTCTTATTTTCTTCGTCAATGATTTGAAAACCAAATCATACGAGTGATCAATCATCTTTAAAATCAAATCTTTCTTAAGCCCGTCAACGGAAACAGAATTCCAATGTGTTTTATTCATATGATACGCACCTGTAATCTGAGGATATCTTTCCCGAAGTTCCAGACTCCATTCAGGATCTGTTTTTACATTGATATTTAGAGGCTGCTTTTCTAAGGGCATCAGCAAAAACATTTTTGTACCCACCTTCATCACAAGAGTTTCTTCGTCAAAAGGAAAGCTTTCCGTAACTCCTTTTTTGGAAAGACAATAGTCTAAAATGTCGTTGGCATCCATTTCGTATATTAAGTTAAGTTAATAATTAGTAGGATAATAATTATGATGTAATTTATAATATTTGCTTCAAATTTATTAATTTTAAGAATGAAAATGCCACAATAAACTATAGTTGTATTAATCAATTAATATAAATATAAAAATTTATAAATGAAGAGACTAATATAATTAAATAAAAAATCTATATATGAAAGCTTTGGTAATAGGCGCTACAGGTGCTACGGGGAAAGATTTGGTACAGCAACTTTTGTTGGATAATGATTTTAATGAAGTAAATGTTTTTGTAAGAAAACCTCTTAATATTTATAACGACAAGCTGAAAACTCATGTCATTGATTTTGAAAAGCCTGAAGAGTGGAAGAATCTTGTTGATGGCGATGTAGCTTTTTCGTGTTTGGGAACCACTTTAAAAGATGCCGGAAGCAAGGAAGCACAGAGGAAAGTTGATGTTGATTACCAATATGAGTTTGCCAAAGCTGCCAAAGAAAATAATGTGGAAGATTATATACTAGTTTCTTCTTATGGTGCTGATCCGAAATCAAAAATATTTTATTCAAGAATGAAAGGAGAACTGGAGCAAGCGGTAAGAAATTTACATTTTAATAAAATCACCATCTTCAAACCGGGAATGCTGGAAAGAAAAGATTCTGAAAGAACCGGAGAGGTTTTAGGAAGCAGAATTATTAAGTTTGCTAATAAGCTGGGATTATTTGAAAGTCAAAAGCCACTGCCTACTGCAGTTTTGGCAAAAGCCATGATTAATGCTTCTAAAATTAAGAGCAACGGATATTCCAGTATTAAACTTGGTAATATCTTTTGTTTCGCAGAAAAAAGTCATTAAATACTTCCTAAATAAAAAAAGCTTAACGGAAAAATCTGTTAAGCTTTTTTATAGGTGAGTGAATTTAAATTGAATTATTTAGCCTGTAATTGAGCTTCTTTAGCTCTCATTTCTACCACTTTAGGCTGGTTTTTCATGATTGAATAAATTTCTTTGAGTGTAATGACCGCATCAAGACTATCTGGTTTTGTTTGATACCATTTTTCTGCGTATGGAAGAGCTTTAGCAAATCTTTCTTTTCTTGCCTCGATGAGTTCTGTAGCTTTGTCAGAATCTGTTTTTCTAACGGCATTGATTGCATCAACGGCTTTTGCATCGTCACCAATTACTGTATACACCAAATTTTGATGTGCTTCAGCCATTGTAGGTTTTAGCTCTAAAGCCTTTGTGAAAGAAGTAATTGCGTCAGCCTGAGTTGCTTCATCTTTTGACTGCAAAACTCCTAGATTATACCAGTTGGTTGCATCATTAGGATTTTTTGCTATCTGCTCTTTAAGATTTGTCATAAATTGATCAGTTTTACCTGATGCATAGAGTGCACTTCCCTGATATTCTTTTAATTTAGCATTATTTGGATACTTTGCCAAACCTTTTTCTATCACTGCTAAAGCTTCATCATTTTTCTTAGCATTTAAGAGTAATGTTGATAATGTTTCATACATATCGGGCTCTACGCTTTTAGTCTGCTCAGTTTTGTATTCTGTATAATCTTTTGAACCGGTTTTCTTCAAAGTTTCCCAAATATCTTTGTTCAGAGAAACAACTTGTCCGGTTTTTGCTTCTTTCGCTGTATATTGTGTCTGTACGCCAGTAAAGCCGGAGTTTACCAAATCTGTATAAATCTTGATAGCTTCATCAACATTGTTTGCCAAAGCGTGACTGATTCCTGCATAATACATATAAATCTTATCATCATTACCATTAGCCTTCAACAAATTATACAGTTCTATAAACTTTGGAGCTGCAACAGTATAATTTTTTGCATTATAGGCATCAAAGGCTACTTTGCTTGATTCCTGTACTTGTGCGTTTATATCTTTTGCATCTTGTTTTTGCGCAAAAGCTAAAGACGACAACGTTATTGCTACACTTAAAATTAACTTTTTCATAGGTGAATTTTTAACTATATTAATGATTATTCAGAGTCAGGCTCTACGTCATTTTCTGAATTATTATTTTCTAAATTTTTCTCTGCTGAAGATTCATCTTGGTTAGGAGCAACATTTTCTTGTGCCTCTTCATTTTCCAATTCCTCTTCTGCAACATCTTTATCCATTTCTACTTTTGCAATGGCTGCAATCTCATCATTCTTTTTAAGGTTGATCATTCTTACTCCCTGAGTATTTCTGCCCATTACTCTCATCTCATCCATATTCATTCTGATGGCAACACCGGATTTGTTAATAATCATTAACCCGTCATCGTCCGTCACGTTCTGAATAGCAATCAAATTACCTGTTTTCTCGGTAATATTCAGAGTAATAACCCCTTTTCCGCCTCTGTTGGTAATTCTGTAATCTTCTACAGCGGTACGTTTTCCGTAACCTTTTTCAGATACCACAAGTACCGTTTCGCGCTCTACATCATTTACAACAATCATTCCAATTACTTCATCATCTTCCTCCATAGAAATACCACGCACTCCGATAGATCCTCTTCCCACTTCTCTTACTTTTTCTTCAGGGAATCTGATACATTTTCCGTTTTTGGTAGCTATCATAATCTGAGATTCTCCGTTGGTAAGGTATGCACTCAGCAATTGGTCGTTTTCTCTGATTTCAATAGCATTAATACCATTTACTCTCGGTCTGGAATAAGCTTCAAGTGAAGTTTTTTTAATGGTTCCGTTTTTAGTGATCATCACAACACTCATCTGGTTGATATAATCTATATCTTTCAGATCATTAGTTCTGATGTATGCTTTTATTTTGTCATCCGGTTCAATGTTGATCAGGTTTTGTACGGCTCTTCCTTTTGCCGTTTTAGAACCTTCAGGAATTTCAAATACTCTCAGCCAATAGCATTTACCTTTTTCGGTGAAAAACAGCATATATTGGTGGTTGGTCGCAGAAACAATGTATTCTAAGAAATCTGAATCTCTCGTAGTTGCTGCTTTATTCCCAACTCCTCCTCTGCTTTGGATTTTATATTCTGAAAGTAATGTTCTCTTTACATAACCGGCGTGTGAAATCGTAAGAACTACCGCTTCGTTCGGAATAATATCTTCAATTGACATTTCTCCACCTGAGTAATCAATTTCAGTTCTTCTTTCGTCGCCGTATTTTTCTTTAATTTCAATTAATTCATCCTTAATAATCTGGAATCTTCTTGGTTCGTTTGCCAAGATATCTTCTAAATTATTAATTTCTTTCATAATTGATTCGTATTCGTCACGGATCTTATCAAGCTCCATTCCTGTAAGACGAGCCAAACGAAGATCAAGAATAGCCTGAGCCTGAATTTCAGACAGATCAAATTCCTGAATAATTCCTTCTTTTGCTGCCTGTGGAGTGGCACTGTGACGGATAATTGAAATTGCTTTATCCAAAGAATCCTGAGTACCGATCACTTTCATGAAACCTTCAAGAATGTGCGCTCTTTCTTTTGCTTTTTTAAGCTCGTACTCGGTTCTTCTTACGATGATCACGTGTCTGTGCTCAACAAAGTGATGGATAATGTCTTTTAAATTCAGCTGCTCCGGTCTTCCGTTTACCAATGCAATGTTATTAACACTGAAAGAAGTCTGAAGTGAAGTATATTTATATAATAAATTTAAAACAACATTAGGAATTGCATCATTTTTCAATTCATAAACAATACGCATTCCGTTTCTGTCAGATTCATCTCTTATTTCAAAGATTCCCGGGATTTTTTCATCTTTTACCAACTCAGCTGTTCTGGCAATCATTTCAGCCTTGTTTATCTGATAAGGTATTTCGGTTACAATAATTGCATTTCTGTTGTGTACTTCTTCAAAGCTTACTTTTGCTCTAAGGACTACTCTGCCTCTCCCGGTGTGGAAAGCATCTCTTACACCATCATAACCGTAGATGATACCTCCTGTAGGGAAATCCGGAGCCACAATATGCTGCATCAGTTCATCAATTGTAATCTCTCTATTGTCTATATATGCGGTGATTGCATCTATAGATTCTGATAAGTTGTGAGGCGCCATATTCGTTGCCATACCTACTGCGATACCGGAAGTACCATTAACCAGGAGATTAGGGATTTTTGTAGGCATTACAGTAGGCTCCTGTAAACTGTCATCAAAGTTATTTTGAAAATCTACCGTTTCTTTATCTAAATCTGCTAAAATTTCGTCAGATATCTTTTTAAGTCTTGCTTCTGTATAACGCATTGCTGCAGGTGGGTCACCATCCATAGAACCGAAGTTACCCTGCCCGTCAACCTGAGGATAACGCAAACTCCACGGCTGTGCCATTCTTACCATCGCATCATAAACGGAAGAATCTCCGTGCGGGTGATATTTACCCAAAACATCACCAACGATTCTGGCTGATTTCAAATATTTTCTGTTTGAAAAAACTCCCAAACCATACATACCGTAAAGTACTCTTCTATGTACTGGTTTAAGACCATCTCTCACATCTGGTAATGCTCTCGAAACAATAACCGACATTGAATAATCAATGTAAGATGATTTCATTTCATCAACAATGTTGATAGGAATTAATCTTTCTCCTTCTTTTTGCATATATAAGTTTTATTACAATGATAATCAGACTATTAAAAATACGCCTGAAAACAATTTATTTTCAAATTTTAATAACGGGCTAAGTTACAAAATTTTTGACGATTTTTGCCTGAGAATTATATCAAAATATCTTAAAAAATATTAAATTATGAGTGTACTGAGCCTAACTTTTCATTGTATGAAAAGCAATATAACAGAGTGGGAAAAATATGTAGATGAAACTTTGATCCTAATGACTGAAAATCTGATGGATGTAGATCAATATATTCTTTCTGAAGTAGATAGCGACTATATAGAAGAAGGTAAAAACTATAATCTGCTGCTGATTTTTTCAGATGACGAAAAAAGGGAAGAGTTTACCAAAAGCGAATTATTGAATATAACAGAAAGAATTGAAATCAAATTTGGTGATCAGATTATGATTTTTAATACTTCTCTGAATCCTATTAAAAAAAGAATTTAGAATAATAAAACCCCTTTTGTAAAGGGGTTTGCTTTTAAACAAAATAATCTTTTGAATAATAAAATTTTTTCTGAAGATTGTCTTTCGAAGTATCTTTTTTGTTTTCCAGACTTCCGTGTCTTGGGTGAGGTGGTTTTGGTGGTTTTGGAGGTCTTGGAGGTGGATGACACGCTGCCAAAGCAAATGTGATGCTAAAAACAACCAAAAACTTGAGTAAATTTTTCATATTTCTTTTGTTTGATTGGTAGTAATGAATCAAGCTAAGTGCCAAAAGTTTTTCTTCTTAGTTTTTTCTCTTAAAATGTAAAAAGCATCCCTGTCGGATGCTTATTTTTTATCTTCTATGTTTGTTATGACGCGGTTTGTGTTTGTAATGTCCATGGCCATGTGCTTTTTTTTGCATGTATACTTTCTTTACCTGTCCCGGAGGAGCTGCTCCCCTTCTACCCGGATGGCTGTGTACGATACAGGAAGTCAGCATGGCGAAAATAACTGTAACTCCCATCAGTTTCATTAATCGTTTCATATCTATCATTTTAAAAACTGATTTGGATTGGTACAATCATGATGCCAATGATGTTTCAATGTGAGTCAAAGATGTTTATAAGATTAAACTGCTTTATTCATAATCCAACACTTTCGCTGCGTCTTTCAAGCATAACGAGGTCTTTCCATACACCATGCAGCATACCTACTTTTTTTCTCGTTCCCACCATTCGAAAACCATTTTTCTGATGAAATTTTATTGAAACCTCATTTTCCGGAAAAATATTAGACTGTAAAGTCCAAAATCCATGATGTTCGCTGTCTGTAATCAGTTTTTTCAAGAGTAAAGTCCCTAAACCTTTGCCTAAATATTGCTGATCGAAATAAATACTTACCTCTGCAACACCTTTAAAACATACTCTTTTGCTTACGGGCTTTAGTGCACACCATCCTATAATAAGATTGCTGTCATTTTCCAAAACCCATCTGCATTCGCTGAAAAAGCTTGTATTCCATTCTTCAGTACTGGGTAATTCGGTATCAAATGTAGCAATTCTGCTGTCAATTCCCTGCTGGAAAATTTCCAATACTCTCCTTTCATCCTGCGGAAGCATTTCTCTTATTTCATAGTTCATTACTAATGCTTTTACTTTAATACATAATTTGCTGTGTCTGAAACTTTACAGTTTCACCGCCAAATTTAGATAATAAAAGGCAACAAAAAAACTGCTTTTTCAAGCAGTTTCATATACAGTTATTTTACATAAATTATCTGTTGGAGATATCCAGTCTTACAGGCATTACGAATGATGAAGCCAGCATATTTGCATTCAGTTTGTTAGAATCAATCTTATACTGAAGATGGGATAAAACATTTTCAATCTCTTTACTTACGTTTTTACAATCTCCCTTTGAGCGTACATTGATGATCTTACCATTTTCCGCAATGTCAAATTTCACTTCAGAATTTACAATTCCCTCTTTGTAGTCGGAATTTGTAAAATCAAAATTTTGGATAAGTAATTTCTTAATCTCAGCGAAAGCATCATTTTTATTGATTAATACCTCCTCAATGGTATTGCTTTCTTTTGTCTGGGCATTTGCTGTATTGATTATAGATGCAAATCCGAATATGATGAATGTTCCTAATAGTATTTGAATTTTATTTTTCATAAGTCTTTGATTTTGATTAGTTAAACTTTCTTATATCAAAGATATATAAAAATATTCATATTAATTTCATATTCAGTTAACATTCAGTTAACATTAAAAATTAAAATGTTGTAAATGAGGTGTTTATATATGAAAAAAATTAAAAATTTAATATTGCAATACTCTTTTCTTATTTGATTTTCATATTTTAACCTTAGTTCGGGATAAAAAATAAATTTAAATAATTGATTTATCGCATTATATTAATGTATCGCAACGAAAACAGAAGATTTTTTACTTCTTGATAGTTTTTAAGCTAAACAGCCACTTCGTTTATTGAAAAAAGACAAAAATGATTACTTTGATAAGTTAAAGTTTATATTGAGCGTAGTCGAAGTGCATTTATGTATCTTAAAACTGAATTCCTGATATTGAATCTCTTTGTTTAACATTTCAATTAGAAAACCTTATTCATAACTCAGGTTATTTTAGTTTAATAAAGGTATTAATTACGTCTGTTTTTATATAGTGATGAGATATAATATTTTCTGACTTGGATTAATAAAAATCGGTGAAACAACACTGCTTCACCGACTAAAAATAATAATAAGATGTTAATTTAATGTATCTATATGATTTAAGTATAAATATCACTTTTCCCAATTAATTCTTTTGGTCTGAACATTCCGAGAATCCGTTCCGATCATAATGTCAAATTCTCCGCCTTCCCAATCGTAATTCAGCTGGTCATCATAAAATTTCAGATTTTCAGGCGTTAAACTGAAACTGATAGTTTTTGTTTCTCCTTTTTTAATGAATACTTTCTGGAAACCTTTCAATTCCTTCACAGGTCTTACCACTTTTCCGACAAGATCTCTGATGTATAACTGCACCACTTCTTCCCCATCGTAATTTCCGCTGTTGGTAACATTTACATTGATGTTTAAAGTCTGATTTCCTTTAAGACTTGCTGAACTTAAATTCATATCAGAATATTTAAACTTAGTATAACTTAAGCCATAACCAAACGGAAATTTCGGATCGTTATCTAGATCGATATAAGCGGAAACATAGTTTCTGTCGGTATTATTTTTTGCAGGTCTTCCCGTATTGTAATGATTGTAATAAACAGGAATCTGTCCTTCAGTTCTGGGAAAAGTCATTGGTAATTTTCCACCCGGATTTATCTTTCCGAAAAGAACATCTGCAATAGAGTTTCCAGCTTCTGTTCCCAGCCACCAAGTATACATGATTGTCGGAATATTGTCTGCAGCCCAGTCAAAAACCAAAGGTCTTCCTGCATTGATCATTAAAACTATCGGCTTTCCTGTTTTGGTAATTTCTTTCAAAAGATCTTCCTGAACTCCAGAAAAATGAATATTGCTTCTACTCTTTGCTTCCCCGCTCATTGCGTGACCTTCACCTAAAGTCATGATGACAACATCTGCTTTTTTCGCTGTTTCCACCGCTTCAGCAAACATCGATTTATCCTGATCGTCTACATTTGCGCCTTTTGCGTATAGCAATGTTGAGTTTTTGTCTAATTGATTTTTAATTCCGTCAAACTGTGTTACAATTCTCTGGTTATCATCTTTAAATGCCACCGACCAAAATCCGTGATTCGCGGAAGTTTCTTTTCCAAAAGGACCAATTAAAGCAACCGTTTTTACCGATTTTGAAAGAGGTAAAATGTTCTTTTCATTTTTAAGCAAAACAATACTCTTTGAACCAAATTCTCTCCCGAATTTTCTGTTTTCAAGATTATTTAATTGTTCTTTCTGTCTTTTTTCGTCACTAAATCTGTAAGGATCATCAAACAATCCCATTTCAAATTTTTTAACCAAAATTCTTCTTGCTGCATCATCAATCAGCTTTGGATCAACTTTCCCTTCTTTAACCAAATTAGGAAGTTCAGCCATATAAGCACGGCTTTCCATATCCATATCGCTTCCTGCAATAATTGCTTTTTCGGCAGCTTCTCTATTGTCTTTTGCATAACCATGAGGAACCATTTCGCCGATACTTCCCCAATCTGAAACTACAAAACCATTGTAGTTCCATTTACCTTTTAATAAATCTCTTAAAATATATTGATTGGCTGTTGCCGGAATTCCGTTGATGTCGTTAAAAGAATTCATAAAAGTGGCAACACCCGCTTCTGCAGCCGCTTTGAATGGTGGTAAATACGTTTCATGCAGTTGTCTTAAACTCATATCAACAGAATTGTAATCTCTTCCGCCAACTGCCGCTCCGTACGCTGCAAAATGTTTTGCACAAGCCATAATCGCATCCAGATTTCCCAAACCTTTTCCCTGAAAACCTTTGATTCTTGCCAAACCAATCTGTGTTCCCAGATAAGTATCTTCACCCGATCCTTCCATTACTCTTCCCCATCTGGGATCTCTTGCGATGTCAACCATCGGGGCAAAAGTCCAGTGAATTCCGTAAGCCGAAGCTTCTGTTGCTGCAATTCTTTCGGATTTTTCAATTAATTTTAAATCCCAACTTGCAGCCTGACCCAAGTTTACAGGAAAAGTTGTTCTGTAACCATGAATCACATCCTGTCCGAACAGCAAAGGAATTTTTAATCTTGATTTTAAAGCTAATTCCTGAAATTTTCTGGTTTCCTGCGCTCCTGTAACATTCAGCATAGAACCTACTTTTCCCTGTTTTATTTCATTTAAAACATTTGCTGAGTTGGAATTTTGAGGTCCTGTAGCATATTCAAACCCTGAATACTGAACAAGCTGCCCCACTTTCTCCTCTAACGTCATTTTTGATAAAAGTTCAGAGACTTTCTGATCTATTGTTTTTTGCCCGAATGCATTAATTCCAAATACTGTAAATGCTAATATGAAATAAAGTCTTTTCATTTCTGATTAAATTTTGATTGTGACTTGCTAACTTTAATTTAAAATATATTATAAACAAAGATTTTTACAAACTTCATCATTGCTTTTTAAAGCTAACAAAGTTACAATCAATAAATTGTTTGTGATTAATTCTTTTTAAAAGACATATGTTGCCGTGGCATTTCCTGCAATCGTTACAGGAGCGGTCTTTTGATTCATTTTAATATTGAAGTTTCTTTCGGAAGAACTGCTGTTTTGTACAATAAGAACCGTTTTTCCTGCAGGTGTTTTGAAGGCTACGGTCGCAAGATTATCCAGTTGAGTAGAAGCAATTCTTACAGAGTTTGCCGGAACAAATTTGGAAGCGTGCGCAATAATATAATATGCTACATTTTTTTCATAACTATTTGCACTATTAATAGTAACTGCACCTTTACATTGTGTGCATCCGCCCTGTGTATGCGGACCAAAAGAAGCATTATTGGCAACATTCCATTCCAGTGCATTCCTACTCCAGTTTCTCATCGAACCAATGATCACATTTTTGATGTGCCAATCCAGATCTCCGCCAAAATTTCCTACTGAACTCGTCCATTGTTCTGTAAAGTAAACATTTTTATTTGGAAATAAATTATGAACGGTACTTAATGCAGAAATATCACCTGCATATAAATGAAATGCAGAGCCATCAACAAAAGGGTAAGCCGCAGAATCATTCAGAATAGCTAAAGGATAAGCCGGGTTGTCACAATTGTGATCGTAAGTAATAATTTTAGTATTAATATTTGCTGTCTGAAATGCTGGTCCCAAATGAGTTTTGATAAAATTTGTCTGATCTGTAGCACTCATATACATGCTTGGATTATTACCCGGATGAAGCGGTTCGTTTTGAGGGGTGATCGCATCAATATTGATTCCCTGAGATTTCATAGCCTGAATATATTTTACAAAATACTGTGCATAAACAGTGTAATATTCAGGTTTTAGGCTTCCACCTATGCTGCTTCCGTTGTCCTTCATCCATACAGGAGATGACCATGGTGTTGCGAGAATTTTTATGTTAGGATTAATCAATAAAATATCTTTCAGCATTTGAACTAATGCCTGATCTTTGGTAAGACTGAAATTTGACAAAGAAACATCAGTCTGTCCTGCAGGCATATCATCATAAGAAAAAACTTCACTGTTTAGATCTGATGCGCCAATACTTATTCTTAAATAACTTACGCCGATGCCATTGCTGCTGAAAAGGTCATTTAATAATTCCTGTTTTTTTGATGCACTTAGCTGATTGATTACTTCAACACTTCCTCCGGTAAGAGTATATCCAAATCCATCAATGGTTTGGAAAACCTGTGCTGGATCTATATCAATGTTTCCGTAATTATTTGGCGACGAACTAAAATAAGCAGCATTTTGCTGCTGTAACTTTACAGACTGATCGCCTTTTGTAAGCCAGATCTGAACGGGATCTCCGGATGTGTTTCCGCCTCCTCCGTTTACCGGATTTTCATTACCTGATAAATCTGCTGTTGTATTACTGCAATTAAAAAAAGAAAGAAGTGCTACACCGCAAAGTGCAGCACCTCTAAAGAAACTATATGAATTTTGTAATTTCATTTTAAATCTTTATGGATTAAAAAAATTATTGCATTCTTCGGAACTCCACCTTGTCAATGCTTAGACTGTTTACCGTTTGTCCGCCGCATTTGATAACAAGATACACCGTTCCGGTAGCAGTAGCAGTAAAAACACCGCCGTTTTTGCCGCTATTGCAGCCAACAGAGGATACTTTTCCTTTAAATTTCCCTGTACCGCAACCATCCCATGTATTGATGTTTCTTAGGACCAATCCGCTAATGTCTTGTCCCGAAGCGGGAATACTGTTTACAACATATACCTCAAACCAGGTATTTACCAATGGAGTATCAGAAGACGCTACCATATCAATAGAATATGATTTCCCTGCTTCAACATTGACAGCCTGATAAATTGCCTGCTGATTGCTTCCTGATGCTACAATTGTAGCTTTACCGTTGGCAAGTACCCATTGCGCTCCGGAAGCACTAATTTTGTGAATAGACCATTTTGAAATTTCGTCCGGAGTATCAAATCTTCCGCCCTGAATCATGTTACCAGATACAGGATCCGAAGTAGGCACAACAATGGTCTGTTCCGATTTACCTGCCGTCATTCCTCCTATTCCTACAGCCTGATGCTGAATGACATAAGTACCTGCATCAGGAAGGAAGATTTTTTCTTCACCTTTACCATTGTTGAAACCATCGTCATCAATATTCCACTGAGAATTAAGATAATTATTATGATTTCTTTTTAAAGTATATCTGTTTTCAGCGGTTTTAGAAACTGTAAAAGATGCATCAACAGGATCTTGATTAATTCCGTTTCCTTCCACAGACTCTGGTACACAGCTCGAAAAAACGGCTGCCGTTGAAAGAAACATCAGGCTTTTATTAAAATATTTAGCTATCATGTTTTTTAGTTTATAAGATTAATATCCAGGATTTTGTTTTAAAATAGTTCCGGTAAGTTCAGTAAGAGGAATTGGCATAATTTCATTTTTATTAGCAACAAATCCTTTTGAAGATAATTTTGATGCAGCTTCACCCCATCTGACCAAATCAAAAAATCTGTGACCTTCACCAGCAAGTTCTCTTCTTCTTTCATCTTTTACAGCCTGCATTGAAACCGGTACTGAAGACAATCCTACTCTTGCTCTTACCGCATCTAAAAGAGCCTGAGCTCTTGCTCCGGTTCCGTTTAGTGCTTCCGCCTCCATTAGATATGTGTCTGCCAATCTGATCAGAATGTAATTTTGGCGGTAGTTTAATTCTGAAGCACCAGGAAGCGTTGTTTTTTCGTCCTGAGTAGGCATAAATTTATTGAAGAAGTATCCTGTATCCATATATGCAGGAGAATAATCTGCTTTATTTTGCTGCTTTAGTAATCCCATATTCAGGATTGTTGCATTAAATCTTGGGTCATTCTGCATAAAATTTGCTAAATCTGTCGTTACAGCATTGAAAGCCCACCCTCCAACAACATCCGGAGCATCCTGTGTTTTTCTTACATAAGATCTCGGTGCAGTCATAATACAGATTGAGTTTCCTTCATCCTGACCCTGTCCCCAAAAACTCCAGTCTGAGTTGGCTTTATTGGTATGGGTAATTTCAAAGACAGCTTCTGTAGTAAATTTGTTATCAGTAACCCATAAACTGTTATAGTCAGAAACAAGACGGTAACCATATTGACTCGTGCTTCCAGGAGTTCCGTTTACTTGTGCCAGTTGTGCTGCAGCTTCTGCTTTTTTGTTCTGATAAAGCAAAACTTTCCCCAACATAGCTCTGGCTGCCCCTTGTGTAAGACGTCCTCTCTGCTCCCCGTTTACCATCATCGGAAGATTAGGAATTGCTTCGTTGAGATCTTTTTCGATCTGGGCATAAATTTCGGCAGGTGCAACTTGCGGAACATTATAAAAATCGTCATTCACCGTATACGTTTTAAGTATCAGCGGAATATTTTTAAACATTTTTAACAAATCAAAGTAGTAGATTGCACGCAATGTTTTGGCTTCAGCAATAAATCTGTTTCGGGTATTATCATTCATTTGAGCTTCAGGAGCTCTTGCAATCAATTCATTGGCACGCGCAACACCTTGCCAGTAATCTCTCCAATAGCTTGCAGGCATAGTGGTCTGATTAATTTGCCAATTTGAAACTCCCTGAATGCCCGCTCCATCAGTAGCACTACCACCACCGGCATAAAAATCGTCTGAAGCTGCATTAAAGAAAGTTACCATATTTTCAAAACCTCCCGCATTTTTTCTGAGGACATCGTAAGTACCGACTAATGCAAAGAAACATTCCTGCTCATTTCTGAAGAAGTTTGCGAAAGCCCCTTTATTGTCTTTCTCTTCCAGATTAGAATCATTACAAGACGTTACAACGGTAGGAACGGTTAAAATGAATAACGAAGCTAAACTTATTTTTAAAAATTTATTTTTCATAATGATTTAATTAAAATGTTATGTTAGCGCCAAACATAAAAGTTCTGGCTTGAGGATAAAATGCTCTGTCGATACCATAGGAATCTCCCGCAGCGATTTCAGGATCATAGCCTGTATATTTTGTAAATGTGAATAAGTTTTCACCTGTTACATAAAAGCGAACTTTACTTGCGCCAATATTTTGAGAAATATTTTCAGGAAGCGTATATCCCAGAGTTACAAGTTTAATTCTGAAATAATCTCCTTTTTGTAAATACCAGTTTGAAAGTCTTGAGTAGTTTTTGTTTGGATCGTTTCTTGTAATTCTTGGATTTTCGTTGGTTGAGCCTTCACCAGTCCATCTATCTAAAATTCTTGTCTGGTAGTTTGCATCAAGTATATCCAATCTTCTTAATCCCTGGAAAACTTTATGACCTGCAGCACCCTGACCGAAAACACTTAAATCCCAGTTTTTGTAGTTTACATTGACCGTTGCTCCAAAGTTGTATTTAGGAATTGAGCTTCCTAAGTTTACTTTATCCGAATCATTAATAACTCCATCACCATTAGCATCTGCCCAGATAAAATCTCCTGGTTTTGCATTAGATTGATACATCTGTCCGTTTGCGTTTACATAAGAATCAATCTGTGCCTGATTTTGGAATACTCCCAAAGTCTGGAATCCATAGAAGCTGTTATAGGCCTGTCCCGGTACAATTCTTTGTATAGGACCCATAGACTGAAAGCCTGCTCTGTCTTCATACGCCTGTCCTCTTACCAATGAAAGAACCTTGTTTTCGTTGTAGGCTACATTACCGTTTACAGACAATGAAAAGTCATTCCAGGTTTTTTTATACCCTAATTCCAACTCAATACCTCTGTTCTCCATATCACCGGCATTCTGAAACGCTAAACCGGTAACTCCTACATAGCCAGGTATTTGTACTGCGCGAAGAATATCATAAGTCGTTTTCTTATATACATCTACAGTTAAAGTAAATGCATTGAAAAGTTTCATATCTGCAGCGACATTGGTCTGGGTTGTTGTTTCCCATTTTAGATTTTCATTAGCAAGTCCGCTAGGTAAATAACCCGGCATCACAGTCCCATTTCCATCTGTATAATTTGCTCCCGCTACATAAAAGCTGGCAAATTGAAAAGTAGGCATACCGTCATTTCCTAAAGTTCCGTAACCTCCTCTTAATTTGAATGTATTTAAAACATTATTTTCTGGCCAGAAATTTTCTTTATCAATATTCCATCCTAAAGAAAATGATGGGAATATTCCCCAGTGTTTATTTGCACCAAATATTGAGGAGCCATCATATCTTAACGTTCCTGTAAATAAATATTTGTTTTTGTAGTCATATATAGCTCTACCAAAGTAGGATGCTTTGTTCCATTCCACATTATCCCATGCATTTACTGCACGGTTATCTGATGGGGTGTAAAAATTGAATGAAGCCAGCTCATAACTTGAAACAGGGAGATTAGTATAAGTTACAGTTTGCCCGTATCCTATATTATAATCATAATATCCTGTTCCTGCCATTATATTCACGTTGTGATCTCCAAATTTTTTCTGAAATGTAAGCGTATTTTCCATGCTCCATTCAAATTTTGTTTGGGTGGTTCTGCTGAGGCTGTTGTTTCCTGTATTGGTATTATTTGGATTCAGATAAAATAAAGGCGTGAAATTTTGACTTCCCCAATATGCTTTTTTACCATTTAATGAAGATCTGAGGGTAAAATTATTTAAGAATTTTACTTCTGCAAAAACATTTCCAATGAAATCATCAGACCAGTTGCGGTTTCCGAGTTGTGTATACTTGAAAGCAAGCGGGTTTGACATTTCCTGGTTTACATAAGGTGATATACCGTATGGATTTCCGTTTTCATTTCGTATAATGTAAGGGTTAGAATAAGCAGGTGTGCTTATTACATTAGGATCAGTTTCAACCAATGGAGTTATAGGATCTAAGTTTACCGCCGAACTTAAAGGTCCGCCAAATTCTCCGTTAGCATTAATTCCCTGATTTTTCTGATTGGTATAAGCGAATGTCTGCCCCAATGTCAACCAGTCTGTAACTTTATGAGTTGAGTTTATTCTTGCGGTAAGTCTTTTATAATAAGAAATATCCCGCATTACAATTCCCGACTGATCATAGTATCCAAAAGAGCCGTAGAAAGTAGATTTCTCATTACCGCCCTGTACGCTTACTTCGTGGTTTTGTCTGTCTGCTGAACTGAAAATAGCATCCTGCCAATCTGTTCCTACACCAAAAGCAGAAGGATTCTGAAATCTCGCAGTTCCGCCATCATTTACAAAACCTTCATTAATAATAGTAGCATATTGAGTAGCATTTAGCAAATCAATTTTTCTTGCAGCGTTGCTCACCCCAAAAAATCCGTTATAATTTAAGTTTAATCTTCCTTTCTTACCTTTTTTAGTAGTAACCAAAATTACTCCTCTTGCTGCAGAAACTCCATAAATTGCAGATGAGGCACCATCTTTCAACACCTCAATACTTTCTATATCGCTTTGTGTAAGCCATCCGATACCATCAACTACAATACCGTCTACCACCCAAAGAGGATCATTATTTGATGAATAACTGGTAATACCTCTTACCCTAATCGTTGCAGAAGCTCCAGGCTGTCCAGAGTTTGTGACCACATTTACACCAGCAGCTCTACCCTGTAAAACCTGTTCCGGTTTTCCCGCCGGAATTTTTGCAATATCTTCTTCTTTGATACTTGCAATTGCTCCGGTCACGTTAGATTTTTTTTGAGTACCATAACCAATCATCACGACTTCCTCAATCTTTTGTTCGTTTGAAAGCGTGTCATTCGGCGTGTTCTGAGCATTAAAATTTGCAGTAAAATAGAGTACTGCAACCATGCCCAAACTTCTTGATATTTTTACATTCATATACAGTTAGTTTTTTAATTCTCAAATTGAGACAATAAAAATATATATTTTTTTTAATTATTAACATTTATTTAATAATTATTTTAATTTTTCCAGTATTTTTGGGAACTGAAGGCAGGTCTGAAAGGCAAAAAAATGTTAAAAACTGTCGTTAAAAAGTTAAAATATTTCTCTAAAATGATTACCAAGCAGCCCAATATTTCGCTTCCTCTTAAGCTTACTTTTCTTATTTTTTCAATGGTGCTCAACTGTATGGGCATTATTATTCTTCAGCTTTCGGACGAAAAAATCAATTATAATAAGCTGGGATTTTTAGAGTCTTTTAAAGATATTCCTATTGCAATTATTTCACTTTTTGCTGTGGGTTTTATCAGTCGTTTCGGAACTAAAAAATCTTTGATATTTTCACTTCTTTTGGTAGGTGTATGGTCACTTATCTTGCCTTTCGTTGAGGTATTTTGGTTTTATAAATTATGGTTTGCCATTATCGGAACCTGTTTTGCCCTCGGAAAAATCTGTGTGTACGGAATTATCCGCAACAATATGATAGAAGAAAGATCACTCGCAAAAACCATGAATAGTGTAGAAGCAGCTTATATGGTGGGAATTTTTGTTGTAAATATGGGATTTGGACTGCTGATTTCAAGTAAATTTGGTGAGTTCTGGAAGTTTGGTTTTATGTTTATCTCACTTATATCATTTGTTACAGTCTATCTGTTTTCGGTGATCAAAATAAGTGAGCCTTCAAAGATAAAAGCCACTCTCCTTCCCGATCTTTCAGGCTTCGGAAATCTTCCCGTTGTATTTTTTTTAGCCGTTATATTTTTTATTGTTTTTACGGAACAGAGTTTCAACTCTTGGCTGCCTGCATTTTATAAAGATCATTTTAAAGTCAATTCATTCTTTGCGCTTCAGGCAACGTCTTTTTTAGCAGTGTTTTCCTATATAGGTCGGGTTTTAACTTCAAAAATTATTCAGCGTTTTCCTTTACACCTCTATTTTATTACCTGTGTTCTACTGATCATTTTTGTTTTGATTCTCATCTCTGTATTGCTTTTTTTCTTTCCCGATAATTCAGCGGTTTTAGTATATGTTTTCCCATTGATAGGACTCTTTCTCGCACCTCTTTATCCTGTGATTAATGCAAAAATGATTGCCACCATTGATAAAGATAAAATTAATACTTTCACCTCACTCATTGTAATATTCTCTTCTTTGGGAAGTTCTGTAAGTTCAATGACAATCTCAATATTATTTGAAAATCAGCTTCTTAATTACTATTCAGTATATGTGTTATCAGCCGTTACAATTATTTTATTGCTTTCTTTTTTCTATTTTAAGCTTCTCAGGACAAAAATTTAAAAAATAATTTTATTTTTACGAAATGAAAACTGACCACAATAAAAGTATTGAAAGCCTAAAAGAACTTATTGACAGTAAGAATTTAATTCCTAATGTCTCTGTAGACTGTACTATTTTTGGTTTCCATGATAATATTCTGAAAGTTTTATTGCTGAAATATCACGATTTGAATCTCTATTCTCTTCCCGGCGGTTTCGTATTTATTGATGAGGATCTCCGGGCTGCTGCAGAACGAGTATTATATGAAAGAACTCATCTAAAGGGTCTTTTTCTGGAGCAATTTCATACTTTCGGAAGAGTTAACCGTACGGAAAATAATGTACACAAAACTTTAATCAATAATAAAGGTCTGGATGTACCAATGGATCACTGGATCTTACAGAGATTTATTACCGTTGGTTACTGTAGTCTGATAGACTTTTCACTTGCCAATACTTTTCCTGATGCGTTCAATGAATCCTGTGCATGGTTTGAAGTTGGTAAACTGCCACAAATGGCGTTTGATCATGACAGAATTATTGCAGAAGGTCTGAATCATCTCCGTAAGAATATTGATACGCAAATTGCTGCCAGTAATCTTTTGCCGGAAAAATTTACCATGAAGGATCTCCAGTGTTTATACGAAACTATTTTGGGTGAAAAACTCAGGAGAAATAATTTTCAGCGTAAGATATTAAGTACTAATTCTTTAGAAAGAATGGAAAAATTATATGACGGATCTGCCAATAAAGCTCCGTATCTGTACAGATTTATAAAAAAATAACCGGAATTTTTTTTTCAAGCCTTACAAAAAAAGTTTATTTTTAGCAAAATTAATCGCATGTCATATTATCCGCTTACAAGCATCCCGGATTATTTCGGAATAGATGCCTTACTTACCGAAGAACACAAACTTATACGCCAATCTGTAAGAGACTGGGTAGAAAGTTTTGTAATGCCTAATATTGATGAAGCTGCTCAAAATCATACAGATTTGCCCAATCTGATGAAAGAATTAGGGAAAATAGGTGCTTTGGGACCTTATATTCCTGAAGAATACGGAGGATCGGGTCTTGATCAGATTTCTTATGGTTTAATAATGCAGGAACTGGAAAGAGGCGATTCTGCAGTGCGTTCTGCTGCCTCAGTACAGAGTTCGCTGGTAATGTTTCCAATCAATGAATTCGGTTCTGAAGAGCAAAAAAGAAAATATCTGCCTCAATTAGCTTCTGGAGAAATGATCGGATCATTTGGTCTGACTGAACCTAATCACGGTTCGGATCCCGGTTCTATGGAAACCTATTTTAAAGATATGGGAGATCATTATCTTTTAAATGGAGCAAAAATGTGGATTACCAATGCACCACTTTGTGATATTGCCGTAATTTGGGCTAAAAATGAAGAAGGAAAAGTACAGGGTTTAATTGTTGAAAGAGGAATGGAGGGCTTTACGACCCCTGAAACTCATAATAAATGGAGTCTCAGAGCTTCTAAAACAGGTGAACTGGTATTTAATGATGTGAAAGTTCCTAAGGAAAATCTTCTTCCCGGTGTTACAGGATTGAAAGGACCTTTGTCTTGTTTAAATTCTGCCCGATACGGAATTTCCTGGGGAGTTATAGGTGCAGCAATCGACTGTTATTGTACTGCTGTGCAATATTCTAAAGAAAGAAAACAATTTGGAAAACCTATTGGCTCGTTTCAGTTGCAACAGAAAAAACTTGCTGAGTTTTTAACGGAAATTACTAAAGCACAGTTGCTTTGTCTGCAATTGGGGAATCTGAAAAATGATCATAAAGCTTCACCCGCTCAGATTTCAATGGCAAAAAGAAATAATGTAAAAATGGCAATTGATATAGCCAGAGAATCCCGTCAGATTTTAGGCGGAATGGGAATTATGGGTGAATTTCCGATGATGCGTCACGCTGCCAATCTTGAATCTGTCATTACCTACGAAGGAACTCACGATGTCCATTTGCTGATTACAGGTCTTGATATTACAGGCTTTAATGCTTTTTAAATATAATTAAACCTTCAAGTAAAATCTTGAAGGTTTTTTTAAATAAATTATTTGTGATATTTACTTTAAAAAGATTTTGACTTTTCAATAAAATTAATGTCAGGATTCAGAATTTCTAAAATTAAATTCTGAATAGAAATCATTGCATCATCAAGATTTCCCTGAGTAAATTCCAGTGATACCACTCCTTTCTTGGCATCTGCAAAACTCCATATTCCTGTTTCTACGGGATAACCCCAAAATTCCGGCAGATTCTGAATAACATACTGATAAAGGCAGAGCTGCATTGCCTGTTTTCTCTCACTGTTCTGAAAATAATCTGACTGATTTAGTTCATCAATCTTTACCGTGAGATTTTTTGTTTTTGCTGTTTTATAATCTATAATTCTAATAGTTCCGTTAAGCTTATCAATTCGGTCAATAAAACCGAAAAATGAAACTTTATCAGTTTTTTCTTTATCCAGATAGAAATCAATATTTTCAAATCTTTTTTCAATGTCTACAATTTCCAGTGTATTTCCAGACTTTATCAGTTCGAGATCATGATTAAGGATATTTAAAATTACTTTTCTGGCAATTGCTTTATGAATGAAATTCATTCCTTTGTTATAAAATTCAGGTTGATGTTTCAGCTTTTCAATAGCAATGTCTATAAATTCATCTATTCGTTGAATAGATGTTTGTAAATCACTATTTTTTAATGTTTTACCTTTGATATTTTCATATATCTCTTGAAGTGTATAATGTACTAAATTACCATAATTTCTGATGGATAATTCTTCTTCGATTTCATCAGTTTCCGATGTATTTAAAACCTTTGAGAGATAAAAATCTATAGGATTGTACAGATAACTGGTAAGGTGTGATGCTGAAACTTTTTCTTTCCATTTTGAAAGCTGCTGAATCACGATGGGAGTTTTCACAATTTCAATTGGTTTGCTGATAATGGGATCAGAGGAATTTTCAACAATAATATGGTTGATCTGATGCTGGCTTTCCATCTCAATCTGGGTAATAAAACGACTCTTTTCCCCGGTATTAACTCCCGAACTTAAAGCATTAAAAAGTAAGTGTATATTCTTTGCATCCTGAAGAAGGCGGTAAAAATGGTAGGCATAAATGCTGTCATTTTCCAGAAAGGTATGCAAATCAAAATGTCTTCTTATATCAAAAGGAATGTAGGTGTTTTGCGAGTTTCCAAGCGGTAGTTTGCCTTCATTTACAGAAAGAAGAATCACATTTTCGAAATTAAGGAGTCTTGTTTCCAAAAGTCCCATTACCTGTAGTCCTTTTAGGGGCTCTCCGATAAAATCTATGCTTTCAGAATTGATGTGCTGATTGATCAGAATCTCCAGCGTTTCCATCTTTATCTCAAAACCATACGGAGTAATCTGGTTTTTAATAAGGCGGAAAGCATTTTCAAAATGCGATATGTTTTCGTATTGTATATCGTCCAGCTGAAGCCATTTAATCTGTCGGCAGAAACTGATGAGATCATCTAAAAACTGATATTCAGACTCGGCTTTCTGCAAAAGTTTGAAGTAAGAAAGGTCTCCCAACAGCTCTTTCAGTAATTTCTGAGAAATGTAAACAATATTCCTTTCTTCTATTTTAGATTTAAAATGAATAATGATCTGATCATCTTCATCAGATTTCGGAAGTTCTTCCAATATTGGAAATAGATCTCTGTAATAGTATGAGGTTTTATTTTTTTCAAGCTGCTTCTGCAAATAAAATAATTGCTTCACCGCATTGGAAAATGAAAGATTTTTAAGCGGAAACCCCATTGTAATATTGAGATTTTCCACTTCATGCATTACATCCAGAGTTGCAGGAAGAAGGTTTTCATCCAGCAACACCACAGCTGTATTGGTGAATGTTTTATTATTAATATCTTTAAAAATTTCAGGTAAGATTTTAGTCTGGGTGACATTTCCTGAAACTTCGTATACATTGATGTTTTTAGGCTGATTAAAATCGTCTTCTATCCAGTGAAATGCACGGCTGTCATTGAATTCCTTCCACATTTTATGATTTCTGAGGAATTTTCCTGCCTCTTGTCTTTCATCATCAAAATAATACCGGTCTGCCTGAAAGAAGCACTGTGCTTTATCCCACTGCAAGAGGTTTCTTACCAGTTTTTCTTCTACAGGTGTAAAGGCATTAAAACCGCAAAAAACAAAATTATCATTATTTTTTTTGGAAAAATCCTGAATTTTAAGTTTTGCCAGCTCATGACTCATTCCCGGAGTAGCCCAGTTTTTTTCCTGTAGTTTCTTTTTTAATTCAGGTAAAAATATATTCATATTCCGCCAGAAATTGAGGAATTTTTTACGTGGAACCTCATCATCTCCCAAATCTTGCGCCCATTCTTTGATGCGCTCTTCATCAAACATATATTGCAGTACAGCTTCATCACTTTCGGAAAACTTCAAAATATCATCCCAGTCTTTTTGTAGCGTGGGAAACCATTTTAAGAATTCTGAGAAATCATCATTGGGGATCAGATGCAAATTTTTATATACTTCAAATGCGAAAAGCCACAGCGATATTCCGTCTATGGTTTGTTTGTCTACAATTTTTACAATTAATTCTTCAATCGTAAAAAAATCAGGAAGAAATCCTGAATATTGGCGTTCTTCAAGAATCTGCCGTATGAAAACTATGGGTCTTTTTCCGGGTAAAATGATATTAAACTGTGACAGATCATTGTTTTGAGCTAATAATTCGTCAATTATTTTGTTTAAAAATTTCACAGTTTTTGGTAATTTTTTAATTGTTCCAGATCATCGGCAATCCTGCTGTTATATTCAGATTGTTTTTCTTTATTCATACCATGTCTGGTTTCTCTGTCATACGCAGCCTGATAATTTTTATATTCGGAAGATATTTTAGCGTATATAGATTTGAAATATTTATTAAAATCGCTTGTGTTTTTAATTCTTGCAGCAACTTCTTTTCTCAGTTTTCTTGCGTGAATTTCGGCGATATCAAAATGCTTTTGTTCATGAACCAGAACATAGTCATTGATTCTTTTGTCATCTTTCCAGGACTTATCTTCATTAAAAATAGTTTGAATATCAATTTTTACAGGAACCTTAGGATCACTTGATGTGATTACGGAATATTCCCATCCACAATGGGTATAAGCCACGACGTCTGTTCCTCCAAGATTGTTTTTTTTGCTTCTGAAGTTTTCCCAGACCAATTTCTGGTCATCTTTCCATTCAATTTTCTGAGCAGAAAAAAAATTAAAAGATATTATAAAGAGAACAAATAAATATTTCATTAATTAACAACGATGTTTTTTGTAATCCAGGTATTTTCACCAGTCCAGAATCTAAAAGTATAAACTCCCTTTTTCTGAGGACGAAAATTGATTTGATTTGCTGCTGAATATTCCACCTGCGGACAAGTGCCGTTGGTAAAATATTGATATGCAGTTATATCCCGTTCTGTTTCTTCGGAATGAATATAATCATATCCATAAAATCCCTGACATTTTGATTGGTATTTTGAATAGGTTCTGATACTTTGAACTGAAAATACAGACATCGTATCGCTCACTATTTTTACACTGTCTATTTTTATCTTTTCTACAGATTCTATCGTTTCATAATCTTCGTCTTCTTTACAGGAAATAACAGATAGTCCCAAAAAAGATGTTATCAAACAGATTTTTAGCAGAGATTTCATGATGGTGTATTTTGTTTTGAAAATTAAAGTTAGCAAAAATTATTCCTAATAATTGCTGAATTACGAATTAAAATTACCTTTTGATAAATAAACCACTTTTTTTGTTTCAAAAAAATCTTCTTCAAAATAATTTTTCAGACTAAAGAGTTCACATTTTAATCCGGAAAGTTCTTCTGCCAAATCTCCGCCTTTTAAATACAGAACGCCATTATGTTTTGTATTAAACTGGTCTTTTTCAAATTTCCCTTTCAGCCAGCGCAAAAATTCTGGCATCTGCGTCACTGCTCTGCTTATGATAAAATGAAATTTATCTTTCACTTTTTCTGCCCTTCCGTGAATTGCAGTAAGGTTTTCCAGACCAATACCTTCTGCTACTCCGTTTACAACTGTAATTTTTTTTCCTATAGAATCAATCAGGGTAAATTGTGTTTCAGGAAAAAGAATGGCTAAAGGAATTCCAGGAAAACCACCACCTGTTCCTATATCCAGAACTTTTGTTCCGGGAGCAAATTCCATTACTTTTGCTATTCCTAAAGAATGAAGCACGTGCTTTTCGTAAAGTGAATCTGTATCTTTTCTGGAAATAACATTTATTTTTTCATTCCACTCCTTATACAGATCTTCAAGCTTTGCAAACTGTTCAATTTGTTTTTCTGATAAATTGGGAAAATATTTAAGAATAATTTTTAATGACATATAGTAATTATGAAAAGCAAAAATAAGGGTTTTTTATTATTTTATGAGGAATTATTACTTTGAGATTAAATGATTAGGTTCAAATTTTAAGTGTTACAAATCTAACTGTCTCTGAAATTCTTCAAAATATTTTGCCAGATGAATACCGTCTGCTAGACCGTGGTGAGCTTCGATAGATACAGGCATCATTTTTTTGCCTTCCCGAATATTAAATTTACCAAAAGCAATTTTAGGAATGCACTCTTCAGGATCAAAATTGGTAGGATGCACAATTGCAGAAAATGAATTCCACGGAATTGTTGTGTGCCGAATATGATTAACGGGTAAAATCTCATTTCTGATTCCTAAACCGGTAGAATTTTGAACTGTACTTATCTGATCTTGAAGTCTTTCATTAAAAATTGTAAAATCTTCAGAATAATGAAATAAAGAGAACCCAAATGTTCCGTCTGTTCGTCCAATGGTGCTTCCGACATGAACTTCATCAAATAAAATAACTTGATCATCAATTATCCTCAGTTTTAATTCATCTACAGCATTAATAGCAACCATTGATTTATACAGATAATAAGAAAAGAAAGAATATCCGTTTTCTTTTGCCGTTTCATAAGCTTTGGTACAATCTACTTCTGTTGTAAATCCGAAATACGGACTTTTCATGGCAGAGAAAAATTTAAAATGTTCTTTTCTGTTCCAGTTTTCAATATTTATTACCTTCATTAATTTAATTTTTTGCAAATCTCTGAAAGTTTTTTATTATAAATATCAGAAACAGCGGACAATTTTACGAAACTGATATCATGCGGGAGGCATTTTATATTAAAATATTATTTTAATAAATTGGTCAGCTTTTTGAATGAAAAAATAATAAATTCATAGTGTTGAAACTCATCACATTCACAAATAAAGGAATCTACTGTCCGCAGGGAAAATTTTATATTGATCCTTGGCGACCGGTTGACTTGGCGGTCATTACACATGGACATGCCGATCACGCTCGTTGGGGAATGAAAAAATACTTGTGTCATCATTTTACCAAACCTATTCTTCACAAAAGAATCAGCGAAGATCTTGAAGTTCAGAGCGTGGAATATGGCGAAGTCATCAATATTAACGGCGTAAAAGTTTCACTTCATCCTGCTGGTCATATCATCGGCTCTGCGCAGATCCGGCTGGAATATAAAGGCTATATAAGCGTTATTTCAGGTGATTATAAAGTTCAGGATGATGGATTAAGCACCCCTTTTGAACTGGTAAAATGCAATGAATTCGTTACTGAAAGTACCTTCGGACTGCCAATTTACAACTGGCTGGAAGTTCCGGATCTGAATAAAAAGCTCCAAAATTGGGTTCTCAGAAATCAGGAAAACCAAAAAACCTCTGTTTTCATCGGCTATTCTCTGGGCAAAGCACAACGGGTAATGAAAGCCGTTGAAGGAATGGGAAAAATCCACGTCCACTACTCGATTGGAAAACTGAATAAAGCTTTTGAAGAAGTCGGAATTGTGCTTCCTGACTATGAAATTCCTGATTTCAGGGAAAGCATCAAACACGTTGCAGGAGATATTGTGATTGTTCCGCCCGCTTTGCTGGACTCCAATGTGATTAAAAAAATTCCGGATGCTGCAACGGCAATTTGTTCCGGATGGATGCAGGTTCGTGGTGCAAGACGATGGCGGAGTGCTGATGCAGGTTTTCCGATGAGCGACCACGCCGATTGGAAGGGTTTATTACAAGCTATAAAAGCTACCGAAGCGGAGATCGTCCACGTTACGCACGGACAAACCGAAGTTTTTTCTAAATATTTGAACGAAATCGGAATTAAATCTGATGTGGTGGAAACATTGTATGGAGACGATGATGAGGAGGAAAAAGAGAAAGAAATCGTAAAGGATAATAATTAATTTGAAATTAACCTTGTCAAGGTTTAAAGATTAAATAAAACTTTTAAAAAATTTCGCAGGAACGTAAACGTTGTACTAAAGAAGTTATAATATTGGAAAGCTCTGGAAGAGCTTGCTGTTAATAGAAAAAATAGAGCGCAATAAAGCGGAGCTCCGTAGGAGCGACCTGATAAAGATTTAGACAACGAATTGCACGCAGCCCGACCTGAGTGGAGCTCTTTTGTAGTTTTCCAGCAGGAAAAAGCAATGGCAAAACTGCAAAAAGCGGGAACGGAGGGCGGAAATTGCTGCCATAAAAAAATACTAAATGCAATTAGGCGTAGCCAAAAGCTGCCCAAATATTACAAACATACGTTTAAAAAACGCCAATTAAAATTTATGAAACATTTCGCAGAACTGATCAATGCTCTCGAAAGCACCAATAAAACCAATGCTAAAATCGCTGCCATCATCGATTATCTGGAACGTGCGCCTGATGAAGATAAAGTCTGGTTCATTGCGTTGTTTACGGGCAAAAGACCTAAACGGAATGTAAACACCAATTATATGAAAGAATGGGCTTTGGAAATTACGGAATTACCGTTCTGGCTGTTTCAGGAAAGCTATTCTTCAGTCGGAGATTTGGGTGAAACAATTTCCCTGATTCTTCCGCCACCCACGGAAAAAATCGAACGCTCATTATCGGAGTGGATGAAAGATATTATCAATTTAAAAACAAAAACCGACGCTGAAAAAAAAGAATTTGTTCTGAATTCGTGGAATGGTTTGGATTATACGGAACGGCTGATTTTCAATAAACTACTGGGCGGAAGTTTCAGAATCGGGGTTTCAGATAAAACACTGATTAATGCTCTGACCAAGTTTTCAGAACAGGAATCCAGCGCATTGATGCACAGTTTAATGGGAAAATGGCAACCAACCGAAGTTTCTTTTCAGGAATTGATTTCAGCTGAAAATGTGAATCCGGATAATTCAAAACCCTATCCGTTCTGTCTGGCTTATCCATTAGAAAAAGATTTGGAAGAACTCGGAACTCCCGATGAATGGCTGATTGAATACAAATGGGACGGAATTCGCGGACAGATTATTAAACGGAATGATGAAGTTTTCATCTGGTCAAGAGGTGAAGAACTGGTGACTGAACAGTTTCCCGAAATTGCAGAAGCAGTTCAGCAGATGAATGGAAATTTTGTAATTGACGGCGAAATTCTCGCTGTAAAGGACGAGAAAGTTTTAAATTTTAATGAATTACAAAAACGTCTGAACCGTAAAACATTAACAAAAAAAATGCTTTCTGAAATTCCGATTGAAGTCTTTGCGTATGATCTTTTAGAACTGGAAGGAAACGATTTGCGTGAAAAACCCATCTCCGCAAGACGTGCCATGCTGGAAGAATTATTATTGAATGAAAATCCTGAAAACATCAAAATTTCTGAATCAATAGAATTTGAAAACTGGGAAGAGTTAAACAGGATCAGGGAAAATTCCAGAGACATCAACAGCGAAGGTTTAATGCTTAAACAGAAAAACTCACCTTACCATTCCGGAAGAAAAAAGGGCGACTGGTGGAAATGGAAAATCAGTCCTTTAACCATTGACGCGGTTCTGATTTATGCCCAAAAAGGAAGCGGAAGACGAAGCGCATACTATACCGATTACACTTTTGCCGTGAAAAACGAAGGTAAATTAGTAACGATCGCCAAAGCTTATTCAGGATTAACAGACAAAGAAATTATGGAAGTCAGTAAATTTGTGAATAAAAATGCCATTGAAAAATTCGGTCCGGTTCGAACTGTAAAAGCTGAATTGGTTTTTGAAATTGCTTTTGAAGGAATCGGCTTCAGCAACCGTCACAAAAGCGGCGTTGCGCTAAGATTTCCGAGAATTTTACGATGGCGAAAAGATAAAACGGTGGATGAGATTGATGATTTGGAAGAGATAAAAAAATTGATACAGTGAGATTCTTCAAAGCTCCAGAGGAGCTTTATCTGTGTAGAAACAACCATTTATTTCCAACTTTTTGGAACTCCGTAGGAGTTTTATCTAAATCGTTTGAAAAAAAAATAGCGCACCTCCGGAGCGCCAACTCTATAATTATTAAATTTACTACACAGATAAAACTGCTCTGCAGTTTCAAATAAAAAGGTGCATATTTTGATATTATTGAACTTTAACTAAAATCTTGAATCAATTCGAAAATACCAACGGCTTTAAAGTCATTCAGCAATGGATGGCGGATAAAGGCAATTCCCCATTTAAGTTTCAGGTCGATACGTGGCAGAAATTTGAGAACGGTTACAGCGGAATGGTGATTGCTCCGACCGGTTTTGGAAAAACATTTTCTGTTTTTTTAGCATTGTTAAACCATTTCTTAAACCATCCTGAAAAATATGGAAAGGGCTTAAAAATGATCTGGATCACACCGCTCCGATCACTGTCCAAAGACATCGCCAAAGCAATGCAGGAAGCAATTGACGAAATCGGACTGGATTGGTCGGTTGGAGTAAGAAACGGCGACACAGATCCTAAAGTAAGGCAGCAACAGGTAAAAAATATGCCTGAAATTCTTGTGGTAACACCGGAAAGTTTACATCTTCTTCTCGGGCAGAAAAATCACGAACGTTTTTTTAAAGACTTAAAAACTGTCGTTGTCGATGAATGGCACGAATTACTCGGATCAAAACGCGGTATAATGGTGGAATTGGGAATTTCCCAACTTACAAAATATGCTCCCAAAATGAAAATATGGGGAATTACAGCAACCATAGGAAATCTGGATAAGGCAATGGATATTTTAATTCCGTATGACATCAAAAAAACGAAAATTACCGCCAAAGAACAGAAAAAAATTGATATTCTCCCTGTTTTTCCGGATGAAGTGGAAATTCTTCCCTGGGCGGGACATCTCGGACAAAAATTAGCAGATAAAGTAGTGCCCATTATCTTAGAATCAAAATCGACCATTGTTTTTACCAATACGAGAAGCCAGAGTGAAATGTGGTACCAATTATTGCTTCAGGCCTATCCCGATTTTGCAGGACAGATTGCCATTCATCACAGTTCAATTGATGCCCATCTCAGAATCTGGATCGAGGAAAATTTAAGTTCCGGAAAGTTAAAAGCCGTCGTTTCCACCTCTTCTCTGGATTTGGGAATTGATTTTAAGCCGGTTGATACGGTAATCCAGATCGGTTCTGCAAAAGGCGTTGCTAGATTTTTACAACGAGCAGGACGAAGTGGTCACTCCCCTTTTGAAACGTCGAAAATCTACTGTGTTCCAACCCATTCACTGGAACTGATTGAAGTTGCCGCGCTAAAGGAAGCCGTAAAACAGAAAGTGATTGAGCCGAGAGATCCGCAGGTTTTGTGTTTTGATGTTTTGGTTCAGTTTTTAATGACTTTAGCAGTGGGTGACGGGTTTTATCCGCAGGAAATTTACGGAAGAATCAAAAAAGTCTATGCTTTTCAGGAAATGACGGATGAAGAATGGAAAAGCATCCTCGATTTCCTTACCATCGGCGGAAGTGTACTGAAAAGCTATGAAGAATTTCATAAAATGGTGGTTCAGGAAGACGGTTTATATAAAGTGACGTCCCGAAAAATTGCCATGCTTCACCGGATGAATATGGGCGTTATTGTAAGCGATGCGATGCTGAAAGTAAAATTCCTTTCCGGCGGTTATATCGGGATGGTGGAAGAATATTTTATTTCAAAACTTAAAAAAGAAGAAAAATTTATTTTGGCAGGAAGAGTTCTGGAAGTCGCGATGATTAAAGATATGACGGTTTTTGTCCGCGCTGCCAAAGGAAAAGCGCTTGCGCCGAGTTATCTGGGAGGAAGACTGCCTTTAAGTTCAAATTTAGGTCAGTTTTTGAGAGAAAAGTTATCCGGTGCGCTTAATCCGAAAGCTTCAGAAAAGGAACTGAAGTTTTTGAATCCGTTGCTGATGAATCAGGAAGAACGTTCTCATATCCCGAAATATGATGAATTTTTGGTGGAACTCATTAAAAACCGTGAAGGTTATCATTTGTTTATGTATCCGTTTGAAGGACGTCTGGTTCATGAAGTAATGTCGGCTTTAATCGCCTACAGAATTTCAAAACTGGCTCCGATTTCTTTTTCAATGGCGATGAATGATTACGGTTTTGAACTGTTCAGTGATAAAGAAATTCCGCTGAATGATGAAAATCTTCATAAAATTCTGAGCAGGGAAAATCTAATGACGGATGTAATTTCCAGCATCAATTCAGCAGAAATGGCAAGAAGAAAATTCCGTGACATTGCGGTTATTTCAGGAATGGTCATTCAGAATTATGCAGGAAAACAGCGTTCCAACAAATCTCTGCAAAGTTCGGCAGGATTAATTTTCAAAGTTCTCGAAGATTACGATCCGAATCATTTCCTTGTAAGACAGGCTTATACAGAAGTTTTTAATGCGCAATTGCAGGAACAGCGACTGGTGGAAGCCTTTAAACGGATTGAAAAATCAAAAATAATTCTGAAATTTGCCAATACTTTTACTCCGCTGAGTTTCCCGATAAAAGTGGACAGTTTGCGACAGACACTTTCCAGTGAAGGACTGGATGCGAGAATTCAGAAACTGATTCAGCAGGCGAAAAAAGGGAAATAGAGCTAATTGTCAATAAGTCAATTATGAATTTTACGGCGTTGTGTCATTCAGAACATAGACAGAAAGTCTACGAACGCAGTTCAGAAGTGTAGTGAAGAATCTATTTAAATTTGAGATTCTTCCTTCGTCAGAATGACAATTGCAATGCTAACGTTTTTATATCAAATGAAAATAGTAACAAAAAATATCCATATTCAGGACGAAGTCTTTACGTTAACCAATCAGAGAGCATTATTCTGGAAAAAAGAAAAAGCCTTGATCTTGTCGGATCTTCACATCGGAAAAACCGCCCATTTCCGCAAAAACGGAATTGCGCTTTCCGATCATATTTTTGAAAATGACCTGCAGCGATTATCCGTTTTAATCGAGTATTTTCAACCGGAAAAGTTTATCGTTGTCGGCGATCTGCTTCACGCAGGAGACAATTCCGGAGTAGATAAGTTCTGCGCATGGAAAGCTGAGTTCCCTAACCTCGAATTCCATCTTGTAGAAGGTAATCACGACAGAATTTCAAAGAAACTTGAAGCTAAACTCTGCCTGAATTTCAGGGACGAAACCCTAAATATTGATGATTTTTTATTTGTTCACGACTTTCAGAAAAAGAATGAAAAATTTCAGATTACAGGACACATTCATCCCGGATTTATCATTAATTCTCCAGTAAAAAAAATCAAACTGCCGTGTTTTGTGGTGACAGACAATCAATTATTACTTCCTGCTTTCAGTGAATTTACAGGTTTAGATACAAAAAATCTCCCTGAAAAAGGAAGATTCTATGTTTTTACGGATGCTGAAATCTATGAGATATAGAAATATTATAAATTGTCAAACCATTTATAAATGTCTGTATCTGATGATATTCCAAGCTTTTTTCTTAATCTGTTTTTACGATTCTGTATAGCTTTTGGAGTGACAAAAGTATAAATTGCTATTTCTTTGGTCGTTAATCTCAGTTTCAGATAAATACAAAAAATTATTTCAGAGTTTTGCAGGTTGGCATTGATCTCTGAAAGCTTTAAAAAAAAATCGGGATATACCGATTTATATTTACTGAGAAGTCTTGGTGAATTTTCTTTTGCTAATCTTAAAATCTCTTCGTCTGGCATATTAAAAGCGTTTTTTGAGTATGTATCTAATTCAGCTTCTTTGTCTGGGTTATTATTAGTCATGTGTTGTTCCTTTTTCTATTAAATGCTAAGTTTTATTAAATTTTGATGTAATCTTAATGTAATAATAGTCACTTAAAATAGATTTAATTATTTTAGTCTTTAAACTATAACGATCTCAAAATTATTATTTTTTTAATCTCTGGTTTATGATTCTAATCAGCAAGGGCGTTTTTTAGTATTTTTTTATGAAAATTATTCACCATTGGTTTTTAGAAACTTGTTTTTCTTTATGCTAAATAATTTAAAATATGTTGAGAAGTGTGGTATCTAAATGGTATCATTTTAGTTTAATTATGCAAATAATTAGCTTTTCTTTACCAATAATAAAATCATTATCATGTTTTTGCTTGATGATTTTGGATTTATATATTATTAATAAATCACTTAAAAATGATAAAAGAAGATTTGCTGCTATTATTTGGAGCTGAAGAAAGGTGTTACGATGCGGATGATATTATTTTTTCGGAAGGAGACCTGCCTATGTTCTTTTACCTGATTATCAAAGGAAAAGTAAAGCTAAACAATTATAATGATCTCGGAAAAGAGTTTATTCAGGCTATTGTGACTTCCGGACAGAGCATCGGATTATCATCATTATTTACCGATATGATTTATCCTAAAAATGCCGTTGCCATCGAAAAATGCGAGATACTTCGTTTGTCGAAAACTGCTTTTGTAACTTTACTTGAACAGCATCCTGAATACTATTCTAAAATTATCCATTGTCTTTCGGAGCATATTCACTACAAATTTATGATGATGCAGAGTATGGCGTTTCATAATCCTTCACAGAAATTACTTACTCTGATGAACTATCTGAAATATGAATGCAGCGAACATGAACCATTTTCTTTACAGATTCCATTAACAAGACAACAGCTGGCTTCTCTTACAGGATTAAGTGTTGAAACCGTAATAAGAGTTATTAAAAATCTTGAAAAACAGGGTGTTGTGAAAATTCAAAACAGAAAAATTTTTTACTAATAAGACACTATTGAATTTAAATTTGTTTTTTGGGTTTATATATACTATCAGTTCTTTTATTTTCTGCTTCATTTTCTTCAATATCACATCTGCAGGAAAGATTTGTAATTACAAAAATGCATAATCCGATTGTGGCTATTGTTTTTCTCATGTATCTATTTTAGGATCAGTAATTTATTGATTTCACATTTGAAGCATCCCAAAATAAATTCTGTAAAATATTGCTGTGCTTCCAGCGGTTGGGTTTTGGGATGGAGTTCCAGCTTTCTGGACAAAATAATCTCTCCTTTATAAGCAATAGAATAATGCGAGAAAATCTTAAAAGCAGAGTTTCTGATAGGATTTGCGTAACCTGTAACAGCAATAGACCAATCTGTATCAAATAACTGTGCGACTCCTAACGCCATTTGATCTGCGATAGTATCAGAAACACAGTCACAAAGGTTTGCTTCTTCTTCGTTTACATTGAGCAGTTTTACTTTCTCATCAATAGTGTAAGTGGTAATTCCTCCTTTATAAAAGAGACTGGCATTAGGCATTTGTGAAAATGCAAGCTGAAAAAGACCCGATGTAACGCTTTCTGCAATAGAAATTGTTTCGTTGCTGGTAATCAGCGATTCGCTGATGTAATTGAGTAGTTTTTGTTGGAATTCCATATCGTAATATTTAAGGTGGTTGGTATTATGGTGGTGTTATAAAAATCAGTAATATATTTTTCTGTCTTTTATTTTGATATATCCTTCACTTTCCATTTTTTTGATAGTTCGGATGATTGTTTCTACTCTCAATCCTGTAAGGTCGGCAATTTGTTGTCTGGTCATAAGAATCTGGAAGGAATGATGATCGTTACAATCTGCATAACTTTTCAGATAATCAAACAGACCAATGATTCTCGCATAAGGATTCTGAGAAGCCATACTCTGCATCATTATCATTTTATAATATAAACGATGGGACAGACAGGCATTCATATCCAGTGAAATCTGAGGATTTTCTTTGACCAGATTGATAAAATTTTTTCTAGGAAGACGAATAACTGTTGATGGCTTTAATGCTGAAGCGTTCATGGGATATGTTTTATCCATAAAAAGTAACGGATCACCAAAACTTTGGTCTTTTCCTAGAATATTATGTATAAATTCTTTTCCGTCTTCATTGTAATTGTTTAGTTTGATCGCTCCCTCTGCAATCTGATAATAATATGAAGGAAAATCCCCTTCAGAAAATATGATTTCCTTTTCCTCATACTTTCTTACTTCTGCACTGTAGGCTCCCAGAAGCTGTTCGTCAATTTTCATGCAACTGATTGTTTTCATGGCTTATAGTTTATTAATACAATATTTTACCATTTTCGATGATAAGCTCACCGTTGCGTTCTAGTTTTTTTACCGTACGGATAACAGTTTCCACACACATTCCTGTAAGATTTGCCATCTGCTGTCTCGTTAATGGTATTTGAAACGAAAACTTGGTGTCCTCATTTTCAAAACTTTTCAGATAATTCATCAAAGTAATGAGTTGGGTTTTCGGATTTTGTACACACATATTTTGTGCCATAATCAGTTTAAAATAAAGCTTTTGTGATAAAGATTTGTTAATTTCGAAAGAAAGTTTAGGATGGTTTTTAACAAGTTCTATAAATTTTTCTTTTTTTAAGCTTAAAATCTCGCAATCTGTAAGTGCAACAGCGTTCATAGGATAGCAGCGATTCATGAATAATAATGTTTCACCGAAACAATCTCCTTCTTCCAAAAGGTTTTGTATGCTCTCTTTTCCAGATTCATCATAGTTGTTTGTTTTTACTGAACCATAAATGATCTGATAAAAATACTTGGGTTTTTCTCCTTCTGTAAATATGATTTCTGAGGGTTGGTAATTCCTTCTTACAGCTCCTGCAGATTCTAAAAATTTTTGATTGATAAGCATGATTTCTCTTAATTTAAAATATAAAGTATTGATAATCTTGACATAAAGACGTTATAAAATCGTTATTTATAATCAGGAATTAAACTGATACAACAGTAATTGTTTTACTTTATTCTCAGTATTGATTATTTTATATAATAAAAAATCTATTACTCAAAGAGTATATATCTTCAATTATTGAAGCAGTTTATCTTACAGCTTTCATGGTATCAGATTTTATCTGTACAGTATCGTCGGGAATTGTTGTAAGTTTAGAGGTGTCGGCTAATTGATGTAGTGATGTAGTGTCTACTGATATACTATCGTTAGAACTAACAGGAATTTCTGTGTCTTTAGACTTGCAACTCACAGATATAACAAATAATCCTAGAATTAAGGTTAAATTTTTCATACTAATTATTTTGGTTGGTGATTTTAGATATTTTTCGAACTGTATCGAATAATATTTCACGAAGTTATGGCTTAGTGAAATATTATCTTATGATTTCGATCATAAACTTGTTTTAGTAAAATAAGTTGTTTTGTAACTGTTATTTCACGCTGATTTTTGCATTAAAATAAATATATTTTTATAGAATCAATATTTTGGTTAGGTTTTTGAAGCGTCAAAATTATCTAGAAGTAACACTTTCTATTAACGCCAAATTATTATTATATGTCAACAGAAAATTTAAACCGTACCAATGCGGTAAAAAAAATCAAAGAATTATCTGAAAAAGCAAAGTTCTGCATGTTCTGTACAGAACTGGAAAAACTTCCTATCAATACAAGACCTATGTCTTTGCAGGAAACTGATGATGACGGAAATCTATGGTTTATAAGCAGTGATGCAAGCAACAAAAACTTTCAGATCAAAGATGACAATAGAGTTCAGCTTATTTTTATGAATAATTCTGATTCAGAATATCTTTCAGTTTTTGGTGAAGCTACCATTTATAAAGACAGAGCAACCATTGAAGATAAATGGTCATCGATGGCAAATGCATGGTTTGACGGCAAGGATGACCCTAATGTTTCTATTATCAGAGTAACTCCAAAAGATACTTACTATTGGGATACGAAAGCAGGAAAACTGGTAAGCTTAATTACTTTTGCTGCAGCAGCCATCACCGGAAAAGAGACAGATAACTCAGACGGTGTTGAAGGTAGGGCTGAGATATGATTGATATGAATTCCTTTCTTTAAATCTTAAAAACAAAAGTCATGATGTATGATAATGAGCCGCTTCCTATAATACAGGAAACCAATTCTATAACCACGGGCAGCAATATTTCGATGATTACTCAGGTAATTAATTTTAATGGAGATAAATCTTTTATTCTCAATTCTTTGCAGAGAATAAAAAACAATACATTGTGCGATATTAAAAGAAAGCTGATAGAAACATTCATCACTGAATATACCGTTAATTTTACAGGTTATACCGAAAATGACAGTTACAATGTAAATTTAGAGAACAAAAAGGTTTCATCATCATACGCAAAAAAATCTTACGAAAAGGTTTTAAGAGAACAGGAATATTTACATAGAATAATCACTACACTAAATCCTGAATAGGCTTTGGTGTAGTGAATTTATATATTTTAATCTGCGATAAAATTCTTTTTTGCAAGCTCTTTTCTCACTCTGCTGAGACTTTCGGGAGTTATTCCTAAATATGATGCAATCATCCATTGCGGAACCCGCATCATCAGATCAGGATACATTTTGATAAATTTAAGATAGCGCTCTTCAGCTGTTTCGCCAAGAAGAGAATTAATCCTGTCCTGAAGGCTTTTTACGTGCTTCTGAATAATGAGATCATTTCTTTCGATACTGTTGGGAAACTCTTCCAGAAGTTTGTTGAAAAAATCATGCTGCAAAAACAAGACTTCAGAATCTTCTACTGCTTCAATGTAATATTTTGATTTTTCATTAAAATATAAACTGCTTCTGTCACCGATAAGCCAGTTTTCCGGAGCAAACTGTATAATGTGCTCTTTTCCGTTTTTGTCGATGGAGTACATTCTCAACAGTCCTTTTTCAACAAAAAAAGTATTTCTGCATACTTCTCCATGTTGCAGCAGAAATTCATTTTTGCTGATTTTTCTTGTTTCATACTGCAGGGTACACAGATTCATTTTTTCTGCAGGAACTTCAAAAACTGTAGCCAAGTAATTCTGGATATTTTTCATGCGGTGAATTGGCTTAAGGAAATATTATTGTGTGAAGCATGATTGATCACTACCCCATCTTCAATTACTAAAAACTGCGGACTCTCATGACGGACTTCCAAATCTTCAGCAATTGTATTTGAAATTGGTCGGAAAGCCAATAAATCAAGATAATATAATTTATTAATAATATCAGAATTTCCGGATTCTTTGATCTCTTTTTCAAAATTTCTCAATACGGTTTTGCTGATAAAACAACTGGTAGAATGTTTAAAAATTCCTATTCTGGAAGTATGAGAATTTTGTATTGCTGCTTTCAGGTCTTCTTCAGATTCTATAGTATTCCAATGAAGTTTTTCTTCATTACTATCATTATTTCCGCCAAATATTTTATCAAAAAAACTCATACATTAAATTGTTTTAAATGATGATCAAGATGTTTGTATTCTAAAAAGCCCCAGTCTTTTTCTCTCATTTTGCCGAACAGCTCATGCTTTTCAGGCAACTGATGATTCCTGTACCTATCATTATATTCCTCAAGTCTTATCAGGAGATTTCTTTGGGTTTGTAAAAAATTACATTCAAAATTAACAATAACTTTTTTAAAAGTAGGCATATTTATGGGAATTCCGTTATTGAAAAGGGAGATTTCATATTTTGTCAAAATTCCTGCGGTGCGAAAAAGTAAGCCAATAGACGGAAGTTCAATCTTCTGTAAGGCAATCTGAAGAATTTTATCACAATGCAGAAGCATCTGAGAAACATTCATTTTTCCCCATTTTTTCTGAGAGTTTTCAGAAAGCCGCTGTATTCTTTCGATTATTTCTGTAAAGTCTTTTTCGTTATGTAAACTTTTATAACACATTTTGCAAAAAAGCATTTATTTAAATTGAATTTTGGATAATTTTAGTAAGCAATGCCAATACCAAAACTGAGTTATTGTCTTTTTTAGACAATTAGAAGCTTTTATTCATGAATTAAAAGCTGACGTTTTCGCTGGTCAAAAAGACTTCTTACAATGATAAATGTTTTCATAAATGCCGATTTGTCCGAAAAAAAAATGTGGACAAATTTTTGAGATTAGTTTTTGTAAATTTAATTAAAATTTCTATCTTTTCTTTATGAAAAAAGCCCTGATTATCGTCGATGTGCAAAATGACTTCTGTGAAGGAGGCGCACTTGCCGTACCCGAAGCCAATACCATTATTCCGTATATTAATCTTCTAATGGAAGAAAATGAATATGACCAGATTATTCTCACTCAGGATTGGCATCCTGCTCATCATAAAAGTTTTGCAAGCAACAACAACAGGAAAGTTGGCGAAAGTATCATTCTGAATGGCATTCCACAGTTTATGTGGCCGGATCATTGCGTGGAAGGAACTTTCGGAGCAGAATTTCATCAGGATCTGAACCGTGATAAAGTAACCCATATTGTGCAGAAAGGTAAAAACCCCGAAATCGACAGTTACAGCGGCTTTCAGGATAACAACCATTTTATGAAAACCGGACTGGATGATTTTTTAAAATATCACGAAATTCAGTTGGTTGAAATTGTAGGTCTGGCAATGGATTATTGCGTGAAGTTTACCGCACTGGATGCTGTAGCTAACGGATATATCACCTGTCTTCATTTTAACGGAACAAAAGCGGTAAATGTAAATCCTGAAAATGGCAGAGATGCTGTTTATGAGATGATTCAGAAGGGCGTTACTGTTTTGGGATAGTGGAAGCAATGGATAGTGTTTTCAGAAAAAGCAGCGATAAATATATCATTGAAGAAATAGCTTCTGTGCTGGATCGTCATTCTATAGTTTATAGAACAGTTGATAACGAAAAAGATTTTGACCCAAGTTTTTCAACGAATCAATTAAGAGTAGTATATCAGATCTTGATTGCAGATGATGATTTTATGATCGCAAATAAGGCACTTTCGGATTACTATGCTAATGAAATAGATATTCCTGAAGATTATTACCTCTTTGAATATTCAGACGATGAACTCAAAGATATTATTTATAAAAAAGATGAATGGAATGAGTTTGATTATGAAGCAGCAAAAAGAATTTTAAAGCAAAGAGGCGAAAATATTTCCGATGAAGAAATAGATGTGATTGATGAAAAACGTTTAAATTCTTTAAGGAATGATTATGAAAATCCCAAAGAAGTTAAAAACTATATCACTTTGGGTTATATTTTTGCAATAATAGGATGTATTCTTTCTTTGGTTTGGGGAATGTTGATTTTTGTAAGTTTTGGGATTGCAATTGCTATTATCAAACTTAAAAAGCAGCTTCCGAATGGAGAGCGAATTTATTATTTTAATGAAAAAGACAGAAAACATGGTCAAAGAATTTTATGGCTAAGTATTATATTTACTATTTTCTGGATGACAATCTTCGTAATAAAAAATTAAAAAAGAGACTTTAAAAAGTCTCTTTTTTTTATAACATTTTTAAGTTATTCACTTCCAGTTCTGTTAAAATTCTCCAGTGTCCTCTCTTGATATTTTTCTTGGTAAGACCTGCAAACATTACTCTGTCCAGAGCCTCAACTTCATATCCTAATCTCTGGAAAATTCTTCTGATCACCCGGTTCCAGCCGATATGAATTTCAATACCTACTTCATTTTTCGGCTTCCCTTCAATGAAAGAAATTTGATCTACCACAGCTACCCCTTCATCCAGACGAATCCCTTCAGCGATAAGCTTCATATCTTCATGAGTCAGTTTTTTATCCAAAGTCACATGATAAATTTTCTTAGCATCAAACGAAGGATGTGTAAGTTTTTTTGTCATGTGTCCGTCGTTGGTAAGCAAAATCACACCCGTTGTAGAACGATCCAGTCTGCCGACAGGAAAAAGTCTGTAAGGTGATGCATTTGCAACCAGATCCATTACAGTTTTTCTTGCTTTATCATCTTTGGTGGTAGAAATATATCCTTTTGGTTTATTTAAAAGTACATAAACAGGTTTTTCGGGAGTGATGTTTTGACCGTCAAAAACAACTTTATCGGTTTTCTGAACCTGATATCCCATCTCTGTTACTACCTTTCCGTTTACTTCCACCAATCCCTGCGTAATAAGCTCATCGGCTTCTCTCCTGCTGCATATTCCGGAATTGGCAATATATTTATTCAGACGGATTGTATCCTTATGAACGTCTTTTTCTACTTTTTTAAATCTTCTTTTCTGCACAAAAGATCTGGCTTTGTCGCCGTCTTTTTCTTCAGACGATCCTGGTCTTCTGCCATATTTCAGGCTTCCTCTTTCGTATTTGTCTCTGGTATCGAAGTTTTTGCCGCCACCTCTTTTAGGACTGAAAGATTTTTTCTCCTCACCGGGATTGGTAATATAAGGCTCTTTTTCAATTTTAGAATATTTCTTTTCCATTCTGGCTTCGTAACTTGTGTCACTGCTTCTTCTGGAATCAGAATTTCGCTCTCCGGCTTTAGGGAAAGTTTTTTTAAAAGGTTTTGATCCGGAATTTCCAGATTTGGAAGCGCGAGAACCATCAGAATTATTTCTTGTTGAACTTCTTGGTCTTTTTGGTTTTCCTGAATTGTTGTCTCTGCTCATGCTAAATATTTCTGCAAAGATAGTATATTTAATAACGAGTTAAAAATTAAGAATCATAACTTTGTGATGCTTTAATAATACCCATAAAAATAATCAGATCATGATTACCTTATTAGATAACAGTTTTTCTCAGATCAATCAGTTTATTGCAGAAAAATCTTTCAGCAAAATTTTTATTCTGGTTGATGAGAATACCCATGAATACTGCCTTCCTCTCTTTCTGGGAAATCTGGAAACAGAAATCAGCTTTGAAATTCTTGAAATTGAAGCGGGTGAAGAAATGAAAAACATTCAGACAGCCAATCAGCTTTGGGAAATTCTTACCGAAATGCAGGCCGACAGAAAAGCTTTGCTCATCAATCTTGGCGGCGGTGTCATTACCGATCTTGGCGGCTTTGTGGCTTCTACCTATAAAAGAGGCATTCAGTTCATCAACATTCCTACTACTCTGCTTTCGATGTGTGATGCATCAATTGGCGGAAAAACTGGGATTGATCTGATGAATTACAAAAACATGGTGGGAACATTTGCTTTTCCCGAAAAAATTTATGTTTATCCTAAATTTCTGGAAACTCTTCCCCACAAAGAATTAATAAGCGGTTTTGCCGAGATGCTGAAGCATGGTCTTATCGCAGACAAAAAGCATTGGGAAGATCTGATAAAGATTCAGCATCCGGATGCCGCATCTATTGAAGCTTTTATTGCGCAATCAATGGAAATAAAACAGGAAATTGTGAATGCAGACTGTTTTGAAAAAAATATAAGAAAAACTTTAAACTTTGGTCATACTATTGGTCATGCTATTGAAAGCCTTTGCCTTGCAGATGAAAAACCAATATTGCATGGTGAAGCTGTAGCTTTGGGAATGATTTGCGAGACGTATCTTTCTTTTCTGGAAGGTTTAATGGATAAAGAAACAGCAGATTTAGTTATTGAAAATATCCAGCGTTACTTCTGCTCAATAGATATAAGCGGTTTTGATGATATGCAGATTTTCGGTTTGCTTTTGAATGATAAGAAAAATTCAGACTTAGTAATTAATTTTTCATTGCTTTCAGATATTGGCTCCAGTGTATACGATTACAAGTGCAGCGATGAAAATATCAGAAAATCACTTCATTTTTACAGACAATTAAGCGGTTTTTAGTCATTTCTGATTCATTTAATCTCGGAAAGTATTGAAATTATTATTTTCAGCATAATATTTTAATGAAATTATTTTTCTGAAAATCAATATATTAAAAATTACCATTCTTTCTAAGGGTGATAATTTTGTGTTTTATTATGTTAAATGATTTTTTGGCAAACAATTTGAAAGATACCACCCGTCCAACAAAGAAAGTTGGCAGGTAAAATTTAAAATTAGAATTAGTAATATTAAAATTTAAGTTATGAAAAAATTAATTTTAGGAATCGCAGTGTTGTCAACATCTTTAGCATTTGCTCAGACGACTACGACAACTACCACTACCACAAGGACAATGTCTTCAGACGTTAGATTCGGTATCAAAGGTGGAATGAACGTTTCTTCATTGTCAAAAGACGGTGCTTTGGAAGATCAGGGTTCTAAAATAGGTTTCAATGCCGGTGTATTTGCCAACATTCCTGTAGCAGAATCTTTCAGCATTCAGCCAGAGGTTTTATACAGCCAGTATGGTGATAAGTATGACCAGGTTGTATTAGGAAACCGTTATTCAAGAGCAAGACATTTAGATTATATTGCAGTTCCGGTAATGTTCCAGTATAATCTGGTGCCAAACTTCTACTTAGAAGCAGGTCCTGAGTTCGGATTCTTAGTAAGCGCAAAAAACAAATTTAAAAATGAAACTGATAATAATGTGATTACTGAGTCTGGAAACTACAAAGACAGTCTGAACGGATTCAACGTAGGAATTGGTTTAGGAGCAGGATATTATTTCACAGATAACATCGGGATCACTGCGAGGTATGTTGCTGGTGTTACCGATATTGCTAAAGACAGACCGGCAAATTCTGACGCCATAAGAAACAATGTATTTCAAGTTGGTTTAGCATACAAATTTTAATCAATAATAAATCTTATTTCAGTAGAAAGGTCAGGCTTCATTACGAAACCTGACCTTTTAATTTTATTAAATGTTTTAAAAGAATTTCTTTAGGCAGAGTTTCTGCTTGCATTAATGTTACCAAACAAAGAACGGGTAACTAGTTTTTTGTACGCTTCAATATTTCCTTCGCCTTTTTGAATTTTCATTAATGCATATTGCTGAATACTCAAAAGCGGAAGCACTATTTTTTCGCGGATTTTTACAGATTTTCTTGAAAGCGGATCTTCCTGCTGAAGGATTTTGAAACCCGTAAGCTCCAGCATAATCTCTTTTGACAGTTGAAATTCTTCAAATAAAATTTGCCAAAAGTCGCCAAATTTAGGATTGTCTTTAATGTAATAGGTCAGCGGAAAATAAGACTTATTCATACTCATCATTGAGTTTAAAACTAATGTTTTGAAAAAATCTGATCCTCTGTATAAATTCTTTATCTCATCAAATCTTCCCTGTTCTTTCAGTTGCTGCATCGCAAATCCAAAACCGAAAAAACCGGGAACATTCTGCTTAAGCTGAGACCATGATCCCACAAATGGGATTGCTCTTAAATCTTCAAATTTAAGCTCATTTCCGCCGCCACGTTTTGAAGGACGGCTGCCAATATTGGTTTTTCCGTAATATTCCAGCGTACTCATTTCCTGAAGATATGGAACAAACATCGGATGTGCCTTTAAGTCTGAATATTTCTTATAACTGATTTCTGCAAGCTCAATAATCAGCTTTCTTTCGTGTTCGGTTAAATCTTTTTTTGAATTTTTAAACACATCATTTTCTATTCCCGCAGTCAGAAGCTGTTCAAAATTATACTTAGCCTGCTCTTTATTTCCAAAAATACTTGTGATGGTCTGCCCCTGAATAGTAAGTTCAATTTTATTATTGGCTATCGTTTTTCCCTGTGATGCATAAAAATCGTGCGTTTTGCCTCCGCCTCTTGCCGGCGGACCGCCTCTACCGTCAAAAAACACCACTTTTATTCCGTTTTCTTCAGATATTTTTGTGAGGATTTCTTTAGCTTTATAAATTTCCCAGTTGGCTTTGAGGTAGCCTCCATCTTTTGTACCGTCTGAAAAACCGAGCATGATGGTCTGCTGATTTCCTCTTCTGTGGAGATGTTTTTTATAGACAGGATTTTGATACAGATCCAGCATCACATTTTCTGCATTCGCAAGACCTTCCATCGTTTCAAAAAGAGGAACGATATCCATATTGATTTCGTCATCCTGATAGCCTGAGATTTTGAAAAAAGCATACACATTCATTACATCTTTCACCGCATCAGAATTGGAAATAATATAGCGGTTCATCCCTCTGATTCCGTTGAAATCCTGAATTTGTCTGATTTGCTGAACATTGATCAATGTATCTTTTACAATATCTTCAAAATCATTGGCTGCAGCTTTTCCTGAATATTCTATTAGTTTATTGTATTTTTCAGAATAATCTGCATCAATATTTCCAAACAGTTTTGCAAATACCTCATCAATTACCTGCTGATGAATTCTGCTGTCCTGCCGGATGTCTAATGCTGCAAAATGAGTCCCGAAAATTTTCACACGGTCTTTAAAATTGATAAGCACTTCCAGAAAGAGCGAATTGTGTTCTTTCACTAAAATTTCTTCGGCTTCATTCAGGTGTTTAAGAATATTTTCAGTGCTCAGTTTTTCATTTCGGAAAATTGCGGAATACAATTCGGCGCTCAGTTTTCCCAAAACTTCTGAAACTCCTCTGAAACTCAGTCTTCTTCGTACGTCTTTCAAATTAGCATAATAGGATTTTAAAATCGCTGAACGTAATTCTTCAGAAACTCTTTTGGTGACTTCTGCTGTCACAAAAGGATTGCCGTCCCGGTCTCCTCCCGGCCAAAAGCCAAGCTGGATGATATCTTCGTGGAGATGATCGTGACTGTTGCCAAATGTTTTTTTGATTTTATCAAACAACTCACCGATAGAATCATAATAGACATATCTTAAATAATGAATGATGCTCAAGGCTTCATCAATCGGAGTAGGTTTTTCTTTATTAACAAAAGGAGTTTTGCCAAGTTGCTGCAACAGCATATCTATATTGGTGATTGAATCTGAACTGATTGCGTGTCTCAAATCATGAATGATGCGTTGCACGGAACTGGGATAAAACTGTGTCGGATGAGCTGTAAATACAATCTTTACAGTAAAATCTTTTAGTTTTTCTCTTACTTTTTCAAGCTTATGATCGTGATAAGCTCTTTCATAAAGATTGGTTATGGTTCCGTTATCGCTTTCGGAGTGCAATCCGGGAAATGCAGCATCTTCAATACTGTCAAATAAAACTACCTGTCTTTCAATATACTGTATGATTTTAAAAAGAAGTTCCAATTTTTGATCTTCAGTCTGTAAATCGGTATGACTTGTGAAAAACTCTTCTACGATTTCTACCGGAGTTTTTCCTTTCTGATAGCCGTCTCTGCTTTCTTCACAAAGAAAAGGCAAAAGCATACCGATATTGGTCATTTTATCATACGGCAGACTCATAAATAATGAATTATAAATCTGGAATTTATTTTCCACAATCTGCCTGAATTTTTCTTCTCGTTGGTCGTGTATCATAATAACAAATTTAGGGATTTTTTGAACTTTCGCGGGTGAATCATACCATTAAATATTATTTTTTTATCAAAATTTTAAAATCTTAAATGAAATATTGATATTTTTACGTTGCTATAACTGACAGCAAAATTGTTTGAATTTAATTAGCTGCTACTTCATAATTTAAATATCCTGAAATGAAAAATATTTTTCTTGTTCTCATATCAGTTTTTATTTTCACAGCGTGTGGCGAAGAATGTTATAATGCTCCTCTTCCTGTCGTATTTGAGGTAGTGAACTCGAATAATGAGAATTTAATCTCCAATGGTAATCTGGGCAACTTTTATATTGAGGAAGAAAATAAAGGTAAAATAGAATTGACAAAAACGTCAGACAGTAAAATTGTGCTTGAAAATGTAGGCGCATATAACGGAACAAAAAATTATACATTTTATTCAGCAGTAAGAGTTTTTAATTTTTCCATAGAGTCTTCGGAGTTTAAAGGCGGCTGTAATGGTTTTCAGATCAACAAATTATCTTTTACAGGAATTGGAATAGATGTTACTGACGAAAATGGATACTACAAAATTATATTACAATAGTTTTTCAATAATAAGCGATAATTAACTTTGTTAGTTTTTACTTAATTTTTATTCTAGGTTTAGAAATCCAAATATTTTAAGCTATGATAAAAACCTTCTTTGCAGGTTTGATGATCATCACAATGATAAATCTTTTGTGCAATACAGAAAAGTTTATCCTTATAATGAATATCAGACTAACTGGGCAATAGTTAAAACCATGTCCGGAACCGACGGATTTATTGATAAGGATAACAAGCAGGTTGTAGCTCCTGTTTATTCTAAAATTGACAAATTTGGAAAATTATATAAAGACTTAGCTTTGGTAAAATCAATTTCAGATACGTATGGCATGATTGACATTCAAGGAAAATTGGTTGTACCGGCTATTTACAAAAGAATAGGAAATTTTGACGAAATTAAAAAAGGTTACGCTCTGGTAGAATCTGTCACCAATTATTATGGTCTCACCAATGAAAATGGTAAAGAAGCAATTCCTGCAAATTACAGCATGGAAGAAGAGCAGACTAAACGATCTTTAAAAATGTGTCGTTTTAAATAACAAACATATAAAATCACAAAAATACCTGATAGTTTTAATCAAATTCATTCATTAAAAATTTAAAGCTTTTGAGAGGTAGTTATTTTATATGTATTCGTAAATTTGGAGTAAAAATAAATAAGAACAATGCTAAATTTCGAGTTTAAAAATCCAACAAAAATACTTTTCGGGAAAGGTGAAATAGCCAAAATTTCAAAAGAAATTCCACAAGATGCCAGAATTTTAATGATTTACGGAGGCGGAAGTATTAAAAAAAATGGTATTTACGATCAGGTAAAAGATGCTTTGAAAGACCATGATATGCATGAGTTTGGAGGGGTTCCAGCCAATCCGGAATATGAAGTTCTGGTTAAAGCATTACGGTATATCAAAGAAAACAATATCAACTATCTGCTTGCTGTAGGAGGCGGATCGGTTATAGACGGGGTTAAATTTTTATCTGCTGCTGCTAATTATGATGGTGAACCATGGGAAATTCTTACAAAACCCGTACGAACAATGGAAGGTAAAGGAATGCCTTTCGGAACCGTTCTTACATTACCTGCAACCGGATCTGAAATGAATTCCGGATATGTAATTTCAAGAAGAGAAACCAATGAAAAACTTTCTTCAGGAGGTCCTGGTCTGTTTCCGCAGTTTTCTGTTTTGGATCCGGAAGTAGTTCGTTCGATTCCTAAAAATCAGATTGCTAACGGAATTGCAGATGCTTATACTCATGTTCTGGAACAGTACATGACCAGCCCTTCTTCTGCTGATTTACAGGAAAGAATTGCCGAAAGTATTTTAATCAGCTTACAAAATGCAGCTCCTAAAGTTATGGCTGATAATTTTGACTATGATGCGGCTGCCAATTTTATGTGGTGCTGCACAATGTCACTCAACGGATTAATTCAGAAGGGAGTGGTCACAGACTGGGCTGTTCATGCAATGGGACACGAGCTTACAGCACATTACGGAATTGATCATGCACGAACACTTGCTGTAATTGCCCCTTCACACTACCGTTATAATTTTGAAGCTAAAAAAGGTAAACTGGCACAGTATGCAGAAAGAGTCTGGGGAATTTCTGAAGGAAATACTGAGGAAAAAGCAGAAAAAGCTATTGTCAAGCTTGAGGAGTTTTTTCATAGTCTTGATATACACACTAAACTTTCAGATTATACAAAAGATTTTGAAGGAACAGCAGAAAAGATTGAAAAAGCGTTTACAGAAAGAAACTGGGTTGGCTTAGGTGAAAATAAAAATCTTACTCCAAAGGATGTTTATAAAATTGTAGAAATGAGTTATTAATTTTAAAATTTCTATAAAATTTGAATGATTGAGGTCAGAGCAAGTTGAATTTTATTAATAAATTCACTTATTGACCTCAAATTTTTATTTAAAAATAATTTTTCTTCAATCATTCGTTCAAAAATCCTTGATTTCATTATATATATTTCAAATTTATTTATATTTTAGCATATTATAAAATTTGTGAAAATGAAAAAACACCTACTTTTATTTGCCTTTTCCGCATTGGCGTTGACTTCATGTGAAGATGACTATCAAGCTTATGAACTTGATATGCTGAAGGGTGAATGGAAAACTGTAAAAACTGAAGTTGTCTCCGGAGCAGATAATAAAACGGTAATTTCAACAATTGTTCCTACGGGCTGTGAGACAAAAAACACATTAGAGTTCAGAACAGATTATTATACATCGTATAATGCATTTACAGGATCAGGTGCCAATTGCAGTAATGTAAAGACAGAAGGAACCTATTCATACAGTAACGAAGAAAAAATTCTTGTCACCAAATTTGCGAATGATTCTGAAAGACCATTTAAAGTCATTATTCTAAGCAGTTCGGAACTACAGCTCATGACCTTGACTGATAATATAGATCAGGACGGTGACACGAAGATAGATTACACTTATATAACTTACAAAAGATAACCAATGCTCCCGAAATTATCGGGAGTTTTTATTACATTAATACTCTTATACTACTAAAATGAAGAAAATTTTTTCTGTTGTACTTTTATTGATTTTTATTTTAAATTTTTCTCAGGAGAAAAAACCAATTTTCTGGGATGAAATTCAAAATTTTAAAAAGCTTGATCAGGAGAATGCTCCGCCAAATAATTCTATTTTGCTTTTAGGAAGTTCCTCTTTTACTAAATGGCAGGATGTTTCGGATTATTTTCCCGGCAAAGTTATTATCAACCGTGGTTTTGGAGGTTCCAGACTGACTGATCTTAATTATTATGCTGAAGATCTTCTACAGCCTTATGAGCCAAAACAGATCATTATCTACTGCGGAGAAAACGATTTTGCAGATGATGCTCAGTTAAAATCTGATGTCGTGGTAGAAAGATTTAAAACTCTATATGCTAAAATAAGAGAAAAGTTTCCGAATATTCAGGTAGATTATATTTCGATAAAATATTCTCCGAGCAGAGAGCACCTTTGGAAGCAAATGAAAGAAGCTAATATGAAAATAGCCAGATTGATGAAGAAAGAAAAAAATGCTGATTTTATTGATATTACTAAAGTAATGAATGACTCCAACGGGAAGGTGCGTGAAGATTTGTTTGTAGAAGACAGATTGCACATGACACCTGAAGGCTATCGACTCTGGACTTCTATAATGAAACCGTATATGAAATAATGACGATCATAAATTGAATTTTCTTCGTTAAGAAGATAATGAATACATGAATACAAAATCCCGAATGAATCGGGATTTTTTTATTTCTTTCGCTTTGATTTTGAAATAGCCTTTTGTTGTGCTCTGTTGGCTCCGAATTTTTTAGGAGCTTTTCTTTTTGAAGGACCGCCCCAGTTTTCTTTCTTGTTTTTGTCTTTTTTCTCGTGAAATGCTCCACCACCTTCAGATAATTTAACCTGATTAGGATTTTTCATGATCACGTTTTCTTCTTCAGATGCGATCTTTTTAGGATTAATCTTCACTTCTTCAGGGAACGGAATATATTTGAGTTCCTTATCCATCAAAAGTTCAATGTCTAAAGCTAGAGATTCTTCTTTTTTAGTGACAAAAATGACCGCTTTACCATCTTTATCAGCTCTACCCGTTCTACCGATTCTGTGAATATACTGCTCTGGAACTTCTGGAGTTTCAAAGTTGATTACATGAGTAATATCTGAAATATCCAGACCTCTTGCCATTACATCAGTTGTAATCAGTCCTCTTATTTCCTCATTTTCAAAACGTTTCATCGCTTTCAAACGGTAATTCTGAGATTTATTGGAGTGAATGACATCAAACTGATCAGGAAACAGCTCATCAATTTTAGTAAAAAGAAGATCAGCATGCTTTTTATTATTGGCAAATACCAATACTTTAGACATATCTTCGTTCGCTTTCAGCAAATGCTCAAGTAAATTGATTTTTGTGTTGAAATTTTCAACTTTATATGCAGTCTGCTCAATTTTCTCAAGTGGCGTTCCTGATTTTGCCAACGAAATTTCTACAGGACTTGCAAAATATTCATCCAGCATGTCATCAACAGCTTCTGTCATCGTTGCCGAGAAAAGAATATTCTGTCTTTTCTCTTTCATCATTTCAAAAATATGGGTGAGCTGTGGTCTGAAACCAAGATTCAGCATTTCGTCAAACTCATCAATGACTAATTTTGTTACCTCACGCAGAGAGATTGCATTGTCTATTGCGAGATCCATCACTCTTCCGGGTGTTCCTACAAGAATATCACAGCCATTATCAAACAGCAGTTTCTGTGTATTGATGTTTTTGCCTCCGTAAATACCAATCACTCTTGCTGTAATATTTTTGGTGAGTTTTTCCAGAATTTCTGTAACCTGAACGACCAGTTCTCTGGTAGGAACTAAAACCAGAACCGTAGGATTTCCAGTTTTATTGTACTTCCATGTTTTGAGAATCGGCAAAAGATACGCTAAAGTTTTTCCGGTTCCCGTTTGGGCAATTCCCATGACATCCCTTCCTGAAAGAATAGGTTTCAGACTTTTTTCCTGAATAGGCGTGGGTTCAAAAAGATTGAGATCTGCCAATACATCAAGAATTTTTTCCGGTAAGTCGAAATCTGCAAAAGTGATTTTTTCCATTTTGCAAAGATAGGCAATTAAATTTTGAGAAAAATAACCTTTAATTTTCCGTCTGTAATGATATGCATATTTAAAAGCCATATAATGACCCAGTACTTGCATAATGGCAAGATTTATCCAAGAAAGCACAAATTTCTTTGTCCTCTTTTCCAAAATTAATGCAAGATTTGAAACTATTATGAAAGTCTTTGAAGCGTTAGGAGCCAAAGTAAACTTCAACGTTGAACTGAATAACAAAAAATTGGCATTCTGAAACCTTACTGGTTTATCGAATTGCATAAAAAATCTGCGGGAATAACTTTACCCGCAGATGATTTAGAATGAATGGTTAAAATGACTATTTCTCCAACTTTGCCCAAACAAAATTGGGGTGATGACCGTCTCTACGAACCATTTTTACCCAAAGCAAAGTCATGTGTTCGAGGTGTAAGGCTTGGTCTAATTTACCCGTATCCAACGTTTCGTAACCCATATCGGAATTAATTTTAGAAACAATATTTTTTGCTTCGGCATCGTTTCCAGCTATCATCATTACGGGTTTTACGTTGTAATTAGGATAATCGCTATTGATGAAATTTTCGAAACCGTAAATCGTAAACGCTTTTACCACTTTAGCATCTGTAGCCCATTCTTGAACTTTTTCACTGCCTGAAATCTCGCTTTTTAATCCGTGTGAAATTTCTGCTCCAACTGGATTGGTACAATCCACCAATACTTTTCCGTTAAATGTCAAAGGTTGCAGAATTTCTTGGTTGGCATTGAATGGCGTGGCTAAAAATACCACTTCGGCTTCATCAATGGCTTCTTGAATGTTCTTTACCGAAAAGTTGGGATTTTGTGCTAATGCTTTTTTTACGGTTTCTGAATTTTCGTCATTGTTGGCAACAATAATATCGTGCCCTTTTTTTTGTAAATTGTTGGCAATGGCAAAACCTACGTTGCCAATGCCGATGAATGCTAGTTTCATACGTTTAGTTTAAGGTAAAATTTACGGTAATTTTTGCATTTAACAGTTTAGAAATTGGGCAATTGGCTTCCGCATCTTTTACCAATTCTTCAAACTTTTCTGCTTCAATGCCAGAAACTTTTGCGGCTAAAGTAAGGTTAGACTGAGTGATGCTTCCGTCTTCCAGAACGATTTCACAATCAGTCTTTAATTCGTCTGCCGAAAAACCTGCAGCCTGTAAATTAAACGCCAACTTCATACTGAAACAACCTGCGTGTGCAGCAGCAATCAGTTCTTCTGGATTGGTGCCAATTCCGTCTGCAAAACGAGAATTGAAGCCATATTGTGTTTCGTTTAAAACGGTGCTTTGAGTGGTTAAACTTCCTTTTCCGTCTTTGCCTGTACCGCTCCAAACTGCGGTAGATTTTCTTTTGATTTGCATAATTTATGATGTATTAATGTTGATGTTATCTATTTCAAAAATGAATTCAAAATTAATAAATAATTTCTCCTTCAAAATTTCCTTCGGTTTGTTGGTACAATTTCCAGTATTGCTCTGCAATGGCTTTTGGACTGTATTTTTCATCTTCGGGATTTACAAATCCGCAAACCGTCAATTGTGCAATATGAACGTTTGTGCCTAAAGTCTTTTTTTGAAATGCCTGAACCAAATTTCGCAAAGCGGCTTTGCCAACGCTTAAAGAAGTCCATTGGTCATCCCCACCCAAGGCAAAACCGCCATTGGTTACAAATAATTTTCCTTTGTTTTCTTTCAAACAAAATGGCAACACGAGTTTCATCAAATTAAAGTATCCACCTACATTGATGTCCATTTGGTTTTTGATGGTTTCCCAATTTTGATCCAGAATATCTATCACAGAAACTGCCGCAGCATTGTACAAAATTACTTCGGCGTGACCTTCTTTTTCTCTGATTTGAAACAATGCGTTTTTCAGACTTTCTTCGTTGGCTACATCGGCAATGGCATAGGTAGCTTCTATGCCTTTTCTAGCCAAATCCATGACTTGTTGTTGTAGTTTTTCTTCGGTTCTGGCAATGAGAGCGATTTTGAAGTTTTCGTTTCCAAATTTTTTGGCTACACCTTGGCTTATGCCTGGTCCGGCTCCGATGATTGTGATTAATTTTTTCATTTTGTAGATATAGTTTTTTGAGTGTTTTGGTTTCGCAGCCCGACCTGAGTGGAGCTCTTTTTGCTAATTTTTGGCGTGGGAAAGTGCGTGGGAAAAATTAGCAAAAAAGCGGGAACGGAGGGCGGAATAGCTGCCATAAAAAAAATTAAATTAATTATAAAATGATTAAAACAAATAGCCGTCTTTGGGTTCTAATTTTTCGGGCAACGGCTCGATGTTGAGGGTTTCTAAAAGATCTCTTTCGATGGTATTACACAACGCTGAGAGTGGCACATCGGTAATTTTGTTTTCGAAAGGTTCTTCGTTTACTTCGCCCACTTTTGCCATTGTTGCAAACACGAATGAGATGAGTACTGATAACGGAATGACCAAAAAACCAATGTCCATTTTTACAAAATCGCCCACCAAAGAAAAAGGCAAAACGAGCATAAATACGGTTAAAAATAGTTTGGTGAAAAAATGATATTGGCGTAAAAGTGGTGTGTTTTTTATACGTTCGCAACCGCCTTGGTAATTGGCTAATGCTAATAATTGTCCTTCCATTTGAAAGCTATCGAAACCGCCCAAAGTGCCGTTGCTCATTGCTTCGTAGATTTTTTCGCCTTGTAAGGTTTGTAAATAATTGGGCTTGTTGTTGGCTTTTAGCAGTTGGGTATAATCGGTTTCGGAAAGGTATTTTTTCAAAATATCCCAGTTGTTTTCTTTTCTTAAATGCAATCGCAAGGCGTGAACCCAAGCAATTTGCATAAAAATGGTTTCTTTTTTGAATTTTTCGCTTCGTTCTTGATCGTAATTGGGTTGATGTCTGTGCGAGTCGGCAAAGGTGCGAACCAAACGTGCAAACACACGACTGCTATTGATAATGCCGCCCCAAAGTGTGCGTGCTTCCCACCAACGTGCATAGGAACTTTGGTTTCTAAAGGCAATAAAAATAGCCAATGCACTCCCCAAAATAGCGGCTATGGAAAAAGGCAATGATATTTTGTGTATCCCAAAAACGGAGTAGCTGACAAAGACTACACTTGCCAGAAGAAAACTCACAAACAGTTCTGTTTTTAGGTAACGGATTACTGCTAATGGATTAAAAATTTTCTTTAAAATCATAACTTTTGAATTAAAAATCGTGTCTTACAAATACCCCTGTATTTTCTGTGGTGTTGAAATGGTCTTTTCCCGATTGATTGAAATCGAACATCGCTCCAAAGGCTGTTTTGTTTTTTTGCACGCCTAACCGAGCTCTTTCGGTGATGTTCCAATATTCATTTTTGAAATGATACACAGGAAATAATTCTACTTGTGAAAAGAGTTTCCAGTTTTCATTGATTTTGGGTTGATACCGAAACAAACCAAACAAATCGGTGTTGCCATCCTTTTTTAAATCCGTAACCAACCAGCCAAAAAACATAAAATCGCCTTTTGATTTGGCATACTGAATGCCTGCTTTTGGTGTAAAGCCTGAATTGACGAAACTGGCAACAGCAACCACTCCAATTCCGTTGTTGAAATTATAAGAAACGGCATTGGTAGAGCCAAAAGCTGTTGGAGCATTGTGATAATCGGTATTGGCTCGGTTGCGACTGAAATATAAAAATGGGGTGTTTTCTTTTTGGTTGTTTTTGAAGTTTTTGAACCACATTATATCGACCCCAAATCGTTTGTCGCCAACATACATTTCTACACTTTGTGCAAAATTTTTTATGTTTGTAATGAGTAAAAACACAATGATTAATCTAATTTTCATCCTATGAAATTTTCTAAAAAACAAATTGACGATTTGGTCTATCAGGTAAACGGTGCGGCTATTGAAGTGCATAAAGCTTTAGGTCCGGGTTTGTTGGAAAGTATTTATCACGATTGTATGAAACACGAATTGTATCTGAGAGATATTCGTTTTTCATCGGAACATCAAATTCCTGTGGAATACAAAGGTTTTGAAACCACCACTACATTGCGATGCGATTTGTTGGTAGAAGACCTTCTGATTGTGGAACTGAAAGCGGTAAACGAAATGCTGCCCATTTTTCAAGCTCAGTTGTTTACCTATATGAAGCTATTGCAATTACCAAAAGGATTGATGATTAACTTTAACGTAAGAAATATTTTCCACGAAGGACAAAAAACGTATGTCAATGAACTTTATTACGACCTGGATTAGCAAACAACCACTGTTTTATAACCACATAAGAAAAATAAGAGTACATAAGATTTTAATAGCTAATGTTTTCTAATGTCACTTATGTGGTTATAAAACTGTGGTTTGCGATTTATTTGTTCAACGCTTTTACCAACAACTCAGCTGCTGCAGCCCCCGAATTTTGTTGTTGTCCGGTGATTAAATTACCATCTTGAATAGCATACGAACTAAACGGTGCCGCTACTTTGAAATGGGTTCCAGCAATTTTTTTGGCTTCGGTTTCTATTCTGTACGGCTGAATTTTCATTCCTACAGCTTGATCGGCAAATTCTTCTTCGGCATCTGCAAAACCTGTCCACGTTTTTCCTTTTACCAATAATTCGCCGTTGGATTTTTTAGCGTCTAATAGTAAAGTGGTAGAATGACAAACCGCAGCACTTGGTTTTCCGCTTTCGTAAAAATTCACAAATAATTTTTCTAAGTCTTTGTTTCCTTTGAAAGTGTACATTGGACCTTGTCCACCCACCAAGAAAATTGCGTCATAGCTTTTGGCATCAACAGTGGTGAGTTTTTTGGTGTTTTTCAACATTGCATTAAATTCAGGTTTTTGCATATAACCTAGTGTGATGATGTCGTGAGCCGAATATCCACTTGCATCGGTTGGGTTAGAATATCCGTCCATCATCAAATCGCCGCCTTCGGTAGAAACCAGTTCCACCTCATAGCCCGCTTCTTGAAAAACACGAAGAGGATGCGTGAGTTCCGCAGCCCAAAAACCAATCGGCCAATTGGTCTGTTTACTTACACTTGGCGAACTTGCCACCATTAAAATTTTACCCTTTGCTGGTGCACCGTGAAAATGCACGTAGCTGTTTACTTCTTTTACTTGTTCCATTTTTTTTGAATTTGATTTGTTAGATGATTTTTTTGTTTGTGCCATTGCAGTTCCGGTTACTAATCCAAGAACCGTCATCACGAGTATTAATTTTTTCATTTTCTAAATTTTTTTGATGAGGTAAAGGTAGTTTGGTCTTGTACCAGAAGTCAATAATGGTTATCTTTGTAAGGAACGCACAAAAATGTAAGTATGCCCGATTTTGTTTCCGATAAGCACCTTTTTCACAATCCCGTAGAATTTGCGTTGAGCAAAATCGGCGGTACGTATAAAATGCCCATACTTTGGCGGGTAAAAGACAAAGCGTGGCGATACACCGAACTCTCGCACAGCATTCCGCATATTTCCGACAGAATGTTATCTAAAAGTTTAAAAGAATTGGTGGACGATGGATTCATCAGTAAAGAAATTTTCCCAGAAGTACCACCCAGAACCGAATACAACATCACCGAACGTGGCAAAAAAGCCGTAGCAATCATCACGGCTTTACGAAATTATGGTTTGGATTTGATGAAGGAGTTTGGGATTGAAGAATAGAAGTCCTGAGATCGTTTATTTTTTTGTAATTCGCAGAAAAATAGTAATTATTAAAAATGCAGAAAGTATAAAGCCTAAAACAGCCACCAAAGACATCTCTCCTATCCTTGGACCTTGTTCAGATACAAAAACAATAGCAGTCGCAATAATATTCGCCCCTAAGATCATTGTCAATATTAAATTGATAATACTTGACTTAATGAGCTGGTTAGTTTTTTCAATATTTTTTATTTCGCTGGAAATAGTAAACTGATCGTCGTCAAGTTTTTGTAAAACAGATCTCAGTTCTTTGGGAATATCATCTATATTATCGGTAAAATTCTGAATTTTTTCAAGACTTTTTTTAAAAACCTTTTCAGGACTTATTTTTTTAGTGAAAATTTTTCTGGCATAAGGATTCAGGCTTTTCACCACATCCAAATCCGGATTGATTGTTCTTCCTACACCTTCAATAAGACCAATTCCCTTAAAAAGAAGATAGAAATAATCCGGCATATACAATCGGTTTTCCTTTAGTACATCTTTCATTTTATTCATGATAACCTGTGGATTAATATCTTTCAGTGAGGTACTGTGAACAAAATTGAGTACTTCTTCCACATCATTCTCAAACCTTCTGTCGTTGGGAATCTCATAACTTACAGCCATTTTCTTTAGATAACGGACTATTTTCTTCGGATTTTTAGCCACAAAACTGATAATCAGATTTTCAAGGATTTCTTTATCATTAGGCTGGATTTTTCCAACTGCGCCAAAATCAATAAAAACAACTTTTCCGTCTTTTTTAACCAGAATATTTCCTGCATGAGGATCTGCATGAAAGAATCCATAATCTAAAATCTGTGAGACAAACAACTGCAAACCGGTTTCGGAAACGGTGACAGGGTCAATCCCGTGTTTTTGAAGTGATGCGGTATCTGTAATTTTTATTCCGTCGATGAATTCCATACACAAGACGTTGTTATTGCAGAACTCATCATAAATTTTCGGAACGTAGGTTTCTTTATTGTTTTTAAAATTAAGCGTAAACTGATGGATGTTGTTGCGCTCATTTACAAGGGAAATCTCTTCCAGTAAAGATTTTTCAAAAGTTGAAACTGCCTGTTTGAGATTTAACTTAGAACCAATTTCAGAATAGGTAGAAATCAGCTTTACCAGATCTTTAATCAAAAGCAGATCATCTTCAATGACAGGAAGAATATCAGGTTTTTTAATTTTTAAAATCACTTCTTCACCAGTCAGCAAAAATCCTTTGTAGACTTGCGCAATAGAAGCGGTTGCAATCGGATTAGGAGTAATTTCCTTAAAATATTCTTTTACAGAAATATTAAATTCATTTTCTAGAATTTCCTCAACATTCATATTTACCACTTCTACCCTGTCCTGAAGCTTTTGCAGTTCCTGAATCATTTCCGGCGGAAGCAAGTCTTCCCGATTGCTGAAAGATTGTCCAAGCTTGACGAAAGTAGGACCCAATTCTTCCAAAGCAAGACGAATCCGTTCGTAAACGGTTCCTTTAGAAACGATTTCATCAGGATCATGAAGCTTTTCTTCAGACTTTTTGTTCCCATTCATTCTGGAAATCAAATCTTTAAAACCGTATTTGCTTAAAACGGAAATCAGTTTTGCGGATCTTTTGAGTTTTCGCTGCTGCTTATCAAACATAATTTTGAAAATAGTCATGCAATTTAAGTCAAAAATTGTTCCTTGTGGAGGATTTGGTTTAAAAAGATGAACTTAGTAGAAATTTACTTAATTGTTCGTACACAATTATTTTGATAAAAATTTAAAGTTGTAAATAGACTTTTTAAATTTAATTTTTATATTTGATACTGTTAATTTTAAAAACACAAAGTTATGCCAGTACAGTATTCGTTAAGCGAAAAAGGAAATCCTTCCGATCAGACAGCCCCAAAGAAATTTTATGCCAACGCAAAATCAAGCGGAGAAGTTACCTTCCGAAGCCTGAGCAAAGAAATTGCAGGAGCTTCTACAACGGTAAGTGACACCGATGTTTTAGCCGTACTTAATGATCTTACTAAAGCTCTTGCCAAACATCTTTCAGAGGGAAGAATTGTGCGATTTGGAGATTTCGGCTCATTCAGCATTACGCTAAGCAGCGAAGGCGCAGAGACTGCGGAAAAATTCAACTCATCTATGATTAAGGGTGCAAAAATAGCCTTTAGACCGGGAGTTGATCTTAAAGAAATGCTTGCTGTAATGAAGTTTGAAAAAGCTAAGTAAGCAAAAATTAAAAGCAGGCGTGCTTTTTAAAATTGCACGCCTGCTTTTTTAAAAAGCTCTCGTGGATTTTGGTAAATCGTCGGGAGCTTTTGGTAAAATCCTTTAGAGGATTTTTGGGAATGGTTTAGATCTTTTCAAAAATCCTTTTCATTATTGAAGATTAATACTTTGAAGGATATATTTTGTTTCAAATCCGTGAATGGTATTATCAGTTTCTTTAATTTCTAAAGGATAATATTCTCTAAAATACTTTTCTCAAACACAACAGGATGATACAAACACTGTATTTCGTCTGTCACCCACATTTCTCTTTTGTAAATAACATTGCCTGCAAAATCCATAAAATCCTCATCATTGCTTTTTTTATCTTCTTTGTACTCATAAACAACTTTGTAACATAGATAACCATTGATTTTTTTTTGCTTCTTTTTTGTTTTCAACGATAGTAAGAATCATATGACTTGAGAAAGACTGCAAGTTATCTTCGAAATTATATGAGTGAATTTGTGTTGAATCTTCAAAGTAGATTAATTTCATTGCTTCTGCTGAGGCGTTACTCCATTCCTCAATTTCTTTTTCTCTGCCTGAATATTCTTCATCTTTCTGAAAAGACTTTGTAAGATTTTGTTTTAGTTTTTCTCCGGTAAGATGTAGTGATTTCTCAAACATTTTTCTGTCCGTAATTTTGGAGATCTCTCTGAATACTACTTTTCCTTTTACAGGCTTTAAAGGTTTACAGGATTGAGCGTATATGCTCAATCCTATAAGGAATAAAAAAGTTAGTATGATTTTTCTTTCAATATGGATATTTGTCATAAATCATATTATAAAGTTCATTAATAATCTTTTCCTTTTCTTCCTTTCTTTTGTCAGAATTAAAAATATTGATTGAGAAACTTGCACCAATCGGACTATATCTAAGATTTATACAAACTGTATTAATTAAGGATGCCAATAAAATTGAAGTGTAAGGATCAGATAATCTATTGTATTTCACATAACTTTCCGCAAATCTTATATATTTAGAATCATTAAGTTCGTTATTTATTGCATCTGCGTCATTTTTACTCTTTACCTTTTTCAGCATAGATAATTGTTTCATGTATGAAAGGCTAAATAAAGTCATTCCATAGCTGTTATTTGTCTGAATCGTATCAATATTATATGCAGTCATCTCCTCTCTCTTCAAATGATTAATATCTCTGATCAGCAAAAGTTCTTTCTCACTAATCTTTTTGTAAAGAAGCAATTTAAAACGATCTTCAGGATAAGGATCTGTGGTTAACGGGATACTGTCCAGACTTTCCAGTTTAACGGCGATTAAGTTTTGGGTTTTTTCTATTATATCCCATATCTTATAATGTGCATTATATTTTTTAATGTTTATCGGTTGTAAAGAAAATGTGTTAGATTTATATAATGTATCATTGCTTTGTTTATAGACATGCATTTCATCTGATCCTACATAATAGTATGGTTCTTTAAAGATCTGTGAGTGTAAAAAGGTTGATAAACTTATTATTAGCAATACGAAAATTTTTCTCATAATTTGATGGTGTTTAAAGCATTATCCATTTTTTGAATAGGTACCAATTTAATACTCCTAATATAAACATCATTGATAAATAAAAAATATTGAAATCAGTCATTCTGTTGTTGATGGCAAATATTATAATGACATAAATACTACTAAAATATATTGAGTGTAACCATAATTTATTCCCATAATTTACAACGATGAAATAAAGGATCAAAAAAAATAAAAAATAGGCTATTACAAAAATTATACATTCATATAAGATGGCTAAAAGAAGTACATAATCTACAGTATAAATGCTTTTTTGAATATTGTATATTTTATAAAATTTTATGTCTGTCTCTATACTAAACACATATCCAAAAACTAATTGCAAAAGGATTTTAGATAATATGAAAATATACATTATCACTATAAGTTTTAAACCATCTTTGAAAAGTTTCATAAATTAGAATTTAGTTACAGCCTAAAGAACTAATAGGAATTTTTCCCTTTAAGATAATTTTCTTAGGTATTTTTAACTAAATACCTTTTTTGCAGAAATTGTTTTATTCAAACATTATCCACTTTTTAAACATCCACCAATTTGCATATCCTAAAATTACAGTAATAAATATGAATATTATATTATAATGGAATGGATCAAAATAGGTTATAGTAAAGATATAAATCAATATTGTGTATGAAAAGTGCATCCATAATTTATTTCCAAATTTCTTTATCAAAAGATATAATGTTAAAAATAGCCAGAAATATGCAATTGTTGCAAATAATATAAAGTCATACAAAAATATTAGTTTTAAATGGCTAATTTTTGTATCAAAAGTAATTCTGTTATTTATATTTATTAATCTATATGGCTTGGTTACTTCAGAATAATTAGTTAATGTTCCTAAAAATATTTGAAGGACATTTTTCAAACTAATAGAGATAAACATAATCCCTATCAGTTTGAAAAAATTTAGTGTGAAATTTTTCATTTATTCTTTTTTATTAGTTACAACCTACAGAACTTAAAGGAATTTTCCCTTTAAGATAATTTTTAATCCCATCATAATTTGGTCTATACTTTACAGGTGTAATTACATTAGAGCTTCCTTCTCTATCATTTACATATTTCGATAGCTTGTTTTGCATTTCGGTCCATAAATCATCTGCTGCAGAAAAAGCTATGGCCTCCATGATATAATTTATTATAGGAGTTTTTTGGTCATTTATTTTAGAGGTTCTATCTACACCTCTTGTATAGATATACATTGTTGTCCCATCCATATAATAAGAAAATGCTCTGTTTCCTGAAACGGGATGTACACCATCATATGACCAACCTTGCGGTGCTTTTATTGTTGAAAATATCCATGTATTGGTGCTTACCCCTGAACAAACAACTGTTCCATCATCTGGAGTAATATCAATATGTATCAAAGCCCCTAAAGGATTTGCAGAGTTCCAAAGTGCTGTATCATGTATATTATAGTAGTTATTTTCTATTGGTGTAAATTTCTCTGCAAACAAATTTATGTTTTTTCTATAAAAATCAAAAAATTCAGCTGGAGTATATTTCTGTGTTGAGTTAGGTTTTTTAGGCATTGTAGAAATTTTTACTGGAAATAAGTCCATATTAATATGAGCGCCTTCTCCATTATCTAAATTAGTAATATTCCAACTCGACCAGTAGCTGTTTTGATTAGGAATATTTTGCAATTTTATTTTAACACTTTGTGGTATTTGGTGCATTGCAATATCTTGCCAATGAGGCAATTGGTTGCACGGTATTTTTAATAATTTATTTGGATTTTGTAAAAGAGCATCACTTAAACTTTTAAATCTCAGAAATATAGCTTCAGGATTCAATGTATCAGGATTTTCCTGCAAAAATTTGTTGGCAAATGTTACTATAGGTTCAAATTCCGTCCAGCTAATGGCAGGATCTTGTAATAAATACTGAAAAGCCCAATTAAGTGACTGTTGGTTTTGTGAAGAGCTGTTATTAGGATTATTA
>WPCJ01325388.1_pt1 | contig 118384 bp, 105 predicted proteins | sample 5399831 | NCBI WGS metagenome assembly WPCJ01 (sample SAMN12869470, study PRJNA574797) | sludge metagenome | isolation source: wastewater treatment of pH10 | place: China:Beijing | collected 2019-05-20
GAACCGGCGGCTTCCGCTACCGGCTCCGTTGCGCTGACAAGGAATTACATTACGCGTGACCAGCACCCCGAAGCAATTCCAGCTAATACCCGGGCGTGTCACCACCCAAAAACCCCGGAAACCCGCCACACCACACACGCAGCGCACCCACACGAAGCAAAGCGAGCTTGCGAGAAACGAAAAGACGGGCCACAGCACTTGGCTGTGACCCGTCTCTCGTAGCTACGCCGTGGCGCAGGGTTTCTCGATTACGCGCGAACTCCCGCGAGGGTTTTCTTCCCTCGGCGCAACACGGCGAACGCACCGTGCAACAACTCATCGGCGGAAAGCGTGGCATCTTCAGCAGTAACCTGCACGTTGTTCACGTAGACCCCACCCTGCTTGATGGCACGGCGCGCCTCAGTGAGGCTCGGCACCAACTTCGCCTCAACCAAGAGCTGGGCGATTGACGCACCCGCCGCTCCTGAAGCAATGGGCAGTTCGTCGAGTGCAGCAGCGAGCGTTGCGGCGTCAAGTGCGGTCAGATCTCCCTGACCGAACAGCGCTTCAGAGGCGAGGATCGCAGCCTCTACCGCCTCGGAACCATGCACCAACGTCGTCACCTCAAGCGCCAGCTTCTTCTGGGCCGCACGACGGAATGGCTCTTCTTCAACCAGTCGCACGTACTCTTCGATCTCGGCACGCGACATGAAGGTAAACACCTTCAGTCGATCAATCACATCAGCATCAGCCTGGTTCAACCAGAACTGGTAGAAGCGATAGGGCGAGCACATCTCGGCATCGAGCCAGATCGCATTGCCCTCGCTCTTGCCAAACTTCGTGCCGTCAGAGTTAGTAATCAGCGGAGTGCCGATGGCATGCGCAGACGCCCCCTCAACCTTACGGATGAGGTCGGTGCCGCTGGTCAAGTTACCCCACTGATCGCTTCCGCCCGATTGCAGCTTGCAATCGTATTGACGGAAAAGCTCCAAGTAGTCATAGCCCTGAAGAATCTGGTAGCTAAATTCGGTGTAGCTGATGCCCTCATCAGAATTCAAACGCGCTGCGACCGCATCTTTTCGAAGCATCGTCCCCACGCGGAAATGCTTCCCGATCTCACGGAGAAAATCGATCGCTGAAAGCGGGGCAGTCCAATCGAGGTTATTTACGAGACGCACTGCGTTCTCGCCCTCGTTCGAAAGAAATCGCGAGACCTGCCCCTGCAGGCGAGTCACCCATTCTGCCACCGTGTCGCGGCTGTTCAACGTACGTTCAGCCGTAGGGCGTGGGTCGCCAATCAGGCCGGTTGATCCGCCAACTAGGCCAAGCGGCTTATGCCCCTTGAGCTGGAGCCGTCGCAACAACAGCAGCTGCACCAGGTTGCCAAGATGAAGACTCGGAGCCGTCGGATCAAATCCGCAATAATACGTGAACGGAGCACCCTCGAGCAGCTCACTGAGCGCCTCGGGGTCGGTCGATACGTGCACCAGCCCGCGCCACTGCAGCTCGTCCCATAGGGTTGCGAAGCTGTCATCATTGCGCTGGGCCGACATGATCTCGGCTCGTTCATCAATTACAGACACGACGACAATCGTACCGTCTTTGCACGGCACTCGGCGACCGCACGAGCGCCTGCAGCATCACGACGTCACACTTCGGCCAGTATCGACCAGCACCACTCAAGGAACTCGCCACCCGGCACCAAAGTGCAAACGAACCTGACCAGAAGTACGACGTTGACGGCACCCTAGTCCGATGAAATTCGGCTGCTCCCGCCGCACACTCGAAGTATGCACACACCAATTCTTCAAGCAAATCTGCTGACAAAGCACTACGGCGCGACCCGCGCCCTCGATGGTGTTTCCCTTCAGATCGCCACGGGAACTTCAACTGCGATCATGGGCGCGTCTGGCTCGGGCAAGACGACGCTCCTGCACGTGCTTGCCGGTATCGTGCTGCCGGATTCAGGAACGGTTGCCTTCGACGGAGTACCCATTACAGCCGTGAACGATCGTGAACGAAGCCGACTTCGCCGCGATCAATTTGGGTTCGTGTTTCAGCAGGGACTGCTGCTGCCGGAGCTCACCGCAATCGAGAATGTCGCCCTGGCACTGATGCTGCAGGGCAGATCAAAGAACGAGGCAACCGGGCCAGCAGCGCATGCGCTCGCAACGCTCGGACTCGCTGGTCTCGAGGATCGCCGGATCGGTGAACTCTCGGGCGGGCAAGCGCAACGAGTTGCGATTGCGCGCGCTCAAGTGACCGGGGCAAGAATCGTCTTTGCCGATGAGCCGACCGGCGCCCTCGATTCAACGACCTCCGGTGAAGTCATGGACGCGTTGCTGGGATCAACAGTCTCACAGGGACGCACCCTCGTCATGGTCACGCACGACGCCACTGTGGCCGCACGGTGTCAACGGGTCATCTCGGTGCGCGACGGCCGGATTGTGTCAGATAGCGCTGGCAATACAGTGCAGATGCCAGGCACACCTCAGTACCTTTCGCAGACGCAGCAAGCTGCTCCTTTGGCTGAGACGCGCCCGGCCCAGCATGTGCCCTCACCCCACGGCCAGGCCCAGACACAGCGACCACAGTATGCGGCTCCCGCATACGCGCCAGCTGCGCACACGCCACCCACATACGCGCCAGCCGCGCACACGCCACCCGCATACGCGCCAGCCGCGCACAGGCCACCCACGCACACGCCGCCGCGAGACGCGCCGCAACCTCCAAGCGAGAGCAGCGCAAACGAGGTGAATCGTTGATCCTCAGAGTATTCGCCCTGCTCACCCGGCCAAGCGCGCAGGGCATGGGCGCAATGGTGTTACCAGGGGTGGCATTCGCCAGCGTGACCGCGCTCCTAACAATCGTGCTCGGCGGGGCACAAAGCTTCTGGGCATACACGGACGACATGGCTGGCCTCTATCAGGTATGCACGGTCATGGCACTTGTGCTCATGGGCATTCCGCTCGTCTCGCTCGGAGCCGCTGCCGCGAAACTTTCTGCGCGGCGGCGTGATCACCGCCTCGCGACGCTGCGTCTGCTTGGGGCGAGCACCACGACGACGTCAACCTTGGCCGTGCTTGAGGCCGCATCAATCGCGCTCGTGGGTGCGGTCACAGGATCGCTCCTTGCGTGTGCAGCAAGCCCGCTCATTGGCCTGATCCACTTCCGCGGACACGCTCTTGGCGCGGCTGCGGTATTGCTCCCGGTCGGGGCATCAGCAGCAGTGGTGTGCGGGATCGTCGTGATTGCCACGCTAAGCGCGATCTTCAGCCTGCGACGAGTGAACATTTCGCCGCTAGGTGTCGCGCTCAAACAACAGGCACCCGCGATTGCGTGGATACCCGCACTCATCGCGATCGGAGGCATCATTCTTGCGAGCCTCATCATGAGCAACCTCAGCGCGTTCGGGGGAATCGCGGCAATGATTGCAGGAATCGGCATTGCGCTCACAATCACCCTCTTCGCGATTGACGTCATCGGCACATGGGTGCTCGGCATGTTCGCTCGCCGACTCGCTCGCACTGCGCAACACGCAGCGCATCTGCTCAGCGCACGGGCGATCCTCGAATCCCCTCGTGCCGCTTGGCGGCAAGTATCTGGCGTCGCGATCGCAAGCTTCGTCGCCGTATTCGCCGGCGCAGGAGTTGCGCTCCTTGGCATGGCAGAAAGCAGCGAACGCACCGGGGCAGAAGACTTCCTCGTCGCTGATATTCGCACGGGGATCATCATCGTGGTGGTTGGCACCTTCGTCATGGTGGCGTGCACGATTGGAGTGAACCAGGCAGCGCAGATTCTTGATCGCGCAGATATCTCACGATCCCTCAGCGTCATGGGTGCGCCGATTGAACTCCAGCATCGCGCACGCGCTCAAGCAGTCATTCGCCCGCTCCTGCTCGCATCCTTGGGATCAGCACTGCTCGCAGGTGTGCTGCTATTGCCGCTCGTGGGCGCGGCGCTCCTGCTCGCACCACTCTCGCTTGCAGTCGTGCTGTCATCGATAGTGGTCGGTTTCGGGCTCGTGCTGCTTGCCCTGCGACTCACCAAACCGCTGCTCCAACAGCTTGCAACGGTCTAAATGAAACGAAGGTGGCACCCGGGAAAACTCCTCGGGTGCCACCTTCGTGACATCTGAAATGGGTCACGCCCCTGATGCGCGGAACTCTCCAATTCGCTCGGCAAGACGCGCCAACTGCTCGTCTACCCGGACGCGAGCGGTGCCGCCCACCCCAACACGAGAGTTCACCGAACCCTCAATCGTCAGCACCTGACGCACCCCGGGGGTCAGATGCTCGGACACGGTCAGCAGCTCAGCGTCACTTGGCTCATGCAGCTCGATCCCGCGATCCTCGCAGTATCGGACCAACTCACCCGAAATCTCGTGCGCATCACGGAAGATGACGCCCTGCTTGACCAGCCACTCAGCCACGTCGGTCGCGAGCGAGAAGCCCTGCGGAGCAAGTTCTGCCATGCGAGCCGTGTCAAACCGCATGGTCGCAACCATTCCGGTGAATGCAGGCAAGAGCACTTCAAGTTGCTGGATCGAATCGAATACTGGCTCTTTGTCTTCTTGCAGATCACGGTTGTACGCGAGCGGCAGTCCCTTCAGCGTGGCCAGCAACCCCGTGAGGTTGCCAATCAGTCGACCGGACTTGCCTCGCGCCAACTCGGCGATATCTGGGTTCTTCTTCTGCGGCATGATGCTCGAACCCGTCGAGTAGCCATCGTGCAGACGAACGAAACCGAACTCCTTCGTGTTCCAAATAATGATTTCTTCGCTCAAGCGCGAGAGATCAATACCGATCTGTGCGGTAATGAAGGCAAACTCTGCGACCACGTCACGGGCAGCGGTGCCGTCGATGGAGTTCTCTAGCGGATCTCCCAATCCCAGTTCGGCTGCCACGAGACGCGGATCCAGGCCGAGTGAGCTTCCCGCGAGTGCACCTCCCCCGTAAGGCGAACGACGTGCCCGAGCGGTCCAGTCACGCAGTCGCTCGAGGTCGCGGATCACGGGCCACGCGTGCGCGGCGAGCTGGTGAGCCAGCAATACTGGCTGGGCGTGCTGCAGGTGAGTGCGGCCAGGCAAGATTGCGTCTGGGTGCGCAAGCGATTGGTCGAGGATCGCACCCGCGAGATCGAGCAGCAGCGTCTCAATCGTGGCAGCATGGTCGAGCAGATAGAGCCGCACAAGCGTGGCGATCTGATCGTTGCGGCTTCTGCCAGCGCGGAGCTTTCCGCCGAGTTGCACACCTGTGATCTCAATCAGCAGTCGTTCGAGCGCCGAGTGTACGTCTTCGTCTTCGTCACCCGGAACGGCGCGACCGTCAGCCACGCGGGCTGCGAGCTCATCGAGTGCGGCGTGCATGTCGCGAAGTTCGTCTTCGCTGAGATACCCCGCAGCCGCAAGCGCCACGGCGTGCGCTTTGGAACCTCGAATATCGTATTGGGCGAGCGTCCAGTCGAACTGGGTTGATTTGCTCAGCAGTTGCAGTTCTGGCGAAGGGCCGCTGGCGAAACGCCCGCCCCAGAGCGCACCAGCCTCAGCTGCGCGGTTGCCGGTCTCGTTTTGGGTAGCTTCGTTCGCCTCAGTCACGGTTCCAGCTTAGCGATCGTTCTGCGTCGTCAAGGCCGAAGCGCCAGACAGTTGCGGCGATCCAGTGCTCGAGGAGTTCTTCACCGTGGGCGGCCAGGTCTGGACCAAGCTGCTGGAACACCTCTGCGCTCACCAAGCCGACGAGCGACGACCACGTCTCAATTGCGGCGACGCCAAGCGCCGGATCAAATGCGAGGCCGAATTCTGCTGCACCTACGGCAAGCTCTGCGCTCAACGCCGCAGAGACGGCAGGTGAGGCGTGTACCGAAGCTGCGGTCGGGGCGTCTCGCAGTACGCCAGCGGTGAGGACCCCGAGGAAGGCTGCCATCACTCTCGTCCCCGGAGTATTCGTGTGCTCTGCCGGTGCCTGATATCCCGGCACGGGTGTGCCATATGCCAGAGCCCAGCGGGCCGGGTTCGCAACTGCCCAGGCCCGCATACCGCGGGCAATCTCGGCCACTTGTTCTGCTGGCGAAGCCGGGGTCAGTTCGTGTGCGCGGGGAATCGATACCTGTGCGAGGTCTTCGTATGCGTCGATGATGAGCAGAGTCAGGAGTTCATCACGATTCGCAACGTGCCGGTAAATGGCAGAAGAGGCGACCCCCAGACCACGCGCGATCTCGCGCACGGAAAGAGCCGCAGCGCCCACCTCGGCAAGTTGCTCGTTGCCCAGCCGCAGGATCCCCTCACGCATCTGCGCACGGGCCTCTGCGTGCGTGCGTCGAGGTCGTTCCATAGCTGTAGTTTGGCATGGATCCGCACCGCCCGCAATTTAGAGAGCACTGCTCTTGAATTTACGTGAGACCTCAGGTAGCGTTGCCTTCGAAATAAAGTGAGCACTGATCACAAAAGGAGCACGTATGCGATACCTCATCACCGGAGCCGGGCAGATTGGGCAACAACTCGCCCGCGACCTCAGCACCGAAGGGCACGAAGTCACCGTGCTTCGACGGAGCGACTCCCCGATCACCGGAGCGACCACCATTTCGGCAGATGCCGGAGACCGAGACGCGATCCGCAGCGCCGCCCAGGGAGCAGCCGCCATCTTTCACTGCGTGCACGCGGCCTACTCGGCAGACATCTGGCGAGCAGAACTGCCACACCGAGAAAAGGCCGTCATGGATGTCGCAGCGGAACTCGACATTCCAGTGGTGTTTCCCGAATCCGTCTACGCCTTCGGTCACGGGGCAAGACAACTGCGCGAAGACTCACCGCTTGCGCCCGTCTCGCCACTCGGCGAGGTACGCGCCGAACTGATCCGCGCCCGCAATGCACACCACGCCCGCACCGCGTCTGTCGTCGCATCAGATCTCTTTGGCCCCACGGCCACCGCTGGCGGCTCAGTAATCCTTTCGACCATCGTTGCACCGATCCTCGAAGGCAAAGCCGGCTGGGCGCTCGGCGATCCTGACGCACCGCACGCAGTCACCTCCATCCCAGACCTCAGCCGAGCCATGTTCGCAGCAGAATCGCTCGCGACTTCTCGCGGCATCACGCTACTCGCGCCCACCCCGGACGCCCGCAGCCCGCGCGAGATGGCAGGAGATGTCGCGCGCCTCCGCGCCACGAAGCCCTCGACACAAGCCCGGGTGCACAAGATTCCAGGCTGGGCGCTCTCCCTCACCGGGCGATTCTCAGCCCAGCTCCAAGAAATCAGCAACCAACGGTATCTCTGGACACAGCCGAGCACACTCGAAGCGGGGCGCCTGAGCACCGAACTTGGCCTCTCACCGACACCGTGGCCTGACACCCTGCGGGAGTGGGTACGCACGCGTGAGCGCTTCGCGTGAGCGCTTCGGGTCAGCGCTTCGGGTCAGCGCTTCGAACTAGCGTTTCGCGTCAGCACTTCGAACTAGCGCTTCGAACTAGCGTTTTGCGAGCAACCACACCATAAGTGCCTTTTGCGCGTGCACCCGGTTCTCTGCTTCATCCCACACGGCACTCTGCGGGCCGTCGATCACCTCTGGCGCAACCTCGTACTCGCGGTAGGCAGGCAGGCAGTGCAAGAAAATCGCATCGTCAGCGGCGCGCTCCATCAGCTCAGGTGTGACCCGGTACGCACCAAACGTGGCGAGACGATCGGCCTTCTCAGCCTCCTGCCCCATCGACACCCAGGTATCGGTGATCACGACATCTGCACCCGCGACGGCGGCTTGCACATCAGAAGTGACCGTCACACTTCCACCAGTCTCGGCAGCGATCCGCTGAGCATCTGCAACGATGTCAGCGCGTGGCTGGTAGCCCTCAGGCCCAGCAACCCGAATGTGCATGCCTGCCGTTGCGAACCCGAGCAGATACGAGTGCCCCATATTGTTCGCGGCATCGCCAAGATAGCTTGCGGTCACCCCGCGCAGATCACCCTTGCGCTCACGAATAGTTTGGAGATCGGCAAGGATCTGGCAGGGGTGAAAATCGTCGCTGAGCGAATTGATAACTGGCACGGTCGAGTGCGCGGCCATTTCCTCAAGCCCAGCGTGCGCAAATGTGCGCCACACAATCAACGAGACCATCCGCGAGAGCACCTGAGCGGTGTCGGCAATCGATTCTTTCTCCCCGAGCTGGGCCTCACCGGGATTCACGATAATCGCGTTGCCGCCAAGCTCAGCGACGCCCGCAGCAAAGCTGAATCGGGTCCGAGTACTGGTCTTGTCAAAAAACACGGCAGCGCTCTGCGGCCCCTCAAGAGGACGCTCTGCGAATCGATCTGCTTTCAGCCTTGCGGCAAGCTCAAGCACCTCCAGTTGCTCGGCCGGAGAAAGATCGTCATCGCGAAGAAAATGCCTAGTCACCCTCTCAGCCTAGTCGCCGAAACGCGGTGATTCTGCGCAGGGTCACGCCGAGTACAGCAGCGCAAGGATCACAGGGTCGGTCTGATCCCGCCAAGTGCCCCGCAACGCATACTGGTCAGCTCGCGCAGATACTCCTGAATCGACCACTCGCACCAGATCAAGCACGGTCAGATCTGACTCAATCCTGGTCAGGGAGCCCACGTGTTCCAAAGTCGCATCTGCAAGATCGGGAATCAGATCATTTGGATTTCCAGATCCCTGCACGCGGACCGCTGGATCGCGCGGCACCTGGCTTCCATCAGCACTCTGCACAAACTCATCGGCCTGCTGGCCGCCAGTAGCCATGATCGAGGCGAGAACCGCCCGGTACACCGGATCACCAGCGGCATCGCTGATCCACCGCGTACCAAGCACCCCGTGCTCCGAGGTACCAATCAGCGTTGCCTCGCCGCCCTCGCGAAGCGATGCTCGATAGGTCATCGGCACATGGTAGACCGTGTCATCGCCAGCAGTAACAAGCACGCCCTCCAAGCCCACCTCACCGGCTGGGTCGTCCAGGCGGTAGCCGCCAAAGCTCTCAAGCTTGGACGCATCACCACCGAACCACGACTGCGAAGGCAGCCAAGCGGCGAGCAATTCGAGTTTGGTCGGAGTCATCGTGGTCTTGTGCATGAGTGCCATACCAGGATCCTACGCCCAAAGACAGCAGTGGGGGCAGTGCCCGTTTCCGGTCACTGCCCCCCACTCAGGCGACTCGAGAAATTACTTCGCGAGCTGCTGCTTCAGCTTGCTTGCTGCGCGAGCACGCGTGGTCGCATCAAGGTGCACCTTGCGAATACGAACCACTTCAGGAGTCACCTCAACGCACTCATCTTCACGCGCAAACTCAAGTGATTCTTCGAGCGTGAGCTGACGTGGCGGGGTCATCGACTCAAACGTGTCGGCATTCGCCGAACGCATGTTCGTGAGCTTCTTTTCCTTGGTGATATTGACGTCCATATCCTCGCTTCGCGAGTTCTCGCCAATGACCATGCCCTCGTACACCTCTGCGGTCGGCTGCACGAAGAAGCTCATACGCTCTTGCAGAGCAATCATTGCGAACGGAGTCACCACGCCGGCGCGGTCAGCCACGATAGAACCGTTGTTACGGGTCACGATTGGGCCGGCCCATTCGGCGTAGCCGTGTGCGATGGCGTTGGCGATACCGGTGCCGCGAGTCTCAGTCATGAACTCGCTGCGGAATCCAATCAGACCGCGTGACGGCACGATGAACTCCATGCGCACCCAGCCGGTGCCATTGTTCACCATGTTTTCCATGCGGCCCTTACGGGCTGCAAGCAACTGGGTGATTGCGCCGAGGTGCTCTTCCGGGGTATCAATCGTGAGGTGCTCGTATGGCTCGTGAGTCTTGCCGTCGACCTCGCGGGTCACCACCTGAGGCTTGCCGACGGTGAGCTCGAAGCCCTCGCGTCGCATGTTCTCAACGAGGATCGCAAGAGCCAGCTCGCCACGACCCTGCACCTCCCACGCATCTGGACGACCAGTGTCGACGACACGCAGTGACACGTTGCCGATGAGCTCGCGATCAAGACGATCCTTGATCATACGAGCGGTCAGCTTGTGACCCTTCACCTTGCCCACCAGCGGCGAGGTGTTCGCGCCAATGGTCATCGAAATCGCTGGCTCATCGACAGTGATCGTAGGCAGCGGACGTACGTCTTCTGCGTCGGCGATGGTTTCACCGATTGTGATGTTCTCGATACCCGCGATCGCGACGATATCGCCAGGACCAGCCTGCTCGGCAGGGTAGCGGGTGAGCGCCTTGGTAAGCATGAGCTCGGTGATGCGCACGTTCTGGACGCTGCCGTCGTGCTTCACCCAGGCGACGTTCTGACCCTTCTTGATCCACCCGTTGTGCACGCGAAGCAGCGCGATACGGCCGAGGAATGGCGAAGAGTCAAGGTTGGTGACGTGCGCCTGAAGCGGGTGCTCATCGTCGTAGTGCGGTGCTGGCACACGCTCAAGAATGGTCTCGAAAAGCGGCTCAAGGTCGGGGTTGTCTGGCAGTTCGCCGTCTGCTGGGCGAGTGTGGCTTGCCGCACCCGCACGACCCGAGAGATACACGGTGGGCACGTCGAGCACTGCGTCGACATCGATATCTGGGTTCTCTTCACTCAGATCGCTCGCAAGCCCGAGAAGCAGATCTTGAGCCTCACCCTCGACCTCTTCGATGCGCGCGTCTGGGCGGTCGGTCTTGTTTACGGCGAGGATCACTGGCAGCTTCGCTTCGAGCGCTTTGCGCAGGACGAATCGGGTCTGCGGCAGTGGCCCCTCGCTTGAGTCAACGAGCAGCACCACACCATCAACCATTGACAGCGCGCGCTCCACCTCGCCACCGAAATCGGCGTGGCCCGGAGTATCGACCACGTTAATGGTGATGGAACCGTTCTTCGCGTGTACGCCTTCGTAGCTGATGGCGGTGTTCTTCGCGAGAATGGTGATGCCCTTTTCGCGCTCGAGATCGTTCGAGTCCATCACGCGATCGTCTACGTCAGCATGCGCGTCAAAGCTGTTGGTCTGACGCAGCATGGCGTCAACAAGGGTGGTCTTACCGTGGTCAACGTGTGCGACGATAGCGACATTACGAAGGTCTTCGCGTGTGGCGAGAGCCATATTGAGGGTTCCTAACGAACGAAAATTTGCAACGTTCTATATTACATGCACAAAAGTGTACGTTTTCTAGCCAAAGCCTCACCCTATCTCGTTGGCACTTTGATTTCGCACTCCTGCGGGGTTGACGCCGAAAGATCCGCAACTTAACATGAAACCAAATGGTTGCACATACTCTCTCAGACGACGAAGTGGATCGCATCTTCCGGGCCCTCGCAGACCGGACGAGGCGCGATATCGTTCGCCGCACACTCACCGCCCAAGCCTCAATCTCGGAGCTCGCGAAGGACTATGACATGTCATTCGCTGCCGTACAAAAGCATGTTGCCGTGCTCGAAGCAGCAGACCTCGTCACCCGCACCCCGAAGGGAAGGGAGCGCATGATCCACGGCAACCCCGAAGCAATTCAGCGGGCACAACGCCTCCTCAGCCACTTCGAAACAGTGTGGCGAGAACGGATCAACCGACTCGACACGCTCCTCTCCACCGATACCTAGCCCCGCACCTCTCACCAGAAAAGAAGCCATCATGCCCATCACCTCCGTCGATACCGACCCCGAAGCACTCACCCTGCGCGTCATCGCAGATTTCACCGCTCCCGTGCGCAGACTCTGGGATGCCTACCTCGACCCGCGACAGATTGAACGCTTTTGGGGACCGCCAACCTACCCGGCAACATTCACGCAACACGATGGTTTCGTCGGCGGACTCACCAAGTACCACATGACCAGCCCCGAGGGTGAGACTCACCACGGCTACTGGAAATGGAGCGCTCTCGACGAAGGGCGATCATTCGAAGTGCGGGATGGATTCGCGGGCCAAGACGGCGAACCCAACCCAGATTTGCCAGACATGCGGATCACCTTCGAGTTCTCTGAGACGGCGCTCGGCTCCCGGCTCACTACGACCACATTCTTCAACTCACTCGAGGAACTCGAACAGCTGCAATCAATGGGCATGGTCGAAGGCATGAGCTCGGCCATGGCACAAATTGACGATGTGCTTGCCGACCTCACCTCATTCGCCGCGGGCAACGGCACCGCAACGCAGCTCATTGGAGACCATCAAGCCAGGATCTCGCGAGTGGTTCGAGGAACTGTCACGCAGCTCTGGCAAGCCTTCACCGACCCGAGCCTGCTGCGCCAATGGCAGCTGGGGCCAGACGGATGGGAGATGACCATCTGTGAGATTGACGCCACGGTCGGAGCAACCGCCCACACTGAATGGCGCAACATCGACACAGGCGAGAGCTTTGGCTTCACCGGAGTGGTGATCGCCTCAGCCCCCACGCAGCGAATCGTCACAACGGAGCGCATGGTCTCACCCGCGGATCCTGCCGGGACAGCAAGCCCGGAAACGCTGAATGAGCTCACCCTCACCTCTGTTGACGGCGGCACGCTCGCCTCCTACCTCATCACCTACCCGAACGCTGACGTGCGGGAGATGGTGCTCGCCACGGGAATGGCTGACGGCATGGAAGCAAGCTTTGTCCGTTTGGAACGCGAAGTGCTTGGCTAACTCGGGCTGCTGCTGCCCGTCTAGGCGCGCAATGCGAGACCGGCAGCAGCCTCGAGCACAAGCAGCGCCGACAAACGAACCGTGCGAGCGTCAGCGGCATCGGCGGTCGCATCGACTTCTGCAATATCGAGCCCTCGCACACGGCGATCCGCTGACAGCAGACGTGCGATGCGTCGCAACTCATGCGCTTGCAGACCGCCGGGAAGCGAGGCCGGGCATCCGGGAGCCACGCTGCGGTCGCAGACATCTACGTCAAGGTCAACGTGAATCGCTCCCCCACCGCCACCGGCGATGGCCAACGCCTCTGCCGTGATGTCGGCGAGCGGGCGCTCATGCAGTTCATCGCGGTGGATCACCGTCATGCCAAGATCCTTCGCGCGCTGACGATATGCCTGCGAGTTCGCAAAATCTGCAATGCCGATCTGCACGATATGCCTGGGATTCATGCCCATCTCGATCAAACGACGCACGGGAGAGCCGTTGCTGCGGCCATCGCGCAAATCATGGTGCGCGTCAAGGGTGATCAGCCCTGCCGAGCCGATTCCTCCGTGCGCCTCTGCGACTCCAAGCGCCGCAGGAACAGTGCAGGCGTTGTCGCCGCCAAGGGCAACCACCAGTTCCGCCGAAGCCGAAAGCGAGGTGATGAACGCCGCGGCGGCAGTTTCACCGGCTTCAGTGTCTGGATCGGCAACGTCACCGGCATCAGCGATGCTGAGCGCTTCATGAATCACGATCTCGGTCTCACTGCCACGGTGCCCGGGAGCCCCTGCAGCAACCACATGGGTTGAGTACCGACGAAGCGCATCACGGATCGCCGCGGGCGTCTCATGCGCATTCGTCGGAGAGAGCGAGGTCTTGCTCGTGGGCACGCCAACGATGACTAGATCGGCATCCTCGGTGGGTGCGGCCCAGCCACCAGCCCGGGGCCAGAGTGGATCGTGCGATAGCTTCATGCTGCTCATAATTCGACTCTAGGCATGGCGCACTCTTTCGAGAAGCAAAAGCCAGGCGCACCGTCTGGGATCACGGACAGTTATGCAGAGATGCCCCTACTTCCCCACCCCCAAGTGGGCTGGAATCGATGCATGAGCAACACAGTGATTCTCGGAGCAGCACCCCTCACCGTCGCAGACGTGGTCGCGGTCGCCCGCCATGACGCCAGGGTCGAAATCGACGATGCCGCCCGCACCCGCATCAGCGAGAGCCGACGCATGATCGAAGAACTCGCAAACGACACCCGCCCCCACTACGGCGTATCAACTGGCTTCGGCGCACTCGCAAAGGTACAAATTCCCACCGAAAAACGACAGCAGTTGCAGCGCAGCCTGATCCGCTCACACGCAGCAGGAACCGGAGCCGAGGTCGAACGCGAGGTCGTGCGCGCCCTCATGCTGCTTCGACTGAACACCCTCGCGAGTGCACGAACTGGCGTGCGCCCCGTAGTAGCCGACACTTACGCCGCCATCTTGAACGCCGGGATCACCCCGGTCGTACACGAGTACGGCTCACTCGGATGCTCCGGCGATCTAAGCCCACTCGCACACTGCGCCCTCACCCTCATGGGCGAAGGCCAAGTGCGCGTCGACAAGCACCCACACGCTGCCCCCATCGATGCCGCACAGGCGCTTGCAGCCGCCAACATCGAGCCACTCGTGCTCGCCGAAAAAGAAGGCCTTGCGCTCATCAATGGCACCGACGGCATGCTCGGCATGCTGTGCCTCGCACTGCACGACCTCGCAAAGCTCTTCAAAACCGCAGATTTCGCAGCAGCAGCCAGCGTCGAAGCGCTCACCGGCACCGACGCAGTCTTCGCCGCTGACCTGCAGGAACTGCGCCCGCACCCAGGACAGGCAGCTGCCGCCTCAAACATGGCAAGCGTGCTCAAAGATTCGACCCTCGTGCAGCGCCCACAAGAGGGCGAGTTCACCAGAGTGCAAGACGCATACTCATTGCGCTGTGCGCCACAGGTGCACGGGGCGGCCCGCGATACCGCAGACCACGCAGCTCGCGTCGCCGCAGTTGAACTGCGATCGGCAGTAGACAACCCCGTCGTACTTCCAGACGGTCGCGTCGAATCAAACGGGAACTTCCACGGTGCTCCCGTCGCCTACGTGCTCGACTTCCTCGCAATCGCCGTCGCAGACCTGGCTTCAATCAGCGAGCGCCGCACCGACCGTTTCCTCGACGTCGCGCGCAACCACGGCCTGCCTCCGTTCCTTGCCGCAGACGCGGGCCTCGACTCGGGCCTCATGATCGCACAGTACACCGCGGCCGGAATCGTTTCTGAGCTCAAGCGACTCGCCACTCCGGCGTCCGTCGACTCGATCCCTTCATCGGCCATGCAGGAAGATCACGTGTCAATGGGTTGGCACGCTGGCCGCAAGCTTCGTCGCGCCATCGACGGCCTCACCCGCGTACTCGCAATCGAGTTGCTGGCTTCGACGCGAGCACTCGACTTTCGGACCGGCGAAGCGAAGGGCGCACCCGCAGTTGCCACCGCCGCGGTGCACGAACTGTTCCGAAGCCGCATCTCAGCACCCGACACCGATGGCTTCCTTTCGCCTGACATCACCGCTGCATATGAATTCGTGCTCAATGGTGAAGTCGTTGAAGCGGCCGAAGGCGCACTCGGCTCACACCTCAAGTAGCGCCTCGGGCGGCTCCGCCTCTCGCATCTCGCATCTCGCGGGGAAGCACCAGCGCGGATCCGCCCGAACCGCCCGTCCAGCACCGAGTAGGCTCAATTTATGACTCAGCCGAAAGTTCCTGCGGCGGATCAGACGCTGCGAATCTTGAGCATGCTCGCAGCAGCGCGCGGGCCGATGCCTGCGAACATGATCGCCACACAGCTCGAGTTGCCGCGATCCACCGTCTATCACCTGCTCGCAACCCTGCAAGAGCACGGCTTTGTGATGCACCTGCCAGAAGAACGCCGATATGGGCTTGGCATCGCCGCGTTTGAACTGAGCTCTGCATACACGAGACAGGAACCCCTCGCGCGAATCGGCAGGCCCCTCATCGTCGCACTCGTCGATCAGCTCGGTTTCAGTGGACACCTTGCGGTGCCGCACGGCCGTGATGTGCTCTACATCATTGAAGAACGAGCGAAAGGTGCACCCGCGCTCATCACCGACGTGAACGTGCGCCTCCCCGCGCACCTGACGGCGAGCGGCAGGGCGATCCTCGCCGCATTGCCGAAGGCTCAATTGCGAGCACTGTACCCGGGCAAAGAAGCCTTCGTGCATCGCACCGAATCAACGGCGACACTGCCAGAGCACGACTCGATCGATCGCTACTCAAGGCTGCGCACGGTGCTCGATGACACGCTGACGCGGGGATTCGCCGTTGAACGGGGATCCGTCACCGCAGGGTTCTCCTCGGTGTCAGTACCGGTGCTCGATCATCGCGATTGGCCGGTAGCAGCTATCGCGGTGACCTTTCGCGATGAAGAGGTCCCCGAGGATCGCCTAGCCGACCTCGCCGAAGTTGTGCGCGGGGCGGCAGGCACGCTCGCTTCGCGCATCTATGGCCGAAGTCGTTAACCTCACTCAGCGTGGTTGCTGGATAGATCAGACCTCGCTTGCGCACCGGCTCGCCCAACCTTCTGGTGAGTGCGCGCGAACTTCCGATCGGCGCGCACGCCAATTGCGCGCAATGCGCCAAGGATCGCAACCAGATCGACAAGCTCCTGCATCCAGGCACCGAGCAGAGCAGGCAGGAACCCGAACGCTGCCACCAGCATGAGCGCCACACTCAGCAAGATCCCCATCCAGATGCTCTGCAAGGCGATACGCACAGTATCGCGCCCGATGCGTACCGCATCCGCCACGCCGGCGATTGTGTCAAAGCGGTTCACGACATCCGCGGATTCGCTGGCCGCTGTCGCACCCCGAGCGCCCATGGCGAAGCCCACGTCTGCCGCGGCAAGCACCGGAGCATCGTTCAGCCCGTCACCCGTCATGATCAATGGGCGCGGTGTCACAGAAGCGGCAATCTGTACTTTGCTCGCGGGAGTGCATTCGGCATGTACCTCAGAAACACCGAGTTCTCTGCCCACCGCGAGAGCCGTCGCCTCCACGTCACCCGTCACAATAAGCATGCGTTCCAGACCGAACTCGCTCAGTTGCTGCACGGTCGCGAGCGCTTCGGGGCGCAAGGCATCGCGCATAATCAATGCGCCCGCAAACCTCTCGTCCACCGCCACATAGATAGCCAACTCGCCAGCATCAAGCTCGACCCGTTGAAGATCTGGCGCCGATTGCGCCACCCAGGCGGGCTTGCCCACCCGCACCACACCAACGCCTCCTGCCACCGGTAGCGGTTCCTCGAGCGTCGCTTCAACCCCATTCGTTGCATGCTCCTGCGCTTCTCCCATCGCGAGGATCGCCAGCTCTCGATCTTTCGCGGTCTGCACAATCGCGGCCGCGAGCACATGGGAAGAATAGACCTCGGCGCTGGCCGCGAGTTGCAAAAGCTGATCCTCGTCGCACCACTCGGCAAGCTCCACGCGCGTGAGCTTCGGCCGCCCGGTCGTCAAGGTGCCAGTCTTGTCAAAGGCGGCAGATCGCACTCGGGCGAGCTGTTCAAGGGTGCCGCCGCCCTTCACGATCAGACCGTGACGCGCGGCCCGACTCATACCGCCAAGAAACGCGACCGGTGCAGCAATCAGCAGCGGGCAAGGGGTAGCAACCACAAGCACCTCTGCGAAGCGCACAGGATCCCCGCTCACGATCCAAGCGAGCGCAGCAATGCCCAGAGACAGCAGCGTGAACGGCACCGCGTAGCGGTCTGCCAGGCGAACAGTCGGAGCCTTACTCTCTTGCGCCCGCTCCACCAACGCTACGATCTGCTGGTATTGACTCTCAGATGCAAGCGCTCGAGCGCGCAGATAGATCGCGGTCGCACCGTTGACCACACCACTCGACACCACCTCACCAGCCGCTCGATCCACGGGAAGACTCTCGCCAGTGAGTGACGATTCGTCGAAGCTCGCACTCGCAGAAAGCAGCAGAGCATCAACTGGCACCACCTCTCCCGGCCGCACCAGCAGCATGTCACCCACGCGGATCTCGTCAACCGAGACCCGTTCAAGCTCCTCAGGATCGTCAGCGAGCGCAGCCCCGCCAGCGTGTGCAGCCCCGTCAGCGAGCGCACCCCCGTCAGGTGTTCCAGCCGGATCAGAGGTTTTCGCGGATTGTGCGCTCGCGATGCCTTGCCCCTCGGAGCTGACCGCAGCGAGCTCAGCGAGCTCAGCGAGCTCAGCCGGGAAGCCGCGCACCACCCTGGTCGCCTGTCTAGGCGCACGGTCGAGCAGGGCGACCAGTTCACGCTTCGAGCGATTCTCTGCATAATTCTCTAGCGCCTCGCCACCTGTCAGCATGAGCACCACCACGAGCGCAGCCCAGGGCTCCCCCACCAGCACCGCAGCAGTGATCGCAGTCACCGCAAGAATGTCGAGACCAAGGTTGCCCCGCAACAGGGAGCGCACCATCTGGACCGCTTCCCACCCGGCGATTGCAAGCGCATAGGCACCCACCACCCACGGAGCGGCGTTTCGCGCGGGAGTGGCAAGCAGCACTAGTCCGAGTACGGCAACAACTACCGTGGCAGCAACGAGGGGATACGAGCGGATTGCCCGCCGGAATGCGTCCATGCCCCTATTCTGCTCGCTTCACCGCCTGTGCGCAGCCAAGGCAAGGCTGCCCAAGTGCGCACCGCTGATTGCCGCTCAGCTCGGAGAAGGAATCAGCGGTGCGAGTCGTTGGCTCAGACTACTGAGAGTTGACGTGCGGTTCTCGCGGCTCCCGCGGTTCCTGCGGTTCCTGCGGCTCTCGCGGCTCCCGCGGTTCCTGCGGCGTGGCACAGGCGCTCTCGGGTCTGGCCCGCGCGTCGGAGGATTCGCTCGGAACCGTCACAGCAGGCGCAGCCTCGTCAAGCTCGATCACTGAAATCGGGGCTGTCTCATCGACCAGCTGGTAGGGCTTTCGACCCTCACCGCGCACGAAGAGCGCGTAGCAGCCCGCGAGCAACACCACCCAGATCAAGCCCACCCACAACGCCGGACGAGATGCTGGCACCACGCCAACCATCACGATCACAAACACAATGAACCCCACCGTCAGCCAAGACGCCACCGGCCACAACGGCACCGGAAACTCACTCGGCAGACGGCGATCCCGCGCGATCTCCCGCTTCATGCGAATGTGCGCCACCAAGATCACAAGCCACACCAGGACAGTGGCGAAGGTCGCCAAGGCGCCAAGCAAGAACAACACCTGATCTGGGTAGAAGAAGTTGAGCACCACACCGATCAAGAGACCAATGATCATCGTCAAAACGGTCATGATCGGCACACCGTTGCGCGTGGTCTTTGTGAACGAGCGCGGAGCCTGCCCCTGCTCAGCGAGACCGTGCAGCATGCGCCCCGCACCGAAGATATCGGCGTTCATCGCAGATAGCGCCGCAGTCACGAGGATCACATTGAAGACAGCCGCCGCGGCCTGAAACCCGATCGACTCAAAGATCGAAACAAAAGGACTCGTTTCGCCCGTGATCTCGGTCCACGGCTGAATGCACATGATGACCCCGAGGGTGAGGACGTAAAAGAGCAGAATACGAAGCGGAACCGAGTTGATCGCCTTCGGCAGCACTATCTTCGGGTTCTGGGCCTCACCAGCGGTCACACCGATAATCTCGATGCCGCCGAAAGCAAACATCACAATGGTGAATGACGCCAGCAACCCCCATAGACCATGCGGCAAGAAGCCACCGTGATCCACCAGATTCTGCGGCCCCATCTGATCGTGCCCAGCAATACCAAAGCCAAAGAGGATCACCGCGACACCGGCGACGATCAACGCGATGATCGCCACAATCTTGATCAACGCAAACCAGAACTCCAGTTCGCCGAACACTTTCACGCCGATCAGGTTGATCGCGGCAATAAAGAACACCACGGCGAGCACCCACACCCACTGAGACACACCAGGGAACCAGAAACGCATGTAGAGGCCAATGGCAGTCGCGTCAAACACGGCCACGAGAAACATCTCGAATGCAAAACTCCAGCCCACCAGGAACCCAGCAAAGGGATGAATGTAGCGTGAGGCATATTGACCGAATGAGCCGGATACCGGGTGCCGCACCACCATCTCGCCGAGTGCTCGCATCACCATGAATACGGCAGCACCTCCGATGATGTACGCGAGTAGCACCGCCGGGCCAGCGGTGTGGATCGCACCCGAAGACCCCATGAAGAGGCCAGTGCCGATGGCTGAGCCAAGAGCCATGAAGCGAATATGTCGGGCTGTCAGGCCGCGTTTGAGGCCATTCGCCGGGTGTTCAGTGTCTCCAGCAGACGCGACAGGAGGACTGTCGGTCTTGGGGGGTGTGCTGGGCGACGTTGCCATCTGCTCTCCTTTTCGTTATCGCAACGCGTCGTCACGCCGCGAGGGTGCAGCATGGTCAAAGCAAGTGTGCCCCAACCAAGTGTGTAGGTATGAGTGTGATCGTCAGTGTGTTCATCGGTGTGATCATGCGTGTCCGTGGCCGCACGCACATGATCCGGGTCGGCAGAGCCTGATCCCCGATCGAAGCAAGGCGCACGCGAAGCAAATCCGTCTCGCGCCGCAGCGCACGCCTGCGAGCGACTCAGATCTCGCGGCTGCCGGCCCGCCAGACCGCCGCAGTCAACGGCATCCCCGGACGGTACGCGAGATGCGTGACCGAGGGAGCCTCAAGGAGGTGAAGGTCTGCGCGTGCCCCCGGAGCAATCACTCCAACCCGCGCTTGCGAAATACCTCGAGGATCAATCCAGCCATCCTCGTGCATGCCGAGCGCGACGGCGCCACCGTAGCTTGCTGCCTTCACCGCTTCTTGCACGGTCAGTTGCATCTGCAGCACAGCGGTTGCCACGCAGAACCCCATCGAGTTGGTGTACGAAGTCCCAGGATTGCAATTCGAAGCGATCGCAAGCACAGCGCCCGCCTCGACAAGGCGTTTTGCGGGGGCCAGCGGCATACGAGTCGACAGATCGCAAGCGGGCAACACCGTTGCCACGGTGCCGCGTTCGCCCGATCCACCCCGCCAATTCGCCCACGAACCAGCGAGCGCGTCAATGTCGTCATCGCTCACAAACGCGAGATGATCAACACTCAATGAGCCGTGTTGCACGGCAAGCTGTGCGCCCGGACCATGACCGAGCTGATTGCCGTGCACCCTCGTCGCAAGGCCCTTCGCTGCGGCAGCCTCAAGCACCCGCGCCGAAGCTTCGCCATCAAACGCGCCGGTCTCACAGAACACGTCAACCGCGCTGACCAACGGAGCCACCTCGTTCAGCATCGGCCCGACCACGAGATCGAGGTACTCCGCCGGATCAGCACCCGCAGGCACCAGATGCGCCCCAAGAAACGTCACCGCATCGGCACTCTCAGCCGCGATACGAGCACTGCGCACCTCATCAGCGACGTTCAGCCCATATCCCGTTTTTGTTTCATAGGTGGTCGTGCCGCCTCGTCGCCCCTCAGCGATCAGCTTCCTCAGGTTTGCGGCGAGCGCGGCATCACTGGCTTCGCGGGTGGCATTGACGGTGACGTTGATGCCACCCGCGGCGTACGATTCGCCCGCCATTCGCGCCTCGAACTCGGCCGTGCGATCCCCCGCAAACACCATGTGCGTATGCGAGTCCACCCAGCCAGGGAGCAGCGCGCGACCTGCCGCGTCGAAGCGATCATCGGCGCTCGGTGCTTGACGGGAGGGCCCTACCCAGGCGATTCGTTGCCCCTCGATCACCACTGCCGCATCAGAAATACGGCCGCCAACACCCTCGCCGAGGGTCTCATCGTTCGTGGTCAGTTCGCCAATGTGCTCAATCAGCAGTGTGCGGGTCATTTCAGTGCCTTTGCGTGAGTAAGTGGGGGGGGATCACACGGGTCAGCGCTACCAGGCGCGGTCGGTGTTCAACGTAGTCGGTTCCATCGGCACACGAACACCACGCTCGGCTGCCACCTCGGCAGCGCGCTCGTACCCGGCATCAACGTGGCGGATCACGCCCATCCCCGGATCATTGGTGAGCAGGCGCGACAGCTTCTCGGCAGCGAGCTCGGTGCCGTCTGCAACCGACACCTGACCGGTGTGGATCGAACGCCCAATGCCCACGCCACCACCGTGGTGAATGGATACCCAGGTCGCGCCCGACGACGTCGCGGTGAGCGCGTTCAGCAGCGGCCAGTCGGCAATCGCGTCGGACCCGTCAGCCATCGCTTCAGTCTCCCGGTATGGCGAAGCAACCGAGCCCGAGTCGAGGTGATCGCGACCGATGACGATCGGCGCCTTCACCTTGCCTTCGGCGACAAGCTTGTTGAAGAGCAGACCAGCCTGGTGCCGCTCACCATACCCCAGCCAGCAGATACGGGCCGGCAAGCCCTCAAATTCGACGCGCTCTGCTGCGGCGTCGAGCCAGTGATGCAAGTGCGTGTTCTCGGGGAAGAGCTCTTTGAGCGCCTCATCAGTCACGCGAATGTCTTCAGGATCGCCTGAGAGCGCCGCCCAGCGGAACGGTCCAAGACCCTCGCAGAAGAGCGGTCGAATGTATGCCGGAACGAATCCGGGGAACTCGAACGCGCGGTCGTATCCGCCCTTCCGGGCCTCGTCGCGGATCGAGTTGCCGTAGTCGAACACCTCGGCTCCCGCATCCTGAAACTCAACCATCGCCTTCACATGCGCGGCCATCGCTGCCTGCGCGTCACGCGTGAAGCCCTCAGGGTCTGCCTCGGCACGAGCCAGGCGATCCTCGACCTGGTACCCAATTGGCAGGTAGGAAAGCGGATCATGAGCCGAAGTTTGATCGGTGACAAGGTCGATCTTGACCTCGCCAGCCTGGTGGCGGCGCAGGATCTCTGGGAACACCTCGGCAGCATTGCCAACGAGGCCCACGGACCAACCGCGCTGCTCATCGCGTGCCTGCTGCACCTTGGCGAGTGCTTCATCGAGATCATCAACCACCTCGTCAAGGTACCGCTTCCCGACGCGACGCTCCAGACGGGTACGGTCAACGTCGACAATGAGGCAGGCGCCATCGTTGAGGGTGACGGCAAGTGGCTGTGCCCCGCCCATGCCACCGCATCCACCGGTCAGAGTGATGGTCCCAGCGAGCGATCCCTTGCCCGCAACCGCAGCGATACGCCCCTGGCCCTGCAACTTTCGGCCGGCAGCGGCGAAGGTTTCGTAAGTGCCCTGCAAAATGCCCTGGGTGCCGATGTAGATCCAGGATCCCGCGGTCATCTGGCCGTACATCATGAGGCCTTCTGCCTCAAGCTTGCGGAACTCGGGCCAGGTTGCCCAGTCACCGACCAGATTGGAATTTGCGAGCAGCACACGAGGCGCCCATTTATTCGTACGGAACACGCCGACTGGCTTGCCTGACTGCACGAGCAAGGTCTCGTCTTCTTCGAGGTCACGGAGCGTATCGACGATAGCGTCGAATGCTCCCCAGCTGCGTGCGGCACGACCGGTGCCGCCGTACACCACCAGATCGTCTGGTCGCTCGGCAACCTCTGGATCGAGGTTGTTCATGAGCATGCGAAGCGGGGCTTCGGTCTGCCAGCTCTTTGCGCTGATTTCGGTGCCGCGCGGGGCCCGAACGGGGCGTGCTCCTGGAAGTGCCATGGTGATGCCTTTCATCTAGCCTGAGTCGTGCGCTCGCAGAACGGTCACAACGTTGTACGTCTTCGTGCGATGACCGAGGCGCGAGCAATACCCCCATTCCACCGCGAGTGCGGGTGTCGTTCAACGCGCTTCCACGAGCGAGTGTCCGGTTTCCCAGACAGTTGGGGAAAGCCGAACCGCTACAGTTGTTCGAGAGCCTTCGTACAGCGCGAGAGCCCGGAGAAAGGAGAACCCGTGAAGGGATTCAGAGACTTCATCATGCGCGGCAACGTGGTCGAGCTAGCAGTAGCCGTCATCATCGGCGCCGCTTTCACCTCGATCGTGAACTCGCTGGTCGACGGGATCTTCAACCCGGTAATCGCCGCACTCTTCAATGCCGACGAGATCAACAAGGCAGTGCTGCAGATCGGCCCCGTGTCGCTCGGAATCGGTGCAGTGCTCGGCGCGATCATCAACTTCTTGCTCGTGGCAGCAGTCGTGTACTTCGCAATCGTGATGCCGATTAACAAATTCAACGAAGCAATGTATGTGCGCAAGCACGGACACAAGCCTTCGGAGGCCGAAGAAGCTGAAGCAGCCGCAAGCGAGACCGATCTGCTGATCGAGATCCGCGACCTGCTCGCGGCTCGCGAAACCGGCACACAGGCTCCGCGTTCCGGAAACCACGGAGCGCACGGCGAATAGTCGCCGTCCAGGCACCTCGGGCGGGGCGCACTCTCTAGATTGGAGAGCGCACCCCGCCCTTGGCGTCTCACCGGATCGCAATCCGCGCTGGATGACTCGCTCGGGGTGGCGGGTGGTGTTGCTTTGCGGCAGTGTTGCGTTGCGGCGGTGTTGCGTTGCGGCAGTGTTGCGTTGAGTCGCTGTTGCGTCGCGGCGGTGTTGCGGCGGTGGGTGACCTTGCGGTGGGTGACCTTGCTGCTGATGTTGCGTTGGGTGGGTGCCGTTGCTGCTGGTGGCGTTCAGTTCGACAATGAGCTTGACGACGAGTCGCGCGGCGGCAACGGCGGGCCCTCGGGAAAGTCACCGCGAGTCAGATCCATGAAGAGCGCATCTTCAAGGTGCCCACCAGGGCGCACCTGATAGTCGCGCAGCACCCCGATCCTGCGAAACCCAAGTCGCTCATAACTGCGAATTGCCCCCGCATTATTAATGTTCGGGTCAAGCGTGACACGGGTAATCCCCGCAGCGAATTCTGCACGAATCGCAAGCCCGAGGGCTTCTTCCCCGATCCGTCGCCCACGAAACTCAGTGGCCAGGAAGAGATGCATCACCGTGGTCGGATACTCAGGGTCGTCACCCCGCAACACAAACATTGCGCCGGCGCAGCGACCCTCAACCTCGATTATGCGGGCTTGGGGGTTTGCCACAAACTCCTCGCTCACTCTGTCAAGGGTGTATCCCACCCACCACAGGGCGACCTCGGGCTCAAGCAAGATGGCAAGCAGCGGATCACGATCCTCGTCACTCACCGCGCGAAGCGTGACCAACGGGCCACGAAGAGGAACAACTGCTGTGGGGTTCATGGGCTCAGCGTAATAGCCGTTCCCCCGCCTCGTCTACGCGCGAAGCGGCACAGTTGTCGTGCCTGAGCCGGAAGCAGTGGCTCTGCCTGGGGTGCGGTGCAGTGAGGTGAGGTGAGGTGAGGTGAGGTGACTCGCCGTGCTCGGCCGCACCGTAGGCTTCTCTTATGAGCACACACGCAGCGAGGGAAATTCGAGTCAGCGCAGTCATCATGAGAGACGCAGACGGCCGGGTGCTCAATGTGCGAAAGCGCGGGACACACACGCTCATGTTGCCGGGCGGAAAACCAGAAGCTGGTGAAACAGCGGCGCAGACTGCGGTGCGAGAGGTTTCCGAGGAACTTGGCATCACCCTCGACCTGTCTCAGCTTCGGCCCCTCGGCGAGTTTCGAGCGGCGGCTGCCAACGAAGCCGGACACGAAGTGGTAGCCGACGTGTTCGAGCACCCCTATGTCGAGGGTGTGCGCGTGCAAGCAGAAATCGAACAGTTGGAATGGGTGCACCCCAGCGAATCACGTACCGATATGGCCCCACTCAACACCGAGTATGTGTTTCCAGCCCTACTGTCCGAGGCGAAGTCCGAGGCATAGTCCGAGGCATAGTCCGAGGCGTAGTCCGATAGAGCTCGCTTCGCTCGCATCTGCAAGTTCCACCAGACACGCGCTCGACTGTCCGGTTTAGCCCTCACGCACGCAATCGGACGCGCCCGACGTTCATCGGCTGCGCAGGCATCGCAGATAGCGCAGGCGTCGCAGGCACCGCAGGCGTCAGGCGTCGCAGGCAGCACAGGCAGCACAGGCGACACAGGGCCAATCTGAATCTGAAGCTAAGGCCGAAGCTTCAGCCTCAACCCGAGCCGTCAACCGGGCTTACGCCGAATCCTGATACCGCGCGCTAACTCCCGAGCCCGCGCGCCGACGTACTAGCCCGCATGCCTGCACCCAAGCCCGCGCTCCTGCACCGACGTCCGAATCCGAGTTATCGGCCAGGCCTACGCCGAGGCCCACGTTCGCGGACCGTGCCGAGGCTCATTCGTAGGCTCAGGTTCTCCGGCCCCGGCTCGGGCTCGGGCACGGGCTGCCGTCTCAGGCTAGGGCTGCCGACTCAGGCTAGGGCTGCCGGCCTGTACGGGAAGTCAGCCACTCATCAGCTCTATTCGTCTTTCTCTGTGGCTGGATCACTCAGCGCAAGGAGGACCGCGAATCCTGCCCAGAGAATCGCGAGCGGCATCGCCGTGTCTTTTCCGTTCCAAGTGCTCGATTGCCACATGGCGAACCATTCAGAACCGATCACGATGAACCCGATAAACCAGATCAAGAAGCCCACGCCGTAGGCGCCGTAACCCCAGCTTTTCGCGCGGTTGAACGTCGAGGCGTCTGCGTCGCGGCGCAGGAACAGTTTGATGCCACCGATCAGGCCAAGGGCCGCGAAAACCCCTTCGGCAATGATGATGCCGATATAGCCAACTGTCCACACCCACGGAGCGGTGATCGCCCGCCACATCAGCGCGTTCCCTTCGAAAGTGGTGTCCATCGAGAGCACGTGCTTCACAAATTGATAGTTGGAGTCGTAATCCATGAGGTTCCCCATGAACACGAATAGACCGTAGAGGCCAGCAGAAAACAGCGTAAACGCCTGCAAGAGGCGGAGCGGATGTTTCATTTCTTCACCTTTTCCTTCAACCTTCGCGTGAACACGAGATCAAGTCGCGGTTCTGCAAGATGCTCGAATGGAATTGCTTGCACGAACTTCCAACCAAGTGCCGCGTGCTTCGTGATTACCTCCCGGTAATCTCTCGCGTAACTTGCCCCATCACGTTGACGAATCATCGCGATGCTGACGAATGTGTATTCCTGCATGGCGTACCTCCCGTGTGTTCCCAGCATCCTCCACGCCGAGGTTGTCGTCAATAGTCCAAAACATGATCGCGATCCGCTGTGGAGATTCGCTGCGAGAGCGGAACTCCTGTTCAGCACCATTCCTGCGCATTTAAATTGTGCACGCATTGTGCGTCCACCTTTACCTGGCGCCCCCGGCGCTTCCTTACTAGGGTGAGGGTTCAGGCGACTGTGCCATTTTCTTCATTGCCGAGCATCGGAGTCCGGTGGATCAAGACAAAGCGCGTTCCAGAATTCGGAGCGTCCTCGTGAGCCTCGCGGCGTTTGCCGTGATCGGAGTGATCCTCTGGCTCGACATCACCACAGGAATCTGGGCTGATCTCGCGGTCATCTCAGGCCTTGCGGGCGGCCTTGTCAGCTTTCTCCTCACCGTGACGGTGCTCGATCGGCTTGTCGCGCGAGCAACTGCGAGGCGATGGGCACCCGTGAATCGGCTGGCACTTGTCGAGTTTCTCAATTCAATTGCCGACGATGAACACAGCGAGATTTCTCGCGGCCTCATCGTGCCTCGCAAGTTGCCCCGGCTCGACGAGCACTCGACTGACTTGACGAATGACCTGCATACCCTGCGTCAGCGGGTCCTGCGGGAACGGGCCCTCCTTTCTGAAGCGCTCGGCACCTGGGCACAGTTTCTTGCGTCGAGCGGAGACAATACTTTCGTGATGCGGCACGTTGCAGAATTCGCACTGCAGCTTGAGCGAGTTCGCGACGCCGCCCTAGACGCCGAAGACGCTCGCAGCGAAGCAGGCAGCAAGGTCACCGGTGCCGAGTTTGACTTACTGAACGAGCAAATCGATCGCTGCAATTCTGCGATGGTGACGCTCGAAAGTGAACTGCGCACACAGATCACTCTTGAAGACAAAGCCGCAGCATTTCCCTAAGAATCCCGGACACGCGCCCGCGACGACTACCCGACTACCCGACTACCCGACTACCCGGAGGATTTTCTCCATGGGACGGCCCTTGGCAAGTTCGTCGATCAGCTTGTCCAAATAACGAATCTCGCGCATCAGCGGATCCTCGATCTCTTCGATTCTGACGCCGCAAATAACGCCCTTGATTTGCTCCCGAGCAGCATTCAGTTTCGGAGCATCACCAAAAAACTGGTCAAGGTTGACGGGATTCCCTGGCGTAATGAGTTCATCTAGTTCAGGCTGCGAGTAGCCAGTCAGCCAGCAAATAATCTGGTCAACTTCTTGTTTGGAGCGCCCTTTGCGCTCCGCTTTCGCCGTGTAGTTCGGGTAAAGGTCTGAGAATGCGAGTGCATAAATACGGTGGCCAGCCATGCTCTCAGCATAGATCCACCCACTGACATTCTCGATCCGCTCAACCAACTACAAGAAACAAGGCAGGTGCCACCACAAATTCATTACAAGAACCGCCCTGCCGCACGCGGTTTCGTCGGTCAGGGCATTTACCGCTAATATGGAGTGGTTGCCCTGGCGAAGTAGTCAGGAACAACGGGTTGTGGCGCAGCTTGGTAGCGCACTTGACTGGGGGTCAAGTGCGGTAACGACTCGGTACGGCTCGAAAATAGAACAACGGGATGTGGCGCAGCTTGGTAGCGCACTTGACTGGGGGTCAAGGGGTCGCAGGTTCAAATCCTGTCATCCCGACAGAAAAGCCCAGGTGAGAGCAGGTTTCTCACCTGGGCTTCGTCGTTTCTGTTGTCCTTTTCGGAGGGGTTTATGGAAGCATCCGACCACGGGTGCTGATGCCCTCCAAGGCGCTTCGATTGCGGCTCTTGCGACGAGCCGGGACCTGGCCGGGACCTGGAGCCCGTTTTGGGCCGCGATCGGCAGCCTTGTCATCGCCGAGGTGCCGTCGCCCGACTGGACGCTGCGGGGCTCTCACGCTCGGGGTTCTCGTGTCCGTCGAGGAACGCGTTGGCGCGTGCGGCGGCGTCGGTGAGGTGCCTGGTGTCGGGGTGGAGATACCCGCGGGTCGTCTCGATCGATTTGTGACCGAGGATGCCTTGGAGGACGTGGAGCGGGATGCCTGCATCGGCGAGCCAGGTCGCTCCCGTGTGGCGGAGCCCGTGCCGGGTGAGGCTCGGTAGCTCGAGCTCGGTGACGAGCTGGTCCCACTTCGTCGCATCCCGCACCGATGCTGTGGTGAGCACGCCCCCGCGAGGACCAGTCAGTAGCCGCTCGTCGGGTTCACGGTCGTGCGTGAGGCGTTCCAGCACGGGAGCGAGGGCTTGCAGGATAGGGACGTGGCGGATGTCTCGGCCTTTGGTTTGTTTGGTGACGAGGCCGCCTGCGCCGGGGTAGGTTTGGCGGCGGATCGTGACGATGCGTTGATCCCAGTCGATGTCGCCGACTTGGAGGCCTGAGATTTCGGAGCCGCGGGCGGCGAGGAGAGCGCCGAGTATCACGAAATCGGAGTAGCTCTGATGCACCTCCCCACACCGATCGGCCAATGTCGTGAGGGTGGCGAGGTCTTTGAGTGCGTGCACGCGTGGTGAGAGGTCGTTCTCTTTGAGGTTGAGGGCTGATTTCCCGAGAGAGCGCCGGGATCGGTTGCGTGCGGGGTTGCTGGGTAGGAGGTCGTCGCGGACGGCTTCATCGAGGACGCGGACGAGGGGCGCGATGGTGTTCTTGATCGTTGACGCGGAGTGCTGGGTTTCCCATTGGTCGATGGTGCGGTCGATCATCCCGGCCGTGATCTGCGACAACGGCAGATGCCCCAGCGCGGGGAGCACGCGGAGGCGGAGACCGAGCTTGTAGCCGTCGACGGTGGAGGTGGGGTCAAGGCCACGCTGCCACCGGTCTCCGATCATGTCGACGTAGTCGGAGAGCAGGATACGTTTGTCGATCCCGAGCTCGGCGGAAGCTTGCAGGTATTGGAAGAACTCGTCCGCTGCTTCCTCGTCGGGGACGACGAGGGCACGGGTGATGCGCTTGCGGGTGTGTGGGTCGATCCAGCGGGCACGGGCGCGGATCCCAGAGGCGCGGTGTTCTAGATCGGTGGTGACTTTCACCCCGATCGGTGGCACCGGGAGTGGCGCGGTGGGTTCAGGCGTGCTCATCGGTATCGAGGGACGCGAGCCACTGCTCGACCTGTTCGATGCGGTACCTCGTCACCCCGCCGATCCGGATGAACGGCGGTCCCTTCTTCTCGGCCCGCCACCTCGACAGCGTCGATTCCGATACCCGCAGGAACGCCGCAATCTCGCGGCTGTCCCGTAGCGGTGAAACGAGCACGTCGCTGGTCTGCTCGGTCATGACTGTTCGCTCCAATCGATGTTGACGATCTCCCGGATCGTCGCGTCCTGTTCCGCAGTCCGCGTTTTGACCTGCTCTTCGACGAACGCCAGGAAATCCTGCGTCCGCTCAGCCACCGGCACCTCTGCCGTGGAGGGTTCGGTCCAGCCTTCTGGTTCGCCTCCCGGCCAGGTGGTGATGCGGGTGGGGCGGTCACGGTCCAGGCGTGTGCCGGAGATCGTGACCCAGTCGCGGAGGCGTTCGCGGGCGATCTGGAAGTCGTGGTGCCATGCGAGGGCCTGGTTGCCTTTGGCTTGTGGGTCGAAGCAGAACAGCCAGTGTTGTCTGAGTGCTGACAGCTCCCACAAGAGTTCCGGGTGGCGGTGCCACATCGGAGGGACTACCTGTGCGGGGAGGCCGTAGGTGTGGCGGAGCCAGTCCACCCATTGGTTGAGTTCGAGGAGTTCGTGTTCGAGGTCGCCGGGTGGGAGGGTGCGCCAGTTGATCGGGCGTGGGACCTGTCCGAGTGCTGCCGCGAGGTCGCTGACGTAGGCCTGTTTCGCCAACTCGCGCGTCTTCTCCTCCACACCGGGTGGAAGATCGCCGAAATCCGCCCCGTCGAAGTCTGGACCCGGCGCATCCGGGGACGGCTGTTCACTGTTCATCGTCTACTCCTGAGTGAAAGAGGCGGGGCTGATGCCGCGCGAGGGCGAAGAGGTGTGGGTGCGGCGACCAGGTGGAGGTGTGAGGATGGTCGCCGCACCCTGCATGGGAACCCCACGGGTTAGCGGGCAACGGCCTCGCGCTCTGTCGAGCCCGCGGCGGATGCGGCGGGTGGTTCAGGGTTCAGGTCTGCTTCACGCTGCGCGAGCACCTGCTGCATCTGCTCCCGGCCAGGGGCTTCGTGCTGCGGTGCCTCGCGTTCGGGTGCGCCGCGGTCGACGATGTAGCGGGTGATGTTGTTGTCGTGGCCGATACGGGAAGCGACGAACTGCTCCCGCTCCATGCCGTCGTCGCCGGTGTAGGTGCGGGTTTCGCCTTCGGCGATGAAGTTGTCGCCCTTGCGGAACTGCTCGTGTGCGAGCTCGGCGGACTTGCGGAACATCACCAGGTCGGTGAATTCGGGGTCGAGCTGGGTGAACGTGCCGTCCTGTTCGAAGAGGGCCTGAGGCTGCCCGACGCGCATGTAGACGCGCGCGTCACCGTTGCTAGTGAACGTCAGCTCCGGATCGGTGGCGACGAACCCTGCGAGGGACTGTTTGGTGCGGATGCTCATCAGCGGGTACTCCTATCGGTTCACCCCTGCACAGAACATGAGGGGGTTACCGGACAGGTACGAGCCGTGATCGTGTCAACTGGACACCACGACTTTAGGATCGCTAAAATAGTTGCATGAGTAAAAACAAGTTCTCTGTTGAAGATGCAACTCGTCTAGTCGCCGTGGGTGAGAAGGCTGCGCAGGATGCGCGGCGAGCCACGCGATGGTTCCGTGTCTTCGTAGTCATGCAGGCCGCGTATGCGCTGGCCTTTACGCTTTCGCTTGACATTGCCAAGGTGAACTATTGGAAGGCGTTCGCGCCGTTCCTGCTCGTCACGCTATGTATTTGGATGATCGCGTTCCGATATCGAGAGTCGATCCCGCGCCATGGATTGCGGAACATGGGGATCGCGGTGGCGACTTGGTTCGCGCTTTACACCCTCATGCTTGACCCCGCGCTGCAATTGTTCGGTCTGTCTTCGCCGTGGTGGTGGGTGCTCGCCGGAGTTGTTTCGATCACCCCGATTCTGGCGTGCCTGTTCGCGAGCTCCCGCCGATGACCACACCCAATACGACGGGGGCGGGGCAGCCTGAGTTCAAGTCTGGGGGCCACCCGCGCAAAGGCCTTGACACCCTCATCCATTCCCCGGTGCGGTTTTCGCTGCTGGCTGCGTTGCGGAACTTGGAGGATGTTGACTTCAGGTTTCTCGCGGATCTTCTTGAGGTGAGTGACTCGACGCTCTCACAAACCATCACCGTGCTCGCAGACGCGGGCCTGGTAACTGTGCGCAAAGAAACCGTAGGCAGACGCACACGCACCTGGGTCGGCATCACCAAGCCCGGGCGTGCCGCATTCGAACAACACCTCGCCACGCTGCAGGCCATCGTCAACTCAGGTATCCCAGAGACTGCGGGCAGCGCCGAAGGCGCGACCGCCGACAAAGATCTAGGAGACGTTACATGACCCCACGTTTAGCGACCATCGAAGACCTTCCGGCGTGCGGGAGCACGCTTGCTGCCGCATTTGAACACTATCCGTGGACTCGCCACGTGATCCCTGAAGACAATTACCACCAGCGGCTACACGACCTGCAGTCGCTGTATGTGGAATATGCGCACGAGCACGGGATCGTCGCAGTAGCGGGCGACGGCGTGGGGGTGATCGCGCTGCTGCCACCGGATGCGCCGGAACCTGACCCAGAGATGATCGATCAGATCGTGCAACTGCACGGGGACCGGATCGACAGACTCAACCAGAATCCACCGCTTACTGACCCACCAGCTGGCGCGTGGCGGCTGGAAACTCTCGGTGTGCACCCCGATCAGCAGGGCCGCGGGATCGCCTCTGCGCTGCTGAAATTCGCATTGGCTGAAGTGGCCAGGCGTGGCGGTGAATCGGTGGTGCTTGATACTTCCGAAGAGCGCAACGTGCGTTTGTATGAGCGGCACGGCTTCCACACCATCTCGCACAGCGAAACGGACGACGGTCCCCCGGTATGGCAGATGATTGCGCACATCGCACCTACGCGCGCGACGGAGGATTTGCCTACCACGGCGGCCGAGGCATTGAGTGGTTACCTGGAGGCGACGAATACGCACGACTTTGATCAGGTCGAGAAGCTGCTGCACCCTACCGCTGTTTATTTCTTCGGCGATGCAACCTGTATCGGCCACGAGCAGGTGCGCGCCTACTTCGAACGCACCTGGGCCATGATCCCCGACGAACACTATTGGGCTGAAGATATTCGATGGGTCACAGACACCAATCAAGCAGCTGTGGCGACCTACACCTACCACTGGAAAGGCACCATCGCAGGCGAGCCCCGCTCCGGCGCCGGGCGTGCCACCAACGTATTCACCCGAACCGAACATGGATGGCAGCTCGCCCATGAGCACCTCAGCCCACTCCCGTCTGCCCCTGAAACACGACAAGATTCCGAAGGGGCTGAAGAATGAGGACGCTCTACGTCATCACACATCCGCAGGCCACTCACCACGTCGACGATCTCGTTGGAGGCTGGTACGACTCTGACCTCACCAGCCAAGGGTTACAGGCGGCTGACCGGATCGGTGCCGCACTTGCCGCACGGATCCCGGCCGGGGAAACGGTGCAGCTGTACTCATCAGATCTGCGACGTACCGCACAGACCGCAATCGCCATCAGCAACTACCTCAGCGTCTCACCAGTGCTCGATGCCCGGCTGCGGGAAAAGTCCTACGGAATCGCCGAAGGCAAGCCCCAAGCCTGGCTCGACGAGCGCTTTCAGACCCCACCTGTCTCGGGTGAACGCCTCCGCCACGATGAAGGTATCGAAGGCGCTGAAACCATGCACGGATTCGCGACCCGTATCTACGAAGCGATGAACGAGATCCTTGACCAGCCGTTTGAGCATCAGATCATCTCCACACACGGCGGTGCCCTCACCTTTGTTGCCGCCGCATTCCTACGCTTACCAATCGACGCCCTGCAACATATGCGGTTACGTGCACAGCCGGGAGGCATCACCGTGCTCCGGGAAGATGACTACTTCCACAACCGCAGCCTGATCGAACTCAACTCAATGCCAGCAGAGCAACGTAGAAAATCAGCCTGAACTGAAGGTTCCGTTCACTGCGATCCGCTCCGCAACGCCTGCTCGACGCTCTTACGATCGGCCCGTAGCTGTTTCGAGTCCGAGCGAGACGGCCACGGCCGGAGGTTTGTGATGATCGGGCGGGCGGTGCGGAGCATCACGACACCGGTCCCGAACGGGAGCGTCCGCAGCACATCGGGTGGAAGGATCGGGACCCGGCGGATCGAGCGTTGACTGGAGTGCGCACCGTACGCGTCGGTGGTGATGGAGTCGGTGGTTTCATCGCGGTCGCCGATGAGCGTGGCGAGGTCCTGGAGATCGCGACTGTTGGATGCTCCGCCAAGGATGATCTTCACGATCGAGGCATCCCAGATCGCGTTCGCTTGGTTCTCACCCCACTTCTCCCGCGCCTGCGCGAGTGACTGCAGTACCGGAAGGGGCGTGATGCCGGTGCCGCCACCTTCCGCCATCAACGTCGGCAGTGATGGCAGCGGGGCGAGGTTCCCAATCTCATCCAAAGCCAGCAGCAACGGCGGGTCCATGCGTGCACCCGGTGAGCGTGCGGCGATCTTCCTCCCGGTCTCGACGAGATCTTCGATGAACGCCGCCACCAACGCAGACGATGCGCCCGCCCCAGCACCGGTAGCAAGCAGATAGAGCGTCCCATTGCCGAGGAGGAAACTCTTGGGATCGAATTCCTCACCCGGTGCGGGGCTGACGGCATCGAGAACGCGGGGGTCCGCGAGGGCGGAGAACGCGAGGGAAACTCCCTGCCAGATGGAGTCGCGGGTGCGAGGATCGGCCTGCACCATCGCATCCAGCGAGTCTGCCCACCCTTCCGCCGCCCCCGCATGCGACGGGAGGACCCGGACGGCGTCTGCTGCGAGGGTGGGGTTGAGCCCCCATTGATAGAGGGTCTTCGCATCGCGTCCGTCGAGGGCTGCCGCGTGGAGGAGGCCTTGGATTGCGGCGGTGGTTTTTCCTTCCCAGAACCCCGCGTCTTGAACCCCACCGAATCCGGTCGCGGCGGCGAGGCCTTTCGCGCGGATCATCGCCGTCAGCGGGTCCTGACAACCCCGCACGGGAGACCACCGCATCCCGGCAGGCAGGCCAGGGGCGAGCTGCTGCGGATCGAACACCGCCACTGGCCCTTTCCGTTCCCTGGCCTTCATCGTGGCGGTGAGGTTGTCGGGACGAGTGCTGGTCGTGATGACGGCTCCTGGTGCGTCGAGAATCGCGTTGATCACCACATGCAAGCCTTTCCCAGAACGGGGCGGGCCGATGAGAAGGATCGAGTCTTCGACCGTCGCCCACACCTGCCCGCCTTTCGCCGTCCCGAGCAGATACCCGACCTCCTCCGGACTGGGCTTCTCGGTGAGCGACGGGCGCAGTGTGGCTGATTTCTTCACGAGGGCCTTCGCGGAGGCGACCTGTGCGACCTCACCCGCGGTTGCCGTTCCCACGAGCCGGTGCGGATCCGTCTTCGACCGAGACCGGTAGATCGCCCGCGCGACGAAGAACCCTGCCGCACCCAACAGGCCAAGGAACACGAACACGACCACCCAATAGAGAATTGGGTTGAGCCCCTCAGCTCCGAGCGCCGCCCCCGGATCTGTCGGGCGTGCGAGCACCGCGAGCCCGGAGGTGAACCCACCAGCAGGCTCTGGCAGGCCGGTCAGGAACGCCGTGACCGAGCCTGCGATACGCAGAAGCCCGGTGAACGCGGCGGCAGTGACGAGCGCACCGAGTGCGAGGTTGATGAAGAGATCGTTGGCGGGTTTCGCCTGTACAGGTCCAGACACGACACAGCACCTTCCCGACCCCAGAGGTGGAAGAGGCGGGGTCAGGAGAATAGGTACGGGCCAGAGTTAGTCGATGGTTTGGATCGACGTCGTGCCTGAGATTCGTCCCAGCAGGATGACCTCGCCGCTGCTGATGAGCGCGGGCTTCTCGCCTCGGTCGATCAGGGCACGGGCGTTCCCGGTGTGATCTGCTGATGAGTGACGAAGGACGATCGCCACGGCGACATCCTCACCGGGGACGAACCCTTCTGCTGTGAACTCCAACAAGCTCGGAACCGGTACTGGTGATCCGGCTGTTTCGGGCGGAGCGAACGGAGATCGAGGCCGCGGAGCGGGTGGCGTGAGGATGTCAGCTCGGATACTGCCATCGAGCTCCCGCACCTCCACCCTCGTCGGCGAACCAAACCGGGCGACGAGCTCGGTCACTGTTGCAGCTATCTCGCTGCGGGTGATCGGGGTGGCGGCAAGCTTGTCGCCGTTGACCGTCACGACCAAGCTCGTGTCAGAAACCGCTTCGAGGAGGATCTGCGGCAACACCGCAGGCACGACCCGCGGAAAGCTCTCGCTGGAGGTCGGGGTGTCGGGTTTGCGTGCGCGGAGACGTCGTCGAAGGTTCATGCCAGAAAGGTGCGGCCCGGCCCCGACCGGCCCACGTCTCCGCGATCGGCCGCTTCCATCGCGAGGGCTTCTGCGCGCTCGGCTAACTGGTATGTGTTCTTCGCCCAGTTTTCGGTCACGCGCAGCAGTTGCTCGTAGTCATCGGACGCGATCTCGCCCTCAGCGATGGTCATCCACGGATACGAACCATCCGTACTCGGCACATGGACTTCTGATTCCCACGACCAGGACGTCGGAACCCTTTCGTCGTCTCGCCAGTCAGTGCCGGCATAGAGCTCGGTGACCGCGAACCTCGACGCGTGTCCCTCGAGCGGGTAGAAGACGTAGTGGCCAGCACCGAACGTCGCCGGGTCCTCGAACGCGAGAAAGACATGCTTGTCGTACCGGGTGCCGAGCTCATTCATCCCATCGTGCAGAGCCATCATGTTCCGGGACAACTGCTCCTCGGTGAGCCTGCCCGGGAAGCCCACGACTGCTGGGGAGCTTTGCTGCGACTCGAAGTCCTCGTTCTCATCCACGATCACGCCTCGCCAGCCGCGTTCGCTTCGTGTGTGCGCGGCGCTTGCGTCATTCGCTGGGTGGTGTCGAAGGCCCTCAGCTCCTCGGGGTGTAGCTGATGTTGCACGACGTAACTGGACTCCTTGATCCGCCACAGGCCCTGGCCCGTTCCCAAGGACGGGAGAAGTTTCTGCTCGGTACCGGTGAGCCCGAGAGTTTTACCAGTGGCTCCGATCTGGTCGGACTCTTGCCGGTAGATGATCCGTGATTCCGCGTTCGCGAGCAGGCTGCCCGCGAGTGCTCGCATGGCAGAGCCTTGATCCCCGACATTGTCGAGGTCGGTGAGCTTGTGAAAGATGAGCAGGTTCGCGATCCCGTAATGGCGGGCGAGTCGCCAGTGCGCATCCATCCGTTTCAACAAGGCAGGGTGCGACATCAGCCGCCACGCCTCGTCGTACACGACCCACCGCTGACCACCGTTTGGATCCAGGAGAGCTGATTCCATCCACGCCGACGAGCACGTCATCAGCACCGAGATCAGGGTCGAGTTCTCCACCACTCGTGACAGGTCGAGGGTGATCATCGGCAGCGTCGGATCGAACGTCACCGTCGACGGCCCGTCAAAGAGCCCTGCGAGATCACCGGAGACTAGGCGGCGCAACGCATGCCCGACCATGCGGCCGTCCTCAGTGAGCCGCTCATCATCACCACTGTCAGGGCGGAGGATGCGGTCGACGACCATCGGCAGGATCGGAACCGACGCAGACGACACCACCGCCTGCAGCGCGATATCGATCACCGTGTGCTCTAACGGAGACAACGACCGCTCCAATACGGTCTCAGCAAGCGCGCCGATCAGATCCCGACGACGCGAGGCGACCGTGGACGCCCACTCGCTGTCTGAGAGCCCCGCGGGACGGTAACCCTCGTCGAGCGGATTCAATCGGTTACGCAGCCCATGTCCGAGGACGATCGCCTTGCCTCCGACGGCCTCGGCGACGGGGGTGTGCTCACCTTTTGGGTCGCCGGGGACATACACGCGACGTCCGAACGGGATCGACCGGGTGTACAGGCTCTTCGCCAGCGATGACTTCCCGGATCCGACGATGCCCGCGAGGACGAGGTTCGGGGCGGTGATGATGCCACGCTGATACAGCACCCACGGGTCGTAGACGAATGATCCGCCGGAGTACATGTCTTGTCCGACGAACACTCCCTGCGACCCGAGCCCTCCTTCAGCCAGGAATGGGTACGCGCCCTGCAGTGCAGCGGAGGTGTCTTGATGCGCGGGCACCCGGAACCGCCGATACGAACGCAATCCTGCGGGCCCCGGTTCGCCGCTCTTGGGGAGGTAGTTCGTTGAACGGGCCTCGGCACGTTCCGTCGCGAGTTTCGCTTTCTCCGCCGCGCGCTGCTCGGCATGCTCGCGGACGATGACTTGCCGGGCGGCGCGTTCGCGGGCCTTGCGGTGTGTGCGGCCGGTGCCGTCTTCGACGAGGACGGTGGAGTAGAGCTTCTTCTGATCGTGTGGGGTTCCCATGGGGTGAAACCTTCCTGCGCGAGGGTGCGGTGACACCGGACAGGTGCGGCTCCGTGGCCTCACGCGCCCCGGCACAGCGGAACCGACACCGCGACAAGTGCCTGTGTGTGCTGGGCGCCTCCGTTCTGCCCGCATAGGATCGGGTCATGAGGGATACCGTCGACTGGGTTGCCGCTCTGCAGGCCTTGAGTCGGGCGGATCAGCTGGAGTTTATGGACTCGCATTCGGGGCTTCCCGGCCCTCGCGCGAATCTCAGCCTGGTCTCCGCGGTCGCCAGTATCGCTGATGCGGATCTGACCGCGGATCTTGAGGCGAGCGAGGACGAGTATCTGCTGATGTGCGCCGCCGCAGCGCGAGGCCTCCGCGCGGATGATCCGCGCAGCGCCGAGCTCCTGCGAACGTATGCCGCGGATGAGCGATGGCGGGTGCGCGAAGGCGCGGCAATGGGGCTGCAGATGCTCGGAGACAAGAACATCGCCTCTCTCATATCGATTGCGACGGAATGGGCGAACAGCTCTGACCCGCTCCTGCAGCGTGCGGCGGTTGCGGCACTGTGCGAGCCGCGACTGTTACGAGAACCAACCGCGGTACGGGCAGCACTGCAAGTCTGTTCTGCGACCACCGAACAGTTCACAAGATGGACGGCTGCCCGCCGCCGCGATTCAGGAGCGCGGACTCTGCGGCAAGCGCTCGGCTACTGCTGGAGCGTCGTGGTCGCCGCGGACCCCAGCGCTGCTCTTCCGGTCTTTCTCGGTCTCGACACCTCAGACCCCGATATCGCATGGATCGTGAAGGAGAACCGACGCAAGAGCCGTCTCGCACGCATCCTGCAAGACCACTCCTAGCCCGGATCAGGTCGCCGAGTTTTGATGGCGAGCGATGAACAGGGAGGCCGGAATGTGACCGGCCGCGAGGACAACAGCCGCACCCGCTACCCACGGGTTACTCAGCCACGCGGCAGCGAAGAGGAACACCAGGACGGGGAGGATCGCCATGGGCACCGGCACCTTCCACAGTGGACGGTAGAGGTCGGCGAATGTGCGTCCCTGGAGCAGATACCTGGCCCACAGTGCGTAGTAGGCTGCTAACGCGAGCGCGACCGGCGGCAACCACCACCATGAATGGTCGCCAGCTGCAGTGATGACTGGCACCACCAAGCACAACGCCTGTCCTGCTCGTTCGGTCCACGTCAACAGGACCGGCACCGTGGGAGCCGCCATTTCGCTGCGCGGAGGGAACACCAGCAGGAGAAAGTTCGGAGCGAGAACGGCGACGGCAATGATCAGCCCGAACAGAGAAAACCCCACACCCAAAGCGTATCGGTCGTCATTCAAGCGGGTCGGGAACCGTCAGATCGCTGAAGCATCTCTATGTGCTCCGCCGCGAGTCTCGCTCTAGCCGTCGTGAGCGGCTCGGCAAGCTCACCGGTAGATGACCTGCTGGTATGGGGCGCTGTTCACGCCTGACCAGGCCGACGAATGGCTGCTTGTATCGCCGTCGCGACGGTGTCAGAGCCTGCGCGCCAGACCCATGCGGGGTCTCCCTCGCGGGGCAACTGCTCCGGGAGTAGCTTCACGACCTCATCGCGTGGGCCTGCGGTCTCACCGGCTGTCACTAGCAGAGCGCGTGCAGCAGCTCGCCGGGCGGGCAATTCGACGGCTATCGCCAGGTCGACGAAGTCTCCTTCGTAGAACTTCGGCCACACCCGTACGACCGTGCCCTGCTCGGGCTGCGCGTTGAGGAAGTCCAGCTCTGAAAGATCGAGCGTGCTGGTCTTGCGTGCACTGGTCTTAGTGATCACGCGCAGCAACGTCGCGAGCGCGAGAATCTCCCCGGCTGCGACCACGAGCGCGATCCACCAGTGTTCCATGAACACCACCAGCAGCATGATCGTCGCGAGGACGAGGATCGCGCCGCAGATGCTCAGTACCAGCATGTTCATGCGCTGAGTGCGTGAGCTCTTGAACCAGGAGAGTGCGTTTGTCGGAAGCCTGCTCGGTGAATCAGTGCCAGTGTTATGCACCAGGCGCACACGGCCATACGGGTCGCTCTGCGCGTGAGCCTCCGAGAAATCACGAGCCTGAAGGATCTTCTGATCTGTGGTGTTGGAGGGGCGGTGCATGTCCATTTCTTTTCACCATAACGCCCGTAAATGAACACTGAGCAACCTCCAGTCCGCCCAGTTGATCGCCTGAGCTCTGTACTCAAGCGATGTCTGCCCGAAACCTGTCAGCTGAGCCTCTCGGCACTTCTGTTCTGGGTGAGATCTTCGTGTGGCCGCCATCACTAGAAGGAGGGCCGTTAGTAGCAGCCTCGAAGCCGGGCAGTCATGGCGTTATAGCCCCCTGCATAGCGGCAGCGCCGCCGCCACGAACGCTTGCGCCTGCTGTCCGACGAGTCGCCTGGTCTCACAGGATGCTTGGATCGCTGCTTGCTCGATTGCGGACACCGCGGCCTCGAGTCCATCTGCAGTGGGTGCGGAGATGGCGAGGAGGCCGGTGTAACGGAGGACCCCGTGACCGCTGGTGAGGTCTGCCTCCTGCTGGAGGACGTCTTGGTATTCGGCGGTCTGCTGAGCGTCTTCGATCTGCCCGACTTTCTGCCGCTGGGCCGCATCTGAGATGTATTCGGTCTTCTTCTTGCGAATATCACGGGCTGCCTGGTCGGAACGGATCGGGTCACACAGCAGTGTGAATGCGCGCCTAATCCCGGAGGACAGCAGGACGGGTGCGAGGAACCCTGGGTAGACGAGTGAGCGTGGCCACTCGCTGATCCACAACACTGCGTGATGGGCGCTGTCAGAGCGCAGCCCATCCCAGGTTTCTTCGACGGCGACAGGGCCAGCAGCGGCAAGGTCTTGCCCGATCTCGCCGGAACGTTCCAGGGTCGCGGCGATTGCCGGGTCGTAGGCGGAGCGGAGCATGATGGCGAGTTGACCTGGCGTGTACCAGGTAGTGGGTTTGAGATCTGCGATGCGCAGCGCGGTGGTGAGGGTGTCCATCTCCTGTCTCAGGACGACTGCTGCTCCTTTGAGGCTGCCGCCTGCGGTGCGGATCGCGCGGGACGCTGTCCGCATATCCAGGGACAGCGAGATGGTGGAGATGTGCCGTTCACCAGCGGGGCCTGCCCGGTCGATGAGTTCCCGATAGGTGCGGGCGACCCAGGAGTCGTCGTCGTTGCCGTGTTCGGCCCACCACTGTGCGAGCCCGGAACCTGAGTCGGGGACGGTGCGCTCGAGCACCTGTAGGCGGGCGATGCGGGTGGAGCGGCATGCGGTGGATAGCACCCGTCCCCAGGCGTGCACACGGCGTTCTTGCTCTCCGGGGTCGAGGAGGATGAACGACGGATGGGTTACCTCCACCAGTGCGGTCAGTGTTTGCGCGTGCGGATCGTGCACCATGACCGCCCCGGTCTCCGGATCTTCGTACTGGCGAAGCGGTGCCGCATCCCCAGGGAGCGCGAGCGTCCCGGCGGGCCGGGGCTTGACGACGCGCCGCAGGTACCTGGTCTGTCCCAGTGCCTGGCGGAGGAGCCAGTGCAGGGCGATCGGTACCCATTCGACGAGTTTCCTGCCGCTGATGGGAACCCAGGTGAGGGCGATCGCGGTACCCCAGATAGGTGAGGTGTACAGCGCTGCAGGGCCGCCGGTGTACAGGGACGCGATGAACACGGCGACGGCGACCGAGAGCGCAATGACCTGTGGGAGGGAGAGGCCGAGGATGATGCCGCGTTTGGTGAGACGGGAGAACTTCACCGGGGACAGTTCGAACTCGTTCTGCGTGGATGCGGTACTCATGCGGTTCCTCCTGAAGGCGACGTCGGGTTCGTGCAGGTCAGGTACGAACACGAAGAAGCGGGCGGCAACCCGGTGCTGGGTTACCGCCCGCGTGACGGACGTGCGTCTTCTCTCCTTTCAGGTGCGAGGCCGGTTCAAGACTTGGGTGCGGGCTTCGGCGGCGGTGGCGGATCCCCACCCGCAGGTTTCGCCGGAGGCGTCTTCGGCGCAGCTCCCGAGGGCGATGCGCTCGGCTGGGCGGGCGGCGTGGAGCGATCCGGCGGTGGCGGCGGGGTCTGTGCTTCGCTTGCGGCCCCGGCGTGGTTGTCCGCGGTGCGACCAATAGCCCCGCCGAGCTTCGGTCCGGCTTCCGCGGCTCCCTTGGCGATCTTCGCCCCAGCAACCGCGGCGATCCCGATCGGCCCTGCCGCAGCACCGGCACCGGCACCACCGGCGGCTGCAGCACCGCCACCGGATCCTGCTGCCGCGCCACCGGACCCAGCAGTACCCGCGGAACCGGACGCCGCACCACCACCTGCGGAACCTGCACCACCGCCCGCAGGCGCGGAAGGCTTCCCGCTCGGTGGAGGTGGTGCATTGCCGCCTCCACTGCTTCCGCCACCCTTGTTGTCGCCGCCGTCGAGGACTTTCTGCGGGCCTGCACCGTCGGGTTTCCCTGGCAGCGGCATGGGCCGGTTCATGGCTTGTTTGGACTCTTGTTCGGCGGACATGACGTGGTACATGTCGAAGCCGACGAAGCTGATGAACTTGTACACCATGTAGGGGGCGAACGCGGCGATGAACATCAGTACGATCCCGGCGATCGGATCCGCAATCGAAGACAGGTCCAGGTCGATGGGTGCGTTGACCTGGTTGATGGCGACGAGGAACACCACCACGATCACCAGCTTGGAGAAGATCAGCGCGAGCACAAAGCTTGCCCACTTCCCGAACCATCCTTTTGTTGCATCCCAGGACGCTCCTGACAGGGCGATCGGTGCCATGACGACCGCGACGAGGATCAAGGCTTTCCGAATCAGCAGACTGAACCAGACGATTGCTGCCGCACAGATTGCGAGGAAGCTGAGGAAGATCGTGATGATCGCTCCGGCTCCTGGTGCGGTGAGGTTGATCGCGGTGAGCCCGGCGACGAGAACACCGATCTTCCCGCCCATCTCTTCCAACGTTGTGCCGGTGGCTTGGATGATGCCGATGCTCAGCTGGTCGACGACCTCGAGGAGGGTTGCGGTGAGAGTGATCACCAGGAACGACCCCAACACGCTTTTTGCGAGCCCGAGAGCTGCGCGGGATAGGGCGGTGGGGTCGCGTCGGATGAGGCCGGTGATGAGCCCAAGGCAGAAGAAGATCAGCATGATGAAGATCGCGATCCCGAAGATCACGTTGTACACGCCGATGTAGCCCGCCCCGGTGATGTCGACCAGGGTGGTGGAGTCGAACAGCGCCCACACGCCTTGGAAGATCCAGGACGCTGCTTGTCCGATGGCTTGTGCGAGCCAGTCGAAGGGGGCTGCCACGAGGGTGGCGGCCCCTTCGCCGACGGCGTCGCAGACGTTGCTGATGATGGGGACGTCGCAGATTCCAGCCACTGGGTTCCCCTCCCTTCTATGGGGTAGAGGTGGTGGGTTAGGAGACGGTCTGGCCGACGTTCCAGAAGAAGTTGATGAGTGTGACCGATGCGCCGGTGATGATCGCGGCGCCGCAGGAGATCAGCACCCCGACCTTCCCGCGCGATGCCAGGTGCGGGTTGGAGGAGTTTGAGCCGAAGCCCCACACGACCGCGGAGATGATGAGGGCGAGGACGGACAGGATCAGCCCGATCGTCATCACTGCGCCGACGACGGTGCGCAGAGCACCGATTCCGGGGAGGCCGGAGTCGTTCGGGGTGATGTTGATGTTCGCGGGCAGGACTGCGGCGGCGGTGGTGATGGTGTCGAGGACGGCAAGCATGGTGGGGCTCCTTCACAGGCTTCGGCCCGTAACGAGATGGCTGCGGGGTCACCCGTCAGGTGCGACCCCGAAACGCTTGACCCGTAGCCCTGGGATACCGGGTGTTAGAGGGTGTCGCCGAGGTTCAGGAGGAAGTTCATCCAGGCGACTCCGGCTCCTGCGAGAACAGCGGCACCGAGGGCGACGAAGACCCCGACTTTCCCTTTCCCAGCGACACCGGGGTTGCCATTCGAGGACGAGATCGCCCAGATGATCGCGGAGACGACAAGCATCAGCACGGACACGATGAGCACGATCGTGAGCAGTGCGCCGACGATGGAGATCAGAGTGCTGCGACCTCCCACCCCGGAAAGATCCGGGTAAACGTTCTCGGCCGGAAGCAAAGCCAGTAAGAGCGCGGTATGCATGTGGTTCTCCAAACATGAGTGGGGCGGGTGGCATCCGTCAGGTGCGCCACCCGCCCCACTCGCTCGCGTTCAGGAGGAGCAACCCGGGCCTCCGCCTGCGGGGGCTTCGATGCCCTCGACGCCGCGCTCAGCGAGCCACGGCTCGGCATCGACCGCGGGTGATGCGGCTCCGCCGGGGTGCACTTGGAAGTGCAGATGAGGGCCGGTCGAATGGCCGCTGCTGCCAACGTCACCAATGTGCTGGCCCGCGATGACGCGGTCGCCTGCGGCGACGTGGATGCCGTGCGCCCACATGTGGATGTACTTCGTCGCGACCTTCTCTCCGCCGATGGTGTGCTCGATCGTGATCTGCCCCGAATACCCGTCGACCATTCCCGCATACGTCACGACGCCGTCCGCGAGGGCGAAGATCGCCGTACCATCGGACGCGGCCCAGTCGGTGCCGGAGTGGAAACTCGCCTCACCGGTGATTGGGTCGGTGCGCGGCCCGAATGTCGAAGTGCGCACGTAGGTGCCGGTCGGCAGCGGGAACACCAGACGGCTCGTCTCCGGGATATCCGCATCCCCAGGCGTGCCGCTGCCGCTGCCGCGAACAGTGAGGGCATCGAGGATGGTGCGAGCCACGGGCTCATAGTTCTGGTATCTGTCCGGGTGGGCGGAGACCTCGACAGCTTGCGCGGCTTCACCCTTGTCCATCTGCTGCCACCCCGGAATGTCGAGCAGCCCCCGCGGTGAGGGATAGTTCGGCCCGTCGGGGCCGCCGTAGAACGCGCGTGCTTGGTAGGTGGTGTTCATGAGCTCTGCGACGGTGCCCCACCCGGTCTGTGGGCGCATCTGGAACAGGCCCAGACTGTCGTGATCGGATCCGTTGCCATCATTCGGATAGTCCCCGGATTCGGGGTAGGTGCCGGTGTTCGCAAGTTGGCGGAGCGTGGACTCCGTCAGCGCCGCCATGAGTGCGATGAGGATCCCATCCCTCCCCACACCAGGAGTGTTCGCGCCGGTGGTGATGATGGTTCCGGCGTGAGCGAGCTGCTGCTTGTTCAGCGTGAACGTGTACCCGTCCTTCATCGTCACTTCCAACGAATCCGGGATCGGCCCAAGGACCACATCGGAGGCGACACAGTTCGCCTGATTCGTGACCGCGGGGTTCATGACCACCCCGATACCCAGGAGCCCGAGCATCGGCGCGAGCAGAACAAGTACGAGCGCGGCGATGGCTGCTTTCTTCACGACTGCCCCCTTGCCCTATCGGAGGGGGTTGTCGATCTCGGACAGTCGCAGCAGATGGCAGCGATCGAACACCGGCTCGCAGGAGACGAACACCGTGAACGCCACCGCATGCGCGCTGTCGACGGGATCGTCGTACCAGACGCCCTCCCGCACCCTGGTGCCCTCGACCGTGTAGGCGTAGGTGCCCTCCACGATTTGCCCGCCAGAGGCGGTGACGGCTTCGTCCCACTGGGCGGGCATGAAGATGCGGTCGATCTCGATCGACTGCCGGGTGCGGTACTCCGCCAGATCCCGCCACGTCGACGCGGAGGGGAAGTAGCCGTCGAGGTCAGCGATGAGGCCTGGAGTCTCGGTGCCTGAGGGGTCCGCGTCCTCGATCAACACTGCTCGGTGATCCGACGGGGTCAGCAGCGTGAACGTATCCCATGTGAACAGTGCCTCCGCGACCGAACGAACGTATACCTCCGGGTCATTCGTCCGGGCCAGCTTCGGCAGCCTTGCTTCTTCGGGCTGTTCGTTCGAGGACGCCGGGCCAGAGGACGATCCCGGCGTTGTTGTCCCTGATGGGGTGTCGGGTATGGGGCCGGTGATGAGCCCGTAGATGCCGATCCCGCCGAGGATCGCGATGATCATGCCGGTGGCGGTGAGGGCGATGATCAGGCGACGCTTGCGGCGCTGCTGATCATCCACAACGGATGCAGACATGGGGTGGGCCTCCGAACAGAGAGAAGGGCGGGCAGAGTCACCCATCAGGTGTGCTGCCCGCCCAGAAACCCCAGACCGCTCGGCTATGCGGTGCTCGTTGCGCCCAGCGGCTCGAGATCCTCGGTCGCTTCGTCGTGCGTGGTGTCGCGTGCGGCCTGCGCTTGCTGGAGGAAGTCGTTGGCCGAGGTGACGTAGGTGGCGACGAGATCGAACTGTTCTTCGTCGGCGTAGCTGCCGAAGTCGGTCGGGTTGTAGCGGTCCCACCAGCCGTGCTCACGGCGCAGCAGATCCACGAGCTTGCGGATCGCATGCTTCTCTCGCAGCAATGGATCTACGTCCTTCCACCCCAGCGAAGCGTCTTCGGTGGCGGCTTTCTGGATCTCTCGCACTCGGGCAAGCGCAAGCCCGGACTCTTTCATCGCCTCCGCCGGGGAGTCGATCCCAGAAAGGCCTCGCAACTCAACAACAACCGCACTACGGACGGCATCTGGGGAATCGGGATGTTCGGCGATGCGTGTGAGGTGCGCGAGGTGCTGACGGGTCTTCACAGCTTGGTAGCGGCCGTTGACCTTGCGGTCCTCGTTGATCTCGAGGAGCGCTTCGGCGGCGTTCTGGCGCACATAGGGGTCTTCCGTGTCGTCGGCGGCGATCTGTTTGAGCTGATTGATCTGTTCCAGCATCGTCCGCGAATCCCGCCCCGTCACTGCGCGGGCTGCCTGCACGCGTGCTTTCCTGTCGTTGACGTTGACGGGTTCGAGCGGTGGTGCCGAATCGGCACCACCGCTCTGTTCCTGCTTTCGCCCGCCCTCACCAAACAACGAACTCGCTTTCGCGCGCGCCGTATCCTCCGCATACAAACTCTTAAGCTCCTCGTAGAGTTCTGCTTGCTCGAGCGGTTTCAGCGCTTTGTGCAGGGTCTGCTCGTCACGGATCGCGAGGACGTAGGAGAGCTTGTCCGAGACGCCGGGAACGACCCAGATCGGGGTGACGCGCATCCCGATCCGCTCCATCGCCGCGACCCGGCGGTTCCCCGTGATGATGACGTAGTCCTCAGTGACTGCGGGCGGGTTCAGCACTCCCACCCGGCGGATCGAGTCACACAGCTCGTCGAGGTCTTCATCGGGGTCGCGGCGATACTGCGCCCCTTTCTTCAGTTGATCGATGGCGTGTTCCAGCACCAGATGACCGCGACTCATGCCGCACCTCCTTGCCCTTCCTGCAGGTCAGGTACGGACGCCATCCGGCGGGACGATTCCACGAGAGTTTCATCGCGGAGAAGGTCGGCGACATCGTCACCGAGAAGCACACGAGCGAAGAGGCCATAGTCGCCGTTCTTGCACCTGCCGGTCTTGGTGCCGACGACGAGGCGCACCAGGCCCGCCCAGGCTTCCGGGGTGTAGCCGAGACGGATCGCGATGTGCAGCTCTTTCGACACGATCTCCAGCGCCGATCTGGATGACGACAAACCGGTGATGCGGTGGGCGATGTAGTCCACGGCCTGCTCGACCGGGCGGGCAGGCCAATCGGTGAGGACGAGGAAAACGCTCGTAGCGCGAATCACCCGATCCACTGAATGATCCTCACCCTCATGGCTTCGCGCGTAGAGCGAATGCGCGTGAGGGTGCACGTCGTAGAAGAACTCCTCGTAATGTCCCGCCCGCATCGGCTCCTCAGCAGGGCGTTTGGAGGGGCGGCGTGCCTTGTCTTGGCTGGTCATGTTCCGGTCCGCGTGGACTTCGGCGGCGATGCCGAGCGCGACCGCACGGGTGACGACCGCCCAGGGGTCGTCGGCGCGGAGCGTGGTGGGTTGCCGCATCGCAAGGAATGCCTCATATGCGGCATCTTCTGGCGGACGCCGCCACGCTTTCGCGATCGGCGTGTACTTGTGGGTGACGTAGACCATGAGCTCGGCCGCGACTGGGCTCGACGCCCACGCATTGTGCTCATTGAGGTCCGTGATGAGCGCCCGCAGCCCTTCACCGGTGGTGAAGTTCGGTGCTGGTGCGGGATTCGGTTGTTGCGAGAATTGGGGTGTCATGGTGGCTCCAGACATGAGAGAAGATCCGTCGGTAGATAGGTGTGACACCCACCCGACACACGCCCCTCATCCCGCCAGTGCCGCGGAGAACACCGCCTGCAACAGGCAAAGGAGTACCGTCAGGCCCACCCGTAGCGGGCAGCCTGTCAAGTGTTCGTCTGGCGTCAGTTGGACGTCGGCGAGGAGTGTGAGAGTTCGTGGTGGTGGGTGGTGTCCGGTGCTTGGGCAGCGCCGGAGCCGGAATCGCTCATCGGCTCACCCCCGTCCTCCCGGGCCGCAACTCTTGCATCTGCGCTGGGCCGGTGGTGTCTGGGCCGATCTGCTGCTGCCTGCGCGCCAAGCGTTCGGCGAGCTGTGCTTGCCCCTCACGGATGCCCTCGAGGGTGGCGTCACGCAGCCGCGTGTTCAGCTCGGCACCTTTGCCGACTATCGCGCCACCCGCGCGCGCAGCGACATCAGTGGGACGAACCCACTCCACCGCGCGATCTCCTCTGATCGGTGCATGCCGAGAGATCGTGGGGTCACCGTGTGTGGCGAACTCCGATGCCCGTTCCGCCTCCCGCGTCTCCATACCGGGCGACACGTTGGGTGCCTCGGACAGGTCGTTTGCTGGGAAACGAGGGTCTGGCAGTTCGGCTCGAAGTTGAGCAGCGTTCTCAGCCGCATCGTGTGGGTTCACGGGTGTCGGGTCAGTCATGGGATGCTCCGTTCTCTCGACGGTCAGGTGCGCTCAGCCACCGGCCCACCGTTGTCGGATGCACCCCAAGTTCTGCGGCGATCTGCCGCTTCGAGACCCCTTCAGATGCCAACGCGACCGCCCGCCCACGCACCACGGTGCTCTGCTTCGTGGTGCGAGCGGATCTACGCGCAGAGGTTTCCGCATCGGATACGCCTGCCCTTCCCACCGATGGAAGCGTAGGGATCGAATCCGCAGCGGACTCATCCAGATTCGCCGGTGCGCTGTGCTGGATGAACGCTCGCGTTCCGGGAGTCTGGTGTGGGGTTTCGTTGCGCGTGAGCTCGACGGTCAAATGGGTCATCGCGAGCAGCACCAAGGGTGGGACTGAGGCGACAAGGGCTGCGATGATCGCGGGCACACGAGTGTCTGAGGCGACGACGGCGTGGGTGATGTTCGCCGCGACACTCACCCCAGCACCGGAAGCGAGCAGCAGCCAGGCGAACCGACGTGCGGCGGGCGCGGAGTTGCGCAGCGCGACGACGGAGATCGTCGCTTCCAAGATCACCCCGTCAACGATCAGCGGCCACACCCACGCCTGCCCCGCCGGTACCCCCGACAGCGCCGCGAGATCCTGCAAGGTGGTGAATGACAGCCAGAACGCACCGAGCGCGAGAAGAATCGTGCCCGTGATAGCGAGGACGATCACGCCGCGTGACACCCCAGACCGTCCCACTTGCGTGGCGCGTACGTGCAGGTTAGGGGCGCTCATCGTCACAGCCTCATCTCTGAAAACGAGCGTCCCGACATTGGCTCACGTACCGCAGTGTACGTATTCAGTGCGGTGGTGCGGTGTGCGGACTGAATGGTCGTTGCGATCTCCTGCGCCTCGAGCCCGATGCGGGTGGCGGCAGACTCAAGCAACGCATACGAGTCGTCATCGCTCAGCCCAGTCTCGGCGAGTCGGCACGCAGCCCAGAACAGGCCCGCATTCCGGTTCCCCTCCGTCAGCGTCCCCACCCACGCCACGAGCCCCTCCACCGAACCACCACGGCCCGGCCCGTTTGTGACCCCAGCGGCTCGCAGCGCTAGGGTTGGCGTGAGGAAGTCCCGGATCGCTGCCGAGTCAACGGGGCGCGGGTTCCTGCCGCGGGCGATGACCTCGTAACGCCGCGGTCCGTGTTCAGTGTTGACCACGGACGGTGGGGCGATGATGTAGCCGCCGGTGCCACGGAAGTCGACATGTGCTCGGCCACGCGACCACGATCTCGCCTCGAGCTCGGGGCTGCTCGGATAGTAGAGATGCAGGCCACCCGACGGCGAACGCACCACGGCGTCCCATCCGGCGATGAAGTTCTCCTGGCGCAGCGTCCGCAGGACGGGAAAGCCCGTGCCGGTGGCGTGCACGTCGACATCGATCACGTCGACACCGTGACCGGTGGGGATGCCGATGTTTGCCTCCGGATGATTCCGCCACCACGTCTCAATCTGGTCGAGATCCGTGGTGGCGTCGTGGAACCCGTGCTCGGTGAGGGGCCGCTTCCCGCCCGGCACGCACGGGAACACCGCCACTTCTGCTGCGGCATACGCCGCTGCCGCGTCTGACAAGCGCAGTGGCAGTCGGGTGGGAAGGACTCTGGGTGTGGGGTCGGTCATCTGTCGGGCACCTCCTTTGGCGACACAGCGCGAGCAGTCATCGATGCTCAGCGTGCGGTGTCATGCGGAAGGTACGGCGGCAACAGTGCCGTCATCACCGTGAGATGCAGAGTCCGCTCTCGAGCATTCCCTAGTCCCATCAACCACTACCCGGCAAGGACCGTGGCCGTCGAGGGTTTTCGTGAGAGATGCGTCAAATCGTCAAGAAGATGCGTCGAATCGTCAAACACGCCCACCCTCACCTCCGCCACACAAACAGCAGGTGGTGCTACAGATCACGCCCGATCCCACGTCCGGGAGCCGACCGTTGCGGCCGCTGACGGTAGCTGTCCAGCTGCTGTTCACGCTCCGCGAGGAGGTCGCTGAGCAGCATCCCTCGTTCCAGCCGCGACGTAGGCTCGACCCCTCCCAGAACGGATGGCAGCGCGCCTGTGCGACCAGTAGCGGTGACGTGCGCGTTCACCCGGTGAAGCACGTCGGTCAGGGGCTCGTGCTCGGTGTGGTGTTCGAGGATCCAGGCGATCTGGTCCATCGCCGTGCTGTCATGTTCTGCTGCAGGGAACGCCGCAGACGCAGTCGTCCCTTCCTCGCCGGGTACAGGGCCGACAACGAGCCGGAACTCACCCTCTCCGTCGATCCCGGTCGCTTCGTACACGCCCGCGGGCATCCAGTCGTGCGCCTCCGACGCGCGACCAGCGAACAGCTCACCGTCTACAGGGTCGTCAGGATCTAGCACTCGAACGTCCGGGTCAGCTGCGTCGAGCATCGCCTCCAACTGTTCGCGTTCCTGTCCGTCCAGCGGCACCACACGCAGCCCGGAGTCACCGCTGTCGACGAGCCCCCGGAGGGTGTGGATGACGGCGAGGTCGGCCGGTGCCCACGTGCGGGAGAACTGCTCCGGCAGATACGCCGTGCGCGGCCCACCTTCACTGAGCGCCTCATGAAGCGCGTGGTCGCGACGTAGGGCCGTCGAGATGAAGTCGCTGCGCCACTGCGAGTGATCCCACCGGTACTGCATATCGTGGTACTCGCCCTCATACGCGGGAGTGACCGTGACCAGATAGTCGTCCTTGACTGGTTCCGCCGGTAGCGGATCTCGCTCCAGCAGGTCGATCACGGCATCCCGCACCCGCTCCGCAGCCACGACCTGCTCGTGCTGCTGATGGGCTTGTTCGAGATCCTCCAGCCGCTCCAACAGCTCGGGCAGACGAGCTGCCGCATACGCCAACTGCAAACAGGTCGCGCGCCACTGCTCATGCGCATCCTCAAACTCGTCAACGTCTCGGCCACCATCAGGCAGCGTGAACGCATCGTGGCGGGGTTCTGGTGGGAACATGCGCGCCACGATCTCCGGAACCCCGGAACCCTTGAACGCCTCCCACCCAGTACCCGGATTGTGTTCTGGATGCGTGCCCGGTCGCTCGGGTTCGGTGGGCGGTAATGAATGATCTTCGGACATGACAGCAGACTCCTTCACGGATGAGTAGACGGGTAGCGAAATGAATATGAACAGCGAATGCAGCGCCGCGTTCTATTGGTAGGCATACGAACCGGTGAAAAGCCCCCGGTCACGGCAGGGATGCGCGGTGAAGTCAAGAACACGCGCGAAAACGACAAACCGGCGACCGGGTTACCGCTCGAGCGGCATCGTGGCTGGCCCTTCACTGGTTCGAATAGAGGGTTCTTCTACGAGTGCCTGCTCTCGTTCACGGAGGGCCTGCTCGAGGTAGCGATTCACGAAAGTGTGGTTCGTTCCGTCCGCTCCGCCCGCCAAGGGGACCTGGTGGAACGAGAACGACGGGTGTGGCGTCGCTTCGCGCAGTGCCTCCAGCCAGTCATCGACATCACGGGGCTCCACCCAGTCCTGGGGCGGCGGGTTCGACTGCAAGAACTCCGTCGCCCCCGCAAACGCCTCGGAATCCTCAAGCATCTCGTGGATCGTTACCGCCATCGTCCGCGCCAGCGAAACTGGGCTCCGATCCGCGATCACTGTCGGCTCCACCTCAGAGTCGTCCGACCATACGATCACCCCCAGCCACAACGAACGCGGCAAGGGCATCTGGCTTCTATCGGCAGGTTCAGAGGTCATGGTGGAGTCCTTCCGTATGAGAGCTCACGCTCTTCAAGCGCGAGAGTTACGGGATAGGTGCGGAGAGGCCAGCGTTACGCCTCCAGTCGTGAACGAATCAACGGAATGAACGATGGATCCTTCTCCACGCCGACCACCCCGTAGTGGGCTTCAACGGCCGCCTGCAACGTCGTCCCGGAACCGGAGAACGGTTCGAGCACCAGCCCTCGCGGTGGGGTAACGAGCGTGATCAGCCAACGCATGAGCGCCAGCGGTTTCACGGTCGAATGTGAGACCCCGAACGCGCGGGGCCGCTCTTCACGACCTGGTTTGTGATCGAAACGGAAGATCGGGAACTTCCGTGACAGTGACTCGCCCTGCCAGGTGCCCGTCAGCATGTCGAGCGCGTCAGCCTGCTCCTGATCGAAAACGACGTTCGTCGGCCACCGATTGTCTGCGGACCTGCCCCCGTCGATGTTGATGGCACCGACGCCGTGTTGAAGAACATTGCTGACGACGGTGCCTGCGAGCGGTTTCCGGGCGATGATGATCGGTTCGAATGCGGGCCGCAGCGCGGTACCCCATCCGTCCCATCGCTGGGCGTCGTCGGTGACCGGGGTGCCTTTGGATACGACGGTGCGGGTGGCACCGAGCACCCCATCACGGTCGGTGGTCTGCACGATGCGGTCGGTGCGGTGCGCACCGTGGTGCTTGTCGATGGCGTGCGCGAGGTCCATGCTCTTGGGCATTCCGGTGGTGTGCAGCCACGCGATCTGGTCACGGATCTCGAACCCTGCATTCTCGATTCCGCGCACCATGCGATGCCATGTGCGTGCACCACCGAACGCTGCAACATACGCGCCAGGCTTCAGCGCGTGCAATGCTCCTGCAGCCCACGCCGTGCACCACGCTTCAAACACTTCCGGTGCAGTCATTGCAGACGTGTCGAGTTGTGGGAGGGATTCGCGGAACCCCGACGCGTCGTCCCAGGAGTGACCGTTGAAGCTCAACCCATAGGGCGGGTCGGTCACCAGGGCGTCGATGCTCGCCTCAGGCAGGAGCGGGAGGAGTTCGACGGCGTCGCCGAGGTAAACGGTAGCCCGCGCCTCGGCGATGACCGGGGCGGGGAGTTCAGCGAGCCGCGGCGCGGGCGGCGGCGTGGGGTCGGTCATGGCGGATGGCTCCCTGCTGTTTGAGGCCTGTCCGCCTTCGTGTGCGACGAACAAGATCACCCAGCAGGTACGGGCCATACCGACCGGCCCACGCCCACACAGCCCAACCATCAAGCTTCAGCCCACGTGCGTCCGCCAAGCCTGAACTCACTGCCCGGAGTCGATCTGGCCTCGCTGATTCCCTGTGCGCTCATTCCTCCACACACGATCGGCAATCAACGAACAAGCGGGATTTATTGCATCAGAAGTCACATCCCAGGCCAGTGCTGACCACGACGTTGTCGGTCGGCCCGATTGACGTCCCTTGCGCCGAGTGAGTACCTCCGGCTATGTTACCGTAAAAGTCACATCGTGAGGTTTTAGGTAACGTCTGGAGGTGGCGCATGGTCGGCGAGTTCCCCGGTTCGGCGCGGCTGATGCTCGTACCCGGGGTGGCGCATCTGAACGAACGTGCCGCGGTGTTCGAGGCGATGGTCGCGGGTTGGGCGCGGCAGCAGCTGTCGCGGCAACTCGGCCAATCGACCTTGCGGGATCGCGAGCGGCTCATCCGGCGGTTCCAGGACTTCACGGAGCGGTATCCGTGGGAGTGGACGCCGGCCGATGTGGAGGACTTCACGGTGTCGCTGACATGCGGCGCAGGCCGACTCGCTGTCTCGACGATCCGCGGCTACCATCTCACGTTGCGCATGTTCTGCGACTACGTCACCGATGCACGCTACGAGTGGCCGGCGCAATGCCAGGATCGCTTCGGTACGTTCCCCGTGCAGGTGTGCAACGAATGGAACACGGTCGCGCACCTAAACGAGTACGAGGGGAAGCCGCAGCGTCGACCGCTGACGTATCGGGAGTTGCAGGACCTGTTTGACTGGCTCGATGCACGGATCGAGCAGATCGTGCGCCTTGGAAGGAAAGGTGCACTTCCTGCATGGCGCGACGCGACGATGATCAAGACGACCTACGGGTTCGGGCTCAGACGCAACGAGCTCGTGCGGCTGGACTTGCCCGATCTGCGTCCGAACCCGCACATGCGAGCCTGGGGCACCTATGGGTCGATCCATGTGCGGTTCGGGAAGGCGATGAAAGGCTCATTGCCGAGGCGCCGCACCGTTCTCGCCGTTCCCGAGCTCGACTGGGCCGTCGATGGTCTGCGGCAGTGGGTCGAGGAGGGCCTGCCGCTGTTCGAGGCGGGCAACCAGCCCGCGCTCTGGCTGACCGAGCGGCGCAGCCGGGTCAGCGTCCGCCACGTCGATGAACTCTTCGCCGACGCACGCACCGAGATCGGCCTTGAAGAGCACCTGACTTTGCATTGCCTGCGGCACTCGTATGTGACCCACCTAATCGAGTTCGGTTACCCGGAGCGCTTCGTCACCGAACAGGTCGGGCACCGTTGGGGGTCGACGACCGCGATTTACACCTCGGTGTCCAACGACTTCAAGAACAAGACCCTGCAGGCCGCTCTTGCCAGGGTCTACCGAACCGAAGAGGAGGCGAGCCCATCATGAGGACGATCCAGATGCAGTGGAATCTGCGGCAGGTGATGGCCGACCGGGGCATGTTCCAGACCAGCGATCTGATGCCGCTGTTGGAAGAACGCGGCATTCACCTGACCCGGGAACATATCTATAGGCTCGTGACGAAGACACCTCAGCGGCTGAATACCGAGGTGCTCGTCGCGCTCTGCGACGCATTGGGCTGTACCCCGAACGATCTCATCGTGCCGGTGGTCGCCGAGCAGCGGGCGGCCCGCACCGGCACGCACAACGAGGGTGGCCCGAAGGTCGGATCCATCCGTCCGATCCGGGCGGTGATCCGCAGGCCGGACGGCGTCGACGAGTGAACGCACGCCGGGCGCCGGTCTGCGTCCGATGTGAGCGGCTGCCCGGATCGTTCGAGCTACCAGAGGGAAAGATCTGCCAGAACTGCTGTCGCTACCTCGCTTATCACCCCGCCCACTGCCCAGGCTGCAGCCAGTTTCGCCCCTTGCCTTACCTCGCTGCGACCGCACCTGCACAGTTGATTTGCGCCGACTGCGCGGGAAAACCACCCGTCTTCGTCTGTGAGAAGTGTGGTCGCCAAGATCAGCCCTATGGGGTGCGTCGCTGCGCCTCCTGCGTGCTCGCCGAACGACTCAGCGCACTGCTGCAAGATCCGACCACAGGCGAGATCCATGAACGGCTCTTGCCCGTCTTCGGAGCGCTCACCGGATCGCATCGACCGCAGAACGCCATCACCTGGCTTCAACGGCCACCCGGCCACGGCCCCGCTCTCCTCCGGCAGATGGCGGCAGGTGAAGTCCCGATATCCCATGCCGCCTTCGCTAAGCTGCCGATGGATCGCGCACACAACTACCTGCGCGATCTCCTCGTCGCCCTCGAAGTTCTCGAACCCTACGAGCCGCTCATCGAGCGGATCAGCCCCTGGCTCATCGGTCGCGTTGCCGGTCTCAGCGCGATGCACCGACAGACCACCGACCAGTTCGCACGCTGGGTTATTCTCCGCCGGTTGCGCACAGCCGCCGACCAGGGCAGGCTCACCAAAGCGATGGCCGAAGCTGCGAGACAACGCCTGAATCGTTCAATCGACCTACTGGCATGGCTCGAGCACGAGAACATGAGCATCCTCGAAGTCACGCAGCCCAGCCTCGAGCTCTACCTCTCCACCCAAGCGACGTCGATGCCAATGCTGCTGCATCCGTTCGTCACCTGGTTGAACCGCACCGGGATCAACAGCCGCATCTTCGTGAAGAACCCAAGCCCGACCACGGCGCAAGTCACGATGGGTGACGCTGATCGTTGGCGCCACGTCGGAACGCTCCTGCACGATGACTCGATCCGGCTCTACACCCGGATCATCGGTCTCTTCATGCTCCTCTTTGCTCAACCTCTTACTCGATCCTGCCGCATTCGCACCGAGCAAGTCGCCGCCCCGAAACAGGGTCCAGTATTCGTTGCCTTCCGCGAGACCCCGGTCGAGATGCCCGGGCCTTTGGGCACACTCATCCGTCAGCAACTCACTCGCCGAGGAAACGCCTCCTACGCATCCCTCGACAACGGCTGGCTCTTCCCAGGCGGAATCCCCGGTCAGCCGATGGCCACCGAGAACATCCGAGGCCAGCTCGTCGACCTCGGCATCCCACCCCACCAAGCCCGGCACGCCGCTATGTTCGCTCTCTCAGCCGAGGTACCACACATGATTCTCGCGCAAGCACTCGGAATCTCACAGACCGCCGCACGAGCATGGGCAGGCCTCGCCGCTCGAGACTGGGGCGGCTATATCCGCGAGAGAAACGACAGCAGCAAACTCAGTCCTTAGGGCTGGCCGGAGGTGTCGGCTTCGGCTTTGCGGCCTCGGTCAGTTCCGTGAAGACTTCTTCGACATCGGGCCGCGGCGCTGGATCCTTGCCGTCAGACATCTTTCTTCTCCACAGAATCGTCACCATGAGTCAGTGTTTCAAAGGCCTCTTCGACGTCAGGGCGTTCCCGGGGCGGAGGGGGTGTGGACGGGGTTGGTCTGGCCATTGGTTGGGTCTCCTCTCAAAACAGACGCATTGATACCAGCGACAATAAGCGCGGTCACGACGCCACTCACCAAGAGCACGAATGCTGCCTTGGTTGCTTTTGCTCGGTTTTCGTTCTTGGTGTCACGCTTCTCGATCTCCCGCGCTTTCACCTCAAGAATGTAGTCCTCCATCCGCTCCATATCATCGGAAGAATCGACCCATCGAGTGATTAGACGGCGGCCGGAAGGTGAATCAATCGCGGACGGCCAAAGCGCGACTGCCGCAGCGATGATTGTCGCGACTGTAAGAGCAAAGGGAACCAGGCCCAGATACCAGGAGCGGGCATCAACCAACCCTGTAAACGTCGCCCCGGCGAGCACTCCAGCAGCAACGACCACAAACGAAGACTTGGTGTCGATCGACCTGGTTCGCTCAATCGCTGCAGCACGAAGGGTGTCGAGTTCAGAGCTCAGTAGTCGGATCCGCTGAAGGCGTTCGCGTGACGCCAACCGCTCTTTCCGGCCCACGATGCTCCTTCGGCTCGTTGTGTTTGACCAGCATATCGAGCCCCTCCTATCGGCATGGGGGCAGAACAAATCCCGCCATGAATAGCGCTGACCCGCCACTAATCCTGTCGAACGGCGAAAGCGAGACCACTCGGACGGCAGCCAGTCACAGCGGCGCGCGGTAGGACCTTGCAAAAGTGCGTGGTGACACACCGTACCGATGTTTAAAGGATCGAGCCGCGGTTGCCGGGTCTCGCCACCCCGCGGCAGCGGCAGCTTCTTTGATGGTGAGGTTCGTCGTGGCGAGTAGTTCGGCCATGCGGTCGGCTCGAATCTGGCGGAGATAGGCCGCGGGCGAGACGCCAAGTTGTTTCTGAAAAAGGCGGGCTAGCTGGGATGGGGAGAGCGCGACTTCGCGAGCGATCTCACTCACGGTCCATGTTCGACTGAGATTCACGCGCAGTAACCTCACTGCGTTCAAAATCTCGGGCCGCGGCTCAATCTTTGTGGGTCTTGCACATTGGGTAGACACCCCGCTCAGTCGCCCCACTGCATCAAACACCTCGGAGGTGCGTGACAACAGGGCGAAGCTACTCAGTGCAGAGTACGGTGCTCTTGCCAGATTGGTGAGCTGCGGCATGATCTGCCGGATCGCGTAGAAGCTGAGCTGTAACAGTTGCAGTTTGTTGCCCTCTTCCAAGGAGCGGCGCAGTTGATGCACCAGTGGGTGTGCAATAGGCAGCCATTTCAACTGGTCTTCGAGGTACTCCGGGTCGAAATACAACGTGACGGTGCGCATATGTCCTGCTGGGAAGCCATGGCACTGGACTCCTGGCGGGATCGTGAGGATGCTGCCTTGCCGTAGGTGAACTCCGCCCCGCTGCGATTGCACCTCAGCCCGGCCGGATAGAGCAAACACCAGCTTCGCCTGAGGAAAGCTAACCGGCCCAGACGGAGAGTGGGCTGTTTGTTCTTTTGCGAAGACTGGGCCTTCCACTAGATCCACGAAACTGGCCGCGCCAGCCTGTCAGAACCTTTGCGAGCATCCTCTCTGAGATAAAGATGAGCGAGTGCTGTTTCAGCAGGGAGTCTTCTCTCTCTTAGCTCGCTCTCTGCGACGTACTTCGAGGCGCCCTTTGCTGCGCGAAAGCTGCCAGTGGATTCTTCATCAGTTTGATTACACGAGAAGTGCTTGGTGGTCCACCTGGGTTGTGAACCGCATGTGCGTAAGGATTCAGGCGGGTCTTTCGCGTCGATAGCATCGACCGCCTCACAGATCAGGGTTCCCATGCTGACCAGGAGTGTCCCTGAATATCCAACAACTCTTTGATTCCGGGGACCGGTGAGTGTTTTCATGGCCTGTGACATTAAGGGCGATCGGTCGGGGCCCTCACCGTAACGCAACGAACTGCCGGTCCGTCATTATGCAGATGCTGGTGCGACGGGGTAGTGGCTGGCGATCGCAATTCGGTTCCAGGAGTTGATAACGACGGTGAGCCAAGTTATTGCTGATATCTGTTCTGGCGTGAGGTGCGTTGCAACATCGATATTTTCCGCCGCGAGCGTGCTTGATTCGTTAATGCAGGTGATGGCTTCGGCGATCTGGAGAGCGGCTTGTTCCTGGAGTGTGAAGTACTGAGATTCGCGCCAGGCGGGGAGGACAGCGAGCCGCTCCCATGTTTCACCGTTTTTTAGGGCATCTGCGGTATGCATTTTGAGACAGAATGCGCAGCCGTTAATCTGCGATGCCCGGATTTTCACCAGCTCGATGAGTGAAGCGCCGAGATCTGCTTGGTTCGCAGCCTCAGAAGCTTGAGTATTGAGTTCCATCATGGCTTTGTAAACAGTGGGATGGGTCTTACTGATGTTCACATGTGTCATGCTGCTGCTCCTTGCTCGTTGAGATGTCTCAGGTTGAGGTGAGTTCGCTCGTGCGGGCACCGTGGTCATTGCGCGACGCGGGTCGTGAGGGCTTCCTTGTCGTGGTTGGCGCGTCGGTCACGGGCAATTGTGACGAGGATGATGATGATGCCCAACAGCGCAACGATGGCGTTTGCTGCCGTGAGAGAGATAGCTTCTGTGATCGTGGCTCCTTCGAGGTTGGCTGCATGGTAGAAGAAGTGTGGAACGGAGAAGATCGAGAACGCGAGTGCAGCGGGAATGACGAAGTGGGCTTTCGGGAAGACGAGAGCGATGCCGAGGAGCAACGCGATGCCGAGGGTAGCGCCACCGAAGTCGCGGGCGTAGTGCTCACTGAAGGGCGGTGTGAGATCCACCGTCGGGAAGTACCGGTAGAAGGTCTCCGGGGAGATCGCGTTCCACGCTCCCACGACAAGTTCGTCGAGGAACAAAATCGCAAGTCCAACACGAATAAACACGGTCATAGGTATTCCTTCGTTGTCTGCCGCACTGCTATTGCGGTTGGTTTGCGCACCGTTTAATCGGTACGCCTATCTATATGACCGGATCACGAGTAGGAATGTGAGGTCACTGTCCGCTCCGTCCCTCCCCGGCCTCACAGTTCAGCGCTCTGCCTGGTCATGACTGGTGACAGCCACACCACTATCGGCCAAGGAGACCATGTGTACGCCACCCGATTCGTCCGACACCGTTTCTCGTGGATCGGCCTGTTAGCTGGTGCGCTGGTGTTGTTTCTTGTGCTTTTGGCTCCGGCTCCAAGGGCCTGGGCGCATCATTCTCTGGAGTCAAGCAGCCCCGCCTCCGGTGAGCATCTCGAGACCATGCCCAAGGAGGTCGTGTTGAACTACGCGGCCCCACTTCTCGAGGAAGGGCTCACTGTAACTATCGTTGATGAGGCCGGTGGCGAGTGGTCTCTCAAGCCAACTCTGCTCGGCCATGACACCGTGAGTGCGGCGATGCCGGTTGGCCTTGCCGATGGCCGTTATGAGTTGCGTTGGCTTGTCGTATCCTTCGACGGTGCCCCGCTATCTGGTGTTGTGATGTTCTCCGTTGGTGAGCTGACGGGAGATGAGAATCCGTGGCACACGGTCATCTCTGCGCAAGGCGCCGCGTGGATCGCCGGGATCTTGTTTGCCGTCTTCGGGTCACTCTTTGCCTACATCGCCTACGGTCTAGTCACCGTCTATGGGCGAGGTTCCGCCCCTTCGCCACGGTCACGATAGTTCCGTATGACTGGCTCCAGTGCTTGCGATTCAGCGCAGGACCCCCATCTCGTGCAGAGCTACACGGCGCGGGTCCGTAAACTACATGACTTGAGTGTTGAGCCACTCGTCGAAGGTCTGTAGTCCCCGGCGGGTGCCGGGGCGGGGAAGCAAGGATCCGTCGCGCATGCCCCGCCCCCAGGTACCAGGGAGGGGTACTTCGATCACTCGCTGTGGACGCCCGATAGCACGTAGGTAGCGACCTACCAGGTCAGCCATGCGTTCCTCGTGAGGACCAGCGAGTTCTGGCACCAAGCCTTGAGGCTCGCCGGTGGCGATAGTAACGAGCTCACGCGCGACCTCTGCCGCCGAGACGGGTTGCGAACGCATTGTGGGGACGATCTGGAAAGGTCCAATTTTTCCGTGGGCGACGAGTTGAAGGACGAATTCGTGGAACTGGGTGGTGCGCAGGAGCGACCAGCCGTGCGGCTCGCGCTGCAGGATTTTTTCCTGTGCCCGTTTGCCTGCATAGTAGTTCGCGTTCACTGTTGCCGCTCCGATGATGGAGATGGCCACGTGATGCGAGACCCCGGCTTCACGTTCGGCGGTCAGGAGATTCCTCGTCACGGTGGTGAAGAACGAGGTCGATGTCTTCGCGGATGTGCTCGTCGTCGCAGAAGCATCGATTACTGCCGCTGCACCGAGCAATTGCTCTCTGAGCCCGCGTCCGCTGAACAGGTCGACACCTGAGCTGCGGCTAATCTCGACCGCATCATGCCCCGCAGCGCGGACAGCACTGACGACGTGAGACCCGAGAAAACCGGTTGCACCGGCCACGACAATTTTCATCGTGATTCCTTTCCTTATGCGACTGTTCGGAATGCGGAGATGCAGCGACCCGAGGTCGCTGTCCCCTCTAACTACGACCAGGTTCCAGCGCGGAATGTGAGGTCGTACCTCACATTCCTTGACGCGGTACGGTCATACATGGGAGGAGGTCTGATGGACGCGGAGAGTCGAGATGCACTGGATGCGGGTGTGCTCAGTGAACGTAGGTACCTCGTGTCGCTCGCATTTCGGATGCTCGGCACCGTCGCCGATGCCGAAGATGCGGTGCAGGAAACCTACATTCGCTGGTACCGGCTGACCGAGGCAGAGCGCGACGCGATCGAAGTGCCTCGGGCATGGCTCACGAGAGCTGCAAGCCGCATCTGCTTGAATATGCTAAGTTCCGCTCGTAACCGTCGCGAACGCTACGTCGGTCCGTGGCTACCCGAACCCGTGCCTGCCTTCGCGTTCCCCGCAACAAATCACAACGCGAGTGACCCGTTGGAACGCGTTACACTCGATGACTCGATCAGCACAGCACTTCTTCTCGTGCTCGAAGCTATGACACCAGCCGAACGGGTTGCATTCGTCCTGCATGACGTGTTCGCCTACCCCTTCGCCGAGATCGCCCAGATCGTAGGACGATCGCCAGCAGCCTGCCGACAACTCGCGACCTCAGCACGCCGCCGCGTCCATCAGACCCGCAACCACAGAGCCTCAACAAATGAACATGACGAAGTCGTGCGAGCTTTTGCGACCGCGGCGCGCACCGGAGACATCACAGCTCTGATCACCCTGCTCGACCCCAAGATCATGCTCCGATCCGACGGTGGTGGCTTCGTCACCGCCGCTCGAAACCCTATTACTGGAGCAGACCGAGTCGCTCGTTTCCTCTTCGGCGCGCTCCGGAAAAACCCGAATGCGACCGTACTAGAGCAACACACCCCCGACGGGCTCGGATTTGCGATCTGGAACGAAGGACGTATCACCGGCATCGTTACCCTTGACGTTCACAACGGCATGATTGCAGACATCCGCATGGTGATGAACCCGCACAAACTCACACTCTGGTGAAGAAGACCGACCCCGCCCGACCGGTCTCATCATCAATGATGCTCCGCGATCAGCGACTACCCATCCGTGCGAAGAGAAGCTGTTGACTTCGATCTCGGCGCCCCTGCACTGGTTGGGATCTCTAGGTAGGATCCGTTGAGTTCCTCACTCCCGTCCGAGGGCAGGGCCAACCGGCCCACGTTCGCGCGACCGACAGCGAACACTAGCACTGAACCTTACTGAACAAGCGAGTCCGCGGAGAGCGCTTCCACCTTCCGTATCCCGTTGCCTGCGCGCACCTGCTCTCTATGACGGTGTCAATCAGGGTGATGACCGCCGGGGACGGCTACCGGTACCTACTGAACTCTGTGGTGATCGGCGACGGAGACCGCGACGCCGCCTCAGCGTTGACGAGGTACTACCTGGAGTCCGGAACGCCGCCCGGCATGTGGGCCGGAGCTGGCCTGTCAGGACTCTCCAGTGAGCTTTTTGAAGGGGGCTTAGTATCTGAGGAAGAGTTGCGACGGCTCATGGGCTATGGGCAGGATCCGACCTCCGGTGAGCAGCTTGGTCGCCCGTACCGGAAGTTCGCCACCACCTCGGAGCGAGTCCAGCGTCGCATTGACAAGCTCCCCGAGAGCCTCACTGCTGAAGAGCGTGCGGCACAGGTCGGGTTGATCGAGGCTGAAGAAGCAGCGAAGCCGACCGGGGCGCCGGTTGCAGGTTTCGATCTCACGTTCTCGGTCCCGAAGTCAGTGTCCACGCTGTGGGCGGTTTCCGACGGAGGAACCCAAGCGCTGATCGCGCATGCCCATCATGCCGCGATCCAAGACGCGATCGAGCTGTTGGAACGCGATGTCGCGGCGACGAGGGTAGGGGCGAAAGGGCCGCGTGGTGCGGTTGCGCAGGTACCGGTTCGGGGTGTGATTGCGGCTGCCTATGACCATTACGACTCGCGTGCGTCGGATCCGCAGTTGCACACGCATGTCGTGGTCGCGAACCGGGTACAGGCGGTACGGGATGGGAAATGGCGAACCCTCGACTCCCGCGCGCTGCATGCTGCGGTGACCGGGTTGTCGGAGCATTACAACGCTGTCCTCGCCGACCGGATCACTGCGCTGCTCGGCGTCGGGTGGGAGCCACGCGAACGCGGCGCGGGCCGCTCAACTGCATGGGAGATCACCGGTGTCTCGCAGGGGTTGATGGATGAGTTCTCTTCCCGGACCCGCGATATTGAGCAGGTCAAAGACCGCCTCGTTGCCGATTACGTCGAAAAGCATGGGAGGCAGCCATCTCCGAAATTGCTGTGGCAGTTCCGTCAACAGGCAACCCTCGAGACCCGGCCCCCGAAACAGCAACACTCATTGAGCGAGCTCACCGCGCAATGGCGAGACCGCGCCACACGGGTGCTCGGTGAAGACGCCCCGACTTGGGCTGCCGCGCTCCTCGCAGGCAGTACCGCTGATCCGTTGCTGCGAGCCGACGACATCCCGCTGGATGATCTGAACGCGGTGGCTGCGGTGGTGGTTGAGCGGGTGGGTGATCGGCGGGCGACGTGGAAGCGGTGGAACCTCCACGCCGAGGCCGTACGGCAGACAATGGGGTTGCGTTTTGCCACCGCGCAGGATCGTGATGCGATCACACGGCAGATTGTCGACGTCGCCGAACAAGCTTCCCTCCGGTTGACGCCGCCGGAGCTTGCGTCGAGCCCGCCTGTCTTCCAACAGCCTGATGGTGTGAGTGTGTTCCGTCCGAAAGCGTCCACGGTCTACTCCTCGGAACGGGTGCTCGCTGCCGAAGACCGGCTCCTCGCTGCTGCCGAGAACCGAGCGGCACCGACGGTGCCGCTCGTCTGGATTGCACTGGCAGCCCGGACGAAAAACAAGGGCGGCTACTCACTGTCGGCGGATCAGGAGCAGGCGATCTCGAAGATCGGAATCTCCGGTCGCACTCTCGATGTGCTCGTCGGCCCCGCAGGGACCGGGAAGACCACCACCATGCGAGCCCTCCACCAGGCATGGGAGAGACGCCACGGCCATGGCTCAGTCATCGGGCTCGCACCCTCCGCGGCAGCAGCCGAAGTGCTGGCCGAGGATTTGGGCGTGGCGACCGAGAACACTGCGAAGTGGCTCCACGAACACCGCCACGGCAACTGGAATCTCACCGCCGGTCAGCTCGTCATCATTGACGAAGCATCGCTCGCAGGAACCCTCGCTCTCGACACCATCACCACCCACGCCCAAGAAGCGGGCGCGAAGGTGCTGCTCGTCGGCGACTGGGCACAACTCGCCGCGGTCGACGCAGGCGGAGCATTCGGGATGCTGGTGCGTGAACGCGACGATGCTCCGGAGCTCACTGATGTGCGCCGGTTCCGAAACGACTGGGAGAAACACGCCTCCCTAGGTCTGAGGATCGGTGACACAGACGTCATCGATACCTACCTCGATCACGACCGCATCACCCCTGGCGGATACGAAGAGATACTCGAGCAGGCCTACCAAGCCTGGCAAGCAGATCAGGCAGCGGGGAAAGCTTCCGTGTTGATCGCCGAGACCCTCGACACCGTCTCCCTACTCAACACACGAGCCCGCACCGACCGGATCCTCGCAGGCGAAGTCGCACTGGACGGCGTCCGCCTGCATGACGGGAACGAGGCAGCGCGAGGAGACCTCGTCATCACCCGCAAGAACGATCGCCGACTTTCGCTCGGACGAGGATGGGTGAAAAACGGCGACCGCTGGACCGTAACCCGAGCACACGACGATGGATCGCTCACCGTCCGCCGAGCACATTCGAAATGGCGCACCACGATCACCCTGCCCGCCGCGTATGTCGCCGAGAATGTGGAACTCGGGTACGCGATCACCGCACACCGAGCCCAAGGCTCCACCGTGACGACAGCGCACGCGATCGTCTCGTCACCAGAAATGACCCGCGAGTCCTTCTACGTCGCAATGACCCGCGGCCGCGAATCCAACCGCGCCTACATCGCCACCGACCAACACCACCTCGAAGAACACCAACACCGCGACGACCTACACATGACCGCCAGGAGCATCCTTTACGGCATCCTGCAACACGTCGGCGCGGAGCAATCCGCCCACGACACCATCACCGCCGAGCAAGAAGCGTGGGGATCGCTCGCTCAGCTTGCCGCTGAATACGACACCATCGCCCAAGAAGCCCAGCAACACCGCTGGACCGCCCTGCTCGAGCACGGAGGCCTCAACATCGAGGTCATCGATGAGCTCGTGGAGACCGCGTCGTTTGGAATCCTCACCACTGAACTGCGTCGCCTCGAAGCGGCAGGCCACGACATCGAGCAGCTCCTGCCACGGATCGTGCAGGCCGGAAATCTCGACGGCGTGGAAGATCTTGGGTCACTGCTGCGATACCGGATCCAGAAGATCGCCAGCACCTACCCGCCCTCAGCGAGGAGGGAGGCGGGGCTCATCGCTGGGGTCGTGCAGGGAGCTACGGGCATCAGCGACCCTGCGATGCTGCGGGCCCTGAACGAGCGTGAGCACCTCATGGAGCAACGTCTGGATACGCTCACCCAAGCCGCAATCAAGCAACCCGCACCGTGGCTGAACGCACTCACCGAGCGAGGCCAGCAAGCGCAGCGCGACGTGGTCCGTGCGGTCGTCGCATACCGTGACCGTTGGGGCATCACCTCCACAAGCACCCTCGGGCCGGTGCCCGCCGATGATGCGCAACGCATCGACTACGAACGCACCCAAACCGCACTCGCCAAACACCGAAACGACACCGCTGAGAGAACTCAAGATGCCGCGCGGCGACCGGGCGGGCGGACGCTGTAGGCGCGGCCCGACAGCCCAGGAGGTCTTCCTTCTTCCCGATCCTCGTCGTATCCTGATGGTGGCAGGAGCAACCACGCGCCGATCCTCGCAAGCTGGGGTGAGGCAGACCGTTCGGAAATGACCTCGGGCACTTAACCACTCAGGACCAGCCACACCGCGATAGTCCTGCGTGCGAAAGTGAGGCCCACATCATGCTCCTGAACCGGCTCTGGAACGCCAGCATCCACACCCGCGTCTTCCTGCGCCGCTGGATGCCCACCAACATCCTCCTCGACAAGCTGCGCACCCGACGCGGCCTCAAATGGGGTGTCCCGACGATGTTTCTTGGAGTCGTCTACCTCTTCGTTGCGGCGGTCAGCACGACCCTCATCGACCGGGGCTGGAGCCTTTGGCTCTTCCTCGTGTTCCTTCTCGCGCTATGGAATGCGCTGAAGTTCTTACTCTTCGGCCCCTGGAGCGTCGTGCTCCTCATCCTCGCTCGCTCTCACGAAGCACGGGATCGAAAACGCGCACGGCGCGCAGCCGATAGCGACGGTGAGTTTGCGCAGATTTACACGAGCCCAGAGCAGGGAGTAACGGTTACTCGTTCCGGTCGTTCCTGAGGTCAAGGTCGAGAAGCTGCTGCCACTTGTCGCGGTCGACTATTGCAGGCATGACTGGGTCGATGCGCCCGGTATCGATGACGTACTCGTGCTCACTACGAGTCTGGTGAAATGTCGCGAGGATCGATTCCCGTGGTGCCGTGGTTTCGTAGATCTCATGCGGTCGGGCAGCGATCGCGCCGAGGCGGGTGGCGAACCAGTGCGCTCGTTCGAAACTTGTCGTCCACGACAGCCCCGTCTGATGCCCCTCAGCTGCGGCCCGATACAGTGCCACCGAGTCCGGGAGCTCGGAACGGTCACGCAGTTCAGCCTCGTGCAGGTAATGGTCATCGTCGACGCCAGCAAGTTCGAACATGTAAAGCCACACCTCGTGGTCGGCAGCACGCCCCGGCCATTCACACGTCGTCCACGTGTCTTCGAGCCCACGGCGAAGCTCACGCTCCGACAGCACCCCAGACACCACAGCGGAAAGCAGCACCCCGGGTTTATCGTTCCGACCGATCCTCGCCGACAACTCATCCCAGCCCACGCCTACACGTTGTTGACCACCCAGGCGATGCGCAACCTTCCCGACATCGAGCAGGCGGGAGGCATGATCTTCAAATAGCTCATGCGCGAACGGACCGAACTCCCGCCCGTCATTCAGTGACCGATCCATGAGGTGCTCCTCTCGCTCATCTCCATGTTTATCCATTCCTCAGATCATGTGGTGGGTTCAGAGCGCGCGATCTCGTGCAGCATCGAGCCATGACGGGGAGAACGGCCACTCGGAGGCTTCCACCTGGTGCGCCGGGCCGAATCCTTCCTTTTCGAGTTCACGACGGATATCAGTGATGCCAGTGACCACGGATGCGCCGTGTTCTCGGATCAGCTCGTGGCATCCAGCGCTACTGGGGCTCGTGACTGGGCCAGGGACCGCGCCGACGCTTCGCCCGAACTCCATCGCGAGGTACGCGGTCGGCAACGCACCAGATCTCACTCCTGCCTCAACCACCACCACGGTCTGCGCGAGTGCGGCGATGAGCCGCCCGCGCTGTTCCAACCGGTGTCGTGTCAGGGTCGCACCGGGCACGGTCTCGCTGACCAGCGCACCCGAGGCAGCAACTTGCTCCAGCAGATCACGATGACCTCCCGGGTACGGGCGGTCCAGGCCACCAGGAAGCACGGCGATCGTTCGCCCGCCTTCCAACAGCGCCGCACGATGCGCGGCAGCATCAATCCCATACGCGCCACCTGACACAACCGTGTGCCCGTCAGCGACGACACCGGATGCGAGATCCGCAGCAACCGCAGCACCATACGCTGTGCACGCCCGAGCCCCGACCAACCCGACACCCGCAGAAAGGCCAGGATGCGGATGAGACAGTGAGCCGCGCACCCACAACGCGATCGGCTGATCAGGGCCGAGGACGCGAAGGTCGAGCGGCCACTCGCTGGTTCGCGGGATCAGAACTTGAGCACCGACCTTCTCCGACTCATCCAAGACGCGCCTCGCACCGTCGACATCTAGCCGCGGTGCGATGTCCTGCCGCCACTGCTCGAGGCTCGCACTCGGACTGAACCACGGAATCTCGCCACCGAGCGCCAAATGCACAGTCCTGACCCCGCCGAGCTCGTGTACGAGGTGCGACGTCGTATCGCGCGGCTCAGCCACCATCGCGAGCATCACCCTCGCAGTGCGCTCATCCAACTCATCAAGGTTGATCTCGGGCATGGCTTTGTCCTCTCGGCGTAGGCAGTGCACAAGAGAGGTATGCCTGGCGTGTTCTGCTCGACATCACAAGAGCGCATCGGGCATGCTGATAGCAGGATGATCATCTGACTCAGCAGGAGCGCCGCGACGGTGGTCCTTCAGTAAAGGACCACGAATGACCCAGCAGACTGCGCCCACAGATCTCAGCAACGAGCCGGAGAATCCGCCCGCTCCCATGCGGGTCGCGAGCATCAAGGTGCACAATTTCCGCCTGCTGCGGAACGTCGATATCGAGCTTGATAACCGAACAACTGTGTTGGTTGGCAGGAACAACAGTGGGAAGACAACTCTTGCGGAGGCATTTACGCGTTTCCTGCAGCCATCGACGTTGAACTTCACCGTGGCGGACTTCTCTGCCGAGAGCTACCCGGAGTTCCTCGAGTCGTGGAAGGCCTACTCCGCGGGGGATGAGGAAGCCGCGAGACGTCTTCTCCCCGAGATCTCCCTCACCGTGGAGATTTCGTACTCGAAGGAACTGCCGGAATACGGACCTCTAGCCGCAGCCATCGTCGATCTCGACCCGGATTGCACAACAGCGATGATCCGTTTCAGCTACTCACTCGAAGGTGGACGCCTGTCGGAGTTTTTCGAGGGGGTAGCGAACGACCCGAACACGGGTGCGGAACCAGACGTCGAGTGCGCACTGGGCATTGTCGGAGACCGCGTTCAAGGATTGTTCGCGCGGTCAATCACTGCAATCGACCCAGGGGATGCCTCAAACACGCGCGACATCCCGCTCGAGGCGATGCGGCGCATCCTCACCGTCCACTTTTTGAAAGCCCAACGCGGACTCGACGACGAGAAGGAACGACCCAAAGATCTGATCGGCAGCATCTTCCAGAACCTGTTTGACGCTGCCTCCAAAGCGAACGATGGAAGCACACAGAAAGAAACCGCTGATGCGCTCACGGCAGCAGTTGCTGACATCGAGCAGGATCTGGGCACCAAAGTCAGTGAGATGGTGAAGGGAATCATTCCGGCGCTTCGGAGCTTCGGATACCCCGGTCTCACTGATCCTGGTCTCAAAGCGGAAACGACTCTAGACATTGAACGTGTACTGGGGAACCACACCAGTATTCGTTACGACGGCGTAGCCGGGGTGTCTCTTCCTGAGTCATACAGCGGTCTGGGGTCTCGCAACCTCATCCTGATGCTGCTCACGCTTCTCAGTTACTACCGGGAATATGCAACGAGGGGCAATATGCCTGGACTGCACTTGGTCTTCATCGAAGAGCCTGAAGCGCATCTTCATCCGCAGATGCAGGAGGTGTTCATCGAGCAGCTCGCTTCGGTTGCTGAGCTCTTTCCGACGCTGGACGAAAAGAAGCAACCTTGGTGGCCTCAGTTTGCAGTCTCGACACACTCGTCTCATGTTGCCAACCGTGCGGACTTCTCAACGATCCGATACTTCCGTGTCGAGAACGACCCGAATGGTGGCCCCGGCCACCACGCCACAGTCCTCGATCTCACCGACGCTGAGGGCCTCAACAAGGAGTTCCTGCACCAGTATCTGACCCTCACTCGCTCTGATCTCTTCTTCGCCGACAAAGCCATACTCGTAGAAGGCACAAGCGAACGACTGATCGTCCCTGCGGCCATTAGGAACGCCGAACATGAGCTCAGCAGCCAATATGTTGCGCTCATGGAAGTGGGAGGCGCATACGCCCACATTTTCTTCCCGCTCCTTGACTTCCTTGGCCTTCCAACGCTCATCATCACCGATATCGATGCTATAGGCCCGGTCGAGGGTAAGAAGAGGGACGCAGCAACGACAGTTCACGAAGGTAAAACAACAAGCAACGCAACCATCAAAGCTTGGTTCCCTGACCCAGAGGCGCAGACCCCGACTTCCTTGCTGGAGGCGGCTGAGACAGACGCCATCATCCGTGGCAACCGGTACCTTGCGTTCCAAGTTCCCGAGAGCAAGGGGAAAGCGTGCGGCCGCACCTTTGAAGATGCCTTCCTCCTCGCTAACCCTTCCTCTGAGGAACTCACGCTCACTGGCAATGCCAGCGAAGACGAGATCTGCGTCCGCGATGCTGTAGATGGTCTGAAGAAGAGTGACTTCGCTTTGCGATTCGCCGTTCAGGAGACGGGCTGGAAGACCCCTCGGTACATACAACGCGGACTCGACTGGTTACTCAACTACACCACCGCGCATGAACCCGTGACTGAGGCCCCAAACGACACGGGAGTGGTTGTTCGATGACCACCCTGGACAGTGCCGTTGCTGACAACGCCGAGAAAGCAAGCGAGGAAGCTCTCGCTGCTCTCTTCGCCGCGCTCGATGATCGCAGGAACTTCAAGCTCGAAGCGGGCGCAGGAGCAGGCAAGACCTACTCACTGATCCAAGCGCTACGACGCATATTGGAAAACAAGTCCGTTTATCTTCCTCGCAGCGACCAACGAGTCGCTTGCCTGACCTACACCAAGGTCGCCCGCGACGAAATCAAGGCAAGAACCGACGAAGACCCCGCCATCTTCGCCGACACCCTCCACGGGTTCCTCTGGGAGATGATCAGTCCCTACCAGAAGGCTCTCACCGCGGCTCTTCGCTCCTCGGAAAGCTGGCAGGAGCGCCTCGCCGAGAGTCCAGATATCAGCGGGCTGGCGATCGAGTACGACCTAGGGATTCGTGGCCTTCATGAGGACCGAATCACGCTTCATCACAATGACATCCCCGAGTTTGCGATTCAGCTCTTCGGCAACGAGAAATTCCGCTCGCTGATCACAGACCGGTTCCCCGTTATCTTCATCGACGAGTACCAGGACACCCCGTCTGGGCTTGCCGAAGCGGTTCTATCAGGTCACGGAGCGGACCGCACAAACCCCGTCGTGGGCTTCTTCGGCGATCACTGGCAACAGATCTACGACAGAACCTGCGGCTCGATCGAACACTCCTCGCTCACTTCGATCCCCAAGAACGCCAACTTCCGATCAGACCGATCGGTCGTCGACTTCCTCAACAAGTTACGTCCTGAGCTTCCGCAGGCACCTCGAGCCGATGCCAGTGAGGGCACAGTAACGGTCTATCACTCCAATACTTGGCCGGGCGTCCGTTTAGGCAGGCACTGGAAGGGGCAAATCTCCCAGGAAGCTACCCAGGCATGTCTGGAATGGGTCCAACATGCGTCCCCAAGCAGCACATGGATCCAGAATTCAAAGGACTTGAAGGTCCTGATGCTTACGCACGCGACGATCGCGAATGAGTTGGGGTACCCCAGCCTTCCTGGTGTCTTCGGATCTAACGACGCTTTCGCCAACAAGGAAGACCCGGTGATCGAGTATCTTGTCGACACCGTAGAACCTGCCATGCAAGTGTTTTCCGAGAGCAAATATGGGGAGCTGTTCCGCCTCCTGGGAAGCAAGAGGCCAACCCTCACTGCACCGAAGGATAAGCAGCGCTGGTCCGAATATTTCGATTCGCTAATCTCGACCAGCAGCACGGGCACGACCGGAGAGGTGCTGGATCTCTTGAACTCGCAGAATCTCTTCTCCGTGCCCACACGGGTAGTTAAGCGAGGGCGTGAGCTAGAGGAGGCACTACTGGCACTAGGCCCGGGAGAGGAACTGGAAGAGCCGCGAAAGCTGGTTGAGCATCAAGCACTGCGTTCCGTACCGTATACCGAAATACGCGCACTCCGCTCCTACTTGGAAGACAGCACGGTTTTCTCAACCAAACACTCTGTCAAAGGTGCAGAGTTCGACGACGTGATCGTCCTCGTTGGGCGCGGCTGGACTAAGTACGACTTCGCCAAGATGATCGCTGCCCATGCACCGCAGAGCAAGCCAGAACTCAGGCAGACCGGGAGCTTCACGCACTCACGCAACCTTTTCTATGTCTCCACCTCAAGAGCAAAACACAACCTCGTGCTGCTCTTTGTCCAAGAGCTCAGCGACGAAGCAGTCGCGGTACTCGAAGACTGGGCGGGGCAGGAAAGCGTGATCTCTATCGAGTTCGATGAAGCAGGTGTGCCACGGTCGCTCACCGTGTAGGCGCTGCCACGGAGAGAAGGCGCGGAACGCTCTTCAAATCTTCGTGCGCGTAACCCGCAACTGATGTGTGTCACCGCGCATGCCCGAGACGATAGCTCTCACCAGCGCGTGAGCCATTGCACGTGACCCATCCTCATGGCCAAGGTCTGGCGACCGTTCCAGAATTGATGGATGCATTTACAACTCCACAGCGATGCCCCGGCAGAACGGTTCCCGTCCAACGACCTCGCAGGGGTGAGCGTCCTTGGCTAGACCCCGCACCCCGATCGGCACCTTCGGCAGCATCACCACCACGCGCACACCGGGCGGACGCTACGTCGCCCGCACGCGCTATCGCGACTGGGACGGGAAGAGCCGACACGTCCAAACCACCGGCACCACCAGACCCGCTGCCGAACGATCGTTGAAGAAGAAGCTTGCCGAACGCGACCTCTTCCAACCCGGATTCTCCGGTATGACCGCAGACAGCCCCTTCCCGGCACTGGTGTCGTACTGGCTCGAAGACATGGACCTCGAAGACCGACTCTCCAGGAAGACCCGACTGCTGTACGAACGCAACATGCGCACCCTCGTACTTCCGTTCTTCACAGAAGTCACCCTCCGCGAAATCGGCGTCGCCCGCTGCGACTACTTCCTCAAACAACTCGCGAAACAGAGCTACAACCGAGCACGCCAAGCCCGCGTCGTCCTCCGCCTCGCCCTCGCGCTCGCGGTGCGCCACGAGATCCTCCCACGCAACCCGATGGATCACGTCTCCCGGCTCCGCCGCCCGCCCCATACCCCGGATATCTTCTCCTGGGATGAGCTCAAGGCGATCCGTGCGGGCATCAGCGCGTGGGAGCATCGCCCGATCAAAGCAGGCCCGAGGCCGGATGGGCAGCTCGGCCAGGTCGTGGAAGTCATGCTCGGCACCTCAGCGCGCATCGGCGAGGTCCTCGCAATCCGCCTCGGCGACCTCGACCTGGATACACCCATACCGTCGGTGCGGATATCCGGAACGATCGTGAGCCGGAAGGGAGAACCCACCCACCGCCAAGATCACCCGAAGACAGCCCGTTCCGTCCGCCGCGTCGCCCTGCCAGGGTTCGCGCTTAAGGCGGTACAGGCACGTCTCGAGAAGATTCGCTTCACGCATCCCGATGTGCTGCTGTTCGCCACCCGTCTGGGCACACCACATACGACGAACAACATCCGCAGGCAACTCCGCGACGTCATGGACAAGGCCGGAGTCACGGACGTGACGCCACACAGGTTCCGCCGCACCGCAGCGACCGCGATCAACGAGATCGGGGGACTGCAGCTCGCCTCCGAACTCCTCGGCCACAGCGACCCTTCGATCACAAGAGAGCACTACATTCGACGTAACGAGACCGTCAACCCGATCACGGCAGACTTCTTGGAGCAGGCCTTCGGACGCGCAAGCTAATGATGCCTGATCAGCACAAAACTTTCGAAAATTGTCTCGGAGCGTCTTGTGCCAGTGTCGTAGTGCCTCGGTACGCTGTGAACATGAGCCTCATTGACCGCGCCCAAGCGCGACGCAAGTCCGCACTCGCGGACATGGAAGCAACCGCACAGGAGCTGCTCGGAGAAAACTTCACATCCGACCGTTCTCGGGAGTCCAGTGCATTTTGCGATTCGATCGCATTTCGCCTGATCCGACTTAACGGCGACAAGTTTATCGACCCCAGCACAGTGGATGCATTATGAGCGTCGACAACTATCCGCTCTTCCTCGACGAACCGACTGACGTCGACCTGCTGTCCTTCGATGCAGTCGCTGGGACGGTTGTCGACGCTCTGTTAGATCCACGCCTCGATCCAATTGCGCTCGGTCTCGCTGGGTCTTGGGGAAGTGGCAAAACATCAGTGCTTCGCATAATCGGTAAGCAGCTCAAGCATAAGCAAGGAGAGGCTGTATCTCGTCTCGTCATCGAGACTGACCCGTGGCGATACGACCCGCAGCTTGGAATAAAAGAATCTCTCATTGGGGAGATCCTAACCGCGATCGAAATGGCTCTTCCTGAGGAGGGTGTTGGCGCACAGTCGAAAGTGCTCGTCAAACGACTCCTGAAACGCATCGACTGGACGAAGGCGATGAAGCTCGCTGCCCAGTCCGCAGTAACGGTAACTCTCCCGTCTCTCGACAGTGTGCTCGATCTCGTCAAGCCGAAAGAAGGGGGCGACGAGAACAGCCCTGAACCGATTACGGACATGGTCCAGTTCCGTGCGGAATTTCGCTCACTTCTGGAATCAGCCGGCATGGAGTCGATCAGGAACGTCGTGGTGCTCGTCGATGACCTCGATCGCTGTCTCCCTGAGACAGTCGTTGAGACCCTTGAGACCATCAGGCTCTTTCTTTCCGTTCCCAAAATGTCCTTCGTTATCGCTGCTGACGAAGAACGAGTCGCCGACGCGATTGCTACGCGATACCCCGCTACGCCGGAAACGAAACCCGGCGAAGAGACACCGGCTCAGCTCTACCTGCACAAGATCGTACAGACTTCCGTACCGGTCCCCGCCTTGTCGGACTTCGATACCGAGGCGTACCTCGTTCTGCTCCAAATCCGAAGTCTCGTTGAGCCTCCCGAGTATGCGCAGATTGTCAGTGACGTCTCGATCGCACGACGAGGTGCTGTTGCTCTAGAGACAGTAGCTTCGCTTCAAAAGAATGAATTCCTCGAGCAACGCAACAATGCTGCCCGTATCCGTCCGATTGTCCACGAGAAGACAAAAGGCAACCCGCGACGCATAAAGCGCTTCCTCAACGACCTATCTGTTCGTCTCAGCATCGCTGCGCGCCGTGGGATCACGCTAGACGCAGCGACGATCGCAAAGCTCATGGTCCTCGAGCAGTACTTCCCTGACGAGTTCAAGGAGGTCACCGGCTGGCTGCGCGAGCAGACCTTGCGGCAAAACCTGACTGCACTCGAAGCGCAGGCCGGAACGCCCCAGAGTGAGGGCGACACAGAGCAGCAACCGGCTACAAGCATCACCGACGTAGAAGAAGCAGCGGAGGCTACCGATCCGGATGCCGCGACTCAGGTAGAACTGGAAACGACAGCCGACGCTTCGAAGCCTCGCTTCGGCGATGGGCTCATCCGTTGGGCTCGTCTGTCTCCACCGTTGGCGAAGAAGGACATCGCACCGTATCTCGTGTTCGCGGCCAGCTTCAAGAGTGTGTTCCTCGCGTCCGAAGGATTGCCTGAGTCCATTCGAGATATCGCAACACAGCTCCTTTCGCGTTCCATTACCGAGGCGCGCCGAGTGACTGACGACATGCTGCGCAACTTGCAGCCCGCAGTGGCAGGCAAGCTTATTCACTACATCGGCGGTGTCATCGTTGATGAACCGCAGAAACAGTCCGCTGGGGTCGTGGCGCTGCTTCGAATCAGTCGTGTTCAGCCCTCCGCGGTCGCGATAGTCGTCGCTGCGCTCAAACGGCTTCGACCCGCAGAGCTTAAGGTCGGTGGCTTCGTTCAGCTTCGTGCCGATGACCCCGAGGCGATCATCGAGCAGATGACACAGATGGCGGATGCAAGCGGACGCAAAGAGCTTGTTGAGGCTGTCGCTGCTGCCAAGGAGGGCATTTAGTCATGGGGACAAGCTCGTCGTATAAGGGATCGACGAGTAAAGTCGGTCGCGCCCTCCGCGATGGTGTCGATCAGTGGGCGGACGGCCAGACGGGGGGTCAGAGGACCGGCATTCCGGAGCGCGTGGTCGCGCAAGCCCTCAAGATTCCCGTGTTCTCACGCGGCTCTTCGGGCGGTGGCGGTGGAGGAACCGGCGGCGGGGGTGGCACGGGGCGCAAACAAAGCGCGCCGCGCCGTGATGCCCGCGCGTATGCCGCAACCGCGAGCCGTGCGGCAAACCTGGCTCGGGCCTTCCGTGACGGCAATCGAGAAGCGCTCGCAAAGGCAGGACTCGACTTTGACGCACTGTCCGCTCTCCCCACACGGGCGGAGATGGTGCGAGCCATCCTCGACGTCGTTTGTGAAGCGCAGACTTCGAGTGATATTCCGGCCGAAGAGCAGCGGGACATCGCGCACCACCTGCTCGAGTGGATGCTTGACACGGATGTGAATCCATCGACCCCCGATGCCGCAGCCACGGCCGAGCACGCAATCGGAGTGATGATCGCCGAGATCTTCATTTCCGAATCGAACGAGTTCACGTCGACCGATTCTGTCTCGCGAGAGGACTTCATTCTCGAGGTCTACGACACGAGCCATCACCTAGCGTCGCGCGCAAATCTTTCCGAGACGGGCGCCAGCCCCGACGCGATTGATTCAGCTATTGAGCGCGGCCTTCGATACCTGCGACGTATTTACAATGAGAGATCAGAGTAGGCATGTTCTCGTATGAATTGACTGTCGCGCCGGTCCCGTCCACCCTGACGCCCGATTGTGATCGGACGTTCTATTGGCATGACCACGGGTCACACTCGCACTTCCGAGCCAACTACGGACCCCTGCTCGGCGGTCTCGGAGCTGTCAACGACCGCAACATCGACCTGGTCCGTATTGCCATTGCCGTCCTCGCGGCGGACCGATCCTCTCTCCGCTCGGGGCGGCTGTCGAACTGGAACCAGCGGGATATCTCGATCACCGTTGACGTCCTAGCGGTCAGACCCTGGGACGGCGTCCGAACGGAGCTCGAGCAACTACTCGGGTTCCTTACCGGCGATATCTGGCGGTTCACGTTTCGTGAGAATTTCGGTGCGCCCGAGCAGATAGCCAACGTCGGTCTCGGTGCGACCCGCGTCGTGCTCCTAAGCGGCGGAGCTGACTCGGCAACGGGTGCCCTGCTCTCAGCAGTCGACCTAGCCTCACGAAGCGAGCAACAGATTCTCGTCTCGCACTGGGCCTCCCCAAACCTATCGCCGATTCAGTCTCGAGTTGCGGATGCGATCGAGGAGATCGCCCCTGGCACGACGGCTGACCATGTCAAGATTCTGCTCGCGCGTGGTCGTCGCTCACCGACAGGCAAGTCGTATGGCAAGGAGCACTCGACGCGTTCTCGTTCGTTCCTGTTCATCGCACTCGGCCTCGCGGTGGCGTCTGTGCACAAGGTTCCGCTTTGGTTGCCGGAGAACGGCTACGCATCGATCAACCCGCCTCTGTCTCGTAGCCGGAGAGGAAGTCTCTCCACCAAGACGACGCATCCAAAGTTCCTCGGCGATCTCATCTCGCTGCTCTCTGCGGTTGGCGCGCACCACGACCTAGTTAACCCGCATACTGATATGACCAAGGGGGAGATGTTTCAGCAAGTCCGGGAACTGCTTGGGCACGATCGTGCCAGCGCTTTCCTGAGCGAGACTTCGTCGTGCTCCCACACCGGCGCGAAGTCCTACGGACTCTCAGCAAAGATTGCGTGTGGAGTGTGCTTCGGATGTGTGCTGCGAAGGGCCTCCTTTACCGCCGCCGGGTTGGACGACCATACGCCTTACCTGGTGCCCGTGGGAGAGAAGCAGTTGGCCTGGGTCAAAGAAAAGTCTGTACTGCCCGCTATGCGTGACTTCCTTCGTGAGCCATTCGGAGAATCAGACCTCGCAAAGCTCCAGCTCCCGTCGAGCATCGCGCTTGCCGACGCCGTGGATTTATGCCGTCGAGGACGCGAGGAACTGCGGGGAATCGATCTATGAGACTTCCACCCCCGCTCGATACGCATGCGCACGTGGACCCCGAAATCGACGGCTCTGAGTTGCGCAAGCTTGGAGCTTTCGTGTTCGCCATGACGCGCTCGCTCGACGAGTTTAGAGCTGTCAAGAGCCGCACGGACCTGCGAACGCTGTGGGGCGTCGGAGTGCATCCTGGACTGGTTCGAGCGCAGAAGTCCTTCACTGTCGAACGGTTCGGCGAGCTGATCAAGAACGCAGCGCTCGTCGGCGAAGTCGGACTCGACGGCTCCAGTCGTGTACCAATCGAGTTACAGACCAAGACGTTCCGGCAAATCCTCGGGGAGCTTCAACGTCGACCACGGATCGTGAGCATTCACAGTTCAGGCGCTCACCTCCGTGTGCTGCGCGAGCTACACCGAACACCCGTGCACGGCGCCATTCTGCATTGGTGGACCGGGAACGCGGAGCTTACCGAAGAAGCGGTGAGGCTCGGCTGCTACTTCTCACTCCCTCCAGCCATGATGTCCTCTGAGGAGATACTTCGCGCGATCCCGCCACATCGACTTCTCACAGAGACTGATCATCCGTACGGAGACAAACGGATACGAGGTGCGAAACCTGGTCGCGTGGATGAGGTCGAGCAGCGACTTGCCAGCCTTCGAGGTATCGAACCTCGCGCGCAGCGCGTAGAAGTGTGGCGAAACTTCGCAAGCCTTGTGGATGAGGTGGGTGTCGGACGTAGCCTGACCTCTGAGTGGAGGGCAAGGATTCGCGGCGGTGACGAGCCATGAGTATCACTGCAATCGTTTTGATCTCCTGCGTCGCGCCCACGCGTTCGAGCCACTTAAGGAGCACCCATGGCCACGGTTCATAGTCAGATCACGTCCGCGGCGACGACCATCTCGGAGAACATTGAGGAGCTCTCCGGCAATCGGAAGTTGATGTCGAAGAACATAATCAAACAACTTCGAGACCTGACTGAAGGCGTCATAGTGCGCGCACATACTAGGTCGGATTCCACAACGTACGACCACGACGCCATCAAGTCAGGTACCGCGTGGATCGGATCTTCTGGTAAGAAGTTCAACTTCCTCCACAAGTTCCACAAGCTACTCCAGCAGAGCGAATCGCACTACACGTTTGACGGTGACGTGTCTGAGCGGCTCATGCTCAAGTACTACGTGTACCTACTGCGGATACGGACACTGTTGCGAGAGGAGTTCGGCCTGGAGGTGCTCTCGAACCTCGAAGATTTCCCAGTAGACCTGGACCCATCGCTCAGTGAATTCCACCAGAAGATCGCTGAGCGCATCGATGCGGCGGCTCTGCTGGCTCCCGGCGAGGGTCAGGACGATCATTACTACGTCCAGTCGGTGCGCCCTTTTGTCATCGACGGTCGGATTTTGTATGAAGTGACCTTTGCGGGCGTCACCGATAACCCGAGCAAGTTCGACCGAATCATCGCGTTCACGGACATTGACGTTTCGGCGCGCTATGCCGCACATCTCCTTCTTTTCCACGACGAGATTGAGGTACTCGGTCGGAAGATGCCGATCAGCATAATCCGAGGGTGGAACGTGGCGATTCGCCCGTGCGAGATTCAGCACCTCGCGGAGATCTTCGGGATGGAGACTTCAGCGTCGCGGACGGTCGAGTACAAAGCGCTCATGCAGTACCTGACCCAGACGGGGGCGAGCTTGCTCGACCTGATGGACATGAAGACCTCGCAGTACGATCGGATTAAGGCATACGCAACCGCCAAAGCGAAGCCCCCGCAAATCTTCCCGATGCTGGATCGCGTGCGTGAGCTCGTCCGGTCAAATGCGCCAGGGACAAACATCGTTCGATATCTCATGCTCGAGATGAACAACCGCGTCATCAAGCTGCAACAGGACGGGCGGCCGAACCGGTACTTGTCGAACCTGCGCCTTACATCTCGGGCGAGCCCGTTCGACTCGATGCCCTTCGCGGCTAGCCCTGCTGGTCATGTTCCTCGTCTGACGGACCTCTTTGAGGCGCTAGAGACGAAGGGGCGAGAGCACGAACTGCTTGGTCGACGTATCCGCACGAACGTCGAGCAGCATGGATCCCTCTACACATCGGAAGACGATCTTTCCGGTTTCGATGACCTTGACGCTTTGATCGCAAAGCATAATGAAACGCTCCCCCCCACGAAGAACCACGCGGGTCGCACCCTCGTGAAGGACAAGCGTCACGTCTTCATGCAGCAGTACGAGAACGACACCGTCGGGATTGTTGAACGGCTTCAGGCGCTGGCTGATACAGGCGTCAACGGGCACGAGCAAGCCGTCGATCGATGGCTCGATGAAACTACGTTAAAGGTCGATGACGAGTCCAAGCGCGCGGCGTTGAAGTCCCTTTTCTCTCGCTCGCGGGTCGCAATGATCTACGGCGCAGCGGGCACTGGCAAGTCGACGATGGTCAACTACATCGCGAACTACTTCGGTGAGAACTCAAAGCTTTTCCTCGCACACACGAACCCAGCGAAGGCCAACCTTGAACGCAAGGTCGCCGCGCAGCATTCTGAGTTTCGGACAATCGCCAGTCACTTGGCACGCGGGGCCAGTGGCACCTACGACGTGCTAGTGATCGACGAGTGCAGCGTGGTGAGCAACGCCGACATGATTCGGATCCTCGACAGCACCGATTTTCAACTGCTCGTTCTTGTGGGCGATGTGTTTCAGATCGAAGCTATTCAGTTCGGGAACTGGTTCACGATCGCACCGGATTTCCTGCCACCTCTGGCTGTCTTCCATTTGGAGAAGCCCTGGCGAACGAGTGACGAAGGCTTGCTCGATTTCTGGGCGAAAGTGCGATCGCTCGATGACGGAATCGCGGAGTCCATTGCGCACCACGGCTATTCCGGCGTGCTCGACGAGACGTTGTTCACCCGGCTTCGCGACGATGAGATCATCCTCTGTCTGAATTACGACGGGCTCTATGGGATCAACAACATCAACAGGTTCCTGCAAGCTGGCAACACAGGCAAAGCCGCCACTTGGCGCGCGAGCACGTACAAGGTTGGTGATCCGGTGGTGTTCGGCAGCTCCGGTCGTTTCCAGCCGCTGATCCACAACAACCTCAAAGGCAGGATCGTCGACGTTGAGGTCGCTAACGACCACATCCAGTTCGATATTTGGCTAGATCGCAACTTCTCGGAGCTCAGTGTGTGGGCGATCGAGGGACTTGATTACATCGACGAATCCACCGTGCGCTTCAGCGTCTTCCTCCCTGGTAATACCGACTCTGACACTGAGGATGATCGCAGCCTGGTGCCCTTCCAGGTGGCCTATGCTGTATCAATACACCGCTCCCAAGGTCTTGAGTATGAATCGGTGAAATTGGTCATCACCGATGCGAACGAGGATGACATTTCGCATGGAATCTTCTACACGGCGGTGACGCGCGCGCGTGAAGTCCTCAAGATTTACTGGACCCCGGAGACGCAGCAGAAAGTTCTCGACCAGCTCGATCCTAAGCGAAATGGTAGTGACGTGGGATTGCTCAAAGCGCGGCGCGGACTCAGACGTCCCAAGTAGCTAGTGGAGCTAAGTCGTGGGTTTCTCATCGATCCCGTGACCCGTCGACCGGTACAACATCCAGTCCTGACCTAGACCCGGCGTATATTGCCCGTGGCGGAGTCGAGACCGGGTACAACGCCGAGCAGCAGCTCACATACGAGACCCTGGTGTCCCCGGGAAACGGCTGTCGAGGGTGTCCACGAGACTCGCGGACTTCTCTGACGCTCAGCGGTCAGGCGGCGTACCTTCTCAGTGCGGAGCTTTCCGGTGATGCTTCCATAAACCCCACGTAAACCCCTGCCGAAGGTGTGAAGACCTACCAAGAGCCGGGACCTGGTCGGGACCTGATGCATGCAAACCATGCAATCCATGACGTGAAACAGGGCCGTTTGAGGGGTAGAGATGCCCGGAAAATCAAGGATCTGGGCTGAACCGTCTACCTGGGGGTTAAGGGGTCGCAGGTTCAAATCCTGTCAACCCGACCAAAAAGCCCAGGTGAGAGCAGGTTTCTCACCTGGGCTTCGTCGTTTTTCTTGTCCTTTCGGAGGGGATTCTGGAAGCATCCGATCGCGGGTACTGACGCCTTCCGTGACGCGTCGATTGCGGCCGTTGCGACGAGCGGGGACCTGGCCGGGGCCTAGCCGGGACTTGGCCGGGGCCTGGCCGGGACCCGGAACCCGTTTGTGCTCCGTTCCGCGACCGTTCTCATCGCAAAGGTGCCGTCGGTCAGCGAGGCATGGCAAGCTTGTCGCAGTCGGGGTCTTCGTGGCTGTCGAGGAATGCGACCGCGCGGATGGGTGAGCCGTCCCCCGCTGTGATGCGCAGTGGCAGCAGCGCGACCTCAAGCTGAGGGGGCAATTCGGTGAGTCCCGCCAGGTTTTCAACGATCACGCCACCGCGACCCAGCCACAACTCATGTACTGGCATGCTGAAAGTGTCGGCTACGCCCTGGCTCTCACCCTTGGCCTGAGCCTCGCCTTTGGCCGGGCCCGGGGCCTCGCCCTCGACCTCGCCCTCGGCCGATCCGCTCCCCGCGCCCGATCCACTCCCCTCGGAGAGCACCATATCGAGGGCGGTCGCATCTGGGCTCAGCGTGTCGACCCCGAGCACACGTGCCCCGCGCTCCCAAAGCGTCTCAACCAGTTCGAGCGCGAGCGAGGGATGCCGCACTCCCAGCGGCAGCCCGAAGTGCGCATCCCATCCCGACGCGATGAGCACGATTGCGGGGAGGCGATCCGGCACTTGGCCTTCGATGCGCTCGCTTCCCAGCGCTTCGCAAGGTTCAGCAGGTTCCGGCCCGATGGCGAGCACCGCGGCTTCGCCGGAGAGCATTTCCAAAGGGATTTCGTCAACCGTCGCCCCGCCGATGATCGAGTGCGCAGGCGCATCGAGGTGGGTGCCGGTGTGCGAGCCGAGGTCGAGTCGAGCGACGGCGACTCCGTCGCTCGCAACAGTGAGCGCGGGGGCGACCGTCACCTCAGGGTCACCCGGATAGACCGGCATGCCCGAGACGATGGGGTGACTGAGGTCGACGATTCGCATGTTTAGTTCTCCAGACGCAGCGCGGCCGTCTCGTCTGCTCCGTCGAGCAGGTGCCCGGTCGGCTGCTTGTCACGCGGATCGATGAGTCCGAGTGCGCCGCCGCGGCCAATGCCATACATGAGCCCAAGATAGAGCACGAAGCTGATCGCGAACGCCGGAATGTTTGCCCCGATCGGACTTGGCAGCACATACGCGAGCGTGTACGAGAGCGCAGCACCGATCACCCACACGATTACGGCGATCCAGTTGACCCCGCCCCGGTACCAGTATCGGCTTTCGGGGCGCTCGTGCAGAATCTGTCGTGAGTATCCGCTGCGCTTCAGGAGGTAGTAGTCGGCGATCATGATCGCGAATACCGGCACGAAGAACGCGCTGATGATGAAGAGGAAGTCGGTGAATTGGTTGAGCAAGCCAAGGAAGGTTGATCCCACCACCGAGATGATCCCGAGCACGATTGCCGTCGGCATGAAACGAAGATGCCATCTCGACTGAGCGTTCACCACTGAGGTCACCATGCCAAAGACCACCATCGTGTTTGTCGCCATGACCGAGAGGAAGATCGCAATGCCGAGTGGCCAGCCGAACTCCGCGACGATCACCGACGGGTCGAATGGCGTCGCCTCGTGCCCGCGCAGCAGCACGGTGCTGAATGCGACGAGGCCGAGGAACATCGCGATGCTCGTTGACAGGGTGTAGCCGACACCCGAGCCGATGATCCCAGCCCTGCTGCTCTTCGCATGGCGGTTCATGTCTGCTGAGAGCACGGTCCACGAGATCGCGGTCGCGATGACCATGTCGAGCGTGATGAACGGGGTGCCACCAAGTTCAGCATCGACCGGGATCGAGGCGAACTCCCCCGGACTGAACGCGCCGAACGCTGCGGCGAAGACGAACCCCATGACGACAAGGATCGCCAGTGCGAGCCACGGTTCGACGCGGGAGATGCCGGTGTGGCCAAAGATTGCAAGCACCACGACGATGGCCTGGCAGAGTGCAGAAAACAGCATCGGGTTTGAGAAACCGGTGGCCTCGAACACAAGATAGTTCACGGTGACGCCTGCGAGCATCGCCTGCACCCAGCTCCAGCCCATGAGAATGATGAGGTTAGCGGCGGCTGGCAACACGCTGCCGCGAATCCCGAAGGAGCCGCGCGTGAGTGCCATGGTCGGGAGCCCGGTGCGGGTTCCCATGTTGCCGACGAGCACGAGCACCAGCACGCCGATGAGCGTGCCGACCACGATCATCGCGCTCGCCGTGCCGAAGGAGACCGCCGGAGTGAAGAGAGTGCCGGTAAGCAGCGTCGTGACGACAAGGTTCGCCGCAAGCCAGATCATGCCGATCCGCAGCAGCGACTGTGTGCCGCGCACGGGACCGGCTGAATCGTCGTGGCCATCGAGATTCACGGCCATCGTTTCTGGACTCGTCATGTTCAGATCCCCCGCTCGTTCTCGTTGGCAACAGCTGAGTCAGCGAGGATCGTGGCAGCTTCTGGCATGGGTGACAGGTGCTCGTGCACCGCAACGAGCCCCTGATTGTCGCCGGTGACCCGGAAGAGAATCGTCTCGCGTTCCACGTAGGATTCGGGGCCGGCTGCGGTCTCAACGCTCGTCGCCACGGTATGGCTGAATACCGCCCCTCCCGGGAAGGTTTGCACGAGACGCTCGGTCGAAGCGCAGGAAGTGACGCGCCATCCCGATGCAATCCAGCCGGCCCAGAGCGATTCATACTCGGCCCGCGAGTTCAGGCGGGCTGGTTCTGGATGAAAAATGAAGCTGGCGTCGTCAGCGAAACCGGCGAAATACTCCGCGGTATCTGTGGCGGCGAACGCCTCGATAATAGCGTCAGCCGCAGCCAGCACGGCTGTCTGATCCGGGGTGTGCATGATGCCTCCGTTGGCGGGTGTGGGGGTTGCGTTGTCGTCAGTGACGAACTGAAAAAGAGAACAAGAAGTCGTGTTGCAGGCGCGAGCGGCCTGCGCTGGTGGGGTGGGCACGTGATGATCCGCACCCCACCGATGCCGCGAGGGCATACGTGTTTAGTCGCGGGCCGCCATGGCGCTCACGAGCTCATATACGACGTGGCTCGCCGCCACGGCTGTGATCTGGGCGTGGTCGTAGGCGGGAGCGACCTCGACGACGTCGGCGCCGACAATCTGCAAATCGGCGAGGCCTCTGATGAGGCGCAGCATCTCTCGGCTTGTGAGTCCGCCTGCTTCTGGGGTGCCGGTGCCGGGTGCGTGGGCCGGATCCAGCACATCGATGTCGATGGAGATGTAGAGCGGTGCGTTCCCGACACGTTCACGGATTTTTTGCAGTGCAGCGGGAATGCCGTGCTCTTCGATGAACTCGCTCGTGACGATCTGGAAGCCAAGCTTCACGTCGTCTTCGAGGTCGCCCTTTCCGTAGAGTGGTCCGCGTGTGCCGCCGTGCATCGAAGCGGTGAGGTCAATGAGCCCCTCTTCGGAGGCGCGACGGAAGGGGGTGCCGTGCGTGGTTGGGGCACCAAAGTAGGTGTCCCAGGTGTCGAGGTGAGCGTCGAAGTGCAGTACCGCTACGGGGCCGTGCTTCTTATTGATGGCGCGCAGCAGGGGCAGCGCGATCGTGTGGTCGCCGCCGATCGTCACGATCTTGTCGACCTGCGAGCCGAGTTCGGTCGCGGCTTCTTCGATCTGACGCACGGCCTCATCGAGGTTGAAGGGGTTCGCGACGATGTCGCCAGCGTCGACGACCTGTTTCACATTGAAGGGTGAAATGTCTTGCGCCGGATTGTATGGGCGCAGGAGGCGCGAGGCCTCGCGTACGTGGGCGGGGCCGAAGCGCGCGCCTGGGCGGAAACTCACGCCGGTGTCGAACGGGACACCGACCACGGCGATGTCAGCGGCAGGAACGTCTTCGATGCGCGGGAGCTTCGCAAAGGTGGCGATACCGGCATATCGCGGGGTCTGGCTCGCGTCGACCGGTCCCTGTGGAGTGTGAGAAGTCATGATGCGTCTCATCCTTTCCAAGTTTCCTGAGAGTAAACAAGTGAGTTCTATTGGTGAACTCGCACTTACTCTAGACTGAGAATGCGCGGAGGTCAACGCGGCGGATCACACGCGCACCGCACGCGACCGGATCAAGGCAGATCCGAGTCGCCTCGCACTTCTTTCGCCGCAGACAGGCGGCAGCATGCGACCGATCCACCCGACGGCTGCCGTCGACCCGATCCACATCGGCGCAAAACTGCGCGCTTCACGGCTCGCGCAGTCACTCACGCTCGAACAGCTCGCGCGGGCGACCGGCCTCACCAAAGGCTTCATCAGCCGCATCGAGCGAGACGACACTATGCCAAGCGTGCCAACGCTCGTGCAGCTATGCCAAGCGCTCTCGCTCCCCATCGGCAACCTCTTCGAAGAGCCAGAACTGCAACTGATCCCCCTCGACACCGCACCAGCCATCAATATGGGCGGCACAGGCGCAGACGAACGACTCGTCACCCCGCGATCAGAGGACCGCGTTCAGGTGCTGCGTTCTTCGCTCGCACCAGACGCAAGCGGTGGAGACCAGCTCTACACCGTCAACTGCAACCTTGAGTCGTTGCATGTCATCTCAGGCACACTCGAAATCCAATTCCCTGACCGACAGCTCACACTCGGTGCGGGCGACACCCTCACCTTCCCCGGTCGCACCCCCCACACCTGGCGGGCCGGAGAAACCGGGGCAGAAGCCGTGTGGGTACTCGTACCGGCCGCATGGAGCGGTTCGGCCTGACCGCAGGCCGCCAAGCTTCGCCCCCATGAACCAATCAGCACACACACCAGTGTGAATCGCTAGGCGATGCGGTCCGGGCGCGCGGGATCAGCCCTCGCGCGTCAGGAGAGCTTCACCTGCCCCGGATCTGATCCAGCCGGGACAAGACGCGTTCAGGCAGGGCGTGCTCAGGCACCTCAAGGAAGAGCAGCGCACCCGCAGGAAACTCGCCGAGGAATTCTTCATCCACCAAGAAACGAGAGTCGAGCACTGGCACCGAACCGTCCGTGAACCTCAGCTCCTCCACGGTACGAGAACCGATCGGCCAGCGGTAGTGCTCCGCGATGTTTCGAATCGGGCCCCAGGATTCGGCGGCGCTCTCCCTCTCCCGCTCATCAAAAATGATTCCGGCGAGCGCGCAGTTCGCCAGGGTGCGCAGCCAATCGGCGAAGTGCATCGCGGTATTTTCTGCATCATCATCGTCAAATTCGTGCTCAGACGACGAATCCACGGCACGATCCGCCAAGGTGAGCAGCGAGAGCAGCGACGGGAGTTGGAGGATCACGGGTTCCCGCTGCGTCTTTGCCGCAGTGTCGACGAGTTCCTTCGCTTGGGCACGGAGCCCTTCGTCGGCAAGCAGCGCCCTCGCCGCAAAACCCGCCCGAGATTTCTCGCCCATTGCAGCTCTGAGCTCCGGGCGGTGTTCCAGTGCTTCGACGATCATTCGGTCGAGGGGAATCAATGCACATGCGGGTGCGAGCAGAGCCTGCGTCTGTCCGAGGTGATTTGAGTACGCGGTCGCATCACGCCAGGGAATCGCCCGATTCTGCAAGAGGACGCGCTGCGCGTACGATGCGGCGTCGAGCATGAGAGCCGGGCTGTCACCGTGCTGGGATGTCGTGGCGAGGGAGGCAATGAGTGATTCGGACATGAGGTGCTCCTTGAACGTGGGATCGGTGGGAAAGCTGCGGGCCCGTCGCTCTGCGACGAACGGGCCCGCAGCGGGACTGCATCAGACGAGTCGTTTGACGCTCTCGCCGTGTTTCTCTTCAAGCTCGCGAATGCGATCTTCGAGCTTCGCGATCTTCACCACGTGCCGGTTCGGTACGTTGATGAGCGGCATCTCGTCAATAGATCCCCGCACGCGCCGCGGACCCTGATGCCCCCACACGGTGGCGAGGAGTTCCGAATCGTTCTCCCCACCCCAGGAACCGTAGTAGAAGAGATCCTGCGCGGGCTCCTCCTGCACGAACTCCTTGACGAACTCTGCGTAGGGCTTGCCGCGTCCCAGCCTCGCCTTCCGCTCTCCAGTTCGCAGCGCCCGCGTCCCTTCCTCGTCGACCACGAACGTCTCCGGGTTCCATGCCACGCGGTAGATTTCGCGGGCAACGTGGTCGGAAATGCGGTTGAGTTGCAGATCCTTGACCACAAGCTCCGGATCACGCTCAAGCACGTCACCGTAGCCGCCACCCGAGCCCTGGGAGATCATGTACAGCTCCCCCTCCTGCGCGATGTCGAACTGCAGACCCATGTGGTACGAAATGTAGGTTCCACCCTCGAACGGCTGCTCGTTCATGATCCGCTCGATCGAAAGATCGAATGCAGACGGATCCTTCTGCACGATGTCGAAGATATTGATTCCCTTCACCATCGTGAGCGGATATGTGGGGCAGCCATAGCCGCCGAAGAGGCCGCCGACCGAAGAGAACTTGGCCCCGGAAGTCACCGTCATGAAGCCCCAATTGTCGGTGTTTCTGGCCGCCACGATCATCTCGTAGCCCATCCCGCCTCGGTACTTGCCGAAGCCTTGGTTGTCACGCACGAGACGCTTGCTCACCAATTGCAGGAACGGAACTTCCTCCTCCATCACCTCCTGCTCTCCCGTGTCTGCCATTGCGCAGAAGAGCGGCGCGATCGCGTCCTCACCGTCGCGGAAGGCTTTCGCGCCACCGCCCATGCCGTTCAGATCAGCACACAGGTTTCCCACTTGCTCGCCATGCTGCGTCGTGCCACCCCAGAGGAAATTATTGATCTGGTTGAACCACGGAGCGAGCACATTGGCATACTTCTCTTCGACAGAGAATTGCAGCTTCGCATAGGCGGTCTGCAGCGCAGTGAACGCCCGGAAAGAAGCCTGAAGGTTCTGACCGGTTGGTGCGTCGTAGCTGCAGTCGGCCCAGGTCCCCTCGTCGGAAATGATCTCAATGGGCGAGAGTGCACCCGTCGAGCGCGGCAAATCTGGCCACCAGTACGAAAGCACCGCCTGCGCAAAAAACGCCTTCGTCGATGCCAAGGGCGAGTTGATCGCGCGGTTGATGATCTCAGGGCCGGTGCCCCGCAGATCCACCGTGAGTTGATCACCTTTCACCGTGATCTTCGCAGCGAATTTGATCAGGATGTTCTCCTTGAGCGTGGAGTCCACAAACTGATTCACCCGCACGGTTCCGTCAGGCATCTCAGAGATGCGGCGGCGAACTTCGTTCTCCACATCCTCAACCGTCATCCGAATCGCACCGACGAAAGGTTCGACCCCGAACTCCTCAATCGCACGATCCACGATGTCGAGCACGCGACGCACCGCACCCATCTTCACCTTGATGTCGGCGAGCATGAGCTTTGGATCGCGCGTGGAGTGCTGCAGGAAGGTCAGGAGGTCGCGGCGCAGCTTGCCCTCCTCCACAATCTTGATGGGTGAAGCACGGAGGCCGTCATCAAACGGGGTCTCAGAACCGGAGGGCATGCCGCCCGGCTCGCAGGCACCGTTTTCGCCCTCGTGGATCGTGGCCCCGACCCAGGCGATGATCTCTCCCTCACGCATCACAGGCACGAGCATCGACTGATCCGTGTTGTGCACCATTCCGAATCGAGCATCGTTGTGGAAGAAGCCGTCACCGGGGCGAACGCCCACGGTCGGCTCATCCTTCCAGTACTTCATGATGTGACGGATCGGGTGGTGGAGCACCGCGGAGAATGCGATCACGCCGCGGTTCGACATGTAACACACATCACCCGACGCGGTGTAGACCGCGACAGAGAGGTCTGCCCATTTGGCGCCGGGAGCGGCACCCATGCTCTCGCACATTTCAAAGGCTTCGTCGAGGGCGCCAGCCAGTCGACGCCGGATCCGGTCTGCCAGCAGCGGATCGGTCTCCTGTTGCAGCACACGCTGTTCCAGCGGAGTCCGCTTGGCAATCTGGTGGTCACGCATGATCTCGGGATCGGGCCCGAGAAACAGCGTGGTGTCGTTCATGAAGTCGTTGACCCACTGCTGCTCTTCTGCGGTGAGATGGGTCTCCGGGGTGGGATGCACATGCGCATGCCCCTGCATTTCGGTAGTGCTCATTTGTTCTGCTCCTTTGCTCGAACTGCCTACTTGGCCTGACCGGCCGATTCCTGAAGCAACCAGACGGCGCCCTGCGGGGTGGGCTCAATCCGCCACCCTGGTTCGACCAGATAGGTTGTGCTCTCTGTGGTGATGACGGCCGGACCGTGGATGACGAAGTCCTCGTGGAGAGCCGATTCGTCGTAGATCGGGGTGGCGACCGGCTGCTTCTCCGAGACGAAGTGCACAGGGCGTTCGCCTACTGACGCGGGAACCGTGCGCTCCCCTCCGTACTCCAGCTCTTCGAAGTTGACGACCTCCCCGTTGATGTAGGAGGCGACGCGCACCGTCTGCACGCGAACGCCAGCCTCGGGGGCCTGTGTCCCCTCGCCGTAGCGTTCCCCGTAGATCTCTGAGAACTTCTTGATGACATGCAGCACATCACCAACGTTCTCGATCCGGTTGATGTCGAACGACACCGCGGTCGTCACGAGCTGGTTGCCGTAGCGCATGTCCATTTCGAGCCGATGCTGCGCCTTCGCTGGATCGTATCCCTGGCGCACCAAGTCTTCTCGTCCGCGTTTCTCCAGTTCTTCGACATAGCCATTGAAACGCTCGTACTCATCGAAGAGTTTGCGTTCAATCGGTTCATAGAGCACCACATAGGAGCTGCGTTCGTGGATGTGCAACGGCTTCATGTTGCCCGCGCCGAGCGCTGAGAACACCGAAGCAAACGGCGGAAAGAGAATTCGCGAGATCCCGGCCGCTTCGGCGATACCGCAGGCGTGCAGTGGCCCATTGCCGCCATACGCGACCATGGTGTAGTCCTCGACAACGCCGCCGCGTGACCGGAGCTCCATCTCAATGCCAATGGCCATCTCTTCGTCAACAGTTCGCTTGATGACTTTCGCGGCCTCAACCGGATCAAGATCGAGCTCGTCACACAGGGTCTCTTCGACCGCGAACCGTGAGCGCTTTGGATTCAGCTTGATAAAGCCATTCGCGTAGTTCTCCGGGTCGAGGTAACCGAGCAGGAGGTCGGCATCGGTCACCGTGGGCATCAGCCCGCCGCGATCGTAGCAAGCAGGACCCGGATCGGAGCCAGCAGACTCCGGGCCGACCTTCACAGCTTTGTGGATACGGTCGTACGAGGCGATCGATCCGCCGCCGGCACCGAGCGTGTTGAGGTGAATCATCGGGATCGAAACCAGCCAGCGACCGATGGCGGGCTGGAAATCGTAGTGCTGCACTCCCCCCTCGGGCACGAGCCCGATGTCGAACGAAGTTCCGCCCATGTCCATCGACACCACATCGCCAATTCCGGTGCTCTCTGAGAGGTGCTGAGCTCCTCCGACTCCCGCAATCGGGCCAGAGTGGATCGTCTGCAACGCGTCGGTCGAGTTGCCCTGCGCCATGCCACCGGAGTTGTGGATGACAAGCATGGGTTTCTCATAGCCTGACTCGCGAAGGTTTGCCGACAGCTGGTTGAGGGCGTGGAACATCGTCTCGTGCAGGAAGGCATCGATGATGGTCGATTTCGCCCGCACGTATTCACCCTTACGCCCCGACACCTGGCTGCTGAGCAGCACCGGGATGGAGCCCAATTCGTGCGCGGGGTAGTCCTCGAGAATGATCTCAAGAATCTCCTGCTCGTGTGAGGGATTTTCGGTGGCGTTTGTGAGGGCAACCACAATCGCCTCTGCACCGTTGTCTACGAGTTCGCGCACCTGCTGGCGAACGTTCTCTCGGGTCAGGCTCACGAGGACCTCACCGACAGAATCGACGCGCTCCTTGACCGAACGCACGAGGTTGCGCGGGACGATCGGCTCGGGTCGTTCGGCGTCTGCCATGTCTCCCTGTGTCATGCCGTCGAGGCCGATGCCATACCCTTTAGATCGGGAAATATGGATCGTGTCCTCGAAGCCGTGGGTGACGATCGCGCCGACACGAGGCCCCTTGCCCTCTATGAGCGCGTTTGTCCCGAGGGTCGTGGCATAGCGAACCGAGTCCACTTCGCGCAGCACTTCTTCGCGCGTCAGCCCCGCCCGATGGCAGGCGTTGTCGAGTGCGGCATTGAAGCCGAGCGCGAGATTGTGGTGCGTGGTGAGAGACTTCGATTCAATGTAGGTCTCGTCCCAGACGAAGAAGCAGTCGGTGAATGTGCCACCGATATCAACGGAGATGCGTTTCATGATGTGTGCTCCTTCAGTTCTCTCGTGTGTTCGTGACGTGCGGGCGGTCGAAGACCGCGCTCAGATCCGCTTGGGCGTTTTCGCCTGGACCGTAGTTGAGGACGCGTTCCGGGTCGTTTCCGGAGGCTTCCCAGCGCTCGCGGAGCGAATCAATATCCCAAAGCATGTCGACCGTCGGCGGATGTCCGGGGGGCAGGTATTCCGCCTCGATCTGGGTTGCGCATCCCGGGCAGTAGAACTCGATGATGCGGCAGAACGTCGGATCAGGCGAGAAGGTGTACTCGTAGCGTTCCGGATCAATAACCGGCGGGTGGATCTCCTCGGGGTTCCGGTCGTAGACCAGCGTTCCTTCCTTGTAATTGCCACGAGCGTTTCCGAGGTCGTGTCCGCAGATGCGGCACAGCCAACGCTCGCTGTTCAGATCGATCAGCAGATATTCCGTCATTGGAACTCGCATAGTGATTCCTTCAGTCTTCTGTCTTTTGAGGTGGATAGTGAGCGGGCACTCGATTAGGCGCGATCATTCAGAATCAGATCGCCTGCGTCCGAGACGACGAACTGCCAGCCTTCGGGGACGCGCGCGGTGAAGAAGGGGCCTTCGATAATCGCGGGGCCTTCACCACCCGCATTCGCCGCTTGATCTTCGAGTATGTACACGGGTGCGTCGAGCTGACCCGAGGCACTGAGCAGCGACCGCGTGCCCGAAGCGCTCGCGGCGAGTGTCGCAGCTGGCCGCGAGGCTTCGATCGTGGGATGCGGCAGCACGTAGCGGGCGCGCAGTTCCAGGATCTTCCGTTGATCTGCGGCGGGAACTCGCGAGCCGTTCAGCCCGCTGCGGGCATATTCCGTGCCGTCGGCGTTCTCGATAATGATGTTCCAGCTAATCTCGCTTTCATCGAGTGAATATCCCTCTTGGAACATGTACCGCTCCGCTTGCGCAAGCAGGTACCCCTGTGCGGCAGCGACGGCGTCGTCTGAAAGACCCGTGATGTCTTGCTCATAGCTCTGCGAGATGTCGGAAAAACTAATACCAAATGCTGAGAACACCGCGGCCAGACGCGGGATCACCACCTGCTTCACTCCTGCGGCTCGCGCAGCGAGGCAGGCGCTCATGGGTCCGCCCCCGCCGAACGCGGCAAGCGTCGTATCTCCTTCTGCGCGCACCTGGCTCCGGAAGGAGTCGGCAATCTTGACCGCGTGTGCCTGCTCCATCAGGATCAACGCTTCATCGAGTGGCACGCCGAGCGGATCCGCGATCTTCGCTTGGATAACCTGGCGCGAACGCTCCGGATCCAGCGTGAGCTCACCGTTGAGGTAGGTTTCAGGATCGAGCACGCCAAGCAACAGATTCACATCGGTGATCGTCGCTTCGGTGCCGCCAAATCCGAAGCATGCCGGGCCGGGGGCGGCCCCGACGCTGTCCGGGCCAACCGTGATCTGGCCGTCGACAACGCGAAAAATCGAGCTCCCTCCGACACCGGTCGAACGAACATCACTCAATTCGAAGGAGATTGGCACGCCATCGATTGAGCCGCGGCGGTCGGTCGCGATGCGCAGATCCTCGACTGTTCCCACATCAGTGGTGGTGCCGCCGACGTCAATCATGAGCACGTGGTTGAAGCCGTAGGCCTCTGCCATTGCCCGGGTGCCTTCGAGTCCGCCACGCGGCCCGGAAGAGTAGGTTTTGAGTGCCACGGACTTTGCCACACGCGATGACGCACCATCATTGCGATAGATGAGCAGGGGCTTTTTCACCTTGTGAGCCCGCAGCCGATGCTCGGCGCTGTACAGGAAGCGTTCAAGGGTGGGGTGTAGGAAGCTGTTCAGGATCGCTGACCAGAGGCGCCTCGTGCGCACAGAATCAGAGGTGAAGTCCCAGGAGAAGAGCACGGGAACCGAGCCGAGCAGATGGCGCGGGAAGCGTTGCAAGAAGAGGCGCTTGAACTGCTTCTCCTCTTCGGGATCCTCGATCGCGACGATGATCCGCTCGGCACCCGCGGTGGTCACGGCGTTGATCGCCTGTACTAGCGCAGCGTCGAGATCCTTCTGCCCCTGAGGGATGATCGCGATCTTGTCCCCGATGAGGTCGCGGAACAGCGAGCGGGTCGAGTCGCTGAATTGCAGGCGTTCAGCCAGGTCAGCTTCGTCGCTGACAATCCCGATGCTCGGCCCCTTGCGCTCCACAAGAGCGTTCGTTCCCTGCGTGGACGAGTACCTGATCAGGCTGGTGCGTTGCAGCAGAGTCGGCAAGCTTTCCTCGCCAAAAATCTCCTCGGCCGCCTTGGTGATTCCCGCAAAGAAACACTCTGACAGGTCTGCGGGGGTGGTGAGGGTCTTGGTGTAGAACACCTCCGTATCGCTCGCGACACAGATGTCGGTGAGCGTCCCCCCGTTGTCGATGTTGATGAGATAGGTCATCGGCTGAGCTCCTCTTTGAGTCATGTGTGGGCGGCAGCGGTGCCGTTTCCCTCACGAGAGGTGACCGACGCCGTTGCCGTATCCCGAAGCTAGCTCCGCGGCCAGGAGGGCAGGCAAGCCGAAAACGGGTGGCTGCAAGCAGAACCACCCGGGTGGTGGCAGCGTGGGAACGCACCCCCTGGGTGGCTCCACGGTATGGTCGCTATCACAAGGCGGACAGTGATTCGCGTCGCACGGCCAACACGACGGAGTGAGCCAGTGACTCTCATACCACCCAGTGCATCTACCCGATTTCAGCCCCCGACCCCCATCGGGCGCTGGCTCGAGCGGCCGCGCATGAATGCGCTCTTCGAGCAGTCGCAGGGCAGAAGACTGACCCTCATCCACGCTCCGGCTGGCTTCGGGAAGTCGACGCTCGCGGCACAGTGGTTAAGTGAACACGCGCGGCGCGGAGCTCGCACCGCATGGCTCTCCCTCGACGAGGACGACAATCGACCGCTCTGGTTTCTGACCCATCTTCTGGAATGCTTCAAGCGCGTTCACACCGGCCTCGCCGAGAACGTGGCTCAGGTAATCGAGGAACGACCCGAGGACGCCGAACGCTTTCTGCTGCCAGTACTGATCAATGCGGTGTATGAGGTTCCGGAGAGCACAATCATCGTGCTCGACGACTGGCATCTCATTGAGGACCCAAGAAGCAGGGCAATTCTCGCGAAGCTGCTCGACGGTGCTGCGGGAAAACTCGGGCTGATCATTACGAGCCGCACCACACTCGGCCTGCCGCTCCCAAGCCACAGAGTCCAGGATCAGCTGGTGGAAGTCGATCCTCGCGCTCTGCGCTTCGACGTTCGCGAGTCGCACGAGTTCCTGGTGGGGATGAAGGGGATCACGCTCAGCGATGCCGAATTCTCTGAGCTTCACGAAAAGACAGAGGGCTGGGTCGCCGCACTGCAATTGACCTCGCTGTCACTGCGCAAGCATGCCGATCCGACCGCGCTCCTGACCGAATTGGGCACACGACAGCACGGTGTCGGAGAGTATCTGGCAGAGAACGTGCTCGACCTCATCGAGCCGAGGCTCCGCGAGTTTCTGCTGCGAACCTCAGTCCTTACCAGAATGAATACCGAGCTCGCGGAGTTGCTTTCTGACTTCGCCAACGCGGGCGAACTCATTGATCAGGCGCTCACAGGCGACCTTTTTCTGCAGCGACTCGGTGAGACAGGAGGCTGGTATCGCTATCACCATCTCTTCGCCGACTTCCTGCGCGAGCGTCTGGAACATGAGTACCCGGGTCTCGCCCGCGAGCTACATTTTCGGGCCGCACAGTGGTACGCAGAAAACGGGCTCCTCTCCCTCGCAGTGGATCACGCGATCCTCGCTGACGAACATCGCTTTGCTGCCGAGGTCATCGAACGCAGCGCGATGAGACTCGTCGAGCAGTCACGCATGTCAACGCTGTTGACGCTGGTCGAAAAACTGGCTCCTGGAGAGGTGGAGTCTCGCCCCTGGCTCTTGCAGGCAGTCGCGTGGGCATACTGTTTGCTCCACTTTCCCGAGGCAGCTGATCGCTCGCTACGTGAGCTGGATGCTGCGATCGAGGCGATCCCGTCACTTTCCGCAGCGGAACGATTCCGGCTTTCGACGGAGTCGCTCGTCGTGCGCGAATGCCTGGAGATGTATCAGGATCGCGTCTCAGACGATCACCGGCTCCGCTTTGAGGTGCTGGATCAGGCCGACAAACTCGATCCGTGGACGGTGTCTGTCGCGGCAAATGTGCTCACCTTCTTCGAGATCAATCGGGACCGCGGGCCGGAGGCTGCCCGCTTGCAGCAGTGGGCGCGGCAGCACCACGGCAATGTGGTCGGGAGTTTCAGCGAGGTCTATGGCGAGCTTTTTGCGGGTTTGATCGCGTTTCATGACCTGAATACTGCGCTCGTGAAACATCACTGGGAGCGTGCATTTCGCGTAGGAAAGGAGCGCTCCGGAGAGCAGTCGCTTGCCGCTCGCCTTGCCTTGGGATTGTTAGGAAAGCTGCACTATCACCTCGGGCATCTCGACACGGCTGAGGAGATGTTCGAGGAAGCGCTGCGGGTCGGTCAGCGCGCTGGTGTGGTGGATTTCATGTTCCCGGTGTACGAGTCGCTTGCCTCGATCCGCATGGACAGGGGGGATGCTTCAGGAGCGAGGGAGGTGCTTGAGCAGGGTGAACTTGCAGGTCACGACCTCGCGTTGGTTCGTTTGTGGTCCAGGATGGCGACGACCAAGGCCCGCCTCGGCCTGGGCGCCGAAACCCCCTCGACCGAACCGGAAGCGAGCGAGCGCGAACGCGGTTTTCTGCGAGATGAGCAGATCCGCTTCGACCTCGCGATCGCATTGACGTCGCCCGCGGGCACCCCAAGCGAGGCGTCACTGATTGCCGCGGCACAGGAGATGATCCGGCGCACACGCGCTCACGGAAATCGTTTCCAGGCGATGCGCGATCAGGTGACGCTTGCCGGAGTGCTGGAACATCGAGGTGACCACGAGGCAGCCAGCACCCTACTCGAACAGGTGCTTCCCGGGTACGAGGCGAGCGGGCTGATCCAGTCGCTGCGCGAGGGCGGCGAGCAGGTGCGATCTATTGCCCGCCGCATCGCGGAGTGCTGGAGCGATGATCCTGCGCAGGCACGTTCTCGTGCCTGGCTGTGCAGCGTGTGGGGCTCGTCTGACCAGGGTGTGTTCGCTGCAGAAGATCAGCCGGTGTACCGCCCCAGTGGCCCGAACGAAGGCGCTGCTTCGGCGCTGGCCCCCGAACAATTCACCTCGCGCGAGCGGGAGATCATCCGGTTGCTCGATGAGGGGAAAACAAACCGAGAGATCGGGGATCAGCTCTATCTCGGTGTGAACACGATCAAGTGGTATTTGCGAAAGATCTTCAGACTGCTCGAAGTATCGAGCCGCGAGGAGTGCGTGCGGCGGGCCAAGCGACTGAAGGTGATCCCCGATGTTCCTGGCTCGAATTTCATCGAGTGATCCGCCAATTGTGGCGGCGGCGCGGGCGTTGCTCCGCGCCGCATCAGCGGCACGGAGCAACGCCCGTCTGGCGGGTGGACGCACCATCCCGAGAGCGTCTCCAGTTCTGGCTGCGCGTGAAGAGCCGCCATCGGCACTCCGGGGTCCGAGGTCCGGGCTCCGGCCTCCGGGCTCCGGAGCCCCCGTTTACTCTCGCCGGTATTCGAGCCCGATCCACCGCATCAGCCGCGCAGCGATCCAGTACTGAGATGCGCCGGTCGGCCACTGGGTGACCACGCGGCCTGTTTCTGCGGTGAAATAGCTCCGAGTCCCACCCCAGACAGTTTTCGCGAGACGGTTCTGCACCCAGCGGTCGTAGGATCTTTCCACCGCCGGTTTCGTATCTACGATGTGCCGCCCCGATCGCCACGCCTTACGAAGCGCCAGGGCGGCGAACCGCGCCTGAGCTTCAAGGAAGAATGGCACTGGCCCGGCGTTGGTATTCGGACCGTACATGATGAAGAAATTCGGAAAATCTGGCACGGTAATCCCGGCGAGCGCCCGAGGTTCACCGTTCCAGGTCTCGCGCAGTGTGCGTCCATGTGCCCCGGTGACCTGCAGATCGTGCAGATATTCGGAAGCCTTGAACCCGGTGGCCAGCACGATCGCGTCAACCGGATGCACCTCACCCGCGCTATCTACGATGCCAGCTGCGCGCAATGATTGGACGGCGCGTGGCACCAGGGTGACATTATCTTTTGTCAGTGCCGGGTAGAACGTGTCGTTGATCACCGGCCGTTTTCCGTTAAAGGGATAATCCGGGGTCAATGCGGCGATGAGTTCGGGGTAACCTGCGAGCGAGCGCTGCAGATGCGCGAGCGCTGCAGCTTGATTCGCGCTATTTGCCTTGGTGCCAACCGTGGCCGCTTTTCCACCGACCCTGCCTCGTTCAGAATCGAGAAAGCCACGCATTCGGTGCCGAAAATACTGTATTCCGCGTGCTCGTCTCCGGGAGAGCGCAGGATCGAGTTCCTGCACCTCCTTCGGCAGCAGCCAATTCGGTTGCCGTTGAAATACCAACAGCTCATCGCAGGCTTCGGGGAGTTCTCCGACAATCTGCACGGCAGTCGATCCGGTGCCGATCACCGCGACACGCTTTCCCTCAAGCTCGGGCGATTCCCACCGTGACGCGTGAAATATCTCGCCCGCGAACTCACTGCCTTCCGCCCAATCCGGGATATTCGGCACATCCAGAAAGCCAACCGCGCTAATCACCGCATCAAACGATTCGGCAGTGCCGTCGTCAAATTCCAAGAGCCACTGCTGCTGCCCGTCCTGCCAGGTAGCGCTGCGAACCTCGGTATTGAGCCGTATCTGTTCACGCAATCGAAACTCGTCAACCGTGTGATTCATGTACTCAAGAATCTCGGCCTGTTGGGCGTGGGTGCGTCGCCATTCCCATCGACTGAAGGAAAGAGAATAAATCACCGAGACCGTATCTACTTCTGCGCCCGGGTAGCGATTGTGCCACCACGTCCCCCCGATCCCGGGGGAACGGTCAAGGATCACGAAGTCGGTAATTCCGTAGCGCCGCAGCATGTAGCCAGCCGAGATTCCAGCGAAACCGGCACCTATGATTGCTACCCGAGGGGAGCGGTGCTGACGCCCCGTCTTGCTCAAGACATCACCAGCCCACCGCAGACATTCACTGACTGACCGGTCATGTAACGCGACTCTTCCGAGAGCAAGAAGAGCGTCGCATCGGCGATTTCCTCGGGCTCACCCAAGCGCCCGAGCGGCACCCTGGTCAGATACTGCTGCACAAGTTCGTCAACCGGTGTGTTGGTGAGTTCACTGTCGACCTGCCAGATCTTTTCGAGCATAGGAGTCTCAGTCACACCAGGGCAGATCGCATTGACACGAATCTGCTGTGGCGCAAGCGCGTACGCGAGGGTTTTGGTGAGTGCGAGCACCGCGGCTTTCGAAGCGTTATAGGGTGCTCCATACACATTTGTCGCCATTTTTCCAGACACAGACGCGACATTCACAATGGCTGAACCCTCGGTCATCTGGGGAGCGAATCCTTGCATCAGGAAGAAGGGCACCTTCGAGTTGATGGCCAGGGTCTGATCCCAGTCAGCTTCCGAAGTTTCTTCAAGCCTGCGAATAATGGATACCCCGGCCGCATTGACGAGATAGTCGATCTTGCCGACCCGGGCGATCAGTTCAGCCCGCTCCGCTGCGACGGTCAGATCCACGCAATATGTCTCGGCGAAGGTCTCCAAATCGTCAATGGGATTCCGATCCACGCCGATCACCTGACAACCTTTGCTCGCAAGTTTGCGCGCGATGGCATTGCCGATTCCGCTTGCGGCTCCGGTGACAAGTGCGCGTGTTCCCGAGAAGGCGAGCGAGTCAGTCACGAGTGTTCCTTTCTGATGGCTGCTCATGCATACCGACGATGTCAGCGAGCAATGAGCGTGTGTATGGGTGAGATGGTTGTCTGAGTACCGTGGCCGTGGCTCCCTGCTCGACCACCGTGCCTTGCGAGAGCACGAGGACTGAGTGAGCGATCTCCTGCACCAGAGTGATGTTGTGCGTGATGAAGATCATCGCGAAGTTGCGTTCCGTTTGCAGCCGGCGCAGCGTGTCAATGACGACAGCTTGCACCGACACATCAAGGGCGGAGGTGATTTCGTCACAGATCAGCACGCTTGGCTCCACGACGAGCGCGCGAGCAATCGCGGCACGTTGCCGTTCGCCGCCCGAGAGTTGATCCGGGTAGCGGTCAAAGTAGTCGGCGGAGAGAGCTACGTCACGCAGTGCCTGTTCAACTTTGGCCCGGCCATCTTTCAGCAGGTCGGGGCGAAGCTGCTTCATCGCGAAGAGCAGTGAGGCGCCAATAGTTCTGCGTGGGTTGAGTGACGCGTATGGGTTCTGGAAGACGAATTGCAGTCGTTGCCACTGGGAACGGTTTCGACGTTTCACCTTGCTGGCCAAGGCCTCATCTTCAAGCAGGATCTGACCAGCAGCAAGGTTGCCGTGCAGCCCAATGATGCACCGCGCGAGTGTGGATTTTCCGGATCCCGACTCCCCCACAATGCCAAGGCACTCCTGTGGCCCGACTCGGAGCGACACATCATGCAGCACTTCAACGTCACCGTAGTTCGCCACGAGATTGCGCACTTCGAGTGCCGCAGAGCCTGACACTTCAGCACTCAATTCGAGGCCGTGCGCCCCGGTGGGCACCGCGGCAAGCAGCCGTTTCGTGTAGTCGTGTTGGGGTCGTTCAAAGACCTCAGCGACAGTGCCGCGCTCGACGATCTGTCCTTCGAACATCACCGCCACGCGATCCGCCAGAGACTTCACCACCGCCAGGTCGTGTGAGACATAGACTGCTGCAGCATTTCCTTCCCGGCAGAGTTCGCGCACCATCACCAGAATGTGTCGTTGCGTTGACACATCAAGTCCGGTGGTGGGTTCGTCGAGCACAATCACCGCTGGATCACAAGCGAATGCCATCGCAATCGCGACTCGCTGCTGCTGCCCTCCGGAGAGTTGGTGCGGGTACTTGCGCCGAACCGCGACCGCATCAGCGAGTTGGACCCGATGCAGGAGTGTGTTGATCCGCTCGGTGACGTGCTCGACGCTCTCATTTGGCAGATGTTCAGAAAAGATTTCGCGCATCTGCTCGTCGATTCGAAGCGCAGGGTTCAGCGCTGAGCCAGGATCCTGCGGCACGTAGCTCACGGTGGAACCGCGTTGCTGACGTTGCTGCTCTGCCGAGAGCGAGAGCACCTCAGTGTCTTCGACCCGCACACTTCCGCGCCCAAAGCGCAACCCTCGTCTGGTGTAGCCAAGTGCCGCGAGACCGGTCGTAGTTTTCCCCGAACCAGACTCACCGACGAGCCCGAGGATCTCACCGCCACGCACTTCGAGCGATACCCCGTGCACGATCTCACGATCAGAGGTGGTCTCAATCACGAGGTCGTCAATTCGCAGCCGCTGCGTGCGGCTATGTGCCGTCGCGCTCATGCTGTGCCTCCCAGGTTCTCGGCGCTTGCGGTGGTGTCGCCACCCCGACCCTGGTCAATTCGACCAGCGGTGCGAGCGAATGCGTCAGTGAAGAGATTCACGCCAACGGTGAGCAATGCAACCAGCACTGCTGGCACCAGCACCGACCACACATTTGTCGCCATGCCCAGACGGTTCTCGTTAATCATGAGACCCCAGTCCGGAGCTGGTGGTGGCTGACCAAGGCCGAGAAACGAAAGTCCGGCAATAAAGATGATCGAGTAGGTGAAGCGCAAACCGAGCTCCACGGTGAGCGGGGTAACAAGGTTTGGCAGCAACTCTTTCACGATGATGGTGCGAGAAGGAGTTCCGATGGACTCTGCTGCCCGAACGAAATCACGCTCACACACATCGAGCGCAGCGCCTCGCATCACGCGAGCCACCTGGGGGCTGTACGCAATGACGATCGCAATCACGATGAGCCACCAATGCGGCCCGAGCACTGAGATCAGCAGCAGCGCAAGCACGAGCTGTGGAATCGAGAGCAGCACGTCTCCTGAACGCATCACAAGCGTGTCAACGACACCGCCGAGATAGGCCGCCAAGATACCGAGAATGCTACCGATGCTGATGGCCAGCACGGTGGAGAGCGCAGCGATTCCCAGCAGCACCTGGCCACCGGCGAGCGTGCGAGAGAGCACGTCGCGGCCAAGATAATCGCCGCCGAATGGCAGCCCTCCTGCCGGAGCCGCGAAGGGGAAGGTCACCACTTTCAGCGGGTCATTCGGCGCGACGAAAGGACCAAGGATCGCCAGCAAGACCACGGCTGCAACGATGCACAGGCCGATGAGTCCGCGAGTGTCGCGTAGTGTCTTCGCCAGGGTGCTCCCGAGTTCTGTGCGCGCGCGGGAACGAACTGTTGCGCTCATCGTGGGTACCTCCGTCTTGGGGTGGTAGCCATGCTGACGAGGTCAGTCACGATGTTGACCACCACATAGAACACGGCGAGCAATAACACGATGAACTGCACCATCGGCACGTCTCGTGCTGCCACTGCATCAACGAGTCCGCTCCCGATTCCCGGGTAGCCGAACGCAAACTCAACGATCACGACGCCACCGGCGAGATAGAGCAAGACGATGCCGGTCACCTGCGAGATAGAAGGAACCGAGTTAATGAGTGCGTGACGCATCACCACTCTCCCCTCTTTCACACCTTTCAGCCGGGCAAACTCAACAAAGTCCGAGTTCAGATTCTCAATTGTCACGGCGCGTGTCATCCGGTAGATATAGGGGACTACCGCAATGACGAGGGTAGCGATCGGCAGGATCAAGAGTTGTGGCTGGCTCCAAACAATCTCACCGCTCGAGAGCAGCGCCACCGCTGGCAGTATTCGCCAGACCACCGTCGAGAACACAATCACCAGAATGATCGCAACGACGAATTCCGGCAGCGAGGTGAGCACAAGCAGGGTGCCGGTCAGCACATGATCGACCGGACGATCTCTGCGCACCGCGGCGAAGGTGCCGAGCGCGATGCCGATGACGATACCGATCACCCCGGCGATCAGCACGAGTCCTGCCGAGTTGATGAGCCGCGGTCCCACAAGTTCCCAAAGCGGCTGTCCGTTCGCGAGGCTTTGGCCAGGGTTTCCGGAGAGCACTCCGCCGAGCCAGTGCATATAGCGCTCGATTGGTGGATCGTTCAGCATGAGCTTTGCTTCGAGGGCTGCGATTGACTCGGGTGTGGCAGTTCTGCCGAGGATCGCATTGGCTACGTTTCCGGGCAGCAGCATCGTCGCGACGAAGATGATGATCGACACGAGGAACAGGATGATGACGCCCTGTCCCGCGCGCCGGATCAGCATCTCGGTGAGCGGACGCTGTCTTGCCCAACTACGCCAGCGGGCCCGAAGACTGCGCTGCGGTGACCCGCTGGCGATCGCTACTGCGAGGGTGTTGGGTTCCACGTTTAGTTTTCCAACCAGGCTTTGGCGAAACCAAAGGTATTCAGTGAGATTCCGCTGGCATCAGCCTCAAGACCGTGCAGCTTTTTGCTCACGCCGTCAACAGTGTTGTACCAACCCCAGTTGATGTATCCGCCATCGCTCCACTCGATTTCCTGAGCTTGCGCGATCAGTTCTGCGCGCGCGTCTTCATCGGCTGTCGCCATCGCTTCTTCGACGAGCTTGAGCCATGCGTCGTTTGACCAGTGGGTCTCCGGGTATGGCGCATTCGGCAGCATGCTGTCTGCGGCCTGCTGCAGGTAGCTGCGCGAGGCCCAGTTGCTCTGCGTGAGTGGAGCATTCAGAAAGTGCTTCGACCAGAAATCTGTTGGCTGCACCTCAAGAAGGTCAATTGTGACTCCGGCTTCGGCAGCCTGTTGCACGAACACCTGTGCCGCTGGCACGACGCCCTCTGAGATCTTTGAGGTCACCATCTCCACTCGGAGCCCTTCATGGCCTGCCTCTTTCAGCAGTTGCTTCGCTCGCTCGATGTCTTGTTCGCGCTGTGCGATGCCGGTGTTGAAGGCCGGATCGAATCGGCCATAGAGATCGTTCGCGACCTGGCCCTGTCCGGCCAGGGCGGAGTTGACGAGGGCTTCCCTGTCAGCGATGAGTTTGAATGCTTCGCGCACCTTTGGGTCGTCAAATGGTGCGGTGTCGGTGCGCATCACAATCGGGTTCCAACTCCCGCTCTCTGAGATCAGGAGTTCGACGTCTGGCTGATTCTTGAGCGCTTCCACGCTGCCTGCCGATACCGAGGTGATCGCATCGACCTGGCCGGCGATCAGCGCGTTTACTCGCGCTCCATCATCGTTGATCGCGTGGATTTCAACGGCGTCAAGGTGTGGCTCGCCGTCAACCCAGTAGTCTTCATTTTTCACGAAGCGAGCAATCTGCCCGGGAGTAAATGACTCGAGCACGAATGGCCCGGTGCCAATTGGGGCAGCGATATCAAAGCCGCGTGGAACAACGCGCACGGCTGAGGTTGCTGCCATGGCGAGGGCATCGCGGAACATGGCGAAGGGCTCCGCGAACGGCACGGTAAGTGTCTGGTCATCAATGATTTCGATGCCGTCGAGCTGGAGCGAGGCAAGCTGGGAGGCTGCTGCTCCAGGTGCGTCCGGGTCAAGTACCTTCTCAAAGGTGAACTTCACATCGTCGGCGGTCATGGGTGAACCGTCTTGGAAGTTCACATCGTCGCGCAGGGTGATTGTCCATACCGTCGCGTCTTCGTTCGGTTCTACCGACGTCGCCAGATGCGGCTGAATCTTGAAGTCTTCGTCGTAGCGGAGCAGCGTTTCAGCGTATTGCGCCACGGTTGCTATCGAAATCGTGTTCACCGCGTTGTGAGGGTCGAGCGTGTCTGTCGACGAGCTGCCTCCCGCACCGACGGTGAGTGTTCCGCCGTCTACTGGGTCACCCGCGGGTGCACTGTCGGCGGCGGTGCCGCCGCTGGCACACGCGGAGAGGCCGAGCGCCGTTGCCAGCACGAATGCTGCAATTCCGGCTTTGCCAAACCGTCGTGTATGGCCGCCGTGTTGGCCGGTGTGATTGAACATTGGGGACTCCCTAAGCGTCGTCGATCATGGGCGTTCAATATTATGAATGTTGATAGTAGGCGAGATTTTGGGTGCGTGTCAATAGCTCGCCTCCTCGAAGCGACGGCACCCTTCCCGGCTCGCTGCACTCCCGCCACTCCCCCGATCAAGTCGCTTCACGCAAGGAATTTCACACGTTCTCCACGCCCCAAGGCACCCGCAAGAGACATCCACCCGCCGCGCTCTGGACAAAGAAAACTTCGCTAGTACGCTGGCAACATTGAGAAAGTGTCTCTAGTGGTGAAGGTTGAGTAATGGTTTCCGAGAGCAAGCCACCCGTGGAGAAAATCCCGACAGATGTTAACCTGCAACAGCTCGGCATTCGATTGCGTGCCGCTCGACGCAGAACCGGAATGAGCGTTGCAGCCGCCGCAGCTGCGGCTGGGTTGTCTACCGGCTTCATCTCGCTGCTTGAAAACGGAAAGACCGACGCAACCGTAGGTCGCCTGACGAGACTGCTGATTGTCTACGGGTTGAGCATTGCCGATGCGTTCGGGCTGGCAGCGCCGGAATCATCTGGATCAGGATCCGTGCTCCCCATGGCTTCTGAGTATCTCTCACCGAAAGAGCGCCTCAAATATCGCTTCTATGACAGCGATCACAGCGACGTCATCCCGGTGCACGTGTTCATTGAACCGGGAGGTGGATGGCTCGATGTCTCAGCGCACAAGGGCGAAGAAACCATCTTCGTCTTGCACGGCACAGTCGAATTGCAAGCGGGCGATGAAACCGTTCAACTTGTGCCCGGCGACCGATACACCATTCCAATGTTTGTTCCGCACAGCTATCGCGCCCTCAGCGACGAGCGATCCGAGCTATTTGTGCTCCTGCGAGATCCCGAAGTACTGGCTCGAACCGCTCAAATGCACGGCACACGCAGCGAGATCCTCGAATAGTCGGGTGTAGGCGCCTCGATCGCCCGCTCCTGAAGTAGCCCCTCCCGCGATAGCAGGGGCTCGCGCGGGCACACCAATAGCTTCATTCGCGCGTATTCAGCGCATCCGTGACTCGCTCTGAGCCGATCCAGCGAGGCACCACGCCCCCGGCACCACACACACCCGACGCAGCGAAGCTCTGCAACTCAGGTGGTCATGCCCTCAAGCCGGTACCCCATTCCGGGTTCGGTGATCAGGTGAATGGGATTGGCGGGGTCGTCCTCAAGCTTCCGGCGGAGCTGTGAGACATACAGGCGTAAGTATCCGGTGTCTTCAGCGTGTTCGGTACCCCAAATGGTGGTGAGCACGGTGTGGCGAGTGACGAGCTTCCCCGCATTGCGGATGAGAATGTCGATGAACTGCCATTCGGTGGGAGTCAGCCGGATCTGTTTCTGCCCGTCTGCGGTATCGCGGGTGACACTGTGGGCGGCGAGATCAATGGTGACACGCCCGAGGTGCACAACCGGCGCGCTCTCCCCTTGGGAAACGCGGCGAGTCAGGGCACGAATACGGGCGAGAAGCTCTTCCACGGCGAAAGGCTTGGTGATGTAGTCGTCTGCGCCTGCATCGAGAGCTTCAACCTTATCGGCGGCGCCTGCCCGGCCCGAAACAACGAGGATGGGCGCTTGAGACCAACCGCGGATACCGTGGATAACTTCAATGCCATCAAGCTTCGGCATCCCAAGGTCAAGCAGGAAGATGTCAGGGTGGTGGTCGATAGCGGCTGCGATCGCCTGGGCACCATCGGCCGCAGTGACGATCTCGTACCCCTTGGCCATGAGCGTAATGCGCAGGGCACGAAGGATTTGTGGGTCGTCGTCAGCAAGAAGAATCTTCATGGCCGCTCCTGGCTCAGAGGAATCGTGGGGAGAGAGATGACCATGGTGAGCCCACCTCCAGGCGTGTCTTCGGGGGTGAGCGTGCCGTGCATCGCTTCGATGAATCCTCGCGAGAGCGCAAGGCCAAGCCCAAGGCCAGACGTGTTGTCGGTATCGCCGAGCCGCTGGAAGGGCAAGAAAATATCGTCGAGCTTCTCGGGCGGAATGCCAGGTCCACGGTCGATGACTCGAATTTCAAGCCGGTCACCGAAGGTGCTCGTGCCGACGTGAACCGGGGTGCCGGCCGGGCTATAGCGGTGCGCATTCATCAACAGGTTTACGAGCACACGCTGCAGCAGCACCGGATCGGCATGCGCGAGTGCGTCACCGTGATCGAGGGCGAGGGTCACTTCCGTGGGGCCGAGCCGAAGTTCGTCAAGGGCGGGTGCGAGAGTTTCAGCGGGATCGGTGGGGATCTCGGCGATCGTGAGTACCCCGGATTGCAAGCGACTGACGTCAAGAAGGTCGGTGACAAGAGTTGCGAGTGCACCGAGACTTTCTTCAGCGGTGTCGAGCAGTTCTTTTTTATCGGAAGGCGCAAGATTGGGCCCGGCTGCTTTCAGCCCACCGACGGCGGCGGAGGCGGCGGCAAGCGGGCGGCGCAGATCGTGGCTGAGGGCAGACAACAGCGCACCGCGCACCCGGTCCGAGGCAGCGATCGGTTCGATCTGTTTTGCCGTCTCGATGAGGTGCTCATGTTCGAGCGCCGCAGCCAGTTGCGCGGTGACCACGGTGAGGAGCCGCTGCTCCGAAGCGGCAAGGTCGCGACCGGAGAGTTCCATAGTGGTGCCATCGGTGATCCGAATGCTGGTGTGATGGCTGGCGAGCGTCAGATCCCCCGACCCGGCGAGGATCACCTCCCCCCGCATCAATCGAATCCCGGGGAGTTGAAAGGCTTCGCGAGTGCGGTCAATGAGCGCTTGGATCGCGTTGTCTCCACGGAGCACGCTGCCAGCGATGGTCTGGATCAGCTCGGATTCGGCCGCGGATCGCCGCGCCGCTCTCGTGTAGCGGGCGGCGCGGTCGACAACGAAACTCACCAGACTCGCGATCAGCACGTAGAGGATCAGAGACAGCAGATGATGCGGCTGATGAATGTGGATCGTGTAGAGCGGTTCGATGAAGAAAAAATCAAGGGTGAAGCCCGAAAGCACGGCAGCGAAGAGGGCGGGCCAGATCCCGCCGACGAGCGCAACAATCACGACGACAAGCTGGTAGCTGAGCACATCGGTAGTAATCGAGTCTTCGCTCCGAAAGAGGCTCAGCAGACCGGTGAGCGCGGGGCCTCCCAAGAGCGCAACGACGAAGCCCAGGATGCGGCGCTTACGAGTGAGCGCCCCCGTGAGCGGGGGCAGGGCGACGCGTCGACCCGCAGCCGCATGGTTGACCATGTGCACATCGATGTCGCCGGATTCTCGAACGACAGTGCTGCCGATTCCGGGGCCGGTGAACGCTGCGGCGAGGCGTCCCCGTCGGCTCGCACCCAGGACAAGTTGAGTGGCATTCACCGAGCGAGCAAACTCCACAAGCGCAGTGGGAATGTCTTCGCCGATCACCTGATGGTAGGTACCGTTGAGTTTCTCGACAAGTGCGCGCTGTTCAGTGAGTGTGGCGGGATTCACCGCGCGAAGCCCATCCTGGCTGGTGACGTGCACGGCGATGAGCTCTCCCCCAGCGGAGCGTGCAGCGATGCGCGCACCGCGACGCAGGAGCGTCTCCCCCTCGGGTCCGCCGGTGATGGCAACGACCACGCGCTCACGAGCTTCCCAGGTGCTGTCAATGCCGTGGTCACTGCGATACCCCTTCAGCGCCTGATCGACCTCATCCGCAAGCCAGATCAGGGCGAGCTCGCGCAACGCTGTCAGGTTTCCGAGCCGAAAGTAGTTCGATAGGGCGGCGTCAATGCGTTCGGCAGGGTACACGAACCCGCCGCGAAGCCGGTCGCGGAGCGCTTGCGGCGCGAGATCCACGACCTCGATCTGTTCCGCGCCACGAAGAAAGCTATCGGGGACCGTTTCTCGCTGCGGGACACCAGTGATCTGCTCGACCACGTCATTGAGGGATTCGATGTGCTGAATGTTGAGGGTGGAGATGACGTCGATCCCCGCGGCGAGGAGTTCCGCTACATCTTGCCACCGTTTGTCGTTCTTTGATCCGGGCGCGTTGGTGTGTGCGAGTTCGTCAACGAGCGCGATCTCTGGGTTCCGACGCAGCACCGCTTGGAGGTCCATCTCTTCGAGCGTCACCCCGCGATGCGCTACGAGCATTCGGGGGACGGCCGAGACTCCCGCGCTCATCGCCGCCGTTGCGGCGCGCCCGTGCGTCTCTACAATGCCGATGACAACATCTCTCCCCTCTCCGAGCAGACGTCGTCCTTCTTCCAGCATCGTGAAGGTTTTGCCGACGCCGGGGGCAGCACCAAGCAACACCCGAAGCTGCCCCCGTTTCGGCATGATCAGCCCTCCAGCTCGTCCAAGGCGAGGTTCAATTCCAGAACGTTTACCCTCGATTCTCCCAAATACCCAGCATCCGGGCCACGCGTCTGTGCCAGAACCAGTTCCCGAACTTGCTGCACGGGGATCCCGCGCGCATCGGCAACACGATTGATCTGAATCTGCGCGTACGCGGAACTGATATGCGGGTCCAGCCCTGATGAGGAAGCCGTCACCGCATCCGCGGGGATCTCCGCCTCACTGACGCCGTTGAACTGCGCAATCTGCGCCTTGCGTTCGACGATCCCGGCAATCAGGTCCTCGTGTTCCGGCCCGAAGTTCGACCCAGAAGAGGTGCCACCGTCGTACCCGTCACCAGCAGCGGAAGGCCGAGACTGGAAGTACTGTGGCAGCGGATTCCCCTCCGCATCGGTGAAGGCCTGACCAATCAGCGACGATCCAACCGGGTCACCCTCCTCATTCGTGAGGAGCGATCCGTTGGCCTGAGCCGGAAAGACGAGCTGCCCGATTCCAGTCATCACCGAGACGTACCCGATGCCAAGAACGAGAGTGAGAAGCGCCATAGCGCGAGTGGCGACCCAGATGGTGCGCCCAACTCCGCGAGCCTGTGTATTCATCATGTGTGCTCCTTTCAGAGGGGTGTCAAAAGCCGGGGATGAGGCGAACGAGCAGATCGATCAACCAGATTCCTGCAAAGGGCGCGATCACACCGCCCAAGCCGTAGACGGCGAGGTTGCGTCCGAGAACGCGAGAAGCGTTCCCGGGCCGATATTTCACTCCGCGGAGGGCGAGCGGGATCAGAAGCACGATCACGATCGCGTTGAACACGATTGCAGACAGCACCGCCGAGGCCGGTGAATGCAGGCCCATGATGTTTAGTGCCGCAAGCTGCGGGAACACACCCATGAACATCGCGGGGATGATTGCAAAGTACTTCGCAATATCGTTCGCAATCGAGAAGGTCGTCAACGCCCCACGAGTGATGAGCAGTTGCTTCCCGATCCGCACCACATCGATGAGTTTGGATGGATCGCTGTCGAGATCGACCATGTTTCCGGCTTCTTTCGCCGCCGAAGTGCCGGAGTTCATCGCCACCCCGACGTCGGCCTGTGCGAGCGCGGGAGCATCATTGGTGCCGTCACCGGTCATCGCCACCAAGTTCCCTCCCTCTTGCTCCTTCCGGATATAGGCGAGTTTGTCTTCGGGAGTGGCCTCGGCAAGGAAGTCGTCTACGCCTGCCTCCTTCGCGATTGCCGCGGCGGTGAGCGGGTTGTCGCCTGTGATCATCACCGTGCGAATGCCCATTGCGCGCATCTGCGCAAACTTCTCGGGCAGCCCTTCTTTGACCACGTCTTTCAGGTGCACCACACCGAGCAGGCGCCCTGTCCCGGCAGCATCCTTCGTGGCCACAACAAGCGGGGTTCCCCCGGACTGGGAGATCCGCTCAACATACTCATCAAGCTCCGCCACAATCACCGACGAGAGACGTTCGCCGTTTTCTTCTAACCACGCCAAGACAGCGGATCCAGCGCCCTTTCTGATCTGGGTGCCATCGGGAAGGTCGAGGCCTGACATGCGCGTCTGCGCGGTAAACGGAACAATCTCTCCGCTGAGGTGTCGGTCGAATTCTCCGTGCTGCTGCTCGGCGAGCTCAACAATTGACACGCCCTCCGGGGTCGGGTCTGCCAGCGATGAACGCGCGGCAGCACGGATCAGCTCTTGCTCCCGTACCCCGCCAAGGCGAACGAAAGCGCTGGCACGCCGGTTGCCGTAGGTGATTGTGCCGGTCTTGTCCAGCAGCAGCGTCGTCACGTCACCGGCAGCTTCCACCGCACGCCCAGACATCGCGAGCACGTTTCGCTGCACGAGCCGGTCCATCCCGGCGATACCGATTGCACTGAGCAACGCTCCGATCGTTGTTGGGATGAGGCAGACCAGCAGCGCGACGAGCACGGTGACGCTCACCGGAGCGGCCGCATATGACGCGATCGGGTTCAGGGTGAGCGCAACTACGACGAAGATGATCGACAGCGATGAGAGCAAGATGTTCAACGCGATCTCGTTCGGCGTCTTCTGTCGTGACGCGCCTTCAACGAGCGAGATCATCCGGTCGACGAAGGTCTCACCGGGCTTGGAAGTGATGCGCACCACGATCCGGTCTGACAGCACTCGGGTGCCTCCGGTGACCGCGGAACGGTCACCTCCCGACTCCCGCACCACCGGGGCGGATTCGCCCGTAATCGCAGACTCATCCACCGAGGCGATGCCGCATACGATGTCGCCGTCGCCGGGGATCAACTCGCCAGCAGACACGACCACCACATCGTTTCGAGTGAGTTCCGAAGAGGGAACGTTCGAAATCACGGCCCGCTCCGCAGCGGCGTCTGCTTTCGGATCGTATGCGGTGACCCGCTTGGCGATCGTACTGGTGCGGGTTTTGCGTAGCGTTTCTGCCTGTGCTTTGCCGCGGCCCTCGGCGACGGACTCGGCAAGGTTTGCGAACAGCACGGTCATCCACAGCCAGATCGTGATCGCCCAGGTGAACGACCACGGCACAGGTGTGCCGCCGGAGTCGGCCGGGCCGCCCATGAGGGGCTCGGCGAGGGCGAGGATCGTCGTGAGGAAGGCGCCGATCCAGACGAGAAACATGACAGGATTGCGCCACTGTTCCCGCGGATTGAGCTTTCGGAACGCGCCGGGCAGGGCAGTTCGGATCTGTTCCCAGCTGAACCCGCCCTTCTGGGTGGGGGTGCCCGCCGTGTTCTGGTGGGTTTCGGTGATGGTGGACATGAGTTACATCAGCCCTTCCGCTAGCGGACCTAGCGCGAGAACGGGGAAGAAAGTGAGGGCGGTCACCAAGATTGTGACCACGGTCAGCAGTCCGATAAACATCGGACGGTGCGTGGGGAGGGTGCCAACGGTGGTCGGCACTTTGTCCTGCGCAGCAAGAGAACCGGCGAGGGCGAGAACGAACACGATCGGCACGAATCGGCCAAGCAAGATCACCACACCCAGCGCAGTATTGAGCCACGGAGTGTTCGCGGTGAGTCCAGCGAATGCGGAACCGTTGTTGTTCGCTGCTGAGGTGAATGCGTACAGCACTTCGGACATGCCGTGGCTACCGGAGTTCCAGATCGACGTGTCTGCGACCTCTTCTCGAACGCCGGGAATCGCGAAGCTCAACGCGGTTCCGGTCAGCACGAGGGTTGGCATCACGAGAATGTAGAGCGCGGCAAGCTTGATCTCGCGCGGGCCGATCTTCTTCCCCAGGTATTCCGGGGTGCGTCCGATCAGCAACCCCGAGATGAACACGGTAATCACAGCGAGGATCAGGATCGCGTAGATGCCTGAGCCGACCCCACCGGGGGTGACTTCACCGAGCATCATGTTCAGCATCGGCATCATCCCGCCCAGGGCAGTGTATGAGTCGTGCATCGAGTTCACGGCCCCGGTGGAGGTGCCAGTGCTGGTGGTCGCGAACAGGGTTGAGCCAAGAATCCCGAACCGCTGCTCTTTGCCTTCCATCGCGCCGCCCGCAAGGCTCGGGGCGGTTCCCATTCCGGCAGATTCCAGCGCGGTGAGGATGCTGAACGAAGCCACATAGAGGATCGCCATGACCGAGAGAATGGCGTAGCCCTGACGGTTATCGCCCACGATTCGCCCAAAGGTGCGGGGTAAGGAGAAGGGAATAGCGAGCATCAGCAGCACCTGGAACACGTTCGTCCACGCGGTCGGGTTTTCGAAGGGGTGCGAGGAGTTCGAGTTGAAGAACCCACCACCGTTGGTGCCAAGCAGCTTGATCACTTCTTGCGACGCAACAGGTCCGCCTGGGATCGTCTGGGTGGCGCCGGTGAGAGTGGTGACGGTGGTGAAACCGTGGAAGTTCTGGATCACCCCGCCGATCATCAGTACGATCGCGCCGAGGGTTGCGATGGGCAGCAGGATGCGGAGTGTGCCTCGGATCAGGTCAACCCAGAAGTTGCCGATTGTGCCGGATCGACGGTACGCACACCCGCGCACGAGCGCGATCGCGACGGCGATACCGACCGCAGCCGATACGAAGTTCTGTACCGCAAGGCCAGCGAACTGAACCGTATAGCCCACAGTGAGTTCCGGCGAATACGACTGCCAGTTCGTATTCCCCACGAATGATGCCGCGGTGTTGAATGAGAGGTGCTCCGACGGGGCGGCCAACCCCAACGAGAAAGGCAACCACTCTTGGAGGCGTTGCAGGCCGTACACGATCAGGAGACCGACCGCAGAGAACGTCAGCACACTGCGCAGATACGACCGCCAGGTCTGCTCTGCCTTCGAGTCAACCCCGATGATCTTGTAGATCCCGCGCTCAACCTTCCAGTCGTTGCGGGACGTGTAGACCCATGCCATGTAGTCACCGAATGGGCGGTACACCACGCCCAACATGACGGCGACGGTCGCGAGGGCGAGAAGCGCGTACACCCAGGTCATCAGAATCGCTCCGGTTTCACGAGGGCAACTACGAGATACACAATCGCGGCGACTCCGAGGCCAGCCGCAAGAAGTTCAAAGACGATCACAGCTTCTCCACCGCCTTTCCCAGCAGCCCCACGACGACGAACAAGGCGATTACGCCCAGCACGTAGACGATGTCAAGCACAACAAGCTCCATTCGAAGAACAATCGGCAGCAGAACCGCTCACCGCGCAACCCGATGAGCGGGTGCAACTCACGATCAAACACCCGTGCGCCCCGCGGGAATAGGTATCCTCACAGAATCCATACGAGGATCAGCCAGACCCTGACGGTACGCTCACACGGTGGGCGTCCGAGGCATTCGAGCGGCCCAGTCCCTACCCTCCGGACGCACCGAGTGCGCAACAATCCGCACCCAATTCGCGGCAGTGCGCACCGAATCGAGCGCATCTCGCTCGGAGAATTCCGAGTGCCTGCTGCACGCCTGTGCGAGACGCCGAAGCTGGGGTGGTGGCACCTCTTTCAAGCATTTCCGCACCGCTGTCGCCTCCGCCTTCGGAGCGTCACGATGCTGCACTCTTGCGAAAGGTCCGTAACGGATCAGTCGAGGCCTGGGCCGAGCTCTGGCGCCGGCACTACGCCGCTGCCCTGCACACGGCGCGACGCACAATGCCTGCTCACGAGGCAGAAGATCTCACTTCCCAAACCTTCATCCGTGTCCACGAAACCATCATGCGCGGCAGCGGCCCAAGCGACACCTTTCGCGCCTACCTATTCACGGCGGTGCGCAACGCGGCTCACGACTACATGAAGCAACGCCGGGAGGTTCCCTTTGGGTTCGCCGAGGATCTTCCCGAGCCAGAACCGTTGCAGGCCATTCCGATGATCGAGCACACGCACAGCGCCGTTGCGCAAGCGTTCGAGTCGCTGCCTGAGCGTTGGCGAAGAGTGCTCTGGCTGCGCGAAGTTGAGGAACTTCATATCCAAGACATCGCCGCACGACTCGGCCTCCAGGCAAACGCTGTGGCTGCACTTGCGTTTCGGGCCCGAGAGGGGCTGCGAAACGCCTGGATCGAGGTCAAGCTCAGAGAGCGGCTTCATTGTTCACCTGAGCATGACTGGATCGCCAGCGAAGCAGTCACCTTTCATCGCGAGGCGCTGAGAGCTCGCAAACACGCTCGTCTCCTAGAACAAGCTGCATCGTGCAACTCCTGCGCTCTCGCACTCCACGACGCGGGGCAACTGCTTGCGAAGCTGCGCAACGATCGCTAGCCGACGTTCGAAACAGCTCCGAGTTTCAACGCCTCCGGAAACACATCAGCACTCGCTGGAGTCTCGATCGCCGGAGCGGTCGGCAGCGGCACGAGCGAAACGGAGCTTACGGCTCCCCCACCGAGATCTGCTTGGACTTCATCAAGCCAGTCATCGCTGTCAGAGAGCGTGAAGCGCTGCTCGTTTCCCTCGATGGTGACGCTCAGCATCCCCGCGTGCGATCCGCTCTCGATGAGCAGCGGATCGTTCAACAGCAAACTCGAACTCAACGACTGCAAGAACACGGTCATATCGGCAAATCCGATCAAGGCGCTCGCTGATTCGCCAGAGAACACGGCGTATCTCGTGCCGATCGCGGCGGACTGCTCCGGCGATACCCCGTACGAACGCCAGTAGGCTTCCGGACCGGATACCCAGGCTGTGTCCCCGATCCGCACCACTTCAATGGGGAGCGCCCCCAGCAGAAAGCTGCCTCGCCACGAAAGCAGATCGCCACTGATCTGCGCCGCACCCGATAGCCCGGCTTGACCGTCCTGGGTCACCTCAAGACGAGTCTCTATTCCTTGCTGCTGCATGATCGCAGATCGTGCCTCCCGAAAACGCGCGTGCAGCGACTCGTCTGGGACGCTCGTGCGCGCGCGTTCCGCTGTGCTCTCGCTCGACTCTGTTTCGGTTGCGGGAGGTGGTGCGGTGGCTGGCGAGCATGCGGTGACCCCGCAGCACAAGAGGGCAGCCCCCAGCACGCCAGCGATCCTTCGCTGGGTACCTCTCCGAGCGCTATTTGCCGACAAAGATCTCATCCGGCGAGATGTTGCATCGTTCCTGCAATGCTTGTCCGTGCTGATCGGCAGCGTCCTTGTAGACCAAGCTCAGCTCGCCGAGGGCGGTCAGCACCTCGTCGTTTCCGATGGCGCCACCGTAGGCGCCAAGCACGTCGTTGGCGTGAGCTGAGGCGCTCACGATCTGCTGCCAGGTCTTCGCCTCGCTCGGATCGGGTGACAGCTCAGAGAGGCGAGTGAAGATGACCTGCGTCTGTTCGAGTCGGGACGATAGGTCTTGCGCGACCGAGTCGGGGTTCAATTGCCCCGTAAGTCCGTTCAGGCTGCGCATGTCTTCGAGCAGCGCACATTCGTCTGTGGCCTGCGTAAAGTCAAAGCCGTCAATTTGCGCCAGGATCTCGTCTTGCGTGGCGTCTTTCGAATCAGGTGATCCCTGATCCTTCGTCGCTGTCGTTGACGGCTTCTCTGGCACTTCTTCGCTCGAGGTGCAGCCGGTTGCCCCAAGAACCGCCACGAGTGCGAGTGCGCACAGCGTGGTCATTGTCGAGCGTGATGAGAACACTTTTGTTCCTTTCTCGGATCTCAATTTCCGAGAGTGATAGATCTGCGAGGACTCCACGAAAGGTGACCTCGAAACGAGTGGAGCGGTGGATCCGGTAGCGATACCGGATCCACCGTGCGGCGGAGGTGGTCGACGTGCTGGCCTCCTCCGCCGCAGTTCAATTACTCAGCGCTGTGTGCGTTCCGACGACGGATCATCGAGACGCTCACGGCCGAAGCACCAAGCAGCAGAGCAATCGCAGCACCCCAGAGGAGGCCACCGTTGTCGCTACCGGTGTTTGGCAGTGCGGTGCCGCTGGCGTTGCCGCTGGCGTTTGCGCTCGCGCTCGCGCTAGTAGTTCCCTTTGCCTGCGCGTTCGCGTTCGCTGCGGCGTGTGCCGAAGCGTTTGCCTGAGCCGACTTGTCGCCCTGGGTGGACTTGTCACCTTCGGTGCTCTTGTCACCTTCGGTGCTCTTGTCACCCTCGGTCGACTTGTCGCCTTCGGTGGACTTGTCGCCTTCGGTGCTCTTGTCACCCTCGGTCGATTTGTCGCCTTCGGTGCTCTTGTCGCCTTCGGTGCTCTTGTCGCCTTCGGTGCTCTTGTCGCCTTCGGTGGACTTGTCGCCTTCGGTGGACTTGTCGCCTTCGGTGGACTTGTCGCCTTCGGTGGACTTGTCACCCTCAGTCGACTTGTCGCCTTCGGTGCTCTTGTCACCCTCAGTCGACTTGTCACCCTCGGTGCTCTTGTCACCCTCGGTGGACTTGTCACCCTCAGTGCTCTTGTCGCCCTCGGTCGACTTGTCACCCTCGGTGCTCTTGTCGCCCTCGGTCGACTTGTCACCCTCGGTGCTCTTGTCGCCCTCGGTCGACTTGTCGCCCTCGGTGGACTTGTCGCCCTCGGTGGACTTGTCACCCTCAGTCGCAGCGTCTGCGTCAGCAGCAGCGTTTCCAGAAGCAGCAGCCGATGCGTTCGTGTCAGCAGCAGCCTGTGACGCAGCCGAAGCGTTCGCATTCGTCGCAGCCGAAGCCGCAGCATTTGCGTTCGATGAGGCCTGAGCCGCGGCCTGAGCCGAGCCCTGAGCGTCCTTCGAA
>WPCJ01384583.1_pt1 | contig 117570 bp, 81 predicted proteins | sample 5399831 | NCBI WGS metagenome assembly WPCJ01 (sample SAMN12869470, study PRJNA574797) | sludge metagenome | isolation source: wastewater treatment of pH10 | place: China:Beijing | collected 2019-05-20
TACCATTTTTGTTGTACTCTTGTTACCATTTTCGCTGCACTGTGATTGCCATTTTTGCTGTATTTCTAATTACTTGTTACACTCCGGTCAGTTTCATCGAGGAAACTCGAAACGGAGTAGTCAATAGTGTCGCCCCGTTGGCGGATTTTCGGAGCTTTCACGATGACTTCCTTAAGTTCCATTGTTTTTTCCTCAACCGTGATTTCCACAAAGCCGACATCTCTTTTAATGGTTTTTGATTGTTTTTCGATGGTCATTGCTGCAACGGTTACCGTTACAGAATCAGGAAGGTTGTCACGGTTCAACGAGAATATCCCTTCATCAGAAGTTGTTGTGTAAGCCAGAATGGATGTTGATCCGAAAGGATGCAATGTGACTGTAGCCGATACAACCGGTTTGTTTGTTGATGAATAGACAACTCGTCCCATGAGTTTATTTTGGGCGCATAAAGAAAATCCGAACCCCCATATCAGAAAAAACAATCCAATTATATTTCTCATATCATCGCCCTCCGACTTTTTGGAGCGGACTCATTCTTTATAATTATTGTTCTATTTTCGTAACTCTAATCGAGGATATTTGTATGGATTTTTATGCGGGATATAGACAAATGTTTGCTTGTTGTAATATCCTAAATTGATATTTCTGTTTAGTTTTTCAAGCAAATTGTAATAATCTGTAAAGTTTTGACATTCTTCATATTTTCTGTTTACAGGAGAGGTTATCTCTGCACCTTCAACTTGTTCTAAACCTATGGCTTCAAACTTCAGGATTTCATCATTTGTTTCTGCTTTAAGAATTAATCCGGGAAGTCCGAATAGTTTCCATGGACCATCATTAATGGGAATATCCAATGTAAAATATGCCGTATAATTTCTACCTCTGAATGTAGTTGTCGCTTTTTTTGCCGTGTAACCTAAAAGTTGGATCTCATCATCGTACATAGTCCATTGAGGTGCAACTGTTTCTGACAATTTTAAAAATGTTTGCTCTTTTCTATTCGTTGTCACCACTTTACTCGAAGAACGGGTTTTATAAATCACTGCCGATTCCCCTTTCATTTTTTCGTCGGTTATCTTATAGTTGTCCGCATTCGCTAATATACTCTGAATAAATTCCGGAGTTGGTTCAACAATATACATCGTACTTTCCGACATTATTTTCGAAACGATTGAGTCTCTCTTGCTCTGAAGCCAATCGTAGTATATTGATTGGTTCTGACTGATATCTAACGCCATTGTATCAATGATGGCTACGGGTTGTTTCTCCTTTGTGGCTTGCAACGTTGACTTGTAAATAACCCTGAAAAGAACTTTTTCCAATTGAGAACTATCAGAGGGTTTATCTGTAGTTGCCATAGTAAAAGAAGGCAATAGTATAATGAGCGTAATAAGTGATGTTTGAATAAAAGGTTTTGCTTTCATTGCTTTTTATAAATTTGTTTTAAATTAGGATCGTTTCCATTTACTCTGAGCTAACAGTTTGGAGATAAATGTAGTTAAGCTTTTATTTGCTTAGTCAAAGAAGAATGCTTAAGTCTTGATAAAATTTCAAATAATATACAAGTTTTATTCTTCAAAGATATGAATGTTTGAAGAGAATAAATAAATATTTAAAAAGGTATTTGCGTAATATGTTTGTATTTGAATTTGTGATAGGAGAAGGATCAATCGGTCTATTATTAATATTAGAGTTGGTGGTCTTGTAGGACTATTTTTAACTACATGATTCAAATTATAATTTGCATCGGAACTCATACGATTATGTTCCGTCTTTGAGATTCACTACATAAACAATAAGTAACAAATATATGACTTTTAATGAAGATAGGAAAATAAAGTATTATATTATAAAACATTGTTTTATAGCATAGTTGCGGGGCAGGTTAAATATGAATTTTTTTGTTATATGGAATAGTATGTCATTGAAAATTATGAGATTCTATACTATTTATTCGGGATCCTATGATACTTTAGTTATAAAGTAGAAAAAGCGCTTCATATTTTTAATCTTTCCTAAACTTTTTTATTTTTGTGGTATAAAACTAAAGTATGCGAAAAATAATTTTTATTCTTTCTATTGTCTTCCTTTCTTTGTCTTTTATACAGTGCAATTCGAATGAAAAAGCACTTACAAAGAAACTTGAGGAGATGGCTGTCAACCTCAATATGTCGGCTCCGGTAATGCTCGACCAGTACACCCGGTTTGAAGAGGCTTCGGTGATACAGGGGAATATATTTCGCTATCGTTATACGGTATTGAATACATCAAATCCCGATTCGTTAGTCGAGAACGGATTACAATCATTAAAGGAAAATATCGAAAAAGAATTTTCATCGAATCCTGATCTCCGTATTTTCAAGGAGAACAATGTGACCATTGAATATGTTTACAACGATGAAAACGGGCGGACTATCCGTTCATTACAAATTACATCGGAACGTTTTCGTTAAGCAATGAGTAGAAGACGAGTTTACTCGGACTATACCGTTGCGAGAATTAACAATCGAGGAGCGAAGGCGACTCAAAACGACTAATATAATTGAAGATTACCAGTAAAAGAAAGATATATGAACCGTTATTTTTATATTGACGCTGAAGGAAAGCAAAAAGGAACCTTTTCGCCCGAAGAATTGAGACAAGAAGGGATAAAACGCGATACACTTGTGTGGACACAAGGCATGGAGCAGTGGAAACGGGCAGAAGAGACGGAAGAGTTATACTTCCTGTTTTCCGACGCGTACAAGAAGCCTCTGGCAGGTGAGGGCCAGCCCACTGTCCGGTATGACCGGCCCGGAGAATCTACCGAAACACAGCAAATTCAGCCAATGCCCAGGACATGGTTGGTGGAGTCGATCCTGGTCACCATCCTCCCGTTTATGCTTTGCAGTAGTATCCTAAGCCTCCTTGGAATTATCGGTATCGTGTATGCTGCGCAAGTAGAATCTTTTTATAACAGGGGTGATTACGCTGCTTCACTGGAATCTTCCCGTTCTGCGGCAAAATGGACTAAGATTGCCATGTGGATCGCCATTGGTTGGATCGCACTTATCATAATAGCTATCATATTGTTTGTTGTATTTATCGGTTCCCTTTCGGGCTTTGCCGGTATGGAGGATCTGTTGAATACTTAACCGTAGAAAAATATTGTAATGGAATATAGAAATGAGCCGCCTCAAGAGCAGCAACCGTACGACATACCCCCGTTGAAACCCGGCAACTGGCTGTGGCAATCCATTTTGGCCACTCTCTTTTGCTGTATGCCTTTTGGAATTGTGGGGATCATCTATGCCGTAAAAGTCGATTCACTTTACTTTAACGGAAAATATGAAGAGTCAGAGCAGATGGCCCGGAAAGCAAAAGTGTGGACGCTGATCTCCGTAGGAGCAGCGCTGCTGTATTGGATCTTATGGATAATCATGTTCGCTACCGGTAATTTGCCGGAATATATGGAGAATATTATCGAAAGCAATGCAAGCGGTTATAATTTTTAGACGCTGTTGTGCGTAAAGGGCTAAAAATAGGAATAGGTGCTGCCGTAGCTGTATTAGTTACGGCAGCGCTTTATATTTTTTACACTTTCGATCCGGAAGCACAACCTCTTTTCCCGAAATGCCCTTTTCTTCTCGCTACCGGTTATGAATGTCCGGGATGTGGGTCGCAGAGAGCTGTCTATAGTCTTTTGCATTTTAATATAGGAGCCGCATTGAAGTACAATGCATTTATGGTATTAGCGATTCCCTATATTTTTCTGGGTATTTACCTTCAATATTTTGGAGGGAAAAAACGATTCCCCGGAGTTGAAAAATTCTTTTTCGGCAGGTGGGCGGCTGTTGTCCTGTTGGCCGTAATAATTGCTTATTGGATATTGAGAAACCTGTGGTAAGTATGAACTCTCTTACAAATCACCTTTATCCCTTGCCCGTTTTAATGTAGTTTTTCCTTCAAAAAACGGCCTGTATGAGATTGCTCACATTGGACGATCTGCTCCGGGGTACCTTCACATACGACCTGTCCGCCGGCTTTACCTCCTTCCGGCCCGATATCGATAATATGGTCGGCACATTTGATGATTTCCATATTGTGCTCGATAATGATTACGGTATGTCCCCGTTCTATCAAAGCGTTAAATGCTTGTAGTAATGTTTTGATATCATGAAAATGGAGGCCGGTAGTCGGTTCGTCGAAAATAAAAACAGTTGGTTGCGCCTTTTCCTCCCCCAGGTAGTAGGCCAGTTTCACACGTTGGTTCTCACCACCGGAAAGGGTGGAGGAGGACTGTCCCAGTTTGATATACCCCAGTCCCACATCTTGTAACGGTTGCATTTTCTTCACGATTTTCTTCTCCGTTGTTCCTTTCTGTTGCCCGAAAAAGTCGATCGCCTGGTTGACCGTCATCTCCAATATATCGTGAATAGTCGCTCCCTTATATTCTATTTCCAGTACTTCGTCAGAAAACCGCTTACCATGGCACGATTCGCATTCCAGCCGGATGTCGGCCATAAACTGCATCTCCACGGTGATGGTGCCTTCGCCTTTACATTCACTGCAACGTCCTCCCTCCACGTTGAACGAGAAATAGGCCGGAGAGAAGCCCATTTGTTTTGCCAGCGGTTGTACGGCATAAAGTTTACGGATTTCGTCGAATGCCTTGAGGTAGGTGACCGGGTTGGAGCGTGATGATTTCCCGATAGGATTCTGGTCTACGTATTCCACTCCTTTCATCAACTTGAGATCTCCGCCGATACCGTTGAATTCGGCATGCTCCAGCGCAGTACCCTTATAATGGTGTTGTAATGAATTGAAAAGCACATCATTCACAAGAGATGATTTACCCGATCCACTGACGCCTGTTACTACGGTCATCACGTTCAAGGGAAACTTCACGTCGATATTCTTCAGGTTATTCTGTCGGGCTCCCTTTACTTCGATATAGTTATTCCATTTACGGCGGACTTTGGGTATTTCAATCTCCTCTTCACCCGTAAGGTATTTGACGGTATAGCTGTCGCTTTTCTCTTCCAACTCGGCTACATTGCCCTGGTAGATTACCTCACCTCCCAATCGGCCTGCCTTGGGACCTATGTCGATGATATAATCCGCTGCACGGATGATTTCCTCATCGTGTTCTACCACTACGACTGTATTTCCCATTTGTTGCAAGTCGCGCAATACACCGATCAGCAGATAGGTATCGCGTGAATGGAGTCCGATACTTGGTTCGTCGAGGATATAGAGCGAGCCCACCAAACTACTACCCAATGACGATACCAGGTTGATGCGTTGGCTTTCACCTCCGGAGAGCGTATTTGAAAGGCGGTTGAGGGTGAGATAACCCAGTCCGACATTCAGGAGGAACTGCACCCGATTACGGATCTCTGTAAGAAGGCGCTCCGCAATGGCAGCATCGGTTTCGTTCAATGTAAGTTGATCAAAAAATGCCTTCAGTTCGGTGACCGGTATCACTACCAGTTCGGTGATCGATTTTCCGCCTACCTTTACGTAAAATGCTTCTTTCTTGAGTCGTGAACCTTTGCACACGGGGCAACCTGTCTTTCCACGATAACGGGCCAGCATGACCCGGTATTGTATCTTGTAGAGGTTTTTCTCAAGCATTGCGAAAAAATCGTTGATCCCGTAAATGCCGAGGTCATGTCGGCCGTTCCAGAGGATATCCTTTTCAGTATCCGTCAGGTCGTAATAGGCCCGGTGAATAGGGAAATCGACTTTATAGGCATTATGTACGAACTCCTGCCTCCATTCACTCATCTTTTCCCCTCTCCAGCATTGTACGCATTCCTCCTGCACCGAGAGGCTCTTGTCGGGGATCACTAAATTCTCATCAATTCCGACCACTTTTCCGAATCCCTCGCACTTGGGGCATGCACCGGCGGGACTATTGAAGTTAAACAGCATCTCGGTTGGTTCTTCGAAAGTAATGCCATCCGCTTCGAAACGATTGGAAAAAATGAATGATTCAATTCCGTTTTCACCCCAGAAACGGACAATACATTCACCATCTCCTTCCAAAAAAGCAGTTTCCACCGAGTCTGACAGCCGGTTCACTGTCGCCTTGTCGGAGGAACAGGAGAGGCGGTCGATTACCAGCAACACCTCGTTCTCCGACGGTAATTTATTCTGTTCCAGCAGTTCTTCAATACGGTAAAACTGTTCTCCTACATCTATTCGGGTAAAACCCTCTTTCAGCAGTATCTCCAACTGGTTGCGCAGATTACGCCCGTTCCGCAACTGGATATGAGACAGCACTGCCATACGTGTTCCCTCGCGATATTCCTGCATTTTAGCCACCACATCGTGTACGTAATGGCGTTTTACCTCTATGCCTGAAACGGGAGAGATGGTTTTGCCGATGCGGGCATATAACAACCGCAGGTATTCATAAATTTCAGTAGAAGTACCTACCGTGGAACGCGGATTGCGTGAAGTGGTCTTTTGTTCGATGGCGATGGCGGGAGGAATGCCGTGTATATAGTCACATTCCGGCTTGTTCATGCGTCCAAGGAACTGCCGTGCATAAGCTGAAAGGCTCTCTACATAACGCCGTTGCCCTTCGGCATACAACGTGTCGAAAGCCAGCGATGATTTTCCTGAACCGGAAAGCCCGGTGATAACCGTAAATGTATTGCGGGGGATGCTTACGTCGATATTTTTGAGGTTGTTGACGCGTGCACCCTTTATTTCGATCTGATTTTGTTTTGCCATCTTGTAAGAGAAATTCAACTCGCAAAGGTAAGCAAAACAAATTCCTTCGGAAAATAACTATTATCAAAAATAACAATCACCCGGTTCATTTTTTGATAATAAGTGTGGAGATAAGAGGTGTCTCTTTTGACACCGTATCTGGAGCGGATTTACGTTTGGTCTTCTCCATCTCATACCAACCATCTATACTTATGAACATCAGGTCGAATTGCCGCATGAATGCAGGGTCATACAATGAACCTGATTGAATCATGGAAACTCTGCCGGGGACTGTTTGCTGTTGGAGACGGGCGATCTCGTCCTGCAGTTCGTCATTGTTCCTTACTGTATCTTTCATATCGAGAATCACTATCCTGGACAGGGCATTGCCCAATACCTTTTCCGCATAATGAAGCAGGAAGAGATCTTTTGACGAATAGATAGGAATAAAGATTGTATCGGCCTTGTTGAAGTTTCTTTCGATAAAAATCCCTACCGGAACCTTTGTTTTCAGTAAAATTTTCTTGATTCGTTCATCAAACAACGAATACTCCATCATTTTTTTAGCCCTGGTAGAAAAGCTAAGAATATTTAGCCCGGAACTGATTATTCTGCCAAGGAGACTGCCTTCAAAAATTGACTCCCCTTCCCCTATTAATAACAGCCCATAATTCCCTTTATTGGCAGTATCAATAATTTCGGACTCGATCTCACTCGAAATTTTGAAAAGCGGGGTGAATTTTTGCTGAAGCCTTACCGATTCTTCTGTGATTGGTTCGAAACTTTCCTGCTCGATCTGGTCTTCATTGAAGTGGTGCAATTCTCCGGCCGGTGATAAGTGTAACGCCGTAACATCCACATTTTCAGATTTCCCATCGGACAAAACTTTTGCCACTTGCAACAGGGATTTTCCTCTTTCGGGACGACCGAATGATAATAATATGCGATAGGTGCCGGAAAATGTCCTTTTAAGTTGTTCCTGTCTTTCACTTTTGAATATGCGGTTGAACAAATCCAGCGCAGGACCGGTCATGAACGTAGTCACCAGCGCCATAATTACCATCATGGCAAATATTTCGGCACTGAGCACACCTAAATCATAACCGATATTCAACACTACCAACTCCATCAATCCCCTCGTATTCATTAATGCCCCGATGACAAGGCTGTTTTTCCATGATTGTCCAACATATTTTGCAGCAAGGGCGCTTCCTACGAATTTCCCTACCACTGCCACGACGATGATCAATATGGTCACACCCCATAAATAGGGTTCGTTCAACAAGCCGATTTGTGTTCTCAACCCCGTATATACAAAGAAAAGAGGGAGTAGCAACACAAGGGCGATATCTTCCACTTTCTCTATGAAGATATGTCTGAATTTTGGGTTTTCCGGCATGATAGCTCCTGCCATGAAAGCGCCAAAGAGCGCATGAATACCGATTACTTCTGTCATGTAGGCGGACAGTATGATGGTCAGGAAGAAAAGGGCCACAATCGGTTTACTTAGATTTTCCGGTGAAGAATGCAGGTCGCCGATCCTTCTCAGGAACGGACGGACAATTTTGATCATTAAAAACACGTACAGTACGGCAAGGGCAATGGTGTACAAGGCACTCACAAAGGATCCTGCCTTCACAATGGCAATAACAGCAGCCAGCAAACACCACGCTGTAATATCATCCGCAGCCGCACATGTCAGTACTACCGTGCCAAGCCGGGTCTTATTGATCCCTCTTTCCTGCACAATCCGTGCGAGGACAGGAAAAGCGGTGATGCTCATTGAAATACCCAGGAATAAACCAAACGATGAGAAATGAATTCCATCCGGGGCAAAATGATCATAAATGAAATAGGCCAATCCCATCCCTAACGCAAAGGGGAATATAATACTTGCATGGCTGATGACAACCGCATCATGGGCTTTGGTTTTCAGTACATTCAGGTCTATTTCCATACCGACGACGAACATAAACAGGATCAATCCGATTTGACTCAGGAACTGGATATTGGCTAATGATTCAATAGGAAATACAAAGGCGGAAATCTCCGGGAAATATAATCCAAGTAACGATGGACCTAAAATAATACCGGCAATAATCTCACCGATAACGGTCGGTTGTCCTATCTTTTTAAATAGCCAGCCAAATAACCGTGCAACAAGTATAATGACAACAATCTGCAACAGAAGTACAGCCAATGGATGTTGTAAATTGTGCGTGAAAGCATGAAGAAATTCCTGCCAGTGGGACGTATCGCTTGTTTGTTCAATGATATTCCGTCCGGCTTCCTTGTCACTACCCCTCAGTACAATCCAGTACATAAGGAGGGAAAAACTCCCGATAACTCCAATATAAAAGGTAATATTTCTTAAATGCTTCATATTATAGTCTCTTATCTGAAAGAGGATGTAGTATCGGTTCTGAATTTTCCAAATTTCTATTTCAAAAGACACCGATTTTCGCAAAAGTATGATTTTATATTAAAATAGTTGCTTTGTGATCTTCACAAAAAAATAAAAAAAATAATAAACGATAAAAGTGGTATCTTTGCATAGTGAAAAAATGATTCTATGCAAATAAATTTTCTTTTACGCTTATTCATTATTGTCATTGGTTCAATATTCCTTCTTTCAGGATGCGGATCTTCTAAACAAGTGCTGACACACATTCCCGATGCAACTCCTAAACGAGAGTTCCGTGGTGCATGGGTACAGACCGTAGGGCAATCACGTTACAGCCGGATGAACAGCGCTGCCATGAAGCATTATATCTCTGATATGGTGCGTAAATTCGATGAAGCAGGTGTCAATGCGGTGATATTCCAGATCCGTCCCGAAGCCGACGCATTCTACCAGTCGGAGTTGGAGCCGTGGAGCCGGTTTCTGACCGGAGAACAGGGAAAGACGCCTGACGATCCTACCTTCGATCCCCTGGCTTTTATTATCGAGGAGTGCCATAAACGGGGAATGGAGCTTCACGCCTGGCTGAATCCCTATCGGGTGAAAACCAATATCAATAATCCCCTTGCAAAAGACCATATTTACTGGAAACATCCGGAGCGTTTTGTGCAGTATGGAAACCAGTTGTTTTTTGATCCGGGACTACCCGAAAACCGGGGATTTATATGTGAAGTAGTACGTGATATTGTTACGCGCTACGATGTGGATGCCATCCATATGGATGACTATTTTTATCCCTATCCCATCGCGGGAACCTCTTTCCCCGACGACAACAGTTTCAGAATGTACGCAGCTTCTCAGGGTTTTTCTCCCTCTCAGCGTAGCGACTGGCGCCGTAACAACGTAAATCTGCTTATTCAGCAGATAAAACTGACTATTGCCGGTACCAAGCCGTGGGTTCGTTTTGGTATCAGCCCCTTCGGGATTTACCGGAATAAGCGGAACGACCCCAATGGCAGCGATACCAATGGTTTACAGAATTACGATGACTTGTATGCCGATATCAAACTGTGGGTGGAGAAAGGATGGATAGATTACAACCTGCCGCAACTTTACTGGGAGATCGGCCATAGTGCAGCCGATTACACCACCCTGTTACACTGGTGGAATGCCAATAATTTTGAGCAGCACCTCTATATCGGACAGGATCTGAAACGAAGTATCGATAAGAATGAGTTGGGAGTGAAAATCCGTCAGTCTCGCGAAATGTCTTTTGTACATGGAAATTGTTACTGGTATGGATATCAGATACTCGATAATTTTGCAGGTGTAGCTGATATAATGAGAACCGATCTGCATCGATCCAAAACATTGATCCCGGCTTATTCCCATCTGCACAAGGGGCGTCCTGCAGTCGTGAAGAAACTGACAGATGTCTATACCGAAGATATGCACTTCCTTACATGGGAAGCTAAAAAAGAGCCGTTGAATCCTGAATCGGCACAAAGGTTCGTGGTCTACCGCTTCCGTCGGGGAGAAAAAGTGGATATCAACCGGGCAGAGAATATTGTAAAAATCACGCCCGACAATTTCTTTGTATTGCCTTATGAGGGTGGTGAAAGTCGTTACACTTACGTAGTGACTGCACTGGATGCTTTCCATAACGAAAGTAAGCCGGCAAAGACCAAGGTGAAATTATAGAACAAAGGTGAATATCAATATTGTTTAGAGGCGGTGAGTTAAGAGAATTTCCGGTAATAACTATATTAAGAACAGTTTAATATGTCTTCTCCCAAAGCAACGATAAAAGATATTGCCAAAGCGTTGGATGTTTCAGTAGCGACTGTTTCCAGAGCACTCAACGGAAGTCATGAAATACATCCAGTCACGAAAGAGAAAGTCTTGGAAAAAGCCAAGGAATTGCGCTATAAACCTAATATACAAGCCCGGAATCTTTTAAAAAGACGAAGTAATATGATTGGTGTTGTTGTCCCGGAGTTTGTTACATTTTTTTTCCCTGAGATAATTATCGGTATACAGGAAGTTGTTAACAAACTGGGATACCAGGTGTTGATCTGTCAGTCCAATGAATCTTCTTCACTGGAAGCCAAGAATGTAAAGATGCTCGAAGAGAGCATGGTGGAGGGGTTGATCGTTTCGGTGGCCAAGAACTCAAGAAATATTGATCTGTACCAGCGTTTAATTAATGAACGCATGCCAATTGTATTTGTAAACCGGGTCATCTCCGAGTTGAATGCAAGCCAGGTGGTTATTGATGACAGGAAATGGGCATTCAAGACAACGGAACATTTAATTAAGTGTGGTTACAGAAGGATAGCCCATTTGGCTGGTAATGATCATTTGTCGGTTACGAAGGCGAGGATGCAGGGTTATCTGAATGCTTTGGCCGCCTATGATATACCTGTAAATGAAAATCTGATCATGTATGTGGGAGTGCAACAGGAGCGGGCTAAAACAGGTATTGACTATCTGATGAGTTTAAAGGAAAAGCCGGATGCCATCTTTGCGATAAATGATCCCATTGCGGTAGGCTGTATGTTAGAATTAAAGAAAAGAGGGCTGAGAGTTCCTGAAGACATCGCTGTCACTGGTTTTTCCGAATCTCCAATCGGAAGAATTATGGAGTTGACAAGTGTATTTCAACCTACTTTTGAAATCGGAAAAAAAGCAGCTGAGTTATTACTTAAACAAATAAAAGATTATAATGCCCCCGTAGAAACCGTTATTCTTGATGCAAAATTAAATATACGTAATTCTTCTCTTCCTCTTTCTAAAAGAGTTCTCTAATACCTTATCACTAGTTCAATCAAACTTATATTTTATGTCCTTTCTGTTTTTTGTGTATTTGTGTTTTTTTTGTAAACGTTTACGGAGATTTTATAAAGAAAGCATATAATCCATTTGCTCAATCTATACCTTTGTCAAGTACTAATTACAATATCATTTTTGAATGTTTTCGTTAAGCAATATGAGCAGAATGCAAACTTGTTCGTGTTATGCCATTGCGAGAAAACAACTAATTTTTAATGAAAGTACGATACTATGAGCATTTTGGACATAATAATGATTATTCTTCTTACTGTTGGAGTTTTAATTTCCGGTTTGGCATTTTCTAAAAAAGGAAAAAATATGACCTCCTTTTTTGCGGCGGGAGGTGCTGTACCCTGGCAAATGAGTGGATTATCATTGTTTATGGGTTTCTTCTCTGCAGGAACGTTTGTCGTTTGGGGATCGGTAGCATATTCTTATGGATGGGTTTCCATCACGATACAATGGACGATGGCTCTGGCAGGCCTTATAGTAGGTTTGTTTATCGCTCCACGATGGCATAGGACCGGCTCGTTAACCGTGGCCGAATATATTAACAAAAGACTCGGCGTCCCTACCCAAAAGACCTATACTTATCTGTTTTTATTTATATCACTGTTTCTTACCGCTTCATTCCTTTATCCGGTGGCAAAGATAGTAGAAGTGTCAACCGGTCTCGATCTAAATTTGTGTATTATTCTTTTAGGAGTATTCTGTGTGCTGTACGTCTCTGCCGGGGGATTATGGGCTGTCGTTTCTACGGATATTCTGCAATTTATCGTATTGATTGCCGCCGTAGTTATAGTTATTCCATTATCTATCGATAAAGTGGAGGGCCTTGTCAGTTTCGCGGCAAAAGCTCCGGAAACCTTTTTTAATGCTTTCAACGCAGAATATACATTCATATTTATCATTGCTTTCGGGATATATAACACGATCTTCTTAGGAGGAAATTGGGCTTATGTACAGCGGTTTACCTGTGTGAGAACAGAATCTGATTCCAAAAAAGTAGGTCTGTTTTTTGCCGTTTTATACTTTATTACGCCGGTTCTGTGGATGCTTCCCCCCATGTTATACCAGGTACACAATCCTTCACTAGGTATCATTGAGGCAGAAGGTGCTTATCTGATGATGTGTAAGGAGGTATTACCAAGAGGCGTACTGGGATTAATGATAGGAGGGATGATCTTTGCCACTACAAGTGCCATGAATTCTAAATTGAATATTGCTTCGGGGGTTGTTACCAACGATATATTTAAAAGGTTGCGTCCCAATAGTTCCGATAAGACACTTATGTTGACGGCACGTATTTCAACCATTGTTTTCGGAGTTTTAAGTATTCTGATCGCCCTTCTGATCCCGAGGATGGGTGGAGTGGTAAATGTGGTTATCAGTTTGGCAGCCCTTACCGGGGTTCCGCTTTATCTTCCCGTTATCTGGACATTGTTCTCGAAAAGACAGACTGCTTTTTCTGTTTTGACAGCTACTATTGTAAGTCTGATTGTGAACGGGATTTTTAAATTCGTAACGCCCCTGCTTTTTGACCTCTCATTGAACAGGACGGAGGAAATGGTATTGGGGGTTACGTTTCCCATACTCTGTATGGTTGCATTTGAGATTTGGTATATTACCAAAAAACAGGTCGCCTCCCAATTTGATTCTTATAAGATATGGGAAAATAAAAATCAGGAGAAACGGGATCAGATTTCTAAAGAGGAGATACAATTTGCAAGAAGTGAAAACAAATATAGTATGCGGGTAATAGGGTATGGAGTCTCTTTTATTGGTCTTACCATTGCGGTTTTGGGGCTATTAACTCCTTCCTATAAAATATTCGTAACAGGTACGGGACTGTTCTTTATCCTAATCGGGATAATACTGGTAAAATCAGGCAGTACCGGATCCAAACGCATTAAAAGATAAGTATAGTGTATGATTGAGAATTTTTTTACAGGAGAGGGACGTGAGCACAAAAGAGTACAGGTAGATGTGGATTTTGTTGTGGCAGGAGGAGGTATGGCCGGAGTCTGCGCTGCTATATCGGCGGCTCGTTCGGGTGTTAAAGTCGCCTTGATACAGGATCGCCCGGTATTGGGAGGAAATGCTTCGAGTGAGGTGCGGTTGTGGATATTGGGAGCTACTTCCCATATGGGTAACAATAACCGGTGGGCACGTGAAGGTGGTATTATTGATGAGATTCTGGTAGAGAACACCTACAGGAATAAGGAGGGTAATCCGGTACTTTTTGATACTGTAGTTTTGGATAAAGTGCTGGCTGAAGAGAATATCTCCCTTTTTCTGAATACAGTGATCTTTGATGTGGAGAAATCAGATAAAAACAAAATATCTTCCATTGCGGCGTTTAATCCGCAAAATGAGACGGAATATATTTTCAAGGGGAAATATTTTTGTGATTCTACCGGCGATGGATTGATCGGCTACCTGGGCGGTGCCACTTTCAGGGTTGGCGCTGAAGATAGGGAAGAATTCAACGAGAAGTTTGCACCCGACAAGAATGGATATGGTGAGAAATTAGGGCACTCCATTTTCTTTTATACGAAAGATGCTGGAAAGCCGGTCAATTTTATCCCGCCAAAATTTGCCATGAGCAAAGAGGATATCGTTAAGCATGTCAACAGGATCGATAATCCTGATTATTTTAATCCGAGACAACTGGGTTGTAAATTCTGGTGGATAGAATATGGAGGGCGACTGGATACCATCTACGAGGCAGAGGAGATAAAATATACGTTGTGGAAGGTGATTTACGGGATATGGGACTATATCAAGAATTCGGGTAAATTCAAAGATGTAGAGAACCTGACATTGGAATGGGTAGGAAATATTCCCGGAAAAAGGGAAAGCCGCCGTTTTGTCGGTCATTACATGCTGAGGCAGCAGGATATTGTGGAACAAAGGAAACATCCCGATGTAGTAGCTTTCGGTGGTTGGTCTTTGGACTTGCATCCGGCTGACGGCGTGTTCAGTAAATCGAAAAAAGCCTGTACCCAATGGCACTCCAAAGGAGTGTACCAGATCCCTTACCGGTGTTATATCACTCCTGATATAGAGAATATGTTTCTGGCCGGACGTATAATTAGTGCTTCACACGTAGCGTTCGCCTCTTCCCGCGTGATGGCCACCTCTGCAGCAGGAGGGGAAGCGGTCGGAACTGCTGCGGCACTATGTATTCATCGGGGGTATACACCTGCACAGCTAGCTGAACCGGATAAAATAAAACTTCTTCAAATGAATTTGATAAAGCAAGGAGCTTATTTGCCTCAGTCCGATATACAATATGAAGACAATCTCCTGAAAGAGGCTGATATAGAAGTTTCTTCTGAGTTGCAGTTGAGTGAAATTCCTTTCGACGGTTCCTGGAAAAGTTTGGATCAGTCTGTTGCCCAAATGCTTCCCATTATGGCAGGCAAGATGCCGGAGATAAGGGTGAGCATGAGTGCTGTGAAAGAGGTGAAGCAAACAGTTGAATTGCGCATTAGTTCAAAGTTCTTTAATCATACACCGGATATCACTTTGGAGACGATTAATGTTGATCTGAAAGAGGGAGAGAATGATGTAATATTGGTTTTTACGGCGACTATTCCTGTTGATTGTTACGTCTTCGTCTGTTTTATGAATAATGAATGTGTTAGTATACAGACATCCCAAATGTTGATTACCGGTCTGGTTTCGGTATTTAACAAAATTGTACCGGCGGTGTCGAATTGGGGAAAGCAAGAGCCTCCAGGAGACATAGGAGTGGAAGCATTTGAATTCTGGTGCCCGGAGCGAAGGCCAAAAGGTCATAACATTGCTATGCAGATCAACCCGGCGATTACCTGTTTTTCAAAAGAAAATCTCAAAACATCTCCGTATCGTCCCATAGAGAAACCGAATGCCTGGGCCGCGGATTTGAAAGATAAGCCTTCCACAATTACGCTTACCTGGAAAACGCCAAAGAGAATAAAAGGGATTACACTATTTACCGATACTGATTATGATCACCCTATGGAATCCGTACAATGGGGGCATCACGACAATAGTATGCCTTTCTGTGTAGAATCGGTAGAAGTGTCATGTGCAAGTGATTCTTTGGTAGAAACTCTGAATTTCCAAACGAAAGTTCAACTGCGATTTTCTGTGGTGATAGAAACTGATTATCTGAAATTAACACTCAATAACAAGGCTGAAAATACTCCTGTTTCTTTATTCGGAATTCAGATTCATCCGGAAACGGAGGTATTGGAGCTTAGTTGATGGTATCTATGCTAGATGTATTGTAAATGTAAATTATAACTATAAACCATGATTTTTAGAAGATTCTTAATATCGCTATTTATTATTGTCAGTATCAATCAGATGGTCAACAGTATGTCTCTGGATGGTAAATGGCTTTTTTCAGTAGATCCGTATAATTTGGGTTTGAGGGAACAATGGTATCTTCCGGAACATGAAATTGCCGGATGGGATGATATTGATGTGCCGGGAAACTGGAATTGCCGGATCCCATACTCTGATTATACCGGTGCAGCCTGGTACCGTAAAACCTTTGTACCACAAATAGAAAAGAATAATAGACTTTTTCTATGTTTTGAATCCGTTTATTTTGATGCAGAAGTATGGCTAAATGGGGAGAAACTTGGTTCTCATAATTTTGGCTTTACAGGTTTTCGATTTGATATTACTGATAAAATTGTTCATGACACAGAGAATACAGTAGTTGTTAGAGTTGACAATAGTTATAAGGTTGGAGCTTCTTGGAATTGGGGAGGAATACGACGTTCGGTGACAGTAAAAAATCTACCTGAAAAAAGAATTGATCAAATCTTTATAACGTCTGATCCCGATATTAATAATAATTCTGCACTGATTTATGTGGATCTAAGGCTGTCGGGTAGACCCAGTGGGGAATTACAAATTAATATTTATGATCCTGATTCTAATGTGGTAATAACTTCTAGCCAAATGTTAAAGGGAGATACGGATCGTGTTATTATTCCATTAAAACTCAATAATGCTCTTTTATGGGATTTTGAAAATCCTCACCTATATTCGGCAGAGGCTTTCTTTGAAAAAAAAATGAGTTACTCGATAGGTACCCGGTTCGGTATTCGTAAAGTCGAAGTAGAAGGTTATAAATTACTTATTAATGGAAAGGAGGTAAGGTTAAATGGTGCTAATTGGGTGCCTGACGATAGATTTACTGGCAATATTTTACCTGAAGATGTTTTTAAACGGGATATCGACTTAATGAAAGAATGTGGTGTGAATTTAGCGCGATTGAGCCATCACGCATTGCCAAAAGATGTGCTGGATTATATTGATGAAAAAGGCATATTTATCTTTGAAGAAATACCTCTCTGGAATAAAAATAAATATGTTACTGCAAATAGTGATGTCCCAATAAACTGGTTGACAGAGGTTATAGAAGAACGCTATAATCACCCTTCTATAATTGGATGGTGCGTAGGGAATGAGATTGGACGTTTGAGTGATAACCCGGACCTGGAAAACTATTTGTTGAGAGCGTTTAGTCATATTAAGAGCATCGATACGACACGATTGGCCGTTTATGTGACACACACACTTCTTGCTCAACCATGGGAACCTGTAATGAAATCTGATATGATTTTATATAATCGTTATGGATCTCATGGAGAAATGGTTGATAAAGTAAATGAACGTTATTCAGGAAAACCAATATTCTATGCAGAATATGGCAGACAGGTAAATAGTGGAGATCCGAATAACTCTATGGTTGATTATATCAGTATGATGGATGATATGTCAGGCAGAGATTTCTTGATAGGTGCTTCAGTATGGACATTTAATGATTATCGTACAAATTATAGAGATAATAGCACAGATCCTATGGGAAATCGGCCATGGGGTGTGGTGGATGTGTATAGACGAAAAAAAAGAGGATTTAAAGATCTTCAAAGGGTGAATTCTCCATTTGAAACTTTTGACCTGTCCGTATATCAGGCAAATGAGTCAATTGAATTAGTTGTTGAACTCATGCCGCGTAGGCCATTAAGTATTCCTTCATACGATATAGAAAATCATATTTTAAATATAGCTTTTATTAACTCGGATGGAAAGGAGATTAAATCTGATAAGATTACTTTACCTGTAATGAAGAGAGGTTCAGAGCAACAACAATTTAAACTTATCCATACTTATGATCCTGCAATACATAGTATTCGGGCTGAACTTACTTCTCCATTAGGATATGTAATTGAAGAACGCCAATATTTTCTGACTATACCTCAAAAGCCACAGATAAAATATTATGATAGTTCGGATAAAGCAATTCGTATCTATTATGATAGACATCCTTCCTCAACGGAATGGTATATTGAGTACTCTGACGCCGTGAATACCCATAGAAGTGAAAAGACAATCAATGATCATATAACAATTGATGAACTTGTATATGGGCAGCAATATGAGTTAACTCTTGTTTCAGTAAATAATATGGGAGAAAGTAGATCTGATGAGAAAATTTTGATTAAAACTCAAGCCGCTGAATTACCTCCGGCAATATATCATTTAAGAACAAGAGGAAATAATATTGAAGTGGGGTACGAATCTGCCAACTCAGATATGTGTTATGAATTTCTGTATTCATTATCTCCTAATTTCAAAGATCCTATGCATATACTTACATCTGTTTTCGGAGCAGTTAATCTTTCAATGATTGAGGAAGGAAAACCTCATTATCTGAAAATAAGAAAAAGATTACGATATGGTTATGAAAGTCCATGGAGTATGGTATATGAGGTTCCAGGCTCTAGTAAGTAAAAAAGGAATATTCTGTAAAATAATCCTATCAGGTATATCCTCTTTTTTATCATACACAGGAATAAATAATGATCATCTAATTTTTAAAGCCTATGAAAAATAAATCTAAAAGGGATAAGTGTCAATACTAACTTTCTAAAAAAAATCTATAACAATTTAATATTCACTTTAAACATAAGAACACATGAAAAGTAAAAATTTATCAGGACTGATTTTTATAAAAGACAGTTCATTTAGAATCATAAAAGTCTGTTTATTGTTATTGTTGGTCCCTGTATTTCAGTTGATGGCAGAACATACAGATGTATATGAAACCTCTGTTACTGATTATAGTCAGATGCTCCAACAACAACGAAAAACAATAACCGGAAATGTAACCGATACAAATGGAGAGCCAATAATTGGAGCTACAATAGTAGAAAAAGAAAATCCTACACATGGTACGATTACGGATATAGACGGGAATTATGCCCTTGTAAATACCCCTGAAAATGGGATTCTTCAAATTACGTATGTTGGGATGAGATCGCAGGAGATTGCTGTAGATGGAAGGACAACTATAAATATAGTGATGGAGTCGGATTTGGAATTATTGGATGAAGTTGTGGTAGTAGGATACAGTGCCCAACGCAAGATAAATCTTACGGGTGCAGTCGAATCTGTAAATGTTTCAGATCTGATTAATAAACCTGTAGGGACTACTTCTGAAGCATTGCAGGGGGTAAGTGCCGGGTTAACGGTTACAAGATCCAGTGGAAAACCGGGTGAGGGATCCCAGCTGAATATTCGGGGTATAGGCACATTGGGTGATTCTGCTCCATTGATTCTAATTGATGGAGTTGAGGGAAATATCGATGCTATTGATCCAAATATGATAGAGAATATTTCAATACTGAAAGATGCCTCTTCTGCTTCTATATATGGTTCGCGTGCTGCAAATGGTGTGATCTTAATTACAACCAAACGGGGGGAGGGAGAAAGAAAATTGAGTGTAAATTATAATTTACATGTTGGTTGGCAGGATTTTACTGATTTGCCAAAATTTACAGATGGTTACACTTATATGGTTATGCACAATGAGGCCATGCGTAATGAAAATACACAAGAGCTTTATTCAGAGAATTATCTGAACGAGTATTTGTTAAATAAAAATACTAATCCTGATGTGTACCCCGATGTCGATTGGCAGAAAATACTTTTCACACAATCAGGATTCCAACAACGCCATTCAGTCAATATAAGCGGAGGTACGGAGAAACTCAGTTCAATGGCCATGTTCTCTTTTAATGACCAAAATGGTATAGTCGATAACTATAATTACAAGCAATATAGTTTACGCATCAATAACGATTATACTGCCTCTAAATTTTTTCGTTTAAGGGTTGATGCCTCCCTGAATAAATCAAAGAGCTATTCTCCATTTGGAGGAGAAGATGCGGCTGGTGGAATTTTTCACGGTGCTAATCGTTCAGCTCCGATCTATGCGGCTAAATTAAGTGATGGCCGATATGCTGCCAATGCATTGGGAGGCAGTAATATCCTTGCCAATATTTACGAGAGAGGATTTGATCAAAGTGGCGAACATTTGTTTCAGGGAAGGTTTTCCGCATTAATAACCCCAATGGATGGACTATCTATTGACTTGTCATATATGCCTGAATATTCTCAAACTTCTTTAAAACAGTTTGAAAAACCAGTGCCTCTTTATTCTCCCGGATTTGATGAACCAACCTATATTGTCCCGCAAAAAAGCCAACTGATTCAAAAAGAATCCAAAAGTTGGAGAAATCAAGTTAGTGGTGTTGTAAATTATCAGAAGAGTGTTAATTTCCATGATTTCGGCGTATTGGCCGGATTTGAACAAATAGATTATTACACTGACTGGTTAGAGGCTTCAAGAGATAATTTCTATTTTGTAGATTATCCTGAAATGGATTCAGGATCCTTGGATAATATCGGAAACGGAGGTAACGCACATGAGTGGGCATTACGTTCCTATTTTGGACGTATTAACTATGCATATGCATCCAAATACTTGTTTGAGGCAAATATTCGTCGTGACGGGTCATCAAGGTTTGCAAAAGGTAATCAGTACGGGACTTTTCCCTCCTTTTCTTTTGGATGGAGGATTTCCGAAGAAGAATTTATGAAAAACATTGAGTTTCTGTCAAATTTGAAAATTCGGGGATCGTGGGGACAATTGGGTAATCAGAATATTGGTATATATCCTTATCTCTCAACAGTAAACATTTCCGGAATGGGTTTTGTCTTTGGAGGTTTACCTGTTGATGGTGCAGGGATTACCAGTATGGCTAATTCCGGAATCAGATGGGAAACTGCAAATACGAGGAATATTGGAGTAGATTTCGGCTTTTTTAATAATAAATTAAATGGTGCTTTTGAATACTATATCCGTGATACAAAAGATATATTATTGAGATTACCAATACCCGGTACTATTGGTCTGACCGCTCCATATCAAAATGCAGGAGAAGTACGCAACAAGGGGTGGGATCTTAATCTGAACTATAGGGATAAGGTGGGTCAATTAGGATATAATATTGGATTTATTCTCTCTGATGTCAAGAATGAAATTATCAGTTTAAGGGGGGTAGGTCCATTTATAACTGGATTTACAATTCGTGAGGAAGGTTATCCGATAGACTCTTATTTTGGTTATGAGGCGACGGGAATATTCAAAAATGATGAGGAAGTAAATAATCATGCTACTCAGATAGGTAATTATGGCCCGGGCGATATCAAATATAAAGATCAAAATGATGATGGACAAATTAATGCGAATGATAGGGTAATTATTGGCAGTAATATTCCAAGGTATAATTATAGTATAAATATAGGATTGGATTATAAGAATTTTGATTTAAATATCTTCCTGCAAGGTGTAGGAAAACGTGATGTCTATCTCGAGAAAAATGCAGTATGGGCCTTCTATAATGGCGGAAAGATACAACAATGGATCGTCGACAAAAGATGGACTCCCGAGAATATCGATGCTACTTATCCACGTTTAATAGCGCAATCAACTCATAATAATTATCAGACATCAGATTTTTGGATTTATGATGCGTCATATCTGCGTTTAAAAAATATCACTCTCGGTTATACAGTTCCTAAACAATTGCTGAAAAAAGCGAATATTGAAAACCTTCGCTTATACGTTACGTCTAACAATCTGTTTACTCTTAAAAATATGCCTGAGGGAATAGATCCCGAATCACCTTCAGGAGATATTAATGGATATCCTCTAACAACAACCTATGCTTTAGGCCTAAATATATCATTTTAATTTAAAACGCTATGAAAAAGATATTATTATTAATCTCGCTGTTCTTATTACACTTGTCATCTTGTTCAGACTATCTGGATCGTGCTCCATTAGATAGTCCTTCAAGCGAAAGTTTTTTATCGAAAAAGATTGAGATGGATCTGGCAGTAAATAATGCATATAGAATGTTGTATTTTTTAGGTAATAATATGCCAATGCCAATGTTTATGGATGCCACTACGGATATCGCACGTGTGAGAGGTACTTATGGGGCAAATGTAGAAACTGTTTCACTCGGTAACCACTCCTCTAATACCAGCCTGTTTTCTACAATATGGACCCATTACTATAGATATATTGCTCGTTGTAACTATATTATTCAATATGTTGATAGGGTAATAGATGCAACTGAAGAACAAAAAAACTTGGCTCAGGCTCAGGCTCTTTTTCTACGAGCAATGGCATACAATGAATTGGTAATTTATTTTGGAGATGTTCCGTTTATTACTACTTATCTTTCGACTGTGGAAGAAGGTATGGCCGGAAGAACCGATAAGGATATTATTATTGAGGCAATATTAGAAGATCTTGACGAAGCTATTAATATCTTACCATCAAACTGGGATGGTGATAATAAGGGTAGAATTACTAAATGGGCTGCATTGGCTCTGAAAGCACGTATTACCCTTTATCACGAAAAGTATTCGGAGTCAGCTGCCTCTGCAAAACAGGTTATTGATAATGCAGCTACAAGTGGTATTGCATTAACTGGCGATATGATCTCTCTATTTAATTACGATGGAATACGTAATTCCGAAGTTTTGCTTGATATTCCCTTTCATTCGTTAGTTCAATTTAATGCGACGCCTCTTATGACTTTTTCACGTAATGCCGGAGGATGGGCCATAATACAGCCGGCAGTATCCTTAATTGATTCCTATGAATGTATAGATGGACTACCCATTGATAAATCTCCACTTTTTGATCAAGCACATCCTTTTAAGAACCGGGATCCCAGACTCTCAGCGTATATCATCCACGACGGGACCTGGTTTAAGAATATTCGGTATGAAACACATCCTGATAGTGTTCTTGCAAGTAGAGTAGTCGGAGGTATAGAAACAAGAATCAATAACCAGGATGTGACAAACGCATTTGCATCACACACTAGTTATCTTTTTAGAAAATATGCAGATGCAAGAGATGAAAATGTACGTGAGTCAACTATCAACTTTATTTTGATTCGTTATGCTGAAGTATTGTTAACTTATGCTGAAGCTAAACTGGAACAAGGAGAGATCGATAGCTCTTTGTATGAGTCTGTTAACGCTGTAAGAAGGAGAGCCGGATTACCAGAAGTGTCGAATTTATCAACCGAAGAGTTACGAAAATTGATTCGCAATGAACGTAAAGTAGAGTTAGCAGGTGAAGGCCTTCGTTTGGCTGATATCAGGAGATGGAAAATTGCAGAACATGTAATGCCGGGATATTTCCCTGGAAGGAAGCGAAAAGCGTATTGGTTCTCACCTGGAATTCCGACTATTGATGATTGGGGAATAGCTCGCTACAATAATCTGCAGACTGTTTTTGAGCCTTTACAAACTCGTCTTTTCGATTCAAATCGGGATTATCTTTTTCCAATCCCTCAAAATGAAATTGACGTTAACGGTGATTTGACTCAGAATCCAGGGTACTGATGAGCCTGTTTTTATTACTTTATTGATAACAACTGTTTTATGATATGAATGAGAAGATTAAGAAAATATTCTATGTTTTGATAATGAGCTTGTTATCCGTTTCGGCAAACGCTCAGGATAATAGAATAGATATAAAGGGTATTAAGATATCAGTTGATGATAAGGAGTTTCTTTTTTATCCTGAGTTTACATTATTATATCAATCTGAAAATCCAAAATTATCAACTAAATACGCATCTATTAAAAATGTCGGATACAGTTTGCCCGTTTGGAATACCAATATGTCGGATGCAGTTCTGACCCAGGGCCAAAGGACTTCTGCACAATTTGGTGATGGTTTTGAAGATGATATTCTCTCAAAAGGTTCTCAAAAAGTGACGGCTAATATATTCGCCTCAGGTGAAAATTATACTTTTATACCGACACAGATAGATGTTGAAGATGGTAGCTATCGCTATATTTATCCGGAATCCGATTATGGTGAACTTTCGGTATCTGTTAGTGATGGAAAATACCCTGAAGTAACATATACTTTCAAACCTTCCAATGATGGATATTATTCAATTGGTTATACCGGTGCCCCTTCATATTCAATTCCCGAAATTCAAGAGGCGTGGCAACCCATGATTTGGCATGAGAAAAGGATCTCGGAAGAGCCAAGTATGACTTTGGCATATCGTTGCCCCGTCCCGTCTACACTTGTAACGAAAGAAAATATTACAATAGGGGTAGTTGCCCATACCTCGGAATTTCCTTTCCAGCCACTTCCCACGGCCCGGAACAGTAGATTCGGAATTGCTTTGCGAACAAATGAAGGCGAAGTAAAACCTATGCTGTTCGCACCGGTTTTGGGAGGAGCTGAATCTTTCATGAATGCCGGGCAGGTATATACCTTCACCTTTAATTTATTTTTGGATGAAGGAGGAGTTACTTCTGCTTATGAAAGGATTGGGCGAGACCTTTTTGGATTTAGAGATTATAGGCATAATGCACTGGGTACCTTGAATGAGACCCTGGATAATATGATCGATTACGGCATGAGTGAATATAGCTTATTCATTGATAGCCTGAAAGGATGTAATTATTCTACAGATGCCCCTGGTGCAGTAAAAAATGTATCAAGTCTTAATCCATTACAGATTGCCTTACTTACCGGTCGTCATGATATTCTGGAAAAAAGAACCTATCCTATGATTGAATATGTAATGTCACGGGAGAAATTTCTTTTTTGTTTAGATTCCACACAAAAAATTCAATCTCCATCCCGTAAGTTGGATGGGCCATGTTGTCCGGTAAGTGAGTTAACCTCCCTATATAATATTTTCAACCGGCAGGATGATGTATATGTAGAATTGGCAAAGGCTGAATACGCGAATAAGAGAATCCGTAATCTGGATAAAAAGGAACGTGGCGATAAGTGGCAGAATGCATTGGCTATTTATAACTCCACCTTGGATTCAACATGGTTGAATGTGGCACGAAATGGAGCTGACCAGTATTTACGGGAGCGGTTAAACACTGTACAGTCTGACTTTTCAGATAAGGATGCTGAATTCTTCTTTTGGACAGGTTTTACTGCTGATTGGGCTTCTTTATATCTCTTATATGAAGCTACAGGGGAGAGAAAGTACCTGGAGGCTGCCCATAAAGCAATTAGGTATTATACGACTTTTGTTTGGCTGACTCCACAAATCCCAAATGCTTCAGTGCTTGTTAATCAAGGAGGCTTGGCTCCCCACTATGGATATTTAAAGGGAAAAGGCTTTCCTCAAATGGCGGCGGAAGAACAAGTTGTTGAGGCATGGCGGGTATCAGAAATTGGATTAACTCCGGAAAGCTCAACGACATCAACAGGGCACCGTGGTATATTTATGACAAATTTTGCACCGTGGATGTTACGTATTGGTTATCTAACAGGGGATAAATTTCTTCAGGATATTGCTCGTTCCGCTGTAATAGGTAGATACCGTAATTTTCCCGGGTATCATATGAATACTGCCCGCACAACAGTTTATGAGGATAAGGATTATCCATACCGGCCGTTTAATGAATTAAGTGTAAACTCTTTTCATTTCAATCATATCTGGCCTCATATGACAATTTTGACAGATTACCTTATTACCGATGCTTTTGTAAAATCAGAGGGTAAAATTGATTTTCCATCTGAATTTATTGAAGGGTTTGCATATCTGAAAAATAAGTTTTACGGGCATAAACCGGGTAAGGTCTATACTTATAATGATGTACAATTATTTATGCCACAAAGAATGCTAAAACTAAATACACCAGAACTAAACCATATCTCCGGTTATAATGATGATGCATTATTCTTGGTGTTTACTAACCAATCTAAGGCTGATCAGTGGGCTACCGTAGTATTGGACGAAGAAACTCTGGAGTTTGATAAATCCAAGAAATATAGGATTGACTATTGGACAGATAATAACTTTTCAGGTACTGGAATGTTGGAGAATGGTGAAGCATCTTTTAAAGTCTCCCCTGAAGGGATAACTACCCTGGTTGTACATGAAATTAAACCTTCATCTCAGTTTAAATTGACCAATGGTAATTCAAATGAGAAATGGAAGAACTATTCTTTGTCCGATAGCTTGGGAAATTTACAAGGTATGATTTTGAGCAAGTTTAATGGCCAAAAGTCTCTTTTTGTTTATCTGAAGGAGGATGATAATCTGTTCTCTAATGCCAAGTTGCATTTTTCTGTTGATGGGAAAAAATGGCAACAAATCGAGAAGGATTGGTATCCGTATGAATTTACAGTTCCGTTAGATAAAGAGAATAGCCGGGTTGATTTTTTTATTGAATTGCTTGATAACTCCGGAGAGATTAAAAAAGGGAACAGGTTGTCTCTTTATAAATAATTGTGATCCCTAATCAGTCACCATGTAATCTGGTTGAGATGACTATTGGGAAAAGAACTGTTAATAACGATGAATTATTAAAAATATCATTATGAGTAATCAATTAGTATATGTAATCTGTTGGGTATTTTTCTGCCAAATGCTAATTTCGTGTAGTGATACCAGAGAGATATCAGTTATAAGTCCGGATTCGACCGTACAAGTAGCAATATGGAAAAATGATACGGGATATTCTATCAAAGCATCGAAGTTGGATTTTACCTTTATTGAACAAGGCGATTTGGGATTATCCATAGAGGGGAAAAGTGACCTGTTTACATCAATAAAATCTGTGAAAGGGCCATCTCAGAAACATGAGATAGTAACCGAGATGGGAATAAATGATTCAGCAGAAGTTAGCTGGAATGAATATTTGTTAACATTCAGTGAAGGTGAACAGATAGAGATTCGGGTCTTTGACCAGGGGATCGCTTATCGCTATAGATTAGATAATGGGCAGAGCACAAATCATGTCTTGGGAGAACACTCTTCATGGATGATTCCAGCACGGACCAAGGTGTGGTTTTTTGAAAGAAACAACCATTGGAAACTGAAGTCATATGCAGGAGAATGGCTATCGACTACAATAGAAAAACTACCTACTGTTTCAGAAACAGGAAATGTACAAGGAAAACCACTGGTTTTCGAGTATGAAAATGGTGCTTATGGCCTTTTGGCTGAAGCAGGGCTGTTTAATTACAGTGGTATGCGTTTTGAAGTATTTCCCGGGAATATTCTAAAGGCCAACTTTTTTGAGGATGAAGAAGGATTCGTCGTTAATGGAAGCGTCATTTCCCCTTGGCGGGTAGCGTTGATCGCTGAAGATCTCAACCAGTTGGTCAATCAGCAAAACATCATCACGTCTTTGAATCCTGAGGCAGATACCGAATTGTTTGCCGATAGAAGTTGGATCAAAGCTGGGAGATCTGTCTGGAGTTGGTGGTCTAACTTTACAGGTACGCCAGAATTGCAAAAGCAGATGGTCGATTATGCTAAGGAGTTGGGGTTTGAATATAATCTTATCGATGCAAATTGGGAGAAATGGCCGGATAAATGGATTTCTTTAGCGGATGTTTGCCGGTATGGACAAGAAAATGAGGTAATGACATGGATATGGAAACATTCCAACGAACTGAATTTTCCGGAAGATGATTACCGGGTCATGCAGAATTTCATGGATAGTCTGAAAACAGCGGGAGTGAAAGGCATAAAGGTTGATTTCATGGATGGGGAAGACAAAACCCTGATTGATTTTGATGAGGCAGTACTTCGTCATGCCGCAAAACGAAAGCTGTTGGTGAACTTTCATGGCGTACAAACCGCTACAGGAGAGATCAAAAGATATCCCAATGAACTCACCCGCGAGGGAATCCGGGGGTTGGAACTGAATACACACCCCGAGGGGCCTTTAACAGCTTCTCATAATGCGGCACTACCTTTTACCCGTTTTGTATTGGGGCATGGTGACTATACACCATTGGCATTTACTGCGACGGGAGAAACCACCTGGGCACATCAATTGGCTACATTGGTATTGTTTACTTCACCGGTGCAAGTGATTGCAGAAAACCCTGAAATATTATTGAGACATCCTGCGGTAAAAGATGCTTTACCGTTGATTAAACAAATACCTTCTGTATGGGATGAAACAATCGTCTTGCCTGGAAGTGTAATAGGTGAGTTGGCAATAATGGCCAGACGAAAAGGCGACGATTGGTATATAGGAATAGTAAACGGAGGGGAGAAGAAAACACTGGAAGTCGACTTCGCATCTATTAATGTTCCGATCCGGGAAGCTACTTTGTACCGTGATGCATCTACCAGTATCCCTAATCCTATCTCCAGAAAATACAATGCCAAAGACAGGCATTATAGTGAAATAATTACGCCCTTTATAATGGAAAACGTACAGGTAACAGGTGACAAGCTGATGATAGATGTTGAAAAAAACGGTGGATCGGTATTGGTTTTTCGTAAGTAATAAATGCCGATAAGCAAATTGGGTGTATGAGAGAGTATAAATTTTTGATGTTTCCTTTAGTTATTGGAGGTTTCAACGACAGAAAGAAGAAAGTGGTTACTAATGAGCAATACACGACAATATATTATTGGTTTTTTATCTTTACTGGCTTTGTTTGTCGGGTTGGAGGTCTGTGCACAGGAATGGGCAGATATCGATAAGATCGCCGCATCCCAGGCCGGAAGTTCCCCTTTATTGTTTACCGTGCCAAACGATGAGGGCCCGCCCGTCGTTCCCGGCAATATCTCTCACAGTAATGAATGTATAGTGAGATCAGGTATTCCCAACTTATTCCATAAAGCTAAAAACAGAAAAGAGATCACTGTGGCCTTTATCGGCGGGAGTATTACCCAAGGCAGGGACAGCTATCGGATGCAGACGGCCCGATACATGCAAAATCGTTTTCCCGGAATCGTTTTCAGGTGGGTAAATGCGGGTGTGTCAGGTACAGGTACGGATTTGGGAGCATTCCGCATATATGAACATGTACTTCGGTATCAACCCGACCTGATCTTTATTGAATTTGCCGTCAATGGAGCTTATCAATCCGGTATGGAGGGCATAATCCGCCAAATTATCAAAGCAAATCCCCATACGGATATTTGTTTGATATATACTATTCAGAACGGGCAGACCGAGGTATACCAACGCGGTGAAGTTCCCGGTAATATCCAGGGGTTGGAACGTATTGCCGAACATTATTATCTTCCATCGATCCACCTGGGTATGGAAGCCGCAGCACTGGAAGCACAAGATAAACTTCTCTGGAAAGGCGTATCACATCAGGCTGGGGAGCGTATACTATTTTCAAAAGATGGTATACACCCGGATAAAGTTGGTGGGAACCTGTATGCCGCTGCAATAGCCCGGGCGATAGAAAAGATGGACAATTCAGGAGCACCCGAAGCACGTATGCTTCCCGCTCCGTTGATTACCGCTGCATGGGATGAGGCGGGAATGTACGAACCTCAGCAGATTACGGTATTCGACACAAGTTGGACATCCATAACCACTTATAAATCAAAACTCAAACAGTTTCAGGGGTGGTTTGATACGATCATGACAGCGGATAAGCCGGGAGCATCTTTTACTTTTTTCTTTGAGGGTGATCAGTTCGGTATTTTCGATATTGGTGGACCGGAAGTAGGACAGCTCTCCGTGTGGATTGACGATCAGCCGGTTGGCATGAAAATGATCACCGAAAGGGGATATAGATTGCGGGAGGTCAGTAGTTTGGATGCCGATACTACATTGAACCGGTTCAACCGGTTTTGCAACAATCGGTACCGTGGACAATATGATGTTATTCAACTACACCCGGGGAGACACAAAGTTACCCTGAAAATTTCTTCTGCCAAGGCGGATAAACGTGAAATATTGGGTCCTAACCAGTTGAATGATATTGTGACTAATCCGGATAAGTATGATCTATCCACGATTTATCTGGGACGTATTTTACTCCGGGGTAAACCGCTTACAGAAAAAGAATATAAAGGAGAGTGACAATAATGGGATATATAAATAAGATATTTTTAAACATGTTTTTGATGGCTCTCTCTGTTACAACCTTAGGAATGAAAGCTGGAGAGATAGCCGGATCAACTGTTGATAACTCGGTATTTGTCAGAGATTTTGGAGCAATCCCTGATGATGGAAAAAGTGATACTAAGGAAATCACCAAGGCAATAGAATATGCATATGCGAATAGTAAAAAATATGTCGTATTGGACAAAGGAATATACAATTTACGGGGTGACGACGGTAAGGTGCCGACTATCTATGTCAGAGGTGTTGAAAATATAAAATTGATCGGACAAATAACGAATGATGGTTCGCCTGCTACAATTCTGGAGGTAAACGCGGAATTGGCAAATAATGATGAACTCAAATTGAGCCGTCATTTAGACTGGGAGAACAGTGGAAATATAGGAGTAGAAAATATTATATTTGATTTGAAGCCTCGTTTTTCTACTTCAGGTAAGGTGTTGATGGTAGATCACGAGAACAAGCGTGTAGAGGTTGAAATTTTTGATGGAATGTCTCATTTTGAAGGTATGAAATGTTTTTCTGCCAATGCCTGGGATTTAGAGACGAGGAAATTAAAGCATGTAGATGCGTTGACTATCAATATGAAGGAGTCCTATTTTGAGAATCTATGGCATCGGGTAGATAGGCCGGATAAAGTAGTGTATGCCATTAATAATATGCCTTTTTTGGATAAGATAGAGGTGGGAGATGGTATTTCCTGGCATTATGCGGCGCATTCTTCATCCGGATATGGTGTATATTTCTACAATTGTAGAAATATTGAACTGGATAACGTGCATATGTACAATGCAATCACAGTAGCCTTTAGGATCAATGATTCTAAAAATGTGACTATTAGGAATATGCACATTAAACCAGAAGGCAATTCTTTGGCTACAGGACCTCGTGACGGTATTTATCTGTCAAACTGTAGAGGGAAGTTGCTTGTCGATAACTTATATATTAAAGGTGTTCGTTGGGATCCGTTAGTGAGCCGGGTTAATTTCATCAAAATAAAGGAACTCCCGGGCGACAAAACAATTATATCTTCATATGTAGCACAAGCGCATGCGGAGAGCATTTTGCAAGTCGGTGACAGTGTGTACTTTTGGTGTGGCGAGAAACCGGCCAGACGTCAAATTAAATCGGTAGAAGTGCTCCAAAACAAAAGCGAAAAAGAACACCGTATCGTATTTACGGAAGAGATACCTAAAGAAGCTCTTATTGACTCATATATCAGTCCTCCGCAATGGGAAAGTGCCGTGGTTATGAACTCTGTGTTCGAGGATAATTTTGGTACGGGTCTGATATTTGAGAGTGAAAACCTGATATTGGAAAATAACCTGTTTAGAAACAATGCTTACCATGCGGTAGGATTTGGCCCGACCAGTATAAATACAGGTGCGTTTGTAGATAATATTGTGATCAGGAATAACCATTTTATCTCCAATGGTTGGATAAATAAATACACCGGTATGTACGGGAGGATACATGGAGGTATTTATGGTGGAGGGATAACAACGCATGAGCAACACCCTCATTTCTCAACTGAACCTTATAATAGGAATATCCTTATCGAGAACAATATCTTCGAAGACATGAATTTCAACGAAGAGATGGGAGCCATAGGTATTAAAAATGCCCAAAATGTAACGATAAGGAATAATACCTACCGGAATATAAAGAACAAAGTACTGATGGAAATGGAATCGACAAAAAATATAGTGAATGAAGATGACTGATTTCATTATCCCATAAAAGTAAAGTAACTTATTTGTAAATATAGTCATGACTAAGAAACATTATTTAGCCTTTTTGGCATCAGGCTTGACTCCCTTAATGTGGAACTTCAATCTGGCACAACAGTATATGGCTGTGAGTAAATTGCCTGAACCGGAGAAACAAAGACAGGAACTATACTTATCCCTGTTTGATCCTTCTGGTTGTCGGAGTAATTTTGAATCTATTTCAGCAACAGATATGCTGCGAAAAAAGTTGAATATACTGTGGATTGTTGCTGATGACCTTGGTAATGATCTGGGGTGTTATGGTAATAAAGATGTGTATACCCCTAATCTGGACAGGCTGGCTGATGAGGGTATCCGCTATACACGTGCGTATGCAACGGCTCCGGTAAGTTCTCCAAGCCGCTCATCACTGATTACAGGGATGTATCCGGTCAGCATAAATAGCTTAAATCATCGTACTATAGATAAAAAACCGCTACCAAACGGTATTGAACCTATCACTTCTTACTTTAGACAAGCAGGTTATTTTTGTACCAACGCCAATGAACGTAAAGCGAAGGGTAAAGAAGATTACAATTTTACTGCCGAATATATTTATGATGGTATAGATTGGAGCGAAAGATATCTCGGTCAACCATTTTTTGCACAAATTCAGATTTTTGAACCACACCGTCCATTTGTGCCGGATATCGGACACCCGGTAAATCCGGATAATGTGCGAATTCCTCCTTACTATCCCGACCACCCTCTTATACGGAAAGATTGGGCTATGTATCTTGAAAGTATACAAGTCCTTGATAAAAAGGTAGGAACTGTCCTGGACCGACTGGAGACAGAAGGACTCATGGACGAAACGGTTATCATCTTTTTTGGAGATAACGGCCGCCCACATTTAAGAGATAAACAATTTCTTTATGAAACAGGACTCCAGGTTCCGTTGATTATCCGGTTTCCCGGAGGAAAAAATGGACCACAGGTTTGTAATGATCTCATCAGCCTGATCGATGTGTCGGCCACATCACTTAGACTGGCAGGAATAGAGCCGCCTGGACATATTCAGGGAAAGTTCTTTTTCGGAACGAAAGAGGCCAGAAAATATGTATATGGATTCAAACAGCGTATGGGAGATGCCATGGATGATTCCCGGAGTATTACCGACGGTAGATATAAGTTGATATGGAACCGAATGCCGGAAGTCCCGTGGATGCAGCTCAGTAGTTATAAAAAAACATCTTATCCCGCTTATGCACTCTACCAGGATTTATATGAAAAGGGTGAGTTGGATTATCCCTTTAATCTTTTTATGGCAGATAGCAAACCCGAGATAGAATTGTATGATCTGCAGTCGGATCCGTATGAATTGAAAAACCTGGCAGAAACGGCGCTTTTTCAGACAAAGGGGAAACAACTTTTGCAACTCCTCAAAGAAAAAATGGCTGTATTGGAAAGAAATACGGAAGTAGAATCACGTGAAACCACGGAGAAAGGGATACAATCCGGAAGGAGTTATGGTCAATCAAAACTAGAAGAGATGGGACTGCCTAAAGAGGCCAGCCCAGCACAGATGGTAAAATACTGGGAGAAACTGTTGCTAAAAAAATAAGTCGCAAAAGATGGTATATTGAAAGATTTGATGGACATGAAAGATAAAGGTATAGTTGGTGTTCAGTTGCTTGATATTCATATATGTATCCCCCCCCCCGGGGGTAATTTTGGCTGTGTTATTAAAATGATCACTGAAAATAGATACAAATGAGAAGATATATTGTCGTAATAATGCTATTGCTAAGCATATTAATCTTGACTTTTTCTTCCTGTGCAAATAAGAAGCATACCAGTTTTCTTCCGGGGAGAGTATGGTTAGATGATAATGGTGTTCCCATCAATGCACATGGAGGAGGAATCATATATGTTGACGGTGTATATTACTGGTACGGCGAACATAAACTTCCGGATCGCTCCGAAGAGGAGAAAGCAGATGGAGGCGTGCATTGTTATTCTTCTGCTGATTTATATAACTGGAAAGACAGAGGCTTGGTTCTTTCTGTAAACTACGATGATCCGGATAGTGATATAGCATTGGGATGTATCCTTGAACGCCCTAAAGTAGTATATAATGAAATCACTGCTAAATATATGATGTATTTCAAGCTCTATCCCAAAGGACAAGGGTATAAATATGGATATTTAGGCGTAGCTATGGCAGATTCACCGGCAGGGCCATTTATTTATAGCCATAAATTCTTAGGAGCAGATTCAGAGGAAGGATCCGGGGATTTTGCTATGGTCAAAGATGTCGACGGGACATTGTATCATTTTGCAGTACGCAAACCGGACAAAGCATTTTGTGTGGGGAAACTGAATAAGGAGTATACCTATCCGGAGGGGACGTATAGGGTAATGGAAGAAATACCCTATCATACGGAAGCGCCGGCTATTTTTGTATGGGATAACCGTTATTTTATGTTGGGATCCGGTTCCACGGGATGGAAACCAAATACAGCCAGAGCTTTTTCGGCTCCCTTGCTGTTGGGACCCTATACAGAGTTGGGAAATCCTACTGAAGGCGTGAATCCGTATAATGGATTAAATGAAGAAAAAACTTTTGGAGGCCAGTCATCATTTGTAATCAAGGTAGAGGGTGCGCAAAATGCATATATAGCGATGTTTGATATATGGAAACCGGAACATCCTATAGATGGATTGTATGTCTGGCTTCCCATAAAAATAAACGGAGACTCCTATAAAATAAAATGGATGGATGAATGGGACTTGTCACTTTTTGAATAATAGTTAACTTAGCCGTATATTTTTACGATAAGTTGAAAATACTTGAGAATAAAGAATAAGGAGTCAAACCGAATTATGGAGCCAACCCAAAATTATCCTGATATCACCCAGGGAAATTAATAAGGCTTTAGGTAAACAGGAAGAATTAATTCCAAGAATTTATAATAATGAAAAACAATAGAAGAGATTTTTTAAAGACAATGGGTATTTGTTCCGGAGCTTTATTGACAGATTCGGTTTTTGCTAAAAACGTTGTCGAAAAAGATTTATCCGTAGAAATGCAGGATACCGAATCGGTGTTTACAGTTCGAAACCTGGAAACCGATTATCTTGTCGCCGGTGGCGGTATGGCCGGGTTTTGTAGTGCTTTGGCAGCTGCCAGAAATGGATTACATGTCATATTGATTCAGAATCGATCCAGATTAGGAGGGAATGCCAGTTCCGAAATCCGAATGCATATTTGTGGCGCTTCAGCGTTGAATCAGGTTTGGCGTGAAACAGGGATCCTGGAAGAAGTTATGCTGACAGAATCGTATACTAATCCGCAAAAATCCTGGGAAATATTTGATTATATATTGTATGATAAGATACTGACAAATCCAAATATCACATTGCTGTTTGATACCATGCTTTATAAAGTCCAAAACCAGGGAAATAAAATAAAAGAGATTCATGCTTATTGTTCTCAAACGGAAGAAATCTACAAGGTAAAAGCTAAATACTTTGCCGATTGTACCGGAGACGGAACACTGGCAGCTTTGGCCGGTGCAGATTTTATGTGGGGGCGGGAAGCTGAATCTGAATATAATGAACCTCTGGGACTGGAAACTCATGACAATATCACGATGGGGAACAGCTTACTGTTTATGGCATCTGAATATCCTCAAAACATGCCGTTTAAGGCGCCTGATTGGGCAAGGAAATATAATCTTTCAGATTTCAAATATCGTCAGATCCGTTCTTTAGAGTACGGTTATTGGTGGATAGAACTCGGAGGACTGGACAATATTGTACATGACGGGCAAAAAATCAGACATGAATTAATGTCGGTAGTATTTGGTGTGTGGGATTACATCAAAAATTCAGGCAACCATCCCGAATCTGCAAATTGGGCATTATCCTGGTTTGGAGCTATTCCCGGAAAGCGTGAGAGTCGACGGATAACAGGAGATTATGTATTGACTCAAAACGATATTCTGAAGCAAGAGAACTTTGAGGATAGGGTAGCGTATGGAGGCTGGCCTCTGGACGACCATTTGCCTGCCGGGATGGATGATACCTCCTTAAATCCGTTCAGGTCTATTCCGTTGAAAGGACCTTATTCTATTCCGTTAAGGAGCTTGTATAGTAAAACATATAATAATTTAGTGATGGCAGGCAGAAATATTTCTGTTACGCATATTGCCTTGTCGACCACACGTGTGATGGCGACCTGCGCCACAGTTGGGCAGGCTGTTGGAACAGCAGTCGCTTTTTGTGTTAAAGAGGAATTGACACCGCGAGAATTAGTACAGAATAGCACTAAACTAAAAGAGTACCAACAACTGCTGCTGAGGCAGGATCAGGCTATTTTAAATGTGAAAAATGAAGATAAAAAAGATCTCGCATTGCAGGCCGAGGTTACAGCATCTGCCGAACTTCCGGGATTTGAGGCTAAAAAAGTTATCGATGGAATAAACCGGGATGTACAAGATGGAGATAGCCATCAATGGAGAGCTGGTCTGGTTTTGGGCGATCAGTCTATTGAGTTGATCTGGACAAAACCTCAAACGATTAGTACCATAGAATTGACTTTTGATACCGGGTTGAATAGGCATTTAAGATTGTCCGGACAAAAAGTAGTGATGGAAAGACAAATAAGAGGTCCACAGCCTGAAACTATTAGTGACTATACCCTGGAATTGTACAAAGAAAACTCCCTTGTAACAAAGGAGGATGTCAGTGACAATTTTTTAAGAAAAGTTTCACATTCATTCCGGGGAGTTTCGACAGATAAGATCAGATTGGTTGTTAAAAAATCTCATGGGGATGAAAATGCAAGACTTTTTGAAATAAGATGCTATGCCTGACAACGAAATAAAAAATTTATAGATATGAATACCAGATCAAAATTTACACTGTATACAGCCGGAGCGTTGAGTTTAATTGGTTGTGCAAAAGAGAAAGAGGTAAAGCCCAATATCATTGTTATTCTGGCAGATGACCTGGGTTACGGCGATGTGAGTGCTTATGGTGCGCAAACGATCCATACCCCGAATATTGACCGTTTGGGCAATGAGGGGGTAAAATTCATGAACGGTTACGCCACTTCAGCCACGTCCACGCCAAGCCGTTATGCGTTGATGACCGGCATGTATCCCTGGAAAAATAAAGACGCCAAAATTTTACCGGGCGATGCACCGCTTATTATTCAGGAAGAACAGTATACGCTTCCCAAAATGATGCGGGAAGCCGGTTATACCACCGGAGCCATCGGGAAATGGCATTTGGGAATGGGTCGCGGAGAAATTAACTGGAATGAAACGGTAAAGCCGGGAGCCAACGAAATAGGGTTCGATTACTCTTGCCTTATCGCAGCCACTAACGACCGCGTTCCCACTGTTTACGTAGAAAATGGTAATGTGGTAGGACTCGAGAAAGATGACCCCATTGAGGTGAGTTATGAAGAGAATTTTGAGGGCGAGCCTACTGCACTCACCCACCCTGAATTATTGAAAATGCACTGGTCACACGGGCATAATAATTCTATCGTCAACGGTATTCCCCGGATCGGTTTTATGAAAGGTGGAGAAAAAGCCAGATGGGTCGACGAGGATATGGCCGATTATTTTGTGGATAAAGTAAAAAACTTTATCCTCGAGAATAGGGAAAATCCCTTTTTCCTTTATTTTGGGCTGCATCAACCCCATGTTCCACGTACTCCCAATGAACGTTTTGTGAGTGCTACCGGTATGGGGTCGCGGGGAGACGCCATTGCCGAAGCTGACTGGTGCGTAGGTGAAGTATTAAATCAACTGGGGAAATTAGGCCTGCTTGAAAACACCCTGGTTATTTTCTCCAGCGATAATGGTCCGGTATTGAATGACGGATATAAAGATCAGGCGGTAGAACTGCTGGGCGACCATACACCGGCAGGCCCCCTTCGGGGAGGAAAATACAGCCTCTTTGATGCAGGTACGCATGTGCCGTTTTTTGTCTATTGGAAAGGTAAAATCCAACCGGTCACCTCCGATGCACTTGTCTGTCAGATGGATTTGTTGGCTTCGATTTCCGAACTTGTAGGCCGACCTTTACAAGGGGAATTCGATAGCGAGAATATCCTCCCTGCCTTATTGGGGGAGTCGGATGAAGGACGTAAGGATTTAATCCTTGAAGCAAACGGAAAATTGGCTATCCGTGTGGGTGACTGGGCGATGATACCTCCCTATGGCGGTCCTGAACGTAATCTTACGGGTAACGAATTAGGGAATATGCCTGAATTCGGATTGTATAATTTAAGGGAAGATATAGGGCAGGAAAAGAATGTGGTTTCCCTGTATCCTGAAAGACTGGAAGAGATGAAAGAGTATTTCTTACGGAAAACCGAAGGGCACTACAAACCAAGCGTGCAAGAAATCGAACTGAAATAAAATCATCTGCAGAATCTCCAAGAAAAAGAATTTTGGAAGGAAAAGTGTCTTATCATAAAGAAATCTATTCGGTTACAACGAAAAAGTTCTCTCTTCTTTTGGAAGAGAGAACTTTTGTTGGTGTTACTGCAAAGATATAGGGGAAGAAGCTAAAATGTATAATTTAATGCGACGGCAAAGTTTCTCGGATCTGTCGGATTCAAATAACCACCGCGATAATATGCCGTATAACCGGTCGAGTCGAAGATATTGTTAAAGAATGCTCTTATGTGATAGTTTTTATACCGGTAACTTACATGAGCATTGACAGTAGTATAAGGATCGGCCATAAACGGTGGGGTATTGGGCTGTACGTCATGTCCGGGTACGACTGTATAGGTATATTCTGCGAGCGGACGCTCACCCACATAATATACACCTACTCCGAACGACAGGTTCCGTAAGCCTCCCGAGAGGACCGAATAGTTCAGCCAACCGTTAGCGGTATGCCTGGTTGCATTCATTGGCGAAGAACCTTCGTGGTAATAGGGACTGTCACGATAAGCGGCATCCAGATATGAGTATCCGAACACAACGTCCATATTTTCAAGTAACCTTCCGGTTAAGTCCAATTCAATGCCCTCTCTTGTAAGGTTACCGGCTTTGATATAATACCCGGTTCCGTTACCGTTTTCATCTAACGCCTCGTATGTAAGATTGTTGTTACGGATCAGGAACCAGGTTGCATTGAAACGTAGCCTATTGTCGAACCATTCGCTTTTAAAACCGGCTTCAAACTGCTTTTCACGTGCAGGACCTACCGGTGTTTGTCTATCCTCCAGTAGTAGATTTGCTGCTCCCCGCAAAGAAGTGGTCGTCGTATAAGAAGCGAAAAGATTAAAGTCTTTAAACGGCGTAATGATCACGCCGAAAAGCGGGTCCCATACGTCTCCGCCGGTTGAGGAGATAGTATTGTCACTGATTCCGCTTACCTGGCTGTAACGTAATCCGAGCGAAGCTTTCAGATATTGGTTGAACGTAATTACTTCCTGGAAAAGTAAACCGTAAGCATACTCCCGTGTCGTAGCCGGTGTCCCGTCGGTTAATGTCACGGAAGGAGCTGTGTTGGGGATTTCGGCCAGGACATCAATTGTATCCACCACTACGGAATTGGTACCAATGGTTTCCACATCAAACCACCGATAGTCAAATCCGACATTGAACGTATGCCTGATTGATCCGGTCTGAATATCTTTTCCCATAAAATCAATCTGAAGGACTCCGTTCTTATCGCTTCTCTGGCTGCCACTATATCTTCTTGAACGCAAATTATAATCTCCGGTAGAAGTTGCATTTCCCAATTGGGACACATGTGCCCTGACGGATTTTATATCCAGACCGGATCCGGCATAAGCCACTCTTACGCTGTATCCGTCCCCGAGATCACGGGTGGCATGCGCCATATACGATAAGGCATTGCTTATCTGGCGATCGGTAGAAAACCCGAGGAATTTGTCGTGAGGCATTTCGTAAATATTATTCACGCTGTCGGCGCTCAGGTTCACGGTTCCCTGGTCGGGTGTGCGGGAGTCGTGCAGGTAATCCATTTCCAGTACGATTTTTGTTTTATCATCGGGACGCCACGCGAATGAAGGATTGATGTACAACCGGTCTTTGGTGACATATTTCCGGTAATTGTCCGATCGTTCATATGCCCCGTTAATCCTGAATGCAGCTTTGTTCTCACTGTCTAACACATGTTGAATATCAAACGTAGGGCGGAATTGTCCCCAACTGCCGACGCGCAGGCCCAGATTACCCGCATTCACGAATTGAGGTGTTTTGGTAGCGATATTCACCACACCCCCTCCTGAACCGAGATCGTTTCCCATTCCCTGGGCAATAGAAGCCGAACCACGTAATATCTGAATGGTTTCAACGCCCTGCATATCGGTTAGAAAGCCTTGTCCCCTGAAATCGGAATGGACTCTCACGCCGTTCTTTACCACCGGAATACCACGGTAACCTCTTGATGTCAGACTTTCGGATGTATTTCCGTAAGTGGCGAATGTTGTCAGACCGGGCGCATTGCGTACCGCATCGTTCAATGTCAGTGCACCTTGTTCGGTAATCATTTTGTGGGAGATCACCGAAATACTTTGTACCTGCTCATCCAGCCGAAGCGGGATACGGGTAAGCGCATCCATTTTTTCGGGTCTTTCGCGACGTACTCCGAATACTTCTATTTCCGATAATATATTTCTATCGGGCTGTAACCGGAAATTGATCTCTTTCGTCATTCCTTCCTCAAATTCTATTTCCCGTTCAATCGACTCGAATCCCACATAGCTCACCACCACTTTATATTGTCCGGCAGGTACACGGTCTATTTCGAAGTTTCCGTCCCCGTCGGTATCATCACCTATGCCTAACTGTTCAATAAAAACAGTGGCGCCAACCAATACCCGGTCGTTATTGTCATAAACTTTGCCTTTAAAAGTGCTGTTTTGTTGTGCAAAAGCACTTAAATTAACAATAAAGAGAAAACCGAGAAAGAAAAATAACGTCTTTATAGCGATTAATAATTGCTTATCCATATGTGTATGATTTTTAAAATTTGTATACATTACGGGGAGCATACCGGTAATAAATGACCTTGCTCCCTCCTTCAATCTACAAAGGAATAGGAAAAGATAAAAGGAGACAATCCCAAAAACATATGATTTTGAAGTAGAAAAAATCCCATTATTTAGGGATTATTTAAACGCCGTCATTCATCCTGTCCGGAAATCATATATATTCTTCCTTCCTATCAATAAATATCGATTTTATTCAACGGTGATGAGGTAAAATCGTTTTATGGATGTTATCTTTGTGCTCATATTAAAAGGAGAACGGATGATTGAGAACGAACGCTTTCGTGAGGTGAACGACCGGAAGGCTACCCGGCAGGAACTATCCTATGGTGAGGGTACAACCAGGCATACTGAACAATTTCCGATGATCGCCAAAACGTTGGCGGAACTGGAAGACGTACTGGCGGAAGAACTGATCGCACTGGGTGCGGACAATGTGGAGTTGGGCACCCGGATGGTGTCGTTCACGGGCGACAAGGCGCTGATGTATAAGGCGAATGTGCATTGCCGTACGGCGTTGCGGATTCTGAAACCTTTTTATACCTTCAAGGCGGAGAGCGCCGATGAGGTATATGAAGCGGTGAAAAGTTTCAACTGGGATGATTACCTCACGTTAGACACCACTTTCTCCATCGATGCCGTAGTCTTCTCGCATATATTTACTCATTCCAAGTTTGTAGCATACAGGGTAAAGGATGCTATTGCCGATTGGTTTACTGAAAAATACGACAAACGACCTTCAGTAAGTGTATCCAATCCTGATATCGTATTGCATATCCATGTGGCGCATAACAAATGTACCCTGTCGCTCGATAGTTCCGGGGAGTCGCTCCATAAGCGCGGTTACCGGGTAGCGCAGGGAGACGCTCCGCTGAACGAGGTACTGGCGGCCGGCATGATCCTGAAATCGGGCTGGAGAGGGGAGTGTGACTTTATCGATCCCATGTGTGGTTCGGGAACGTTACTGATCGAAGCGGCCATGATTGCACTGGGTATTCCTCCGGGTATCCACCGGCCTCATTTCGCTTTTGAAAAATGGAAAGATTTCGACAGTGAACTTTTCAGCACTATCTATAACGATGAGTCGGAAGCGCGTGAGTTCAACCACCGCATCATGGGTTTCGATGTATCACCCAAAGCCATTGCTATGGCTGAGAAGAATATCAAGAATGCGGGATTGAAAAAATATATTGATCTGGAGGTAAAACCGTTCCGGCAATTCACCGAAGCGCCTGCACCCGAAGGTATTCTGATGACAAATCCTCCTTACGGGGAACGTCTTAAAGTAGAGGACCTGGATGAACTCTATTCGATGATCGGAGAGCGGTTGAAACATGTCTTTCCGGGATACCGTGCTTATGTATTGAGTTACCGGAAAGAGTCGTTCGATGCCATCGGGCTCAGGCACTCCAGGCGGTTTTTCCTCTATAACGGCGCGCTGGAGTGTGAGATGCGCGAATACGAGATCTTTTCCGGCAAACGTGATGATCGTCCCTCAAAAGAAGTGTCCCGCGGCAGAGGAAAGTCTGCCGGCTATGACACGTATTCCGAAAGGAATTCCAGAGAGGGATACCGCCGTTCACAGCGAGCAAACGAGACCACCGGTGAGGAAAAACCAAGGGATGCATATCGTCCTAAAAGAAGTAGTGAAGACAGGGAACGGGACAAGTCTTCCAGATCGGATAAGCCTTTTAAGTCACGGGAACGTTTCTCTCGCGAAGACGGAAGAGGAGGTCGCTCTGACAAACCGGGAGCTAAATCTTTTAAATCCGATAAGCCGTTCTCCGGTAAAAAGAATTCTGATAAGGATGCTAAACCGAGAGATTTTAGGAAAAAGTGATTACCGATCGTTCAACGTAAGACAAGCTGTTTCCTTCTTCGAGAAAAATAGAATTTTCCTGTATAACAGCTTCTATCATTTCCGACACTGTGAAGTATTTCTTATCCAATAAAAGTTCAATATATTTAGACAGAATTTTCGCGGTGGTTATTTTCTCTACCCATCCACTCATTCATCTCGGTGTAAACTTCTTTCGAGGGTGGATATGTGTAGATTTCAATTTTGAAATTCCACTTTTTTAATTATCTTTGCCTCATAGAAATGTAAAAAGTGCTGAAAACAATCCGCTCCGGTCCTACCGGAGACTCTGCGGATTTGTTAAATAACCTGATTATAATATGCAACTTAGACCTTCCCGCAATGCAGGTGGCCGATTTTTTGCTTTTGTCGAAAAGGCAGGGAATGCTTTGCCCCATCCCGCAGCCCTTTTCGGTATATTTGGTGTGATCACATTAGTTTTGTCAGCAATTGGCAGTTATTTCCACTGGCATGGTATTCATCCCGCCACGGGAGAACAGGTGGAAGTCGTGAATCTGCTTTCCCGCGACGGTATCCACCGAATCCTGCTCGAAATGGTAGATAGCTACACCGGTTTCGCACCGTTGGGAATCGTGATGGTAGCGATGCTCGGGATCGGGATTGCCGAGAGTAGCGGACTGATCAGGGCGGCTATCAACGCCCTGTTGATAAAAGCGCCGGCTAAGCTGATTACCTTCATGGTGGTATTTACCGGTATTCTCTCCAATATGGCATCCGATATCGGTTATCTGCTGATTATTCCGTTGGGAGGGGTAATTTTTCACGCATTGGGCAGGCATCCTATTGCCGGTATTTCAGCCGCTTTTGCCGGTGTGAGCGGCGGTTTCAGCGCCAATATCTTTATCGGCACTATCGATCCGTTGCTTGCAGGACTCTCGACTGAGGCGGCACATATTATTGATCCCGATTATTATGTGATGCCTACGGCCAACTATTATTTTATGGCGGTTTCCACCATCGTGATCACCGTTACGGCTACATGGGTGTCAAGAGCATGGATTGAGCCGCGTTTAGGGACTTATAAAGGCGATGTGCCGCGTGAAGAGGTCGGGCAGTTAGCCCCTGCCGAGAAGAAAGGATTGATCCGTGCATTGGTTGTATTTCTCGTATGGAGTACGATTTTCCTGATAGGATTGATCCCGGATAACGGTTTTTTCCGTGGTGACGATAATACTATCCTTCATACGCCCCTGCTAAGAGGGTTTATTGCTGTGCTATTCTTAGTGGCGGGAACGTGCGGGATCGTCTACGGATATACAGTGGGAACTTTCAAGAAGCATGGAGATGTGATCATGGGGATGAACAGCAGTTTCAAGGGGTTAACCTCTTTCCTGGTACTGGTGTTTTTTGCCGCCCAGTTTGTAGCCTGGTTCCGCTGGAGTAACCTCGGATTGTTGCTTGCCGTGAATGGCGCCTCATGGCTGCAAAGTATAAATATAGGATTGATACCGTTGGTGATTCTGTTTATCCTCTTCTCCGCTTTTATCAATATGTTTATGGGCAGCGCCTCGGCAAAATGGGCGATCATGGGACCGGTATTCATCCCTATTTTCATGTTGCTGGGTTATTCGCCCGAATTGTCACAAGCTGTATATCGAATAGGTGACAGTGTGACGAACATTATTTCCCCTATGATGAGTTTCTTTGCCCTGATTATTGTCTATTATCAGAAGTATGATCCAAAAGCGGGTGTGGGTACCCTTATGGCTTCGATGATGCCTTATTCCATTGCATTCTTTATTGTCTGGACACTGCTGATGATCGTGTGGATACTCTTCGGAATTCCATTGGGACCCGAAGCGCCGTTGTATTATGCGCCTGATTGAGGTTACACATCATTGTATTGATAACCATGCTCAATCGCTTCCCGTCGTGGGAAAGATTGAAAGTAATCCAAGCCCTTAAAGATAAACCGGGCTGTTTCAGTTGTGATCAGCCCGGCATTAAAATTGATGTCGATTATTTTACATGGATTGGCTTTAAAGGAGTGGAGATGCCGTTCTCATTGAACGCTTCAATGGTGAAATAATATTCCTGATCTGTAGTCAATGCTTTTAACAGTAACTGGTTGTCGTCATAAATAAGCCAGGAACTATACAGCTTATCCGGCCCTATCCCCCAACGGACATTGTAGCCTTGTACATCTTTTTGTGCATTCCAGGTTATCATCGCATCACGGCGGTCATCCTCTCTTTGTACATGGAATCCACTGACAGGACCAGGTTTTTTCCCCTCACCAATCCCGAATACGCGGATATCGGAGATAGCCAGGTGAGGAGTGGGTACTTCGATGTTCCTGTACCGCAGGTAGCGGATCCTTTCCGCTTCCGGCAATTCTACGTAGTCGTTGGGATGGTCCCTGAAACTATTACTTTTATCTATCAATACTCTCCAATCCTGGCCATCCAATGAACCCTCCACCACATACCTGTGTCTTAATCCGGGGATTCTTCCGTACATGTCGGATTCATGATCGAAGTAGTTGATCTGTACGGCATGCACCATACCCGCTTTTTGCAGGTCTATGGTAGCCCACTGGCTGTCACCGTTGTCCCCGGCAAGCCAGTAGGTTTTTACTTGTTCGTCAGTCAATTTTTCGGCGGTATGATCTCCTACGGAGGAAGAAACCGTGACAGGTTTTTTATAGGATAACAGCATCCAGCCGGTAAATTCTCCCGATTTCCCGGGTTCGGACGGGGCGTAACGCGGATAATCGCCGAAATAGGTATCGCTCCACATCAGTCCGTCATTATCAAAATGGAGCGGGAACATGCAAAGCCGTCGTTCCCAGTTGACATTGTAGGAGAGCGCCATCGAGGCAAAGTGCCAGTAAAGGTCTTGCGGACCTTTTACGGTACTTCCATGTCCCGCTCCATTCATAAATCCTCCCGGTTTAAAACTAACCGGATTGTTGGGGGCATATTCAAAAGGCCCCAGCGGATGGTTGCCGATATATACGCCATCGGCATACACATTGAATTCGGTTCCCGGGGCTCCGTATTGCAGATAATATTTGTTGTTGTGCTTTGTCATCCAGGGTCCTTCAATATACCCCGGAATGGTATCGCTGTTGTTCTCTCCGAATCTTTCCCATCCATGTTTGTCCATATCCTTATTGAAGAGGGAGTCTACTTCTCCGTAACGGATAAAGCGGTGATTCTTGTTCAATCTCTGTCCGCGGATAGGGTGAAGGTTGGACGATCCCCAATAAACAAAGGCTGAGCCGTCGTCATCTATAAAAAGTGCCGGGTCCTGAAGATTATGCAGGATGGCCGGAACGGCTTTCCAGTCTCCTCGCTTCGGATTATCGGTATACAGCACGCTCATTGCTCCGGAAGGGTCTCCCATCACGTATAAGACCGAATCTTTATAGTTGTGGGCGGCGGGCGCATTGCTTCCCTGAGGATACCACTTCTCAGGCTCGATGAAATTCCAGCTTTGCAGGTCGGTAGAGTGCCAGTAACCCATGGAACGGGTGACGAACATATAGTACTCTCCCCTGAATTCCACCACTGCCGGATCGGCCCCCGAGCGATAGGAGATATCCTTGTCGGAATTGTAGATCATATAGGTGTAATCTATATTGATCGGATTACAATAGGTGCGCATCCTTGTATTCTGTGCGATGGTACTGAAAGAAATCATACACACGATACCTGCGATTACGACGGAGATTTTTTTGTTGTACATAATATTATGTTAATTACCAATTACTAATTACCAACTGTCAACTGTCAACTGTCAATTGTCAATTGTCCACTGTCAATTACCGATGTTCTTCCGGAACTTCATAAAGGGCCTGTAGCCGCAGTATTTCCTGCTTCAATTTACCTGTAATTTCCCCGGTACCTTCTTTCCCGTAGATATTCTGCATTTCCATCGGATCTGCCTCCAGATCGAAAAGTTCCCATATCCCTTTTTTATAGAAATGAATGAGTTTATACCGGTCGGTTTTCACTCCGTAATGGGCCCGCACACTGTGGAAGCCGGGAAATTCATAATAGTGGTAGTAGAGCGACCGGCGCCAGTCGTCCGGTGTCGTACCTGTTTCCGTCAACTCTTTGAATGACCTGCCCTGCATATCCGCCGGTACCGCGATCCCGCCAAAATCCAGGAAAGTAGGGGCAAAGTCTATATTCTGTGTAAATCCCTCTATCTTTGTGCCAGGGGGTATATGTCCTTTATACTGCATGAGAAGAGGCATTTGGAAAGACTCTTCATACATGAAACGTTTATCGAACCAGCCATGTTCACCCAGATAAAACCCCTGGTCGGTAGTATAGATCACGAGGGTATTTTTGTCCAGTCCGGTTTGTTCGAGGTAATCGAGGATCTGCCCCACGCTTTCGTCTACTGCCCTGATAGTAGCCAGGTAATCCTGCATATAGCGTTGGTATTTCCATTCGGCGATTTCCTTCTCATTCCGTGGGGTAGTATAAAAGTCGTTGTTCCGTTCCCGGTATGCATCAAAGAAACGTTGTCGTTCGTCCGGTGTCAGGGTTTCGATAAAAGCATGCGGCCAGGGGTCATAGAGCAGGCTGTCACTATCGATACCTGTCACCATTTTCAGGTCGTGCCCTTCGTACATATCGCGGTAGATATTCATCTCCTGATGTTTTGCGGCATACCTGCCTTGGTAATCATCGAAATAGTTCTCCGGCACGGGGAATACCGTCTCTTCATACAGGTTATAGTGTCGTTCCGCTGGAACCCAGTTGCGATGAGGGGCTTTGTGTTGCATCATCAGGAAGAAAGGTTTCGTCTCGTCCCTTGTCTGCAACCACTGCTTGGTGAAGGTGGTGATCAGGTCAGTGACATAACCGGAGTACTGCACCGTATCATTCTCCGTGATAAAATCAGGATTGTTATAATCACCCTGATCTTTCAGTATCATCCAGTGGTCGAAACCGGTGGGTTTTGAAATCAGATGCCACTTACCGATCAATGCGGTTTGGTATCCATTCTCATGAAGGATTTTGGGAAGTGTCTGTTGTGTTCCGTCGAATTCTTTGTTCCAATTAGCCAGGAAGCCGTTTTTATGACTGTGCTTGCCGGTCAGGATACTGGCCCGGCTCGGTCCCGAGATGGAGTTGGCGCAATAGTTGTTCAGGAACTGCGCCCCGTTGTCGGCTATCCGGTCGATGTTTGGTGTAGGAGCCAGTTTTGAGACAGGATGCCCATAAGCGCTGATCGCCTGTGTGGCGTGATCGTCGCTCATGATAAAAATGATATTGGGGCGTTTGTCCGGTTGTTGGGCAATAGCCGGTAACGCCGATAAAGCAAACGCCCCGATAGTGATAATTTTATTCATTTTTACTCAATCCAGAAATCAATCTCGTTGGAATTATCGGCAGCATGTTGTGCTACCCAGAGTTTCATATTGCCAGGCTCTGTCTTTTTCTGCATATCGATACCGTAAAAAGCCAAATCCTCGGAAGCCAGTTCGAACGTTACCTGTTTAGACTTACCTGCTTGTAGTGCAACCTTTTGAAATCCTTTTAATTCTTTCACCGGCCGGGTTACACTGGCTACAAGCTGGCGGGTATACAGTTGCACCACGATCTCACCATCGACCTCCCCTGCATTCCTTACATTAGCTGTCACTGTGATCTTGTCGTCTTCTGTTTTCAGTGTCTTTTTATCGATCTGTGCATTACTGATTTCGAACGTAGTATAGCTCAGTCCATATCCAAAAGGATAAAGGGGCGTGATGGAGGTGTCGAGGTAGTTGGATTTATAGTCTACCGACTCATCATTCAGATCTACCGGCCGACCGGTATTCTTCTGGTTGTAATAAATAGGGATCTGGCCTATGTTCCGGGGGAATGACATCACTAATCGTCCCGACGGGTTATAATCGCCAGCGATCACATCGGCTATACCGTGTCCTCCTTGAGTGCCGGGAAACCAGGCTTGCAGGATAGCGTCCATTGTTTCATCTTCCCATGAAAGATCGAGCGGACGTCCGCTCAGGGTGACCAGCACCACCGGTTTCCCGGTTTCTTTCAATGCCTTTAGCAGTTCGCGTTGCGGTTCGGGCAGGCGTATGTCGGTTCTTACGGCTGCTTCACCCGACCAGTTGAAATCTTCTCCCATCGCAGCGATCACGATATCGGCACGTCGTGCGGCCGCTACCGCTTCGGCTATTTTTGCCGGAGTAGTTCCAGTGATAGAGGCTCCTTCTGCATAGATAAGTTTTACCGTAGAGCCTTCATATTTCTCAGTGAGTCCTTTCAGTATGGGTACGCTCTTATTTCGGTCGCCCAATCCGGCCCATTCACCGTTGAGGTTGATGGAATCGTTCATCAGCGGACCGACTAAGGCGACTGTTTTCCCGCTCTCTTTGGTGACGGGAAGAACCTGATTGTCGTTCTTCAGCAGTACCACCGATGATGCGACGGCTTTGCGTGCGGTCTCCATGAATTCGGGCGTCATCGTGTTTTGCTTTGCTCTCTCTTCGTCGAGGTAACGATAGGGATCGTCGAAGAGACCCAGCAGGAACTTCATTTCGAGGATGCGGCGTACGGCGGTATCGATACTTTTTTCAGATACTTTTCCTTCCTCGACGGACTCTGTCAGATGTTTAATAAAGGTTGCACCGGTCATGTCCATATCGATCCCTGCGTTTACCGCCAGTTCTGCGGCATGTTTTTCATCTTTTGCCACACCGTGGGGCACCAGTTCGTTCACACCGGTGTAATCACTGACCACAAAACCTTTAAATCCCCATTCGTTGCGCAGTATTTCGGTCATCAACCACCGGTCTGCAGTGGCTGGTACGCCGTTGATCTCGTTAAAAGAGGCCATGAATGTGGCTGCACCTGCCTCGTGTGCAGCCTGATAGGGTGGTAAGTAAACATTCCGGAGGGTATGCTCCGAGAGTTCGGCGGGGTTATAATCCCTACCCGACTCGGCGGCACCATAAGCCGCCAGATGTTTGCCTGTGGCAAGGAGCGTAGTGAGTTCACGCAGGGAGTTGACGTCTCTTCCTCCCTGGAAACCGACCACCCTGGCTTCTGCCACCTTGCTGCCCAGGTAAGGATCTTCTCCTGCACCTTCCATTACACGGCCCCAGCGGGCATCCCGGCCAATGTCGACCATAGGTGCGAAGGTCCAGTTGATCCCGTCGGATGCCGCTTCAATAGCTGCGATTTCGGCAGTCCGTTGCATCATCTCCAGATCCCAGGAGCAGGCTTCTGCCAGTGGAATAGGAAAGATGGTTTTATAGCCGTGGATCACATCCTGTCCGAAGAGGATCGGGATACCCAGCCTGGTTTCTTCCACGGCGATTTGCTGCATCCGACGGATCCCTTCTACGGAGGTCGCATTGAAGATGCTGCCTATCAATCCTTTTTCCAGATAAGGCTGGAAGTCATCGGACATCACCGGGCCGGTGATCGACCAGTTGGCGGAGAACTGCGTCATCTGACCAATCTTCTCTTCGAGTGTCATCAGTTTCAGTACCGAATCCACCCGCTGTTCAATCCGCTTGTCGCCACTAAAGCTTTGCCACTTGCCGTCTCCTGAAGTGCCGGATGAAGGTGATCCGCAAGCCGTCAGCAGGATTACCGCCACCGCATATACTATTGAGGTAATGTATTTTCCCATTTTTTGTCGTTTCTATTGATTATGTGTATGTTAATTATTAATTACCAATTACCAATTACCAATTACCAATTACTAATTCTATTCTTCACTTTTCATTCTTCATTCTTCATTCTTCACTTTCAAAGGTGAATCCTAGTTTCTTCAACCCTTCCTGGATCTCAGGTGCCCCCATGAACAGGTTCCAGAGCAATCCGGTACGGTAGTTTTCGATCATTGGCGTAATAGTGAGTTGGTCAATGGCCAGATAACGTTGCGGATACCAGTTGTCCTGTACGCTGAACGCATCGTAGAAACCATATTTGCCCCATATCTTGTCGCCCAGGTCGAAATAGAAGTGCTTCAATGCCCTCATCGACTGTTCGGGGGTATAAGGGAAACTGGATAATGCCGCTGTAGGTGTAATTACCCCCAGGTCATTCTTCACCGGCATATGGGCTGAATATCCGTTTACCGAGTAGCTGGCGGTCAACCCCCAGCAGTTATCTCCGTATCCTTCAAATCCTTTGGGATTCTCCACGCAGTATTCGTAGTTGATAAGCGTATGGTTTCTGTTGAGTTGCCAGTAATCGGCATATTGATCTTTCAATCCTTTCGGACTGAGGCCGATATGGGAATAGTGTGACCAAAACAGAGGTCCACCGTATTCTTCCGCTCCGTTATGCTTCAATACTAACGGATGCCCATAAGCCACGGCTTCGCTTTTGATATCTCCGCCGCGTGCCCATCCGTTATGGTAGGCCGAAGCCGGAATAGGGTGGGTGGGCGAGGAGGCTGCCAGGATATAGGTGATAAGGCATTCGTTGTATCCTTCCAGGGGGAAGTTCATCTCCCAGCCGTATTCGGGGCTCCAGTGCCAGTAGAGCACATCCTGTCCGTTCAGATACCACGTCCAGTCCATTTCCCGCCAGAGAGTATTAATCTTTCCGGCCAGTTGTTTTTCGCTCTCGTTTCCGTCCTTAAAATATTCCCGTACACAGAGTAAACCTTGCATAAGAAAAGCGCTTTCTACCAAATCGCCGCCGTTATCTTTCTTCCCGAAGGCTTTTACTTTTCCCGTGGGACCATGCAGCCAGTGAGGCCATATCCCGTGGAAGCGATCGGCTGCGGCTAAATAATCGGCTATCTTATGCAATCGCTCAACACCTTCTTCACGGGAGATAAACCCCCGGTCGATCCCGACAAGCAGGCCGGCGATACCGAAGCCGCTACCCCCAGTAGTGATGACGTCCGCATCGTTTTGGGGATAAATGCCATCCATATGTATACGTTCCGGAGCCAACCCCGATATGGGTTCCGCCCCTTCCCACATATAATTGAAATGGGTTTTTTGGATGAAATCGAGAAACTCGTCATCCGATGTGAAGGCAACGGGATAACTCTTTTCTCCCGTTGAGGCCGGCTCTCTTTTACTGCTGTTGTTGCACGATATGAGAAAAATGCCGCCGATAACCAGTGCGGTGATCGATAAGAATTTGCGATTGTTCATAATTGCTCAGTTTTCTGTAAAATCAATTTTTTATCCGGGCATAGCGGGTAATGTCCAGCCTTCCCTGTAAGTATGTTTTATATATTCATTTGCAGCCGCCAGTGCATTGAATTTTTCTGTTTTTTCATCGAAATGGGGATGACCCTCTATCACTTTGAATGAGTTCTCTGAAATGATAATTAATTCTTCGGAAGGTGAAATGTTGGTAAACTTCATATTGTCTCCATCCCATCGTAATATCTTCTTTAAGTTTTGTAATCTGATAGCCAGCACTCCGAGAAGAACCATTTCATTAAACGGACCCGAGTAGGAAAAATTGGCAGATGTTTCAACCCGGTTTTCAGGAGACTCTTTACATGCCCTGATCCAATCCTGCTCATGGTATCCATCTGTATATCCGGTTGCACCGGGAACTCGCCTTAACGATTCGGGAACATTGGGTATACGGCCGGAAAGCAGGCGTGGATTAAATCCCCCGCAATCGCAAAGGAGTATATCTTTAGATCCTACAAACAGGCATCCACCAAGGCCATCACGCATAAGGTCGGTACTGTCGGGAAGCTGATCAGGTCGGTCGGGCATCAATCCACCGTCATACCAGTGTACGCTCACTTCGGGCATAGCCACTTTGGGCAGATTGTCCCTCCGGGGAAAACGGAACACCACCTTTTCTGATTGGGGTGGGGATTCGGTATTGATTGGAGCCGAACTACCTTGAATGCTGTGTGGATATTTCAGTTTTAGTGCCTGATATACCGGATCTAAAACATGGCACGCCATATCCCCGAAAGCACCGGTTCCGAAATCCCACCATCCCCGCCAGTTCCAGGGCGTATATACTTCATGATAAGGACGGAAGGGTGCAGGGCCGAGGAAAAGATCCCAGTTGAGTGTGGCCGGAACTTTCATTTTTGCGGTAGGGCGCTCTAATCCCTGTGGCCAGATCGGCCGGTTTGTCCATGCATGCACTTCTTTCACTTCACCGATTTCGCCATTCCAGATCCATTCGCAAAGCTGTCTTACACCATCGCCCGAATTACCCTGATTCCCCATCTGGGTGGCTACTTTGTGTTTTTCGGCTAATTTTGTAAGAAGCCTGCTTTCATAAATGGAGTGGGTGAGGGGTTTCTGGCAGTATATATGTTTGTCCATCGCAAGCGCCGTAGCTGCAATGATCGCATGGGTATGATCGGGGGTGGAGATCATGATCCCGTCAATATCTTTTCCTATTTCATCAAACATACGTCGCCAATCTTTGTAACGCTTTGCCTGTGGAAATTCTTTAAAGCAATTGTTTGCATATTTCCAGTCAACATCGCACAAACCAATGATGTTCTCGGTGTTCATTCCTACAAGATTCGGATGTCCTTTTCCACCGATTCCAATGCCGGCAATATTCAATTTATCGCTGGGCGCTTTGAATACTTCACTACGTTTCACACCACTTACTACGTAAGACGGTAATATTGTCAGTCCGGTTACAGTAAAAAGTGTATTTTTTATAAAGGTTCTCCTGGTAGCCATTATTTATAACTCCTTAATTTTAATATTCCGGAACCAGACTTTAGTTCCATGATTTTGCAATGAGATATTTCCTTCGTCAAATTTTCCCCAATCGGGGAAATCGGTCCATTTGCCACTATTACGCAATTCGTTCCATTCATCCGAGTATTTGGTATAGCTTACTACCAATTCACCGTTTATCATCTGTATTACATCGTTTCCTTCCACAACCAGTAAAAGCCGGTTCCATTCACCGAACGGATTATAAGGCTTGGCTAACGGCGGATACATGGCATAGTTCGCACCATGGATCTGCCAATCTTCCAACGGGTCAGGCCAGTTGTCGTGGTCTATCAATTGAAATTCCGGCCCTGTTTCGTAAGGAAACTTATACTTACTGTCTTCTTTTAGCTGGAAAATAATACCGCTGTTCGCGCTTTTACTTAACTTATATTCTACGGTAAATGCGAAATCCCTGTATATTTTATCCGTAATGATATCCTGCTCTTCTCCCATTCCTGTACTGTTCACGGTCAGACTTCCGTCTTCAATACTCCAGAATTCAGGAATACCCTGCTGATTATAGCCATGCCAACCGTTACCGGTAACTCCATCGAAGAGCAATTGCCAACCGGCGTCTTTTTCTTTATCACTTAATTCGTTTAACTGCGACGTGGAAGAAATCTCCGAATACAACTCTTTTGCACGATCTACGGTCAAACGGGATCCATCTCCGACTTTTTTACTCTGGCTCCCGGTACAAAGAGTCAGAGAGCAGGTGCTTACGCCCAATAAGATATAATAAAATATTTTTTTCATAATACGACTGTTTTAATTATATCGGTTTCATATTGGTGATTGGTATTATAAAACCGGCCATCTGAATGAAGATTTCAACTGTACCCTGATGCCTCCTTTTTGGGATTCACGTGCAGCTTCGATGATTTCCAACACATGCAGCGCATGCGCTGCATCTATCAGAGGCTCTTTACCGGTGGATAAATACTCACAAATAACAGAAGCGCCTTCTTCCCACCGGAATCCACCGTCCCCGGTCACGAAACGTTGAGTCTCTTCGTGGTCTGCTGTAGCCATATCCACCCCGAATGGTTTCCAATCATAGCCAATCATGTGCATGTTGCCCCCACGTCCGACAATGGAGATCGTGGGTTTTTCCTGCCCGGTTCCGTCATGCCCGTAAGGATCAAAATAATTAAATCCGCATTGTATGTGGGATAATATATTGTTTTGATGTTCCATCAGGATCATTGCATTGTCTTCTGCTATTACTTGGATCGGGCCTTTATTCCCGGTATTTACGGTTGGCCTGATGATATTCATCATGGTAACAACAGATTTTGCAGGCCCAAAAAGACCTGTCAGAGTTGAGATATTGTACACACCCAAATCGGGCAGACTACCTCCACCTTCTTCAAAGAAAAAGGCAGACCAATCCGGGCCAAGATGTCCGTAATGAGCATGGGCTGCCGCGACCTTTCCGAGTTTGCCTTCGTTGATCTGCTTTGCCATAAATGCAAATTGCGGACTATTTACAACTGCAGGTGCACCCCATATTCGGACTCCTTTTTCTTGGGCAAGTTCGAACAATTCGCGTCCTTCGACATAGGTATTTGCCATGGGTTTCTCGCTCCAGACAAACTTTCCTGAGTTTATTGCCTTACGGTTCAAATGACCGTGTTCCTGCATATCAGTAAGATTCACCAAAAGATCGAACTGAACTCCGGTCAACATTTTATCGATATGCGGATACCAGTTTTTTATGTTATACTCTTCAGCTCTCTGCTGAGCTCTTTCGGGACGTATATCACACAAACTGACCACTTCAGCGTATGGAGATTTTGACAGATGGGGAAGGTACATGCCGGATACACTGCCGCATCCAATAATTCCGACCTTGATCTTTCTTCCCTGAAAAATCGGTATCGTGCTATTTTTTTCTTCTCTTCCCATTGGTGTTTCAATAGCATGTATGTTTGCCTTTGGAGCGATAATTACAGCAGCGCCAATAGCTCCTATCCTTGAAATAAATTGCTTGCGGTTCATTGCTGTTTATTGTTTACTAGATAAAGTATCAGGTATTTATTATTATTGTGCATGTAATTATCTGATACTGTTTATTTTTTCTATTCCCTTATTGACATCGGGGTGGCTCATGAACAGTTCCCATAACAGGCCACTCCGGTAATTTTCTATCATCACGGTGATGGGTGCTTGATTCAGTCCCATAAAAATAGGGGAACACCAGTTTTCGGACAGGTTGAAAGCATCTTTGAAGCCATATTCCCCCCATAAAAACTTACCGTGGTCCCTATAATAATTCTTGAGGGCAGCCATAGACTCACGGGGTGTATAAGGGAAAGAGGCCAATGCGCCGGTAGGAGCAATCGTTCCGTTATCCCTGAACGGTACGGGCTCCTGTGCCTGATAACCCCATGCGAAATCACTGGCTGTGAGCCCCCAGCAATCAACTCCGTATCCTTCGTATTTGCCGGGATTTTCTACGCAGTAGCGGTGATTAATCTGTGCAATTGTCCGGTTGTTGTGGAAATAATTGGTATATCTGTCCGTGAAACTGTGTGGATTTAACCCCAGATAAGAATAATGGACAAAAAACAGGGGGCCACCGTTGGAGACACCTACATCCAGTTTTAATCCGTAATAGGTCTTTCCGTTTGCATAATGGGATCCGTCATCAGTTTTCCCCCAGTTTTTTCTATAATCCTGTGCTATATCGGAAAGACTTGCCCAGCCGCTGTAATACATTTCAGGTTCAATGGCATGCGAAGGAGACATGATTGCCAGTAAATAGGTAATCATTGTTTCGTTCCAACCGATCAGGCGGTGGTCGATCACCCACTCCTGATCGGGCGACCAATGCCAGTATAGGAACGGGCTTTCGGGATAACGCTTATACCAGTCCCATTCGATTCCTTTCCAGAAGGCATCTATTCTTTCCCGGATCTGTTTTTCTTCGTCAGTATCCCGGTTAAAATATTGATGTGCCGCCAACAACCCCTGTGCGAGGAAGGATGTTTCCACTAAATCACCGCCGTTGTCTCTCTGACCGAAGAAAGGAATGGCCTTGCCTGTGGTACCGTCTATAAAATGCGAAACAGCGCCATGGAATTTATCAGCCCCCGATAGGAACGAGGTGATGGCCGTAAATCTTTCAACCGCGTCTTCCCTTGTTATGAATCCCCTTTCCGTGGCCGCAATAATCGCCATGGTCCCAAATCCTGACGCTCCGGTGGCAATCATATTGCTTCTCCCGGGGATATTTTCGCGGGCAAGTCCGCTATTTGGTTCCGCTCCTTCCCAGTAATAACGGAAATGGGCTTCCTGTACCATATCCAGCAATTGCTCGTCTGTCATTGGGTAGGTGGTGGCTGCCATTGCTCCTGATACGGGCGTTTCTTTCAATGCATAGTCTACGGCCGTTACTTTATACCATGCCTTATATCCCGTTTCACCAACATAATCGGTGTAACGGTTTGACCAGGGACGGCTGATACCTATCAGATCATAAGATATCCCGTCATTGGAACGATAGATGCGGTAATATTTTATTTCTCTCTTTGTCTGTGGTTCCCAAACCACATCGATATGTCTCTCATATGCTTTGACCTCTTTCAACGCAGGGGTGGATAAAGAACCGGTTTCCGGTAAAGATGCGGGTAATAGTTCAATATCGTCGAGATAAAGCGTATATTGCTTTCCGTCTTTCAATCCGGGATAAAATGCTATGGCCGCTAAAACATTTATGTTCGTGTCGTTTATTTCATTTATTTCGAAATCAATCAGGGGAATCCGCACATTATACCATGTACCTGCTTTTTTTCCGGGTATATAGTCGGCCAGTCTTAACTGTTTGGTGTATGTACTGTCCTTATACCTGACCGCGACCATAGGCAATGCTTTGATATCAAAATCTTCTTCCATGAAAAGTTGAAGCGACAGCACATCGGGTGCACGAAAGAAGTCTACTCCTCTCACGGGTTGATATTGCACTTCACAATACCATTCCCCTTCCCCGGAAGATGTGTATGTCAACTCCAATGAATTGCCGGGACTGAAAAATATATCGGAGACCGGTAACCGGTTGCGTACATTTTTTATCCATGAAGGGGTGGTGTAACCGGTTTTTGTGTAATAGTAGGAACCTTCCATCGGACTATTATCGAAAAAGAGGTAATCATACAAATATTCTGATGCCGGCTGGTTGTCGGATAGGGATGGTTTCCCATATATATCAACCCGCAATATGGGTGCCAGGATGAATAATAAAAAAAGAATTTTCCCTATCTGTTTCATATGATTAATTGTTTAGAGTTTAACTACACTCCTGCCGGCAACTGTTTTTGATTCAATAAGTAAATCCGAGTTTCGTTAGTCCTGCCTGTATTTCAGGAATATCCATAAAAAGATCCCAAATCAGTCCGGTTCTGTAATTTTCGATCATGACGATGATGGTACCCTGGTCGATTGCCAGGAAATCACTTGCATACCATTTCTCCGTCAGATTAAATGCGTCAATGAACCCGTATTGTTTCCATAATTTATCTCCTAATTTATAATAGAAGAAATGAAGCGCCGCCATGGATTCCTCAGGTGTATAAGGCATTGAAGACAAAGCGGCCGTTGGCGTTATCACGCCTTTGTCGTTGGTAGGAGAGTGCGCGTTGTATCCGTTATTTCCGTCGCTGGCGGTCAATCCCCAACATATCCCGCTATATCCCAGATGATTGGACGGATTTCTGCTGCAATATGCATGATTGATCCTAGCGTGATTTACATTCTGTTGCCAGTAATCGGCATATTGATCCTGCAAGTTCTTCGGATTTAAGCCGAGAAATGAGTAATGGGCGAAAAAGAGGGGACCTCCGTAAGAAGGGCCTAAGGGTAGTTGGAAATCGTAATATGTTCCATTGTTCCTCATATTGCCATTATCCGCCCAACCATTGTCATAAACGGCTTTACTGATCGGGAAGGTAGGGGATGACGCTGCCAGTACATAAGTGATCAGACATTCATTCCAACCTCTGATCCTATGGTTCATCTCCCAGCCGTAATCGGGACTCCAGTGCCAGTAAAGCACCTCTTCATTATTACGTCGGAACCACGACCAGTCGACCGCTTCCCATAATTCAGTGATCAATTCCCTCAATTCTTTTTCTTCCGGATTCTCACCTGTGAAATATTGCCTTGCTGTCAATAGTCCTTGGAATAAAAAAGAAGTCTCTACAAGGTCCGCACCGTTATCTTTTTCACTAAAAGGCTGTGTCTGGCCGGTACTGCCATTGATCCAATGGGCGAAAGCTCCATGGTACGGGGTGGCATTATTTTTCAAAAAGCGGGCGATCTTCAACAGGCGGGTCACTGCTGCCCCCCGGTCTATGAATTGTCGTTCAACGGCCACGATCATTGCCATAATCCCAAATCCGGTACCGCCTGTGGTGACAATATCTCCCGATGAACTTCGCTCACGAGCCATCCCGCTTACGGGATGCCCGAAATCCCAGAAATACCTGAATGTTTGTTTTTGAACCAGTGTCAGCAACCCTTCATCGGGGATAACAGGGAATTTATCAGTAGAATCCAGTGCCGTAACCATGTTTACGGAGACCGGCGCGATAAGGGATGCTTTTCGCTTACTTTTCAGATTTGTCGATACGGTCAATGTATATTTTGATAACCATCCGAGAGGGGAGGATGATGGCCTTATCACAATGGCGCTATCGCCATTCATGAAGGAAATCCCTACGGTGACCTTGTTCATATCCTTATCTGCCAGACTGATTGCCTGTGAGGCCGATGATTGATCGATCGCGGTACTGAATGAGACCAGGATCTCCGGATTCCTTCCGACGTTTTCATACCTGAGCCCGTCTGAGATCCCGTCTATCACAACCGAACGGTATGTCAACGGAACGTCGTTCTGGTCGGAACCTCCCGGAGTCTCTGCCTCTTTGTCACAGGCAATGATAAAAAAGAACAGAATTGAATATGTAATTAATCTTATCATCGGTAAGCGGTAAAAAAGCCCTACCCAACTTTGTGTGTAGGGCTTTTCTTTTGTTTTGACCAAAAATTAAACCAAACAGCTCAAAAGCAGAAGCTGATTCTTAATTTGCGATAATCGTTTTAATTTCTGCCTGTGTCAATGCTTTATTGAACAAACGCAACTCATCGATCAGACTCCGGTCTGAGAAGTGACTCCAACCAGTAAATCTGGGAGCTCCTGATCCGATAGATAAAATATCACATCCACTCCAGCTTATCCCTGTAAAAGGGTCTTCTTTCACGACTTCCCCGTTAAAATACACCGCACATTTCGAATTGGATATGGTAAAAGCGATATGTACCCATTCTCCGGTGTTTGCTAGACTTGCATTATCTCCTCCGTCGAACCAAACATCAGATGTCCCATTACCTGCATTCAGTTTAAAGGTTTGTTTAGTAGAACTTCCCTCTCTGAAAAATCTAAATCCGTGATTTCGATTATTCATTGCAGTAGGGTTTGCGGTGTCTTCAGGACCGATAACTAATATCCCGGCCCGGTCGGGAGAGGGGTTTAATTTATACCAGAAGGCTGCACTGAACTCCGTACCTAAAAGATCAAGACCTTTGCTTTCATCTTTTGTAGGGAAAGTAAGGTAGGCGTCTGCAGCTCCTAGGTATGCTTTTTGGATTTTTCCATCCGCAAAAGAGGGGTTGCCTACTTTTGTCGCATCATTTATGCTGACAAGGTCCAGATAATCGCCATCAAATGGCAAATAGAATATTTCACCATCAAATTCAGGCACATATGGAGGAACTTTTTCAAAGTTTACTGACTGTGTAGTGGACTTCCCAGATAAATCTTTTGCAGTTACACTGAGTGTATGCTCACCATTAGTAAGTGTAGCATGGTTGTGTGAGATGATCGAATGACGGTAATCTTTGAAATCCGAAAAAGTCACAATATCTGTCCCATCAAGACTTATGGTTACTGATGCGAGTTCAATGTCGTCTGTCACATCAGCCCGAATGTTGATCGATGTTACATCTTCCCTTACTCTGATTAATGTGCCTTCTAAGGGATATTGTACCTGAATCACCGGCGCCGTTTCATCCGGCCCCGGATCAACCGGCGTGATAGGATCAATACCGCTTTCACAAGCCATGACAAAGATGGCCATCATGCTGAATAATAAATATTTGAATGTCTTCATTTTTTGTTAGATTAGATGTTTATTTATTCTCCTCTCAGGGCCGGAAGTTGGTCTACCTGATTCTGCGGATAAGGCAGAAATGCGAGATTCGGAGTGAAAGTCCTTCCATCATAACTTAATTCATTATATCTTTCCAACCGCAACATGTCATAATAACGGGTACCCCATTCCATAGCCAGTTCGGCAAACTTTTCATCTATCACCTGCTGGTGTGTTACTCCCGACAGATTGCCCAAGCCGGCCCTGTTCCGTACCAGGTTTACAGCCTGATCGGCTGTCATTGCAGTTGAGGATGCCCCGCTGGTTAATGCTTCGGCATGCATCAGCAATATTTCGGAATAGCGGATAAGCTGCATATTCTTACTGGAACTATACTCGGTTCGCCCGGGAATGATCTGGTCGCTTGGCAGATAATGTTTCCCACTGGAAAACAGGGCACGGGCAAAATCGTTGATCACATCGCCTGACCGGGTAGTGTTGGAAATCCAACCGGGCAGGGTAGCGTATGCAGGATCTTTCCTGATTTCCTGGATTCCTCTGTTGGTAAAGAGCACGCTGGTTTCAAGGCGTGTCGTCTCACCCCTGTCAAGCATAAACTTGATATATTTCAGGCTGGGTTCAAAAAATCCCCATCCGCCGCCAATGCCCGTAACACTAGGTGTCCAGTTTTGAGGACCGAAAAATGCCCATAAATAGCTTTTCCTGTCTCCGGAACCTTGTCCGAAATCGGAATACTGAAATTCCAGAATGTTCTCCCGGTTTAATTTTCCCTTTGTTTTGAACAGTTCGTAAAAGTCCGGTTCCAGTGTGAACCTGCCTGACTGGATAATTTGTGAGGTCGCGTCCGCGACGGCCTGATAATTCTTTAATTCAAGATTGGCTAAGGCTTTTACTGCAAGCGCGGCATATCTGGTCACTCCTCCGGGAATATCCGTCCGTTCGCTGGGATGTATATCGGGCAATGCATTGATAGCTTCCGTCATCTCATCGGAGATAAACTGCATCACCTGCTCTTTGGTAGAAAGCTCCGCTTCAAGTAATTGGGTGGGATCATAACTCGTCGGAATGAAAATATCACCCCAGACACGGGATAGCTGGAACAGCAGGAAGGCCCGCATAGTTTTGATCTCAGCAATATATTGGTCGGCCAGACTATTGCTGCCCCCATTTTCTCTATAAAGCTCTATTTGATCTATTGCCGAATAATGGGTGAATACCCTGGAATAAAAACCTTCCCAGAGAGAGTTGTACATCCAATAATCTTTGTTATAGCGAAAATGATCGGTTTCCATAAAATCCTGCTGGTCACCTAATCCTCCGGCATTCACATCATCTCCACGGACAGAGATAAGCGGATAGGTTTCCCAACCAATATCATAAAATTTTGCATAAGCTCCTATCAATGGGAGGATCATATTTTCCGATTGGGTATAATCGGTCTCCCCTGTAAACGTCCTGTTTTCGGCCGGTTCATCCAGCAGGTCATGGCAGGCGGTAAAAAGCAGCATGAGCAGAATGAAAGGAACGGCTATATATTTTTTTATCTGTTGCATATTAATTTTGAATTAGATAGTTAAAATTTTATTGTTAAACCCACAGTATATGTGGCTGGAATAGGATAGGTTTGTGTATCTATCCCGTTGGGTACTTCCGGATTGAATCCGTTATACTTGAACAGCGTCAGCGGCCGGTCGGCAGTGAGATAAAGTCTCATGAAAGGCATCTGGTAACCAAACCATTGCTGATTCTGGATATTATATCCCAATTGAATATTCTGTATGCGGAAAAATGATCCGTCCTCCACAAAGAAAGTACTCATTTTTTGGTTCCATCCTTTCCTTAATCCGGCTGAAGAAGGATAGCTGTTGGAAGTCCCTTCGCCGTGCCAGCGATTCTCGGCCAGATCAGCATCGATATTGGTATCATTTGTCCAGATAAATTCACCCCTCTTGCGATTAAGGATCTTATTACCGCTTTGTCCCATCAGGCTGAGGGAAAAATCGAAATTCTTGTATCCCAAGCCGATATTTGCCCCGTACATGAAGTTGGGGAAATAAGAGCCGAGTACTACACGGTCGTCGTCATTGACATCACCATCACCGTTAGTATCCCTGAATTTAAGGTCGCCCGGTACCAGTCCGTTCGCTTGGGCAACAGGATCTGCCTCTATTTCCGCTTGATTCTGATAGACCCCTACTACTTCATATCCATAGAATGCCAGGAGAGGTTGTCCTATTATAGAACGTTGCCGGAATTCGGCTGATCCTCCGTCTATATAGGGTTGACCGTAGAGATCGCGTACCTCATTCTTTAATGTGGATATATTTGCTCCTATATTGTACCGGAAATCACCCGCGATCTGGTCGCTCCAGTCAAGGGCCACTTCGAAGCCGGAATTCCGGATCACACCTACGTTTCTGAGCACTTCTCCGCCTACTGCCGGGATTTTTACGTTGATCGCGGCTTCTTTCGTATCACGAATATAGTAGTCGGCATCAAGTGACAACCTGTTGTTGAAGAAATTGGCTGTTACTCCGAAATTCGACTCCTCTGTAAGCTCCCAACGAAGAGATGAATAAACGCCGCCTACTGTTGTCCCTGAATAAAGTACATCGCCCAATGCTGTAGTAATGACGTCCGTTGTAAATGCCCCATCGCTTGCCTGAATTTTATCGTTACCCAATTGTCCCCAACTTGCACGTAATTTCAAAAAATTGATGAGATCGTTGTTGCTTAAAAAATCTTCTTCGGTAAGGACCCATCCAATACCGACTGTAGGGAAATATCCCCATTTTTCCTGGTATTTGGAGCTTCCGTCCGCACGCATTGTGGCGTAGAACAAATATTTGTTGGCATAATTATAAGACAGGCGGCCGAAATAAGACATACCGTATTGGCGCAGCCCGTCGTTGATTACCCCGTCAACCGGTATTGTTTCAGCCTGATCGATATACCATGATTGTTCCTGTCCTATGGGAAAATTCAACCCTTTGGCTTCAAGCAACTCATAAGATTCGTCACGAAATGATGTTCCTCCCATGATGCTAAGGTTGTGTTTGCCGAAATTGTCGGTATAGGTCAATAAATTGTCCCAGGTTACGTCTGAATAGATTTTTTGCCTTTTTATCAATTCGGCATTTGCCCTCTGAAAATTATTACCGATAAAATAGGGAAGAAGTACGTGACGTTCTTTCAGGTTATGGTATGCCTGGTTATAAGTGGTTTTGAAAATCAACTTATCAGGAACCAGTGTCGCTTCTGCATAAAAGTTTGCCAGTAATCTCTTTCCCTGATTTCTTTTGTTGCTGAATTGCATTGTCGGGAAAGGGTTTTGTCCCCCTCTGTATCCCATGTCCTGGGCATTGGCAAAATTAATGGGGGTTGCCTGCGTATTCAATTCGTCATACACAGGTAGGATTGGTACGGCAAAATAGGCCAGGTTCCAGGCTCCCACTTCCTCCGGATATTGTGTTGACTGGCTCCAGATAAAATTATTACCAAGTTTTAACCAATCGGTTGCTTTGAAATCAAGTTTTGAGCGAAAATTATACCTTTCATATTCGTTCTTCATATCCAGGATTCCCTGTTGTGCAAAATAGTTCGCACCTACTGAATAGGATACATTTGACCCTCCCCCGGATACATCGAAATTATAATTTTGTATGGGAGCTGTCCGTAAAATCTCCTTGTACCAGTCGGTATTTACATCCGGTATATTGGGGTTGATACGGCTTCGCCCGTAACGTTGCATGGCCCTGTCGATGTTACTGATATCAGTAGATGACCCTGATTCCATTGCCATGGTCACGAATTGTTCGGCATTCGACATTTTTAGTACATTCTGGGCGACTTGTACACCATAATAACCATCAAATGTTATTTCCGGCTTTTTGTCGAATTGTCCTGATTTCGTTTCAATCAAGATCACACCATTTGCAGCGCGTACACCATAGATAGCGGCAGCCGAAGCATCTTTCAGAATAGATACGGAAGCTATATCCGCAGAGTTTAAAAACCCTATATCATTATAAAATACTCCATCCACCACATACAGAGGCGCCTCATTGTCTCTTCCCGGGTAAGAGCCGATACCCCGGACACGGACAGTTGGGGAAGTGCCCGGACTCCCGCTGCTGACAATCTGTAGTCCGGGCACTTTGCCCTGTAATGCCGACATTGGCTGGCTCGCAGGTGTTTTCATGATTTCATCGGGTCTGATGGTGGTAATTGCCGAAGTAAGGTCTTTTACCCTACTTGTACCATATCCGATCACTACCACCTCTTCCAATGCCTGCACATCTTCCTGCAGCGTTACATTAATAGTGGACCGACCATTCACCGGCTCTTCCTGGGTTAACATCCCTATGTAACTAAAAACCAGAATGGCATCACTCGATACGTTAGACAGGGAATAATTTCCATCGATATCTGTTACGGTACCGTTGGTAGTGCCTTTTACTAACACGGAGACTCCTATGGCCGGATCACCAGTGGATCCCTCGGTCACTGTTCCTGAAACGGTTATCTGCTGGGCAGATAAAAGAATAGAACAGAAGAGAAAACTAATTACTGTTACGATTTTTAATTTCATGGATCCTTTTTTAATTTGTTCATTAAAATTCAATTGTTTTTTCATTCTCATAGATGACAATAGAACTTGTCTTTTCTTACATTTAGCGTAAAATTGATATATTATTTCCCAGGCAAAAATAAGGTTGTGCATGGTGTATAAGAAATAAAAAACCCCGTCAAAAATACGTTATGTTGTATAACATATTTTTAGAGGGTACTTTTTTACTACTTCTGTGAATATTAATACTCTCTTAATTAGATGATTGAAAAATGAGGAGATACAGGTTCTGTAGTACCTTATTAGATTATTGGAACTTGATCATAAAATCGACTAGATTATCGGTTTCCGAAAGGTTCAGTTTCTTGCGTAAACGGTATCGGGCGGCTTCTACGCCGCGGATAGAAATATTCAACATTTCGGCGACCTCCTTCGATGAATAGTTCAATCTGAGCAATGAGCATAACTTCAGGTCGGTGGGTGTGAGTGATGGATACCGTTCTTTGAGTTTCCGGAAGAAATTCTCATGGATCAGGTCAAAATTGCTTTGAAAGAGATTCCATTCATCCTCTTCCGGGAGGTTTTTCCCGATCATGGTGAGTAGTTCGTTGCCCTCGGTGCGATTGATTTTTCCCGCAAGAATGAGTGATTGGATACTTTCCCGCAAATTTTTTAAAAATTCGGAGTGATTGATCAGCATCATGGCGGCACTGGCCAGCTCTTTTCCTTTATAGGTGAGTTCTGCTTCCAGTTTTTCGTTCTGTAATGTAGTGATCTCTTTTTCCTGCCGTTCTATCTGGGCTATGCGCCTGTTCTCCTGTTCTTCGAAAAGTTTGTGTTTTTTACGGACAATTCTCTGTATATGTTTTTTTATCAGAAATCCTGCCAGGGACCCGATAATGAGGGAATATACCAGATATGCCCACCAGGTTTTGTACCATGGGTTTTTTATACGGAATGAGTAGCTTGCGGTAGACAATACTTTTCCCGAACTGTCCTTTATATGCGCGTAGAGGGTGTAGTCACCCGCAGGAAGGTTATGGTAATAGGCAGATCTGCTTCCGTCAGTATTTACCCAACGGCTATCGTATCCCTGCAAATAACTTTCTATCTGGAATATCTTTTTAGAGAATTCGGGGTACAGGAACTGGAATGTAATATTGTTATTCTGGTAAGCGATGATCCCCTTTTTGGTGGGATCGAGATAGAATATCTGATCGTTGTTCCGGTTGTGAAAGGTTATAGATGCGATCTGCAGGTCTGTCTTTACTTCCGGTTGTCCATCAGAGAACGAATATTTCCCTATTCCCCCGTTCATACAGAAGTAGGAACTATTGTCACCGGTTACCAGTAGATTCGCTCTTCCTACATTGGGCGGGTTATTCAGGATACTGTATGGTATACGGTCTTTGATGACATATTTGTTTTCATTATATTCCACCAGAACATACTCTTTATGACGAATGAACCAAAAGAGGTTGTCGTTCACGGGAACGATACGGTGGGTATCGGCAAAGCCGGGCAGGTCATTGTTCAACAGATCGAAAGGAATGATCTTATGCCCGATATCATCATAAGTGAAGAAACGGTCACCGTCGGCAAAAACAATCCTCCCTCTCAGTTTCATGACCTTGATAGGCCGGTAGGTAGAGACCTGCGTACTGTCGAACGACAAATAATTTTCTATCTCAATCACCTTCCGAAGATCGCTATCCAGTTTTAAGCGGTATACGCCTTTGTACATATGTCCTGCCCAGATATTGCCAGCGTGATCTATTTCAAGGTTTTTGATCAGGTCCGAAAAGCCTTCCACGGCGTGACTGAAAGTCCAGTTGCCCGAAGAGTCCTGTATATAGACAAACAGGGAAGTATAGGAGGATTCCAGCAGAATATCCCTGCCGTTGATCGTCGCCTGTTTCATATCCATACCTCCTGTGCGGGCTCCCTGAACAGGTATCTCATGGAAATCCTGCAGGAGTGAAGTGCCCAGATTATGCCCCACGAAGACCTGATTGTCGAAACTTTTGATGAACCACGACTGAATATCGAATCCGGGAATACGGAAGAGGTTCCCGTCGGTGTCGGAAAAACTGTAAATCCCCTGGTTGGTAGCCAGGTAGAGGCGGTTGTCGTGAAACAGTATATCTTCTACCGGCCCGATCTGGCTATCTGCCGGTTCAAAAAAAGATAAAGGGGAATGTGTCCTGATGTTGGAGATGCCGTTGTCGAGGGCGGCCCAGACTGTGTGGTCACGGTCTCTGGACAATGCCAGTACCGTATTGTTGTTGAGCCCGTTGCTCCGGTCAATGTGCCATATTTTCTCCCCATCTTTACCGATCGCGAAAATGCCGCTGTTGATTGTTCCGAAGATGTATGAATCGCCCGAGGCGATAGCACGGTTAATTGTACTTTGTTGCAGTTCACTCCAGGCGGAAATATTCCATGGCGTTAATGTATATTCTTCTTCGGAAAACCGGTATAATCCGTTTTTGGAAGTGACCAACAGCCAATCCTCCTCATAGGGGAGCAGGGCTATTACATTATCGTTATTCCACTGCTCACGTGTAAATACCGGATGAAAATGCTCACCGTCGAAGAGGCAGAAACCGTTGCCGATCAATTGTGCGAACATCTTTTCTCCTGCCGGGAAAAAGTATAAGACTGCGGGATAAGGTTTTCGACTCCTTACTTCCTTCCCGTCGTAGATGAAAATTGTCGAAAATGACTGAAAATAGAGTTTTCCGTTAAACGGGTAGATGCCCCATATCTCATCATTATGGAACTGATGATCCTCCACATTATGCCTGAGCGAGTGATAGATAAGTTGATTGGTTTCATTGGACTCGAAATAACCGAACTCCTCGAAAGAGCCTACGTAGATACGTTCGTTACTGTTGTGGGAGTCGATATAGATAGATTTAACGGAGAGGTTATTAGGCAGGTTATGTAAGTTCCAGTTGACGCCGTCATAACTGAGCATTCCGTTATCATTACCGAAATAAATCACCCCATTGCTCCCCTGGGCAATGGCCCAGTTTTGGTTACCAGCGTTGTAAAGGTCAGTTGTGTAGTTGTAGACGGGAGGGATAAAGGGAATCTCCTGTGCGGCTGGCGACACGGCAAAAGTGATGAATACCACGGTGAAAATTGCCGTGTAAAACTGTTTTCTACAGGCCGGTTGTATCGTCATATCTGATATCAGCGCAATTACAGGAGCTTATTTTTTCTCCAGTATATTTTCAATCTCTTTTTCGCTCAGCACTTTTACATTGGTGAAAAGGAATTTGGTATCGAGAAAATTACCGTATTGGTTACATTCGGTGATAGCGTCATTGAGACTCGATTTTACATCCTTGCTGAATGGGAAGAGCATCAGAATGGTAAAGTAATTTTCCCTGATCTCAAATTTTTCAATCACGACATCTGCTTTTTGCAGTTGAAAGGTAAACTCACGCTCAACCATCTCTTTCTGCAAATCGGTAAAGTGTTGCCTGTCATTGGTTGTGAAAAGTGCAAAGAAACGCAGTTTCTTGTCCTGTCCGCCCAACCCGGAGGAGATATAGACCTGTTGGTGTCCGGAAAGGTCAGAACTTAATACGATGCGACTGCTCACCAATGCCATGGACGACCAGTGCAGTAGTTCCGGTTCCAGTGGGCTGCTGTGATAGGTCTCAATGGAACGGTAAGCACCTACGTCGGGGATAGATGCCAACAAGGTCAAACTTCTCTTCTTTCGCTCGATAGGCTCATCGGGGGAAAATAATATGCTCACCTCATCATCGCGCACAAAAAGGCTGTTCTCCCTCCGTAAGCGGTCGAAGTACCTGAAAAATTCCATTTGCTCCTCAATCGGTACCAGGTCTTCGAGAATATGGAATGAGTCTATACCTTGTTCATTTAGTGTCTGGCGCAATTTTGCCAAAAGATCATTGTGATCACTCATATTACAAAGATAAAACTTTTTCGTTAAGTGAGAGCAGAACAAATATATTTGTTTTGCCGAACGATGAAAAAGTCTAACTTCAGTGAACTTTTTCGTTAAGTGAGAGCAGAACTATATTTATTTCATTAAATTTCATCAAATAGGCTCCTAATTCCTCGGAATTGTATAAATTCGCATGATTAAACAGAATAGACGTTTCTGATGGAAATTAAAATAGTCAATAAGTCACGGCATTCCTTACCCGAATATGCTACGGCATTTGCTGCAGGTATGGATTTGCGTGCAAATTTAGAGGAATCTATAGTATTGAAACCGCTTGAACGGACATTAGTGCCCACCGGTATTTATATTCAACTCCCGGAAGGTTACGAAGCCCAGATCCGTCCCCGTAGCGGATTAGCCATCAAGCATGGTATTGGAATTGTGAATGCTCCCGGGACTATAGACGCCGATTATCGTGGTGAAATAAGAGTGATCCTGGTGAATCTTTCGAACGAGGATTTCACCATACAAGACGGAGAGCGCATCTGCCAGATGGTGATAGCACAACATGCCTGTGTGGAGTGGAAGCCTGTTGATTCACTCGACGGAACGGAGCGTGGTGCCGGAGGATTCGGCCATACCGGCAGGCAGTAGCTATTTCAATGCTACCTTAGAAAGGAGCGTGCGCTTTACTCACTTGCTATAATGTAACTTTATAAGAACAAGAATGTTATATCTGATAACTGTTATAAAAAAAATACTTCTCGCATTCCTTCTGTTGTTGTCTATATCTTTAATATGGCCGCTAGAGATAGTGGCGCAGCAGGAGAAAAAGGGACAGGGAATCCAACTCGACGAGGAGACAAGACGCAAATTCGACTATTACTTTTACGGGGCATTGAATGCAAAAGCCTTGGGGAATTACGATCAGGCGATCGATTTGTTTCAACATTGCTATGCACTTGATTCTACCAATGCCAATGTATTGGTAGAACTGGGAACATTTTATAACGTGTTGCAGGAGAAAAATAAAGCCCTTGATTTTTTTCGGCGGTCGGTTGCCTATGATCCCGATAATTATTATTATAATATGATGCTGGCCGGTTTAAGCAAGGAACTTGGCCTGAAGCAGGAAGTAATCGATATCTATAGCCATTTGTCACAATTGTATCCGGAAAAACTCGATGTCCGGTTTGAGTTGGCCAATGCTTTTGCTGAAGCCGGGGAATTCCAGGAAGCAATCGATACGCTCGTCGAATTGGAAAAGAATACCGGTATCAACGAGATGATCGCCCTGAATAAGTTCCGTCTCTATTCAATGATGGATGAGAAAGAACAAGCTTTCGACGAGATCAGGCAGATCATTGAAAAAAATCCCTCTGAACCGAGATACCTTATTTTGATGGGAGATCTGTATCTTGAAGATAATCGAGATGAAGAGGCATTGAAGTATTACGAGAGAGCCAAAGCGATTGATCCCGATTATCCTGCGCTTATCCTTTCCATGGTAAATTATTATGAGAGAACCAACGATAAGCAGGCGGCACAGGCAGAGTTACAAAAGGCTGTTGCAAACTCGTCGATGGATGTGGAGGTGAAATTACAATTGCTTACCCGCTACCTTGGTATTCTGCAACAGAGCCAACAGGATATGAAGCAGGTGAACTCTCTTTTTGAAACCCTTTTTGAGCAGCATCCCAATAATTCCCAATTAAATATGATCTATGGGAATGTACTTTTATTGCAAGAAGACAAAGAGGGAGCCTCAAAGCAGTTCGAGAAATACATCGAAGCCAGTCCGGAGGATCCTGCGGGATATGAACAATTACTTCGTATTGCTTTGTCCGACCAGGATCTGGAAAAAATAAAAGAGGTGACCACTGAAGCATTGAAACATCTGCCTCAGGAAGCCCAGTTCTATTTCTATTTAGGTGCAGTTCACTATCAACAGAATAATCATCAGGAAGCATTGAAAGTTTTCGAGGATGGATTGGCCAATGCCACTATGCGAAACCCAATTGTGGAGTCCGATTTTCATGGACAGATTGGCGATCTGAATTATTTCCTCGGTAACAAAGAAAAGGCTTTCGAAAGTTATGAAAAGGCATTGCAGTTGAATCCGCAGAGTCTGCCTGTTTTAAACAATTACAGCTATTATCTGTCATTGGAGAAGAAAGATCTCGATAAAGCAGAACAAATGAGTGGTATCACAGTGAAGGCGGAGCCGACGAATCCTACTTATCTCGATACATATGGGTGGGTGCTGTATGAACAAGGCTCTTATACATTGGCTAAGATCTATATAGAACGGGCTATTGAGAACAGTAAAGAGGATGATCTTTCGGCAGAGGTAGTGGAGCATTACGGAGACGTGCTGTTCCAGACCGGAGAGAAAGAGAAAGCATTGGAACAATGGAAAAAAGCCAAAGAGTTAGGGGGAGATTCCCCTGAATTGGATAAAAAAATAAAAACCGGCGAATTGTAATTATGGATATTTCTCGTTATCGACAAATTTTAGTCATTTGTTTATTATCTGCTGTGGCATTCACCGCATGTAAACCGAAACAGAGGATAGTTTATTCTACTTCTCCCGTGGTAAGCAAAGCTCACCATGAACTTTTCAGTGATATTATAGCGAGTGAATTTCCTTATCGTACTCTTTTAGCCAGGCTCAATATGGGAATGACCTCCGGTACAAAATCATATAGCTCCAGGGCCAATCTGCGGATTGTGAAGGACGAAGCCCTTCAGATCTCTATACAGCCGCTTTTCGGTGTGGAGATGTTCCGGATCTACATTAACCCGGATACGTTGTTTTTACTCGACAGGATGAATAAACGGTATGTGTTGGAATCGTTCTCCACGTTAAAGGAACTCTATCCTGTTGGATTCGACTATTATACGATGCAGTCGTTGTTTACCAACGCGCTTTTTGTATCCGGAAAAGAGAAGGTTGATGCGGATGATTACACTCTTTTCAGTTATAATCGTGCCTCCGACCAGAATTATCATATTACTGCCCAAGATGGCAATTCCGGTATCGACTATTCGTTTACTGTCAATGGAGATGATCGGATCACCTTTGCCCATCTGATGCAGTCGGAGAAAAAACATTACATGCAGTGGGAATATCATAATTTTATGATGTTAAACAATGTGCCATTTCCACATAAGATGAATATCATGCTCTCTTCTGCATCACGGAAAACCAATGCGGAGTTGATCTTTTCCGATGTAGTTACCGATACCCCGTTAGAGTTGGAACTGAATGTACCGTCGAACTATACGAAAACGTCTATCGATGAGGTACTGAAAGTTCTCTCTCCGAAGAAGTGATAAAAAGTGAAAAGTGAAAAGTGAATAATGAAAAGTGAATAGTGAGTAGTGAAAAATTAAATGGATGATTTGAAATCCCGAATATCTTAAATAGTCGACTTTTCATTTTTAGTTTTTCACTTTTAGTTTAAACGATTAATCGTATGAAGAAATTTGTATTCTTTTTACTTTTCCACGCCGTCGCTCTCCTTCTGTTGTCTCAAACACAGCAGATCGAGAATTTGCAGCGGCAACAGCAGGTATTGATGGAGGAGATAAGAAGTACGAATAAACTTTATCTTGATGTTAAAAAGCAGACTACAACAATCTTAGACAGGATTAACCTTATCAACAACCAGATATCGGCCCGTAAAAAATTGATAGACGTACAGAGCCGGGAGATAGAAGCGTTGCGGAAGGAGGAGGTGCGTCTCGAAAGTGAGATATCCCGACTAAATAAAGAGCTGAAAAAGAAGCAGGAATATTACGCCGATGCGATGAAAGGGATGCTGAACCATAAGTTCAGCCAGAATAAACTGCTTTTTATCTTATCAGGTAAATCGGTAGGGGAATCGTTACGGAGAATGCAATATTTGCGTGAATATTCCAAATGGCAGAAAATACAGGCTGAAGAAATAAAGAAGCAGCATGCTGAAATAAAGGAAAAACAGGAATTACTGGCTAAAGCCAAGGCTGATAGAGAAAAAGCATTGGCCTCGTTACAGGAGGAACAGAAACGGTTACAGGGAGAAGAGAAAACACGTCAGTCGGAGATGGCGACTGTCAAGGGACAGGAGCGGGAATTGCAGAGGACACTTCGGGAAAAACAGCAACGGGCTGACCAGTTAAATGCCCAGATTGAGAGACTTATCGCTGAAGAGGTGGCACGGCTGGAACGTGAGGCGGAGGCCAGGAGAAAAGCGGAAGAGGCTGAACGGCGGAGAAAAGCGGAAGAGAAGCTGGCTGAAGATCGGCGAAGGGGTGAGAGCCGTGAGGAGACCGGGCGTGAGACCCCCGAGAAAACAGAAGAGCGTGCCTCCGGTGCTGCGCCGGGACCCAGAATTGAGGCCGGCAGGAGTACAGCATCGGCCGAGACCTTTAATCTCTCGAAAGATTTTGCTGCCAACAGGGGTAAACTGCCTATGCCGGTTACCGGTACAGCAGCCATTGTGGGTAATTTCGGTGCCAAAAAACATAATGAATGGAATGTTACTACCAATAGTAATGGGGTTGATATTCAGGCTGAAAGAGGTGCTAATATCCGTAGCGTATTCGATGGGGAAGTTTCGAAAGTATTCTCCTTCCCCGGTTCCAATACCTGTGTGATTGTACGTCATGGTGATTACTATACATTCTATGCCAATATATACGACTTGTTTGTAAAGCAGGGAGACAAAGTGAAAACCGGACAGTCATTAGGGCGGATCTTTACTGATCCGGATACAGGTGTCTCCACGATGCATTTCCAGTTGTGGCAAAAGACAAACAAGCTCAATCCGGCACCGTGGCTTAGCAGGTAATCAATTGAACGTCAGATTGGTAATAGCCTAATATCAATAAATAATAATTGAAATAAAACATATGTCGCTGAGAATCAGACTAATTATCATGAATTTCCTCCAGTTCGCAATATGGGGGGCCTATCTTACTTCCATGTCCCGTTATTTGGGACCTGCCGGACTGGGATCGCACATCGGTATTTTTTACTCCGTACAAGGGATAGTATCCATTTTTATGCCTGCCATTATGGGGATTGTGGCCGACAGGTGGGTGCCTGCGCAAAAATTGCTGGGAATAAGCCATCTGGTTGCTGCTTCCTTCATGCTGTCTGCCGGCCTATATGGATTATATAGTGGAACGGAAGTCTCATTCTCCACTATTTTTGGCCTTTATGCATTGAGTGTAGCTTTTTATATGCCCACATTGGCCCTGTCCAATTCGGTAGCTTATACTATTCTTGAAAAGGGTGGAATGGATACGGTAAAGGCTTTCCCGCCTATACGTGTATTTGGTACGATAGGTTTTATCTGTACTATGTGGCTTGTGGATATACTGGGATACCAGACTTCTTCGATGCAGTTTGTGGTGAGTGCCGTATTGGGCTTTATGCTTGGGATTTATGCGTTCACATTGCCCAATTGCCCTGTGTCAACGGCGACAGGTAGTAAGACCCTGTTTCAGGCGCTTGGGTTGGATGCCTTCAAACTCTTTAAAATAAGAAAGATGGCGATCTTTTTTATTTTTTCGATGCTGTTGGGGGTCGCCTTGCAAATTACTAACGGATTTGCCAACCCATTCATCGCCAGTTTTGAAGCTTATCCGGAGTATGCCGGTACTTTTGGCGTAAAGCATTCAAATATACTGATATCCCTTTCCCAGATATCGGAAGCGCTTTGTATCCTGTTGATCCCTTTCTTCCTAAAACGTTATGGTATTAAGAACGTGATGTTGATTGCCATGCTGGCCTGGGTACTGCGTTTCGGGTTCTTCGGATTGGGTAATCCCGGCAGTGGTGTGTGGCTGTTGTTATTCTCTATGCTGGTATATGGTGTAGCTTTCGATTTCTTCAATGTTTCAGGATCATTGTTCGTTGACAAGGAAACACCGCATACTATCCGTGCCAGTGCACAGGGAATGTTTATGTTGATGACTAACGGGATAGGTGCCACAGTGGGGACATTATGGGCACAGTGGGTAGTGAACCGGTTTTGTACCTGGACAGACGTAACCGTAGGCTCTACAACTACATCGCTTCTGGTTGGCGATTGGCAAAGTGTCTGGTTTATTTTTGCCGGTTATGCCCTTATGGTTACCATTCTGTTTGCCATCCTCTTTAGATATAAGCATGTGCCGGATAAATAAATGAGAAACTAAACAACTGAAGGTATATAAAAACAGGAGGAAGACCAGGGTTTCTTCCTGTTTTTATATCGGGTTACTTTAAAGTATCATTAGTTTTAAATGTTAAATATGTGTCATTTCTGTAAATTTTGTTCTATTTTCATTGTTTTATTATCTAAATCCTCTTATATTTGCTTTTGTTAAATGTGTGAAAGTTTTTTCTTTCATTTGTGTAGTAATGTGATAACATGAAATAGACTTTTATAATATAGTCTAATGATACCTTTTTCCGATTACTTTTCCGGAATTGCTATGATGAATTGATGCGTTTTAATCTAACTAATAAACTAAACCAATTGTATGAAAAAAAGAATGCTTTATCTATTGAAAGGGGCAATGTTGATTGCTATATGGACATTGTCTCTGCATCTGTTTGCACAGAATCTTACGGTAAGTGGTACGGTGAAAGATACTGCAGGAGACTTGCTTATCGGTGTGACCGTGCAGGTACAGGGTACTTCCATTGGTACTGTGACTGATGCTGATGGACGCTTTGTACTACAGAATGTCCCATCTTCGTCTTCATTGGAAATATCTTATGTCGGTATGCAAACGGTAGTTATGCCGGTTGACGGCCGCACAAACCTTGATATTGTTTTAAGGGAAGATACTGAAATACTGGATGAACTGGTAGTTATCGGGTATGGTACGCAACGTCGTCGTGAAATTACCGGTTCGGTAACGAATGTCTCTGCTGAGAACTTCAATAAAGGAGTTGCCCGCGATGCTGCCGACTTGTTGCAGGGAAAGGTGGCAGGCTTAAATATCACTACACCCTCGGGAGATGTGACGGTTGGTTCGCGTATCCGTCTGCGCGGAGTTTCCACGCTGCAGAATGACCAGGGGCCTTTCGTAGTGATCGACGGTATCCCGGGTGGTGACCTGCAGACAGTAGCACCTCAGGATATTGAGTCGATTTCTGTATTGAAAGATGCTTCTTCGGCAGCGATTTATGGTTCGCGTTCTGCCGGCGGAGTTATTCTGATCACTACAAAAAGAGGATCGGGTGTTCGTACCATGGTGTCATATGATGGCTATATGGCTGTATCCATGTTAGCGAACAAACCGGATCTGTTGACTGCTGACGAGTGGCGGGCATATGCCAGAGAAACAGAAAGAGATGCTTCGGTATATGACAGGTATAATGCCAATACCGATTGGTTCGATGAAATTACCCGTGCGGGCATTACACAGAACCATGGAGTGTCATTGTCGGGTGGTGGTTCAAGCAACAACTACCGTGCTTCTTTCAACTATTTGAACAGGGAAGGAGTTGTGCGGGACAATGATCTGGAACGTTTCAATTTCCGTTTCCAGTTACAACAAAGAGCCATTAACGACCGACTTCGGATCGGGTTGACCGGTTCTGCGACTATGGGTGAATGGAATGAAGCGAACAGGTATAATTTTGTGTTGGCCTACAATATGTTACCGGTGTATCCGGTGAAACTGGACAACGGGGAATGGTTCGACAGTCGTGATTATGACCAGGGAAATCCGGTTCGTAACCAGACATATAACCAGGATGTAAGGAAAAATATACATTTTTACGGTGCAGGGGATCTCTCTTTTACTATTTTTGATGGATTAGATATCAAAACTACTTTATATAAAGATCGTCACACGGAGGAGAGAAGCCAGTATCTTCATTCCGAAACGCAAGCCGGCCGTAATGACGGGGGGTATGCGCTCCGCGAAAATAAAATATGGGATAAGACCTTGATGGAGTGGACGCTGGATTATACTACTACTTTCGGTGTTTCCGACAGGCATAGGCTTAATGCCCTTGCCGGTTATTCCTGGGAAGAGAATGAATATTCGTTCCTGAAAGCTGCGAACAGAAACTTCACCACTGACCTGTTAGGTGCAAATAATCTCGAATCGGGACAAGGATTGAGACCCAACGATGTGGGATCGGCGAAGAATATGAGCCGGCTTATCTCTTTCTTTGCCCGTGCTCACTATGCTTATGATGAACGTTATATGATAACAGCCACTTTGCGCCGTGACGGTTCGTCGAAGTTTGGTGCAAACCATAAATGGGGTATATTCCCTTCCGTATCGGCAGCATGGGGTATCTCCCAGGAGTCATTCATGGAAAATGTGAACTGGATCAACGACCTGAAACTCCGGGTAGGGTATGGTGTTACCGGTAATCAGGCAGGACTTGATCCTTATAAAACATTACAGTTGTACGGAACCAGCGGTACCTATTACGATAACGGGGCCTGGTTGACCGCCTATAAGATCAGCCAGAACGCCAATCCCAATCTGAAATGGGAGGAAACGGCCATGTTCAATATCGGGCTGGATTTCCTCCTTTTCAACGATCGGGTGAATGGAACCATTGAATGGTATGACAAGCGCACCAAAGATATGCTGTATACCTATCGTGTGCCGACTCCGCCTTATCTGCATTCGGATATGATGGCGAATGTGGGTGATATGAAGAACACAGGTGTGGAACTGGCCCTGAATATTGAGGCCATCCGTACCCGGGACTTCAATTGGAATACATCGCTCACTTTGGCGCATAACAGGAATGAGATTACCAGCCTGTCGAACGATGTGTACACTACCAGCCGTATTATGGTAGGAGATGCGTGGGTACGCGGCGGTTCCGGAAGGACTACCCATGTGATTGAAGAAGGATATCCGGTAGGACAGTTCTATGGACCGGAATTTGTGAGAATAGCTGAAGATGGAAAATACATATTCAGGGATAAAGAAGGAAATGAGGTGAATTCAGTTACGGCAGAAGATTATACCTATATTGGCTCTGCACAGCCTGACCTGACTTATGGATGGAACAACCAGTTCAATTTTAAGTCGTGGGACCTCTCCTTTTTCTTCAGGGGAACACTCGGAAACAAGGTTTTGAATATGGGACGAATGACATACGGCCATCCGGGATATCTTATCGGCGCAAATGCGCTGAACGATCCCCTGATCTATCAATTGAAGGTGGTTCCCGAGTACTCCTCATTATATGTTGAGGATGCTTCTCATTTGCGTCTCGACAATTTTGCCCTGGGATATACTTTCAATACCAACGGCGTGGATTGGTTGGATCGGGCCAGGGTGTATGTGACGGGGCAGAATCTCTTTGTTCTCACCAATTATAAAGGTCTGGATCCCGAAGTGGATGAAAACAGGAATAACGGATTGGCCCCGGGTGTGGAAGACCGTGAATACTATCCCAAAGCACGGACATTTTCAGTTGGAATCAGCCTCACTTTCTAATATTAAAATCAGACGAATATGAAACGAATAAGAAAAATACAATTGTCAATCATATCGGTAGTATTGGTTCTTACAGGAGGTATATCTTCCTGTACCAATCTCGATGAAACGGTATATGACACGATCCCCGCAGATCAATTCGGGAAGAAACCGGCGGAAATCAATGCGATTATTGCTCCTATTTATAAGACTTTGAAAGGTGTGTGGCCGGGCGAAATCTTCCTGCTTTCGGAACAATCCGGAGACATGGCCATCACGCCTACCCGCGTGGGGGGCGACTGGTGGGACGGGGGTGTCCAAATGGAACTGAAACTGCATACCTGGCAAGCCCGTAGCGGCGTAATCTCGACTGCCTGGAATAGCTGTACTTCAGGAATCACTACCTGTAACCAGGTCTTTGCCACTATTGAGGATACGGAGATGGATGACGACCTGAAGGAGCGTACGCTGGCAGAAATCAGAGGTGTCCGCGCTTTCTGGTATTATATGCTGATTGACTTTTTCGGGAATGCTCCTTTAGTGGCCGATTATGAAAGTACCGAACTGCCGTCACTCTCTTCGCGTGAGGTGCTTTACGCTTTCGTGATCGATGAACTGAACGAGATCAAAGATGTATTGCGTGACGACGTGTCGAGTGAAAGTTATGGTAAATTTACCCAGGGCGCTGCCTACACGCTGCTGGCTAAAATGTATCTCAATGCGGAAGTCTGGACCGGAACACCTAACTGGCAGGGTGTAGTCGATGCATGTGACAAGGTGATGTCTCTCGACTATATCATTGAACCGAACTGGAAAACCAATTTTGAGGTAAACAACCAGGTATCCGGGGAGATCATTCTTCCGATCGCTTTTGGTAAGGCTGACGGCGGTAATCACATGCACTATCGTACGCTCCATTATCTCGATCCGATTGCTCTGGGGATGAATATAGGAACCTGGAACGGAGTGAGTGCGCAGCCCGATTATGTGAAACAGTTCGATGATGCCGACCAGCGTAAGGTAGGTTCATTTCTTATGGGACCTATGATCGATCCCGCGACAGGTGAGGTATTGGTTACCGCTCACGGGCGTGACCTCATTCATACGATCGATTTCAATATTATTCCCGGCACGATAAGAGAAGGCATGTGGGGTGAGGTGAATCAGGAGGAAGGCGCCCGCGTGAATAAATGGGTGTTTGAGAAAGGTCTTTCCAGTTCCGACCAGGAGAATGATTTTGCCATCTTCCGCCTTGCCGATGTCTATCTGATGAAAGCGGAAGCGTTGCTCCGTCTCAATCGGGATAATGCCGAGGCTACCCGCCTGATCAATGTTATTCGTGAAAGAGGATTCGGGAATGGCGATCATAATTATGATTCTGTTACTTTGGATGAGTTGTATCTGGAACGTCGCCTCGAATTGGCGTGGGAAAATTGTAACCGGCAGGATATGATCCGTTTCGGCAATTTCCTCGAACCGGGTTATTTGCGTCCGGGAAGATCATCCGATCATCTCCTGCTTTTCCCCATACCCGAATCGGCATGGCAAACAAATAACAAATTGGTTCAGAACCCCGGTTACCCGTCGTTCTGACAGATGCGAAAGCGTTTTTTAGATAGGAAAAAAATCGCAGAGTAATCATAAAAAAAACAGGAGGAAAGCCGATAAGACTTCCTCCTGTTTTGTGTAACTGTGAGAACCGGACGGATATGATCATTCCGTTACTTTCGGCATCATCACTACTGTTTTCAGATTACCCTGATTGAGCAGTGCCTTGGCGAAATTCCGAAGATCAGCCTTTGTGATGGCATTTACAGTTTCGATGTACTGGGTGTGATTATCTTCGCCGTAAAAATATTTGTTATCGAGGATATTCAGCCAGTAACTGTTCTCTTTCAGATTTTCGTTATAGCTCTTATTCATATACTCTTTTACCTTGGCAAAATCGCTATCACGCGGGCCATCTGCCGCAAACTCCTTCAGTACGTTTAAGACAATTTGATTGAGATGTTCCATTCTCTCCGGATCAGTGTCGAACATGATCTGTAAGATGGTTTGCCCCTCCGGATAACGGGAGATAGAACCTCCTGCGTATACGCCGTAAGTGCCCCCTTCCTCTTCACGCACTTTCTCAGTGTAGATGATATCGAGGATCTGATCGAACATACTCATCAGTATCCGGTTCTTCATGTCCCGGGTTGTTTTTCCCGTTATTGTGTTGAATACCGAAGCTTTGGGATTTTGCATCTCCCGTTGGAAAATATTTTCGAAGCTTCCTTCCCGGAAATTCATGGGTATTTTTGCAAATTCACCTTTCTCGGCCTTGCCCGGTAATGAAGCCAGATACTGTTCTACTACGGGACGAACCTTCTCCTCATCGATGTTACCCACGAATGTGAACACAAAACTGCCGGGATTGGAGAACCGTTCGGCATACATCTCCATGATACGGTTGTAATCGACCTTTTTCAAATCATCGGCCTTTATTCTTTTTGTCAATGGATTATCGCCATATAAAGCGCTCGACACAGAGTCGCTGAAAGCTACCATCGGTTCGGCTTCCTGGTTTTTCAACTGGGTCTCCATGCGTTGGATAAATGATTGGAAGGCGTCGTTATCCTGTCGTGGAGCAGTGAAATAGAGGTAAACCAATTGCAGCATAGTTTCGAAATCCTTAATGGAAGAAGAACCGTTGAAATCCTGTGTGGTGAGGCTGATACCCGGATGCGCGGATGCTGTCTTTCCAGCCAGTACTTTGGGCAGGTCGGTTGCACTGAAATTACCCACTCCTCCCAGTGTAGCCACATTACTCATCAGCCTGCTGTTAACCGGATCCTGTGCCCCATAATGGGAGTATCCGCCGGCACTTGTACCGGTCATTACGATCTGGTCGTCCTTGAAATCGGTATTTTTCAGGATCACCTTCATCCCGTTTCCCAATGTCCACACCGTAGCATCCATCGCCTCATCCTTTTCTGCTTTTATGATCTTACCGGGAGTAGGAGGCGTAGCAACCAACGGCTCATCAATCACCTCTTCTGCATAAGGTTCGATAGTTTCAGCCTGTACCGACGCCAGAACGTTAAGCAATGCGTCTTCAGCAGGATATACCAATCCTTCTTTGTCAGGACCGGTAATGGCAATAACTATATTTTCATCACCAATCAACTGTTGAATGGTCTGGTTGATTGCTTCTACCGGAATATTGGGTGCCACCGCCTGCAGGAACTGATATTCGAATTCAATACCCGGAATAGGTTCTCCGTCGGTAAACGCACGTACATATTCCTGTGAATAGGAAGAGTTCCTCTGCTTATCTCGGTTGTTATATGCATCTTCATATCCTTTGAGGATGTTGGTGCGTGCCACTTCATATTCCGATGCGGTGAATCCGTGCTGTTTTACTCTTTCCGTCTCACGTACCATGGCTGCCAGTGCACTCTCTATCTTGTCTTCCGCGCTTCCTGCCACCACAGTCCAGGCATCTTTTGTTTTGGCCACGAAGTAATTGTCGTCATACGCAAATGCGGAAGTGAAAGGTGCATCGGGTTTCTGTATGATTTCGGCAAACCGCTGGTTCATCATAGCAGCAGCGGCATTTAATATATATTCTGTGATATACCCCATCTGGGTATTCCTAAACTCGTCAGGCATCGTATCGTGCTTGTAAAACAGCATTATCTGTGTATTACGGGCTTCCTTGTCGGCAGCAATGGCTACGATGGGATCCTTATTATCAGGAACAGGATAGTATTCCCGTTCTGCTCTTTCTTCATCGAGTTGGATGGGCGAGAACAGTTCCTTCATCTTTTGTTCCATCTCATCCACATCGATATCACCCACAACGATGATCCCCTGCAAGTCGGGACGATACCATTTATGGTAGTAGGCTCTGATCTCTTCCGGTTTAAAATTATTGATCACATCGATGCTTCCGATAGGCATGCGGTTGGCATATTTGCTGTCGGGATACATTTTCGGGAGTAACTGATCCCACAACCTTTGCTGTGCTCCGCCACGGGTGCGCCACTCTTCCCGGATCACACCCCGTTCGTTTTCGAGCTCTTCCTCTTCAAGGGCAATGGCGTTCGACCAGTCATGAAGCACAAGAAGAGCCGAGTCTACCAGGTTCTTATTGGTTGTCGGGATATTGGATATATAATAAACCGTTTCATCGAAAGACGTATAGGCGTTGATGTTAGTGCCGAACTTAATTCCGTTGTCCTGCAAATAGTTCAGCATGCTTTTTCCGGGAAAATTGGTCGTCCCGTTAAATGCCATATGCTCCAGGAAGTGAGCCAGACCGGCCTGATTATCTTCTTCCTGCATGGATCCCACTTTCTGTGCAATGTAGAAATCGGCCCTGTTTTCGGGAAGGTTATTTTGCCGGATATAATAGGTGAGTCCGTTTTCAAGTTTTCCGGTCCTCACCTTCGGATCTACAGGGAGAGGAGGGTTTTGCTGTGCATAGGCAACCAAAGTAGCTGCAAGAAGCAATAATGTGAATAGTTTTCTCATATTATAAGTTATAAGTTATGAATTATGAAGGATGAGAAGCAAATCCTGAATTGCAAATCGATGTAGTCAATTAACAATCGGCGTAAGCCAAATTTTTGAATCTTGAATTTTGAATCTAAATCCTGTCCAGTACTATTTGCAAAAGATCTTCTATGGAGCCTTTATAGTCGGCATTCGACTTCAGGGCCACACGGTTAGCAATTATAGTGCAGACAGTCATTGCCTTATGTCCCATCAACTTCCCTAATCCCGCGACAGCAGAACTTTCCATTTCGTAATTGGTGATAGAATGCTCCCCGAAACGGAACGACTCAATTTTAGCATTCAGGTTGGGATCGGCCAACGGCAGTCGTACATGCCTTCCCTGGGGGCCGTAAAAACCGATGGCGGAGATGGTAACCCCACGGATCATATCGTGACCTATACGGTCGACAAGTTCTTCGTCGGCACTCACCACGTAGGGAGAACAGTGGTACGGTGACCATCCCACCTCTCTTTGGAAAGCCTCTTCGAAATCCTTTTCGCGGATCGATTCGGAACCGGCATAATAATGGATAAGGCCATCGAATCCGATCGATTTTTCCGATACCACGTATGAACCTACCGGGCAGTGCGGCTGCATACCTCCTGACGTACCTACGCGCACCATAGTTAGCTGTTTGAGCTCCTCTTTGACCAATCGTGTGTTGAAATCGATATTTGCCAATGCATCCAGCTCCGTAAGTACTATATCAATATTGTCCGTGCCAATGCCATGCGAGAGGGCAGTAATCCGTTTCCCTTTATATGTTCCGGTGACGGTATGGAATTCGCGGCTGCGTACGTCGCATTCAATGCTGTCAAAAAATGAGGCTGTCATCGTTACACGATCCGGATCTCCCATCATTACGATCTTGTCCGAAAGTTGCTCCGGTCGGATATGAAGATGGAAAGCACTTCCGTCGGAGTTGATGATCAATTCCGATTCAGGTATGATTCTCATAATATGTATTGTCTGTGATAATTATTTTTTATTTCCGCCTCCCTGCGGTTTGGCAATGGAGTCCCTCATATCCGTATCAGCCTTGATATTTTCCATCCGGTAATAGTCCATAATACCGAGATTTCCGTTACGGAATGCTTCGGCCATGGCGATCGGAACTTCTGCTTCAGCTTCAATCACTTTGGCGCGGGCTTCCTGGGCTTTGGCCTTCATCTCCTGCTCTAAAGCGATAGCCATGGCCCGCCGTTCCTCAGCGCGTGCCTGTGCAATATTCTTGTCGGCCTGTGCCTGATCCATCTGCAATACAGCACCGATATTTTTACCTATATCGATGTCGGCGATATCGATAGAGAGAATTTCAAATGCTGTTCCTGCATCCAGTCCCTTTTTCAATACCAGCTTGGAGATTGAGTCAGGGTTTTCGAGTACCGATTTGTGCGATACTGCCGAACCGATGGAGGAGACGATCCCTTCACCTACACGGGCAAGAATGGTCTCTTCACCGGCACCACCCACTAATCGTTTAATATTGGCACGTACCGTCACACGGGCTTTGGCGATCAACTGAATACCGTCGATAGCTACCGCTGAAACAGGAGGTGTATCGATCACTTTTGGGTTCACAGACATCCTGACGGCTTCCAGTACATCGCGACCTGCCAGGTCAATGGCTGTGGCCATCTGAAAAGTAAGGTCGATATTTGCTTTGGAAGCGGATACCAATGCATGCACTACCTTTTCTACGTGTCCTCCGGCAAGATAGTGCGCTTCCAGATTATCACGGGTAACCATCTTCAGTCCGGCCTTATGAGCTTCAATCATCGCGTAAACGATAGTGTGGGGCGGTACGCGGCGCAGACGCATCAGGAAGAGTTGCACGAGCGAGATGCGTACTCCTGCCGATAATGCATTTATCCACAGGAAAAAGGGAACGTAATGAAAGAATATCAATAAAAAGATGATGATTACGGCAATCGTAATAATCAGTGGGAATGATAAAACTGTCATAATAAATTTGTTTTTGATGTTTTATATTAAATTATTTTTTGTCTCCTCTCCGGGTGAAACAGCTTCTTTTTTCTTTACCAGCACATTGTAGGTTTCCACCTTTACCACTTCTATTTCAGTGTCTTCGTCAAGAAACTCCCCGTCGAATGATTTACCTTCTACCTCCACATCGTTGATCAATACCTGCCCGATGGGATTCAACCGGGAAAGCGTTACACCACTGTCGCCAATGCCAATTTTCTGCAAATAGGAGGTATCCACTTTCCCTTCGATGTTTGTATCTAAAGAGATTTTTCGTAATGACTTTGATTTCAGCAGCCAGAAAAAACTTCCGCCAAGCAGTACGGCTGTTCCTGCGAGTGTAATATTTCCTACGGTGCTACCCTGAAAGATATAGGCATATATTATCCCTCCTATCAGGAAAATAGCACCGGCAATACCGGCAATACTGATCCCCGGCAGCAGGAAGATCTCAATGAGCATGAACACTACTCCCAATAGGATCACGGCGATGATGATGATCAGATCGAATGTCATATACGGTTATTATTGATTAAACTGAGTGCGTATTTCTTCATTTCTTGCTTGCATTTTGAGTCTTTCCATTTTCCGGAAAATAGATTCACTTTCTTTTTCCAGGCTGAGGATTGATGCTGCAAGAGCATCATTTATTGCTCCGCCGGCATACTGGTCTCTTTTTTGTGAGAGTTCTTCATTCAGTGCCTGTAACTGTTTTTCATGACCCAACGCCTGAGAAAAGAGCGACCTTGCATGATCATTCCTGAAATCCGACAGGGTATGGTAAGTCGTCCGATCATTGATCACGAATGTAAAATCACCTGCTGTTTCTTGCCTTGAGACTGTCCTTTGCTGTGCCAGTGAACGAAGCGGTCTATAGTCTGCGCCTTCTTTCCATGTGTCGGCAATGGAAGAGATCCGTGCTCTTCGTGCCAGATAACCGGCATCCTCACTCTCGACCAGTTGCACCTGTGGGTTCGGGATAAAGGTATATATACATACCGAGTCGGCCGGTTGAAACCGGTCGGATGCAAACCACCCGATACCTTTCTCTTCATCAATCGCTAACATGTAATCGTTAAAAGGCGAATTGAAGGGCATATTCAACTGGTTGGGATTGAGATATGAGTCCGAAGCAAGATTGTAGCGGGTGACGAACAGGTCATATCCACCGAATGAAGGTTCACCTGTAGAGGCAAAATAGAGAGTCATCCCGTCACTCAACACGAATGGAAATGCCTGGCTGCCCTCTTTATTGATGGTTTCCGGTAATCTTTTCTCATTTCCAAAAGTCTCGAGCAATTTGTCCATCGTATAGAGATTGGTGCCGGTTGCTGCATCACCTTCGGAATAGTATACTTTGTCCTGTCGCTCGTTCATGTAGAGTGTTTCATCTGTCATTGAACGGCCGGGGAAAAATTCCTGTACCGGCATTAATGAACCTGATGAGGCGCTCAGGTTATAAGCCGACAGAAAATCGGACTTCAAGGCCACCAGACTATCAATGATCTGAATGTCTTCTGTCCGATTTACCGCTCTTTGCAGCCTTTCAGCGTTTGCCCGTTTCTGATCCAGTATCTCCAGTGCCTCACGGTCTCTGCGTTTGGCGCGTTGGTACTTCTCAAACTCTTTTTCGGCATCTTCGAAACGGTACAATTTAGCGTAAAGTTCGCCCAAATAGAGGTAAGCATCCGGAATTCTACGTCCTGAGGCGAATTCGAGATATTTCTGTGCTTCTGTTATTTTTCCGGTTTCGTAGAGACTGGCACCCAGCCATTGGTTGACAGAGGGGTTATTGGGATTATTGAGATATTCTGCCTGAAAAACGGGCAACGCTTCGGCATAACGGCCTTCCAGATACCAGCTTTTGGCATCGTCAAGCGTTTGCCCTTTTGCAAAAAGACAAAAAAATAGTAAAATATAGATAGAAAAAAAGCGATTTCGTTTCATACAGCGTAACAAACTAATCCTCAAAGATAATAATTTGTTTCGTTTTTGTCCCAATTAAGGATAAGAATTTAGTGTCCTACGCTTTGTTCAACTGTCTCAACCGTAACAGATGGAGCAGGAGGTGGCACAGCTACAACTTTCCTGTTCATAATTTTGAAATCCCACTTGTATATACGTTGCAGGATTACAACTGCTAAGATGCTTGCTATTGAAATGGAGATAAGGCTTGCAACGGGATCGAGGTCGTGCAGCAGGAACAGCGCGTCGGTCTGTAATGCCGATGCTTCGTGTGTGACCAGTACAGCGGTGAGCGCATTGTTAATGAAATGGATACCGAGGGCCAGTTCAATACCGTCATCGAGAATGGAAATAAGTCCCAGCATCAGCCCCATAATGAGATATTGCGGCATAGAGAGCCAAAAGCCATACTCTTTTACTTCAGGATTAACGATGTGCATCAAGGCAAATAATACGGATGGGATGATCAGTGCCCACCATCGGCTTTTAGTCCATCGTGCCACACCTTGTGCCAGATAACCGCGGAACAGCAGTTCTTCTATACTTGTCTGGAACGGCAGTACCAGAAGAATGATCAGTAGTAGCGGAAGAAAAGTGCCGGCGTTGAACCGGAACTCATACTCGCCCGGTGAAGAGGTCAGCAAGCTGATGGCAGTATCCGCCAGAATGATAATCCCCCAGACGATAATCCCCATCCGGACGCGGTTCCAACGTATCTGCTTCCGGCCGTTGATGGTCTCACGGACCGTACGCCCATGCAACGGTTTCACCAGTACTGCAAACAGAAAATACATAATGACGAAAGTGAGCATCATTACCAACAGGAAAAGATTAGACGAAATGCCGTAGTCAGATGGGTTTTGCATAGCAGCCGAGAAGTCGCTGATATTTCCTCCGTTGGATAGGATGACAGGGAGTAGCAGGAGGAGCAGAGGTATAGCTGCCATTTGTGCTGCCACCATAACAATTACGGCCATTAAAATGTACCGGCCGATACCATTCTTGCCTTGTAAGGCACGTTCTAAGTGTTTCATTTGTGTATGTTTTAAAAGATTATTCTTTCGCTAAAATTATTCATCTCTCCACTCCATAATATCCCCCGGCTGGCAGTTCAACTCTTTGCATATGGCTTCCAGCGTGCTGAAACGGATTGCCTTGGCTTTCCCCGTCTTCAGTATCGAAAGGTTGGCCGGAGTGATTCCCACCCGTTCCGATAACTCGTTCAGGGAGATTTTCTTTTTGGCCATCTCTACGTCTAAATTTATAATAATAGGCATTGTTCTCTTTCTAAATAGTTAATTCCTGCTCTTCCTGCATTTTTATGCCAACCTTAAAGATGTAGGAGATAAAAACTCCTTCCTTTTTTATAGTTCGCAGAATGGTGGCATAAAATGTAATAAGGCATACTAACCCTAGGACGAAAATACCCTGACAAATTAAATTATTACTCGGGGTTTCAGTTGCATCAATGAATAGAAATGGGTAATTCAATACATCTGATAAAATGAAAAAAACCATTATGAATCCGGTAAGATTGTTGATTCTTTTGTAATATTTTATTTCCATATTTGCTTTAATTAAATAATAAGTTCCTGTTCTTCCTTTAAATTTCGTGAGATTCTGAATATCAGTGAAAAAAAGATGAAAGAAAACCCTTCTATGACCAATAGGATACTTGCTGCGTTTGAAAACGGACTAAGGGGTGAAAATTTTATCAAAAGAAAAGAGATACAGCCAAGCACAATAATAATACATCCGAAGATCATCAGAAGAGATTCATTTGCTTTGGTAAAAATAATTGCTTTCGTAGCCTTATTCGCTAAAATAAGAAATACAATGCAATTGCATATTATTCCCCAAGCCTGTATTCCCCTGACCAGAAAATACCATATAAAAGTATAAGTATTGTCTTTTCCCATTTCGTAAGATAATGTAAGTGCGCTCATAAGTTCCCATACTCCAATGATAGCGGTGATGACGCTGATGGCATAGCAGGTGTGTATTATGGATTTGCTTTTCATATTTCTTTGGATTAAATAGTGAGCTCCTGTTCTTCTTTGATTGCGATAGCACGTTTCATCATTGTTGCGACAATCAGTGCGACTACTCCGAAGAGTAACATTTCATTTGACAATTCCGGAAAGATTATCTTATATTTCTCCATATCTATTACAACTTTTGCCTGAATATAGAGGTGTAACTCCAATAAAAACAAATAGGCATATACGATAATACAGAAGAGGCCTAATCTTTGTATCCTTTTTGCGTTTTCCGGTGTGAAAACATTATTCCGGTATAGAGAGAAGATCAACTTGTAAAAGAAGATAGGGATAAAAACCAGTAAAACCATAACCGGTAAGATTGCAAACATCAGGAACATTTGAAAAAGAATACTCCATAAAGTAGGACTTTCTTTGGATTGATAGAATACATTCATAGTCATGAATCTGGCCGGAATAGTTTCATTGGTCGTGGTATTCAAGATCGAATCGGGGTAATAATTCTTCTTGTCTTTTAATTTTAGTTTTAAAAAGTATGACTCTGAGATGTAATTGTTGTAATAATCACCGTCTATTATCTCTTGAGATGTTCTGGCACCTTCTTTTGCTCCTTGAATACCTGCTTCCACAGCTTCAATGATAGTAGGGACAAGGATCAGTAAATAGACAGTACCGGCCAGAATGCAAAGAAGTGCAAGTGAGTTTTTGCCAGAATGAAGTTTCATATTCGGTCCATTTTTAAAGATTGATATGGCAAAGATAGATTATTTATTTTATATAACAATAAAAATATATCGAAAAACGATAAAAATATTTCTTTTTTCAATAATATTTTATTGAATAGTTGGTGATATATATTTTTGTGGTCTTTTGCAGGACGTTATTATGCCGTTTTTCCATGCTCTTTTCTTATCTTTGCATCCTGAAAATTTCTATTTTTGAATTGACGCCTTTTGTTATGCACGAAAAAATTATCATCCTCGATTTCGGTTCGCAAACTACGCAGCTGATAGGTCGCCGCGTGAGAGAATTGAACACCTACTGCGAAATAGTGCCTTACAATAAATTTCCCTTCGGAGATGAATCGGTGAAAGGGGTGATCCTTTCCGGAAGCCCTTTCTCGGTGAATGATGCCGAAGCTTTCAAGACAGATTTGAAAGAGATCCGTGGTCGTTATCCTGTATTGGGCATTTGCTACGGTGCCCAGTTAATGGCGCAATCGGCAGGAGGGGCAGTTGAGAAGAGTGATAGCCGTGAATATGGGCGTGCCCGTTTATGTGTTGGAGATAAAGATGATCCTTTATTAGGATTTATTACACAGGAGAGTCAGGTATGGATGTCGCACGGGGATACGATCGTTCGTATTCCGGAGGATTTCAGGGTGATTGCATCTACCGACGATGTGGCTTTGGCTGCTTATAAGGTTGACAATGAAAAGACCTGGGGAGTACAGTTCCATCCCGAAGTGTTTCATACTGAGCGAGGAACAGAAATATTAGATAACTTTCTGGCAGTTTGTGGCATGAAGAAGGATTGGACACCTGCCTCTTTCATCGAGACCACCGTACAGGAACTGAAGGAGCAGTTGGAAGACGACAAGGTCATCCTTGCTCTTTCAGGTGGCGTGGATTCTTCGGTCACAGCCGTATTGCTCAATAAGGCAATTGGAAAGAACCTTACCTGTATATTTGTAGATCACGGCCTGCTGCGTAAAAACGAGTTTGAAACCGTATTGGAGAACTATGGACATCTGGGGTTGAACGTGATCGGTGTGGATGCAAAGGAATATTTCTATAAAGAACTGGAAGGGATAACCGATCCCGAGCGTAAACGCAAGATTATAGGGAAAGGGTTTATCGATGTGTTCGACAGGGAAGCACATAAGCTGGAAGATATCAAATGGTTGGCACAGGGTACCATCTATCCCGATATCATCGAGTCGCTCTCTATTACCGGTGTTACCATTAAAAGCCACCATAACGTAGGCGGATTACCTGAGAAGATGCACCTGAAATTGTGCGAACCGTTGAAACTTTTGTTCAAGGATGAGGTGCGCAGGATAGGGTTGGAATTAGGTATGCAGCCTCACCTTATCCATCGCCATCCGTTCCCCGGTCCGGGATTGGGAATCCGTATCCTGGGAGATATTACTCCTGAGAAGGTGCGGATTGCACAGGATGCGGATGATATATTTATTTCGAACCTCCGTACGGCCGGATTGTATGATAAAGTGTGGCAGGCAGGGGCTATCTTGTTGCCGGTGCAATCAGTCGGAGTGATGGGGGATGAGCGCACTTACGAGAATACAATCGCTTTGAGGGCAGTGACATCGACAGATGCCATGACGGCGGACTGGGCGCATCTGCCTTATGAATTTCTGGCGAAGGTGTCGAATGAGATCATCAACAAGGTGAAAGGAGTCAACCGCGTTGTGTATGATATCTCATCGAAGCCTCCTGCGACTATCGAGTGGGAATAATTGATGCCGACAATGGAAATGTAATACAACATTCGGAAGTCCGGAAACTCTATGAAAAATGGAAATATTGTCTTTTTTCTCCAATAGACAGAATCCAAGGAAAAGAAAAATGCGTTGACTCAATAAATCGTGCCAACTAGGATTGTTTCAGCTCAGGATAGGCAATACGTGAATGGTACATCGTGGCTAGTTTTTCTACAAAAACATCTTTCACTGTCTGTATATCCTTGAAAGTGATAGGAGCAGATTTGAAATAACCCTCAGCCACTTGGGCGTCGATAATTTTGTCGACCAGATTACGAAGTGACTCTTCCGTATATTCGGGAAGGCTGCGCGACGAGGCTTCCACCGCATCGGCCATCATCATAATGGCAGTCTCTTTCGAGAACGGATTGGGACCCGGGTAGCGGAAATCTGCCTCATTGGTTTCTTTGCCGGGATTGGCATTTTTCCAGGAGATGTAAAAAAACTTAGGCATACTTGTCCCGTGATGGGTCTCGATGAAATCGATGATCTGCTGAGGGACATTATGTTTCTGTGCAATCTTCAGCCCGTCTTTCACATGATTGATTATAATACGTGCGCTTTCCTCGTAGGGGAGTCCTGCATGCGGATTCATGCCCGGTGCCTGATTTTCCGTGAAAAAAGCAGGATTAGCCATTTTCCCAATGTCGTGATATAACGCCCCTGTCCTTATCAGGGAGGCATTTGCTCCCAATTTTGCCGCTGCCGCCATGGCCAGGTTGGATACTTGTAATGAGTGCTGGAACGTGCCCGGCGCTTTTTCAGAAAGTTCTTTCAGCAGTGGTTTATTAATATTGGAAAGTTCTACTAATGAGACACCGGAAATAAATCCGAAGGATCTTTCCACCAGATAAACCAGTGAATAGGAGAACATGATAAAGATAAAGTTGATAAGGAAATAGACCAGTACCACCCAGTTGATTTCATTCACATTGCCTTCCTGATACAGTTCAAGACCTGTATACACCACAATGTAGGTGAGCAGGATAAAGAAAGAACTTTTGATTAGTTGCGAACGTTCCGACAACTCTTTCAACATAAATATGGATACCATGGCTACCGCGATCTGGATGACGATGAATTCGAAAGGAAACGGTACCATAAGTGAACTCATAATGATGGTAGTGAGACTGGCAAACAATGCCGTACGTGAGTCTATGAAAGTACGGATAAGGATGGTGACGATGGCGTAAGGGACGATGTAAATGCTGAAAAGTTCGAACCTGACGGTAATAGCTGTAAGTAATACAAAGAAAGCTATCAGCAACACCATAAAAACCACATGTTTCCGGTTGCGGTATTCTGCCGGTCGGAAATAGAGCAGGTAAGTATAGAATGAACCAAACATGAACAATATGAGCATGAACTGCCCCAGTAGCATCCAGTTGTTTCTGGTAGTGCCGCCGCTTTGTTCCTCGGTTACCCGCTTCAGGGACGAGAGTATATTATATGTCTGTGGACCGACAATCTCACCCTGATCAATAATACGTTGCCCTCTTTGTACCATGCCGTGGCTTATATCCACCTGTTGGATAAATTCATTCTGGGCCTTCTCTGATGTAGTTGCATCATATAATACGTTTTCGTGGATATATTCATTGATATTGGCAGCTTTGAGGATGTCGGCATCAATACTGGAGGGGACATCATTCAGTACCTTCTCATAAGCGGAACGAATAGTAAAAAAAGTTTCCACTTTTCTGGACTCTGCCACATTACCCTTTTTTAACCGTAATGCCTGCGTATGTGATTGGTAGATACGATCATAATCTTCCGAACGCATAATGCCGTTATCAAATACCTCATTTAATTTGTTTCGGACATAGAGTTTATATTCGGGTGCAAGTTCGGCTAGCCTGGCTTTCAGGTTTGCATCCGCATCAAATTCGGCAAGAGCACTCTTCTGGATCTCCTCATCAACCACAAAATAAGGCTCATAATATTCCAGGATACTATCCTGTTCTGCTTTCAGTTGGGCTGCCGGTTTGTATACAGGGAAATCGAATGGGGCAGTGAGCAGTCCGTATTGCCATGGCCTGCCTTCGTTGAAATTATATTTGAAACTTCCCTGACGGGGAAAAAAATAGGTAGTGAAAAGTACGGCAATAATAAAGACCAACGGGACGAATATTTTTGTCTTGATTCTTATTCTCTTTTTTTTCGTTTGCATAGTCTTTTATGTATGGTATTTCTATTTTTAGAGAACATCTGACCTCAATGAATTGTTTTTATACGAAGAGTATATATTAAAAGAAAAAAGTGAGTTCATTGAAGTTAATCTTTGTTCGCTGCAGCAAAGTTAAAGTAAATTTAGTTGTTTTGAAATAGTCCGCTATGGAGTCAGATAAAATATTTCTGTAGATGAATTAAAAAAACTACTTTTGCAGTTTGAATGGAGACCGCCCATCATCCCCGACAGGGCGATGATTTCAGCTAAGTATTTACTTTTCCTGAAGACTCTCTTCCCGGGAAAGCCGGCAATTCATAACTAATTTGTTTTGTATGGACAAATATATTATTGAGTCAATAGAGAATGGAATAAGATTAAAGCAGAAACTGTTGAATAACAGTGCAATGCTGGCCGAAATAGAAAAAGTAGGAGAATTGGCTGTTCGTGCAATATGTTCCGGCAATAAGATTCTTATATGTGGAAATGGCGGTAGTGCGGCAGATGCCCAGCATATTGCAGCCGAGTTAGTCGGTAGATTTCTAAAGGAACGAAAAGGGTTATCTGCTATTGCACTTACGACCGATAGTTCCATACTTACCTCCATAGGGAATGATTATAGTTTTGATGAGATATTTTCCAGACAGGTTGAAGCTTTAGGTATAAAGGGAGATATATTGATTGGGATTTCTACGAGTGGTAACTCTGAGAATGTATATAAGGCCATGCTTAAGGCAAAGGATATGGAGATGAAGACAATCGGCTTTTTAGGCAGGACCGGAGGTAAATGTAAGGATGTAAGTGATAACCTTCTTTTAATTGGTTCTTTTGAATCTGCAAGAGTCCAGGAGATTCATATAATGTTGGGCCATATTATATGTGGAATAGTAGATCATTTACTGGACGAACTCCATAGACAATAGCAATGAATTTCAGATGACTCAGAAGGCTGTTTTTTTAGATAGAGACGGAACTATAAATGTTGATCACGGTTATGTATACAAATTATCCGATCTGGAACTGTTGCCCGGTGTGGTAGAGGCTTTGCAATTATTCCAGAAGAATGGTTTCAAATTGATAGTGATTACAAATCAGTCAGGGATAGGCAGAGGTTTTTTTTCATTAACCGATGCAATAATGTTTAACAATGCATTAGAGGCCGAATTAGGAAAACACAATGTGCATATAGAAGAGTTTTTTATCTGTGCACATGCTCCTGAAGATAACTGCATTTGTCGTAAACCTTCTCCTTTTATGGTGCTTGAAGCGATAAAAAAATATCATGTCGATGTGGAAGCTTCTTATCTGTTCGGGGACAAGTTGTCCGATTTGGAATGTGGTGAAAATGCAGGAATACCCTCTTTTTTAATAACAAAAGATAATTCATTGCTATACTGGGCGAGTTTATTATTAAAACAGTCTTAATGAAACTTGAAACAATTCGCGGTAAAAGAATCCTGGTCATAGGAGATATCCTGGTAGATAAGTATTATGTGGGTGACGTTAAACGGATATCACCCGAAGCTCCGGTCCCGGTTGTCAGAATAAATAATACCTATTCTGTATTAGGCGGTGCAGCCAATGTTGCACGCAATCTGATCGGTATCGAGTGTAATCCTGTTGTTTTGGGGCTCATCGGAAACGATGAAAACGGGATGTTGATCAAGAGAATGTTTGAGGATATAAAAGCCGAATGTGTTTTATTTCCGACATTGGAAACTACTATTACAAAAATCAGGATTCTCGGGAATAACCAGCAAATAGCGCGGCTTGATTTTGAAAAAGAATTCCACTCTATATCCCGCCACGAAGAAATATTATTGACCCAGGCGATGGAAAAACACATTCCGGAAGTGGATGTCGTAGTCGTTTCGGATTATGGGAAGGGTGTATGCAATGAATCTATATGTAAAAATGCCATTAAACTATCCACTCAATATCATAAGCCTGTCATAATAGATCCTAAAGGAGTTGATTGGCATAAATATGAAAATGCCACCATTGTAACTCCAAACCTAAAAGAACTGTCTGAAATCTATGGGAAAGAAGTTGAAAATATGGATCACCCCATTAATATGACAGGTCGGTTCATTCTAAATAAATACAATATACAATCATTATTAGTGACCCGATCTGAAAAGGGAATGTCTTTTATAGGTCGAGAGATGTCAGTGCATATGCCTACGGTTGCAAAGGAAGTATTTGATGTTTCCGGAGCCGGGGATACTGTTGTTGCTACTCTGGCGGCAGCTTTTGCTGCTGGCTTTTCGCTGCATGATGCCATCACACTGTCGAATAAAGCTGCCGGGATCGTGGTCGGCAAGATAGGAACAGCCCCGGTCCTGTACCGGGAACTGGAAGCCGATATAAGGAAAAGAAAGGATAATAAAAAAATTATATCGGCCGATGATGTGGCACAAATGGTAAAGAGGCTAAAGGGAACCCAGGCTAAAATTGTGTTTACCAATGGCTGTTTTGATATACTACATCAGGGGCACATCTCTTGTTTGCAGCAAGCAAAGGAATTGGGAGATGTATTAATTGTCGGAGTAAATTCCGATGATTCGGTTAAAAGGTTAAAAGGATCCTCCCGGCCTGTGAATAATGAGCTCTCCCGAATGATCGTGTTGAGTGCATTGGAGTGTGTAGACTACGTAGTGGCTTTTGCAGACGATACGCCTCTGGAATTGATTAAAACGATTTGGCCCGATATATTGGTGAAAGGAGGTGATTATGCCGTTGATGATGTTGTTGGCAGGGAGTTTGCAGGAGAGGTTGTTATCATCCCCCTTGTGGAAGGGTTTTCCACCACTTCCATCATTGATAAATTAAATTGAAAAAATTAGATGAGGGCACGGGAAAGGCGCAAAAGAATCTATTCTATCATCCTGATCCCACGGGTTCTGAAGATCAGGAGATTTTTAAAAAAATATATTCGAAAAGAACAGGGGAACGTCTCCATCATCGTCCTAACCGAACATATAGGTGATATTGTTGCCTGTGAACCGGTTTCTTATTGGTTGAAGAAAACATATCAGCACAAAGTCGTCTGGCTGGTACAAAGAAAATATCACGATCTTCTGACCATGTTTAAGAATGTAGATGAAATTGTAGATCTGAGTTGTCTCTCCGAATGGGTATACCTTGACAAATTTACCCACCTGCCGAATCTCTATAATCTGCATTTCGATGGCAGACAGTGTTCCCGTTTTTATTTAAAGAATAAGTCGTCGCAGAAACATATCGGTTTTGATAATTATTACAATCATGGCTGCTTATTGGAAACTTTTTGCATGGTTGGTAAGTTGCCCCAATTAAATATTAGGCCTCGACTTTTTTTAGCCAGTAACACTCTCTCTTTCAATTATTTTTTGCCGGATAGATATATTGTGGTACATGCCCAATCAAATGATGTTTCTCGTAATTGGGATATACGCAAATGGAATCAACTGATCACTTCCTTTCCCGATTATATTTTCATTGAAATGGGGTTGACGCCGGTTTTATCCGGGAAAAACTGTGTTACATCGTTATGTGGTAAACTGACATTTCAGGACATTGCATTTATTGTGAAGAATTGTTTTCTTTTTATTGGGATAGATAGCAGTATGGCTCATTTTGCCAATGCTTTGGCAAAACCCAGCCTTATTTTATTGGGAAAATATGCTACATTTGATAAATATATGCCCTATTCAGGGATTTCTGAGAGTAATGACTTTCGTGTAATACAATATCCGGAATATGTATGTGATCTTCCGGTTTCAATGGTAAAAGAAGAGGCTGAAAGACTCATTGCAACATTATAATCAAAAAGATTATTTTGATTTTATTTTCGTTTAATTAAAAAAGAAATGATGGACAATAATGGAAACAGCATCAGGGCGATAGCTTTCTATCTCCCTCAATATCATCCGATACCGGAGAATAATGAGTGGTGGGGAAAAGGCTTTACCGAATGGACAAATGTGGGTAAGGCAAAGCCTCTGTTTAGAGGCCACGATCAACCCAAAGTTCCTGCCGATCTCGGATATTATGATTTGCGTTTGCCCGAAGTACGTGTGTCCCAGGCAGAGTTGGCGAAAGATCATGGTGTCGATGGGTTTTGCTATTACCATTACTGGTTTGGCGAAGGAAAACAGCTATTGGAGATGCCTTTTAATGAAGTGCTGAATTCAGGGAGTCCCCATTTTCCCTTTATGCTTTGTTGGGCAAATGAAAGTTGGCACTCCAAATTCTGGAGTTATGATGGTGTTTATTCCAAAAAGACACTTGTTGAACAAAAATATGGAGATGAACAGGAATATGAAAGGCATTTCTTTGCCCTTTTAGATGCATTCAAAGATCCCCGTTATATACAGATAGAAGGTAAGCCTGCTTTTATGATCTATAAACCTCTGGATTTTCCCGATATCGAAAATTTTATAAAGAAATGGCAATCTCTGGCTATTGAGAATGGATTAAATGGTATTTTTTTTATAGGACAATACGGTAATCCCCGGGGAAGCAAAGGGGAAATGATAAATAAAGGCTTTTCTGCATTTAATTCATTGAGACTATTTGATTTGTTTTATAAAAGAGACCTTGTGAGTAAGATTTTAAAAAAATATAGCTCTTTGGTTTATGGCCCTCATATTATTAAATATAAGAAAGCGAAGAGATCCTTTATAACCAAGGAAGATAGTGATAACGACGTCTTCCCGACTATTATCCCGAACTGGGATCATACACCAAGAAGTAAGTCTGCTGGAAATTTACTTAAGGATTGCACGCCTGAACTATTCAAAGAGCATCTGGAGAATGTCTTTTCAGTGTTAAAGAACAAGGAAGGCGAACGTATTTGTTTTATTAAATCCTGGAATGAATGGGGTGAAGGTAATTATATGGAACCTGATTTAAGATTTGGCTTGAAATACCTTGAGGTTTTTAAAGAAGTCAAAGACAAGTATAATAATATGATCTCTTGATATTGGTTGCCACTGTAAGTATCAAATGCTCGCTTACAAAAAGAATAAACAAATTATGGATAAAATAGCAATAATCGTACAGCGATATGGTAGAGAGATCAACGGAGGAGCAGAAGTGCATGCACGGTTGCTGGCAGAACGTTTGAAAGAGAAGTATGACGTGGATGTCCTGACCTCTTGCTCTTTGGCTTATCCTGCATGGGATAATCATTATCCTGCAGGCGAGGAGATGATGAATGGTGTACGGGTATTGCGGTTTAAAGATGAAGGTGCAAACCGTAAAAAGACCCGCCGGTTAGGACGTTATCTCCGTGGAAACTGGAAGTATTACCATAGAGGATATACGATAAATAATTTCATTACCCTTTCTATTAGGCGTATATGGTACAGAAGAAAAAAAAATCATGGCCGGGTCTTTGATCGTTGGATTGTGAATCATGGTCCTGTTTGTAAAGAAATGATAACATATCTGGAACAGGAGAAGAATCAGTATAAGGCATTTATTTATTTTAATTACCCGTTCTATCCTACTTATTTCGGGTTGCAACACACATCCGGCAAAAGTATTCTTATCCCATTGGCACATGATGAGCCGATGCTTTATCTTTCAGGCTTCGAAAAGATGTTCTCTCTACCGGGATTCATCATGTATAACACAGAAAGTGAGAGGCTCCTGCTTGAATCAGCTCATCCCGTTACGCGAACAATCAGGTCTGACCTTGCAGGTGTAGGTTTTGATCTGCCGGTATTGGATGAAAACAGTGAACCCCCAATCGGTTTTCCTTATTTTGTGTATATCGGACGTATAGATGTTGGTAAAGGGTGTTTGGAATTGATGAACTATTTTTCTATGATGAATAGATCGCAACATAGAAATATAAAACTGGTAATGATTGGGAAGAACCATCTGAAAACCTTTGTGAAGGATGATAATATTATTTTTACCGGATTTATCGGAGAGGAGGAAAAACTGTTATACCTTCAGCATTGTGCGGGTTTAATTATCCCTTCACGACACGAAAGCCTGTCGATGGTTACTCTGGAAGCAATGTCCTTTGGTAAACCGGTTTTGGCGAATGGTTATTGCGATGTGTTGAAGCGACACATAGAGAAGAGCCAGGCTGGGTTCCTCTATTATGACGTGAAAGATTTCAGCGTACAGGTTGATAAGATACTGAATCTTTCCGATAACGGCAAGCAGGTTATTGCACGAAATGGCATGCAGTACGCCGAAAAAAATTATCGATGGGAACGTATCATTGAAAAGTTTGATATTGCAATTGACTATGTGGGGGTGTAAGATATGTGGAGAAGAAACAAGAGAAAACAGAAGAAGGTTTTGGTCGATTTGTCGGAGTTGAGCAACACCTACTGTGGTTTAAAGCAGGTTGCATTAGCTTATGGGAACTATTTCAAGAAAAATTATAAAAGAAATGAGACCGGGTATATATTGACGCTTCTTATGCCCAGAAAGATGTTCGGCAAGTTTGGACGTGAAGTACGCTATATCAGTTCTTCAAGCTGGTTCTTGAGACATTGCCGTTATCTGTTCCCTTCATTCGATATATGGCATGCTACCCATCAGTTAAGCAGATTTAAACCTGCTTATTCCCGGACGAAATTCATACTTACGATTCATGACCTGAACTATCTCTATGAAGCCACCGGTGAGCAGCGGGAAAGGAAACACCGGCGATTGCAGCGCAAAATCAACCGGGCTGATGAAATTGTTTGCATCTCGGAATTTACCAAACAGGAAGTGGGGAAAAATCTGGTTTTGAACGGCAAGAGATGCAAAGTCATTTATAATGGTGTTGAAAATATCGTTCGGAAACCTGCTTTGAAACCCAATAGAGAAATAAAAGGACATTTTTTCTTTACCATAGGGACGGTCATGAAGAAAAAGAACTTCCACGTATTGCTCAACATGATGAAACTAATGCCGGACAGGCATCTTTATATAGCCGGCGATAGCAGTCTGGAAGAATATGGCAAAATGATAAAACAACGAATTGAGACAGAAGGGATTCATAATGTTACTCTTTTGGGAACGATCCCTGAAGAAGAAAAGATTTGGCTTTATGCAAATTGTGAAGCTTTTTTGTTCCCTTCGTTATTCGAAGGTTTCGGACTTCCTGTCATAGAGGCCATGCAATTTGGCAAACCTGTTTTTTCATCCCGGGAAACCAGCCTGAAAGAGATAGGAGGGGAATTCGCCTATTTTTGGAAAAACTTCGATCCGCAAGAAATGAAACGGTTAATCGATGAAAATCTGGAAGGGTTTTATCAGGACAAGGATCTGGCACAGAGACAAAAAGAATATGCCCATTCCTTTTCGTATGAAAAGCATTTTAAGGAATATCAAAAACTATATTCCTCTCTTTAATTTGTAGCTTAAGTTAATAGTATAGATTTGTAGTTGGATTAAAAAAAGCTACATTTGTGATTTGGTGCTGTCGGTATGAGTGTGCCGTAAATATAAAGTTATGCAACCATTTGATATTGACTTGGTATATCTCTGGGTAGACGGGGATGATCCTAAGTGGTTAAAGAAAAAAGAACAGTTTACAGGAAAATTGGCAGATCGTTCGGAAGAGAATAATAAGGGGAGATATGTCAATAACGATGAACTGAAATATTCATTGAGGTCTGTAGAAAAATATGTTCCATGGATCCGGCAGATTTATATCGTCACAGATAATCAGTGCCCGGAGTGGTTACAGGGAGATCATCCCAAAATTCGTATCGTTGATCACACCGAGATACTTCCCGAAGAGGCATTGCCTTGTTTCAATTCAAGTGTCATCGAGTATTTCCTCTATAAAATACCCGATCTTGCTGAACATTTCCTGTTTGCAAACGATGACATGTTCTTTAACAAAGCACTTTCTCCGGATTATTTCTTCAATAAAGAGGGTTTTCCTATTGTCCGGCTGAAGAAGAAGTTTTTTGGGAAATGGCATTACCGTTTAAAAAAACTTATTCGCAAAAGGTTGGGGCAATATATCTCGATGGTGGTGGAAGGTGCTTCACTTGTTGAACAGAATTTTGGGAAGTATTATTCCGGTATTCCGCATCACAATGTGGATGCTTACGTGAAATCTGATTACAGATATGCTGTAGAGCATGTTTTTGAAAGTCAGGTAAAGAAGTCATTATCGAGTCATACCAGGATGTATGGAGACATGCACCGTTCCGCTTTCTTGTATTACTCATTGGCTGTGGGTAAAGGAGATATGAAATATGTGGGACGGAAAGAATCGAACCGTATACTTGTTCATAAACACAAATATGCCGACCGGATAAATAAATACCAACCGGATCTGTTTTGTTTAAATGATAGTCAACGCACCAAAGACATAGACCGTGAAAGAATAAAACCTTTTCTGGAGGCGTTATTTCCGGAGAAATCCTCTTTCGAAAAGTAGTTCTTGCCCACCTCAACTTTTGCATCCTGATCCGATATGTATGCAACTAAAGCGGAGATATTTTAGATGACTTATGGAAATCCATTACCCGTGATGAGCGTAAAAAGAGTAAGGGTGGTGGGTAAATCTTTTTCAGGAAAGAGCCTGTCAAAAATGCCGTGATATATATTTTCTCCAGATATAAGAGATCTTGTCCGAGTTAATTCCGGGTATTTTAAAATTGTGTTCATCAGCAAAATTGAGAATATAGGATCTTGCATGAAGCCAATCCCGACGATATTTTTCACGATGTGCTTTCTCCCGGATTGTTGATATGGAATTTTCCCAATTATAATAGAAATAGATAGTATTGGGCACGACTACTAATTTATCGGCATAGTATACTGCATGAAAAGAGAATATAAGGTCCTCCACGAGACGTCCTTCCTCAAATCTCAAATTATGCTTTTTTAGAAAATCAACTTTGAAAAGGTATCGCCATACATATCCCCATTTCCCGACATAAGTAGCTTTGAATTTATCGTGTGTCGAGGTATATACTTTGGTTTTTCTGAAGCGTTGCGATTTATAACTGAATCTTTCATTCCACATGCCACCGCAGGCTATATCGGCATCGGTTTTCTTAACAGCTTTCGCCATTTCCTTGTAATAATCGGGATTAATAGAGTCATCCACATCCATGAAATGAATATATCTCCCTTTAGCTGTGTCTATACCGACATTTCTGGCTGCCGACAAGCCCCGATTCTGCTCAAGATGGATTACTTGTATCGGATACTCTTGTGCGATAATTCCGGACTGATCGGAGGAACCGTCGTTTACGACAATAATCTCCAGATTCTTATACGATTGGTTAAGTATGTTTTCTATACATGGTCTTATATACTTCTCCCCGTTATAGACAGGGATAATAACAGAAATTAATGGTTCTTTCTCCATAGCATAGAGTGTGGATATGACTATAATTCAAACCGGGATTTTTCCGGTAAGATAGTTTCAAATGCCTTTTCTATCTCCTGCATCACCCGGGTATAATTCCTTATATGGACGTTGTCGTTGAGACATACTAATTTATACTTTTGATCGTAAATAGCCCTTATCGCCTGCTTTGATCGTAGTACGAGCGGGAACATCTTTGTGTTTTTATAGGTGTTGTAAGGTTCAAAATTTGAACGGCAGATCTGCCAGGTACGGAATAACTCCTGGGTATAATCCTCCGGGCTTCGGAAGCGGTTAGTCGATACCGCAGTCAACTTGTCCCCGGCATAGTCCCAGACCTCTTCAAAAGTCGACTTGAGGTAGGGTTGGGCATTATGCGGCGTGATAAGTGTCACAAATTTCCCATAAGGTTTCAGTAATCGTGTCAGGTTGGCCTTCTTCCCGTAGGAAGGATGAAACCATTTATCATGGTCACGTTGCAGCACCTCGCGTTTATCAAACCTTTCGTTGATAATCCTGATGTTGTTTTTCAGGCATTTAGACCATAGGCCGGTACCGAAATTATGCCGAAAAGCTGCGATATCGTTAGGAATCCCATCGGTGTAAAAACGGTCTTCACCTATATGGTTGATGATAAAGAAATCATCGTTGAAGTAAACAAAACGATCAGCTAGGTCAGGGATTTTATGAAGATATATCTCTATAAGTGAAGAGTTGAATACGGGTAAAAACTTGGAGGGGATATAATCACTGTGATTTACCAGGGCAAGTTTGGGGTGATCGGGATTGAGCCATTCCGGCTTCTGGCCACAGGTGACGAAATGTATTTTTCTAACCCATGGGGCGAATTCCTCTACACCCCTGAACCAATATTTCAGAAAGCCGTAGTCGCGGAAACGGGCCTCAGAGACCTCATTCTTTGAGTTGTCGATCTTACCCGAATACTTGGTAAAATCCGCTTTCCATTTCGGGTCGTCCATATCAACCCAGGTGATCACAAAATCGATATCCATTGCTGTTATACGGAGTTAATATTTCACTAAAGTTAGACATTTTCTGTGCTCGGCAAAATGAGTAAACTCGTTCTGCTCTTGCTTAACGAAAATGTTGCTTCTTTACGGCAGGGTGGATATTGCCTGCTCTAAACGACGGAGTGTTTCTTCTTTACCGATCACTTCGGTAATTTCGAACATATGCGGTCCTTTTCCTGCACCTACGATGGCCAGTCGGAATGCATTCATAACGTTTCCGGTATGTAATTGGTTCTGTTGGATCCAGTTCATCACCGTTTCCTCCTGATTTTTGGCAGAGAAGTCATCTGTTCTGGTCAGCAATGCTGCTAATTGCCTCATCTGCGCAGGAGTCTCTTCTTTCCAGCGTTTTTTCACCGTTTTTTCATCATACCCGGTGGGTGCCACGAAGAAAAAGTATGATTGGTCCCATAGCTCACCGATAAAATGAATGCGTTCTTTTACCAGCCTAACCGCCTTTACCACCATGTCAGTGGAGACTGAAATCCCCTTTTCTCCTAAGACCGGCATAAACAGTTTTGCCAGATCGCTGTCTGACATTCTGAGGATATACTGATGGTTGTACCATTTGGCTTTTTCTACATCGAACTTAGCGCCGCTTTTACTGCATCTCTCGAAAGAGAATGCCTGCACCAGCTCATTGAGGGAAAATATCTCCTGCTCCGTACCCGGATTCCATCCCAGAAAAGCAAGGAAATTGATGACCGCTTCCGGTAGATAGCCGCTTTCGCGGTAGCCTGATGAGATCTCACCGCTTTTCGGGTCATTCCATTGTAGCGGAAAGACGGGGAAGCCAAGACGGTCTCCATCGCGTTTACTCAGTTTGCCGTTTCCTTCCGGTTTAAGCAGGAGCGGCAGGTGGGCAAATTTTGGCATATCGTCTTCCCATCCTAAGCTTCGGTAAAGCCATACATGCAAGGGAGCCGAAGGAAGCCATTCCTCTCCACGAATCACATGGGTTATTTCCATCAGGTGGTCATCCACCACATTGGCCAGGTGATAGGTAGGTAGTTCATCCGCTGATTTATAGATCACCTTGTCGTCAAGTACCGAAGAGTTGATAACTACCTTGCCCCGGATCATATCGTCGACAATAATCTCCTGGTCCGGCTCTATCTTAATGCGGACAACATATTGTGTACCCGATTTTATCAAAGATCCAGTCTCTTCTTCCGATAACGTAAGCGAGTTACGCATCTTACCCCTGGTAGAAGCGTCATACTGGAAATTAGAGATTTCCGCCCTTTTAGCTTCCAGCTCTTCCGGTGTGTCGAACGCGATATAGGCTGCCCCTTTATCAAGCAAAGCATTGACATATTGTTTGTAGATCTCTTTTCGTTGAGACTGTTTATAGGGCCCGTAGCTTCCTCCTTTCAGTGGGCTTTCGTCAAACGGAAGACCCAACCAGTCGAATGTTTCCTGGATATACTCTTCCGCACCCGGTACAAACCGGGAAGAGTCGGTGTCTTCAATTCGCAGGATAAAATCTCCTCCCTGCTGTTTGGCAAAGAGATAGTTGTATAATGCCGTACGTACCCCGCCGATATGCAGCGGCCCTGTGGGGCTGGGGGCAAAGCGTACCCTTGTCTTGTGATGCGTCATAATTGTTTTATTCAAATTCAGAAAGTGTTCATTTACTGATATATCCTGTCAAGAGCACACCTCTTGTTTCTTCAGCCTACAAAAGTAGGAAAAAATGGTGATGAATTGAAATAAAGCCGATATCTATCATGAATTCGTTATTTTCGGCAAGTTATCCGGTATGTAGGGATATTTGATCAAGTAAAGCCTTGTTTCGTTACCAAGGTTAAAAAGCATGTCGATGATACTCAGATTTGGAATAAATCCCCATTTTTCAGCAAAAACCTGGTAATATGCCTGTGTTTCATAGGAGGAAGATCTTTTAGGATCTATGGCTTCACGTAGATCGATCGTATTTGGAGAAGTCTCTTTCACATATTCCGGAGTATAACTGCAAGGTGTCTCAATACCGATGAAACCACAGACAAGCAGGCGTAATGATTCGTTAAAGTCGTGCAGGAATCGGTATTTTTTTTCGTAGAAAGGTCGGAAATCCTCTTCGAAATATTGAAAAAAGGGAGTAGAATTGTACGCCGAAACAATGGCATTCCAATGCAAATGCCGCCAGTCGCCATGTTCCGCGATACGTATATCCTTCATCCGGCTTTTTCCTTTTTCCGGCTTCTCCACCGGGATACTCAGGGCCAAGGGACCGTTTGCCCCGCCGATGATGCAACGGTTACGATATGACTGCTTCCGGTAATTGTCCTGAATCTCGATAATCGCATTTTCGGCATGAAAAAGTGCTGCATAATATTCGACCGGAGCCAGATAGAAAGAGGGAAGAAATATCATCATATCAACACATTATCACTACTTCCCGATGAATCGGGACAAGTAGTCCCGACTTGCAGGGATCAATAAATCGTCCTTTATGCCGGTATCTTGGCGCTACGGAACAACCTCTTCCATCTTATCTTTCCGTTGAACCAGTTGTTGTCTTTTTCCAGAGATAGCCAGATAAGGATTGGTTGACCTACGATATGGTCTTCAGGGACAAATCCCCATACGCGGGAATCGGCGGAGTTATGGCGGTTGTCTCCCATCATAAAATAATAGTCGAACTTGAAAGTATAAGAGTCGACTGCCTGCCCGTTGACAAATACTTTACCGTCGCGATAGGCAAAGTCGTTGCCCTCATAATTCTTGATGCACCGTTCGTATGCGGCTACCTTGAAATCAGTATCAGTATCGAAATTGATGGTCGCACCTTTTTGGGGAATCCACAACGGGCCGAAAGTATCGCGCGTCCATCCGGTCTCATAGTTGATTGGGTAATAGTAGCCCATTCCCCGTTGTTCCTTCTCTTTGATTACATCCCAGACAAACGGTTTGGCTTTCAGTTGCACCACCATTTCATCAGTAAGAGCTATATTAAAATAAACTCTTCCATTATTGCCATTGCGTGGATGCAATCCGCTCCAGGCCATACTCAGACTATCTGCTCCGGTCAGGTCCTGCGAGTGGATTACTATCTGCCCGTAAGCATCATATATTAAATAATCGGCTTTGTTGATACCTAACTCCTTGAAAACATCGGGAGAAATGATAGTCCCGTCGGTATGTATCATGTAAGAGTGTTGAGAGAGGCGGGGGTTAGGGAGGAAAGTACCGTCGATGAATACAGAGTCGTTTTTCATCTGGATGGTCTCCCCCGGAAGACCTATACATCTCTTTACATAATTCTCCCGTCGGTCCACCGGACGGTAAATAATATCTCCGTAGGTGCGTTTATCAGCCCGGACACCGTTGATACCATTGGGATTCCTTTTTACTAGCGAGTAGAAATCTTCCGACTGCCGGTTCAGTGCTACTGTATCGCCGGTAGGGAAGTTAAATACCACGATATCGTTTCTTTTCACTTTGCCAAATCCTTTTAAACGCCTGTATTTCCACTGCGGCTTTTCAATATATGATTTTCCGCCGACTACCGGCATGGTATGCTGGGCAAGTGGGAACGACAACGGGGTGATGGGTGCACGGGGACCGTAACTCAGTTTGCTTACAGCCAGGAAATCACCCACCAGCAGGGATTTCTCAAGTGATGAAGTGGGGATCTGGTAATTCTGAAAAAAGAAGGTATTGATGAAATAGACAGCTATCAACGCAAACAGGATAGCATCCACCCATTCCATGGTTTTTCTGAAGGCGCTGTTCTTCGACTGTTTCCAGAACGACCAGGGTACGAATTTGGTGATATAAATATCAAAGAATAGCAAGATAAAAAGCAATATCCAGGGTGAACCGGCCCATAGGGAGAACAGTATGGTAGCTATTACCCATATGGCAAACCATACCCATTGCCGGCGTGAGGCATTTGAAAACCTCGTGGCTAAACTGGAATGGGACGTTGTGGCATTTCTAGCCTGTTGATTTTGAGAAGGTTTATTGCTCATTTTATTTCTTTTAATTATCTTATATCAAATACATTCGCAATTATATTACACCTGATGTTTTTAACGGGTGAAATCCAACAGGTCTTCCATTGTAAGGAAACCTTTCTTCCCTTTGGTAAACTCCGCGGCGAGTACTGCTCCGAGGGCGAAACCTTTCCGGTTTTTTGCATCATGTGTGATACGGATAAGATCTGCGTCGGATTCATAAATCACCGAATGGATGCCCGGTACTTCTCCTTCCCTAAAAGCATCGATACGCAATGCATCTTCATCTGTAGCATCGTTGCCCAAAGCCCATCCCTCCTTTCTGTCGATATTCGTAAGGATACCTTCTGCCAGGGTTATAGCTGTGCCACTTGGTGCGTCCAGTTTATGGATATGGTGAGTTTCCTCCATCCGTACGTCGTAACCGGGGTAGTTATTCATCAGCCTCGCCAGATAATTGTTCAACGCGAAGAAGATATTGACTCCCAGGCTGAAGTTAGAGGCATAAAAAAATGTTTTTCCGTTTTTCTCACATGCCTCCTTAATTTCATCGAGGTGGGCAAGCCATCCGGTTGTTCCTGATACCACCGGCACTCCGGCGGTAAATGCCTGTCTATAGTTTTGTAAGGCGCTTTCGGGAGAAGTGAATTCAATCGCTACATCTGCACTTTTGAATTCGGGAGAACCGAACTTTTCCTTCTCGTTCATGTCGATGATGCATACTATCTCGTGACCTCTTTCGCGGGCAATCTTTTCAATCTCATGCCCCATTTTTCCGTAACCGATAAGCGCTATCTTCATTTTGTCCTTTTATTTATGATAGGCAAAAATACAAAATTAATGGATATATCTTGTTGTCGGTGATGATAGATTAATCTTTTTTGCGAGTTGCTTCATAGCCAAACGGTCGATTTTGCCGTTCCCCGTTTGTGGAATGGCCCCGGCAATATGGATAAGTATTGGTTGCTGATGACGGGGAAGGAGTTGTCTGATGGTTTTTTCCACGTAAACCGGATCATCCGATTCTTCTATCATAAGAATAATCGCTTCGCCTAATTTAGGGTGAGGGATGGAAGTAATCGCGAAATTCCCGGTGATATGAGGCTGTAAAACCTGCTCAACCTCCTCTATCTGTATTTTGATACCACCGGAATTGATTACATTGTCGATTCTTCCTATAATGCGGAAGCTGCTATCCGGGCGAAGTTCGGCAATGTCATTGGTTGTGAATGGTTCATCTGCCACCAAAGGAGCATCTACTATCAATCTGTTGTCTTCGGATAATGCCAGCCTGACGGATGGAAAGGGAGAATAATAACTGCTGGCTTCGGTCCCGCTGATCCTGCGCAGGGCAATATGTGAAAGGGTTTCGGTCATGCCGTAGGTAGAGTAGATCGCGTTCGGAAACATTTTTAGTTCTCTTTCGAGAGTTTGATCTATTGCCCCTCCACCGATGATCAGATGTTTGATCTTGGATAACCGTTGTTTTTCTTCTGTGGTTTGAAGGGAATTGTAGGCCTGTAGCGGTATCATCGCTGCAAAGTCAAACGGAATAACTGTCCCGACAAGAGGATGTCCGCATGGCTCAACCGGATAGATATCCAGCCCTGTATACAGGGCACGGACAACCATCATTTTTCCTGCGATATACTCTAAAGGCAAACATAGTAGAGCCCTGTCTCCTTTTCTCAAACCGAAGAAATCACAGGTGCTTTTAGCGCTTTGCAGCATCTGTTCTTTCCGTACAACGATTTCTTTGGGTTTCCCTGTTGATCCGGAAGTATGCAAGCGGAGTGTGGGAGAGTTAGAGAACCACTCTTTCAGGAACAGATATAGTTGCTGGCGAAAGGTCGATTTACTGGTAAAATCGTCTATTTGTTCTCCTGTGAAATCTGCCGGAGTGTAAATTATGCCTTCTATGCTTATTTGGGACATTTTTTTAGAAATAAGAAGTTGGAAGTTTGAAATTAGAAGAAGTCTGAAGTTGGGAATTCATTGGTAATTAGTAATTGGTAATTGGTAATTCTCTAAATCCCTCAGTCTCCCCGGTTTCCTTCCCGAACCACAACTGATCCCCCCTAATCTCCAAAGGCATGGGGATATTGTTCGTGTACAAAGTACCTGTACCTAATCCTTGAGGTAAAAGGTTGTTGAATAAAGAGTACCACTGTGCGATACTGTTGAGCCCTATATTCGACTCCAGGGCCGATGTGATCCACCATCCGATATTCATTTCGCCTGCCAGTTGGATCCATTCGGCACATCCGGCTATTCCTCCGTGTAGAGAGGGTTTTAGTATAATATATTGAGGACGGATCGTCTCCAACAATATTCTCTTTTGGGCGGGATCATTTACTCCAATCAATTCTTCATCCAGTGCGATGGGTAGGGGAGTGGAGGTACATAATCCGGCCATCTTTTGCCATTGTCCTGCAGGAATGGGCTGTTCAATGGAATGGATATTGAGTTTGGCCAGTTGGTCGAGCTTGTCTAGCACCCCATTATACTCAAAATTACCGTTGGCATCCACACGCAAGGTTATCTCTTCGGCGGTATAGTTATTCCGGATGAAGCGGAGCAGACCGAGCTCCTGATTGAAATCAATAGCCCCTATTTTGAGTTTTATACAATGGAATCCTCTTGATAATAAGGATTGTATTTGTTCCATCATGACAGTATGATCTCCCATCCAGACAAGACCGTTGATGGTGATGCCTTTCTCTCCCCGGCTGAATGCAGTATCCCATAACTGCCATGTCCGCCGTTGATAATGTTGCATGGCTGTTTCCAGTCCGAAGAGTATCGAGGGGTAGTGCCGGAGCAGTTCCGTATCTACCTGTTGTTTTTCTTCTGTAATTTTACAGAAGAAAGACAGGGTTTCAGCATAATCCGGACTGTAATCGCAACTGAGGTCATGGAGCGGTGCACATTCGCCAATGCCGTAGTGAGATTCCTCCTCTCTATCCCGGAAAATGACATACCACACCTTGTGATCGGTATAAACACCTCTCGATGTGCCTGCCGGCCGTTTGAACAGGAGGGTATGGGGGATGATCTTTATCCGGAACATAAATAATCTCTTGTTCAGGGCAGTTTTGGGAATTGCCTGAAGTTGGGTTTCCGTTTTTCGAGGAACGCATGTTTACCTTCCTGTGCTTCGTCGGTCAGGTAGTAAAGCATGGTGGCATCTCCGGCCAACTCCTGTATACCAGCCTGTCCATCTAGCTCTGCGTTCAATCCGGCCTTGATCATACGGAGAGCTAACGGGCTGTGTTGCATCATTGTCTCTGCCCAATCTACCACTTCATCTTCTAATTTGTCGAATGGTACCACCTTATTTACCAACCCCATATCAAGCGCTTCCTGTGCATTGTATTGACGGCAGAGGAACCATATTTCGCGGGCCTTCTTTTGTCCTACGATCCTGGCGAGATAAGAGGAGCCGAAGCCTGCATCAAAACTTCCCACACGGGGCCCGGTCTGGCCGAAGATGGCATTGTCGGACGCGATCGACAAGTCACAAACGACATGTAATACATGTCCTCCACCAATCGCATAGCCGTTGACCATTGCTATTACCGGTTTGGGTATCGACCTGATCTGCTTCTGTACGTCGAGCACACTAAGGCGTGGTATACCCTCTTTATCAATGTAACCACCTTTCCCTTTTACATTCTGATCGCCTCCCGAGCAAAAGGCTTTATCGCCTGCCCCGGTAATTACCACCACGCTGATATCCGATTCTTCACGACAGATACGCAGGGCATCACTCATTTCACCGGTGGTCGTGGGGGTAAAGGCGTTACGATAGCGCGGCCGGTTGATGGTGATCCGTGCAATTCCATTATAAAAGTCGAAAAGGAGATCTTCATATTCCTTGATGGTTGTCCATTCTCTATTTGCCATAGTGTTATTATAATTAGTCATTTTATTACTTTGCGTATAACCTGAACAAGTTCGAGGTCTATCTGCCTGACTTGAAAGCGTTTTTTTGCTGATGATAATAAGATCGTATTTGCTCTGAATTCTTTTCCATAGAAGTATGCACTTCCAGCAGTATCGGTTTTTTGCCATGTGCATCTGTAAAAAGAGGCAAATGGCGCTCCAACTCTTCGGCGTTATGGGCGGAAAGATAGAGAAATCCCTGTTGTTCCGCCCAGGCTTGCGCTTTTGTCGTATGGACGGCTGCTATGTACTCCTGCAATGCCTCCGATTTGTTCAATCCCGGAAGAATGCCGAATATTTCCCCTCCTCCGTTGTTATTCAACAGGACACGTAGGTTCCGGCCTCTGTAATTATTCCAAAGTCCGTTCATGTCATAGAAGAAACTCAAATCCCCTATCAACAGGAAAGGGAGTCGGTCGGAAGCGGCAGCATATCCCACCGCTGTGGAGAGAGAGCCTTCTATCCCGTTGGTTCCCCGGTTACAGAATACTCTGACTGACGACGGGATATTGAATAACTGCGCCAGACGCAGGCTATTACTGTTCCCTAACTGAAGGGATGCATTCTCCGGCAGGGCATGCATCAATGCCCCGACAGCATAAAGATCGGAAAAAGCAACTTCCGGTTCTGTGACAGACGCGCATAGGCTTCTCCAGAGATCCCCGAAATCTTTCTCTTCTCCGGAATCCTGTGGGTCTTTAGACCCTTTCACCCCGGACGATATTTCTGCCAGGTATTCCAGAAAGGTTTTATTGTCGCTCCTGATAATCTCTGTTACTCTTTGAAATGTATCGATAACCTCGCCGATAGGGGAAATATGCCAGTGCTCGCGGATAGCGGCAGAGCGGATGAACTGTTTCAGTCGTTTGGAAACGATATGTCCACCCAATGTTATGACCAGTTCAGGTGTCAATTCCTTTAATTCCTTTTCTGTGGCTGCGTAAAGTACGCTATCGAAAGTAGAAGTCTCATTTGCCGGGACATTGGATAACTGCTCTGTCAGAACAACCACTCCCGGTTTCTCCCGAAGGCATTCCAATAATTCAGTAAGGCCGTGATTAGGTGGTAATTGGCCAACGATGATCATCCGCTTTGAGTAGCTGTTGAATCCAGCTCCATAACTCTCTTCATCATCGATCAAATATTTGGGGGCGGATTGCCGGATCACACGGACGGGAGGGAGGGTTGACGTGTTGAATCCGAACAGCGGTTCTTCCAAAGGAATATTTATATGTGTGGGGCCTTTTACTCCATTATCAAGACTGAGTATAGCCTCATTGATCAACCGGTTGCAAAACCACTCCTGCTCTTCATCTCCAATTTGGGGGAGTTGCACTGACCGTCGGGTAATCTCTTTGAAAAGCCCATTCTGGGGGATGGTTTGCCCATCCATCTGCCCTATCCATGCGGCAGGACGATCTGCAGTGACCGCTAACAGAGGCAACTGCTGGTAAAAGGCTTCAGCTACGGCCGGGCCAAGGTTCAACGCTGCCGTTCCGGATGTACAGCAGACAACCGCCGGTCTCCCGGTAGCTTGTATAACGCCCAAAGCAAAAAAACCGGCACTTCTTTCATCCACAATGCTGTAACAGGTGAAAACACTGTCTGTTGCAAAAGAATGGGTGAGAGGCGAATTCCGTGAACCGGGAGAAAGCACAATATTTGTAATGCCATGTGCTTTGAGCAGCGCCACTAATTGTAAAACATTTCTTTTATCCGAATACATACTCCTTATTACATCCCAGATCATTCTACTATATCCAACATCACCTCCAACTTACGTTCGGTTTCTTCCCATTCATCATCCAATGAGGATGAGGGAAGTAAACCGCTACCGGCAAACAAAGTAAGCGAATTTTTCTCAATATGCATACATCGGAGGTTTACATATATACCAGTTTCCCCATCAGTGTCGAGCATACCGAGGAATCCGGTATAGTAACCTCTGTTTTGTGCCTCATTATCCTGAATAAACCGGTAGGCGCCATCTTTAGGAAGCCCTGATACCGCAGGGGTAGGGTGAAGCGCTTTTAATAATGTACCCGGCCTGAGCGTTTCCGGCAAATTGAAACTGAAATCTGTCCGGAGATGCGCCAGATTACCCGCTTTGATAGTGTAAGGGCCGTTTATTTCAGGTGTGATGTGAAAAGATGAGAGCTGTTTAAGAAGATAGGAGGTAACCAGGTGCTGTTCCCTTAAGTTTTTATCATCCCATGTTACAATGCCGGAATTTGGATAGCGGGTCCCGGCAAGGGCGACCGTATGCCATTCATCTTTTGTCCCTGTAAGCAATATTTCCGGTGTACTTCCCATCCAGGTACCGCTTTGTGGTGTATGGAAAAGGTAGACATATGAATGGGGATATTTTTTTATTGCCTTGAAAAAGGAATGTCCCGGAGAAAATGTCTCCTCCCTGTCGATAGTTTTACTCCTTGACAGGACCAGCTTTTTCAGTTCCCCATTAACTAATGGTTTGAGAAACTGGTTAAAGAGTTGACTGTACTCTGCTTTATTTTTACTTGCCTCTCTTGGTGAGTCCGGCTTTTCGTGCCGTTTCCCCCCGAGAGAGATGCCTATCTCCGGAAAGGTGTTGAGATCCGGTCGTATCAACAGAACCGGTGATGCTTCCCCAATGTGGAAAGGTGCGACCACAAATCCTTGCTGCCCGTTTAGTTCCTCGATATCAGCGAAGCTGGACGGGGTGTCGGATATTTGCATCACAAACCGGGGAGCTGCTTCGTGCGGCAGCCTGAAAATTGCGAAACAGGTATCCTGCTCAATCAATGCATCTAAAATACGGTAGCTATGTTGCTCTGTCATCTCTTTTTTAATACACTGTTGACCACTCTGATGGAAGAGATTAGTTTGTCGGTAGAAGTGAAGACATCTACATTCCATACATGTGATGAACGCCCTTTGTGGATAATTGTTCCCACAGCACGTACCGTATCACCTTCGTGGGCCGAAGAGATGTGGTTGCCGCTGACCTGCATCCCTGCAATAATTTCATCCGGTTCACAAATGAGCATCGATCCCATTCCGGCTACAGTCTCGGCTAGCGCTAGTGTGGCACCGCCATGCAGTACTCCAAAAGGTTGCCGGGTACGTTCATCGACTGGCATCACTGCCTCGATCCTGCCTGACGAGGCATAGGTATATTGAATGCCCAGGTTACCCATCAAGGTGTTCCGGTTGCCGGCATTCAATCTCTCAGGTGGAATATCTGCCGGGCTGACTGCTGCAATGATAAATTTCTGCACAGCAATAGCCACTCCGTCGTGATCATTACTTTCAGTGATATAATCGGCACAGGCTTTTATCGAATCCTGCGCATTTCCCATAGCAATACCTAAACCGGCAAGTTGGAGCATCGAGAAATCCCGTCTGCCGTCGCCGATTGCCATTACCTCTTCAGTACTAATCTTTAACTTTTCAATCAGGACACCCAATGTATTTCCCTTATCGACAAATTTGGGCACGACTTCAAGGAAGAATGATTCAGAGCGGTATACGTCCAGGACGCCGGCCAGGCGTTTTCTCCATTGATCTTTCAGGGTTACCAATGCTGTCTCGTTATCGCTGACCAGTACACATTTAGAAGGCGAAAAATCCACCGCTTCAGAAAGGTTTTCCACTGCTACGATCTCCATACCGTTGAGCGCCGCCTCATCCTGGATATGTTTGTTTTCCGGATCCGTAGTGATAAGTTGATTTTGGTGATAGGTGAAAATAGCGAAACCATTCTTCTGTGCCTTTTTCTCGAGATAGGGCAGCATTGCCGGATCTATCCGCTTTTCGAATAGCACCTCACCGCTCCCTGCATCCACAATTTGAGTTCCGTTGTAAGGAAGGATATAGCCACCCCATTTTTTCATTTCCAGCTTTTCAACCAGATGTCGTAGTCCGTATGGAGATCGCCCCGAAGCCAATACAATGCGGATCCCCGCATGTTGTATTTTCAACAGGGTGGTCAAAGTCTGTGCGGATAATTCTTTTTTACTGTTCACTAATGTGCCGTCCACATCAAGAACCAATAGTTTGTATTTCATATTTATTTAATTCAAAATTTAAGATTCAAAATTCAAGATTATGAAATTTTCACTTTTTCACTTCTGACTTCTTTTTTATTTTATTAGTCTCATTGACATATCCATTCACATTGGCACATTTTTCACAGCCATCTTTCTTTCCTATACCACTCGATCGTTTTCTCAACCCCTTCTTTCAGCCGGTATACAGGCTGAAAACCGATATCTTCTTTCAATGGAGCAATCTCACAAGCCCAGTTGCGTTGTTTCATAATCCTATACTTATCGCTGTTAAAGGTAGTAGCTTTACCAAAAATAGCAGCGGTTTTTTCACTTATAAATGCTGCAGGCTTTACCAGAAAGAGTGGGATTTTTAACCTCAATACATTCTTTTTATGCAATACATCCCGTACAATGGCGTTGAATTCACTGTCGGTATACATATCTCCGTCGGAGACGAGATACTCTTTTCTCCGAATCCCTTTTTCAATCAGGGAGAAAACTATATTTACCAGATCTTCGATATAGATAAAAGAGAGGAGTTGTTTTTTATAACCTGCTCCCACGTCTAATCCATTTTTTACTGCTCTCATCAGGATAAGATAATCCCTGTCGCGGGGGCCGTAGACACCGGTAGGACGTAAAATCAGATAAGGAAATCCGTCGATATCCTTCAGCCAGTTTTCGGCTTTCAGTTTGCTCCTTCCGTAAGCTGTATTAGGGGTGGGAGTCTTATCGGCACACATGGGAGTATACCCAACTTCATCCCCGGGGCCCATAGCCCCGAGGGAGCTCATAAATACAAAAGAATCGGGAACATTATCCGTCTCTATCAGTGCCTCTACGAAATTTTTGGTATATTCCCAATTTACTGTATCGAAATCCGATTTGCGGCGTGCCTTTGTCAGTCCCGCAATATGTATGATGTCATCGAAATGTCCATACTCATTTGTAAAATTCCGGAGTTGTTCCTTCAACTTCGTTTTATCGCCATAGTGCAGGTCGATAAAACGAATATGCTCGTCCTGCAGGTATTGTAGGCTACTGCTCGTCCGTATTCCGGCCCAGGTTTCATACCCCAGTTCCAGCGCCCTGTCCGCTACACTGCTTCCTATAAATCCGCTGGCACCGGTGATGAGGATCCTTCTTTTTCGCATACTATCTCCCTTATCTTTTATACAAAAATAGCGATTACTTCAGGATTTGAAAATGAAGAAACGATTTAATTTTGTTTTATTGCATGTAATATTTATGAGATAAATTCACATGCACAAGGATATGATTAGAGTATCTTGTGTCTTATGTCTTGATTCTTGGCTCTTGGATCTGTTTTCTATGAAATATTTTATTACTTTGTATTTAGAAACTGTTTAAATTTTACCGAAATATTTTTTATAATTGGACTGTCTATTTTTCTTTGCTACTATTTTGGTCTCTTTTGCGCATCTTTTTCACTTTTTCCTTTTGATTTAGCCCGCTAAATCCGCAAGAAAAAAATAAAA